>JAABUQ010002919.1_pt1 | contig 32554 bp, 33 predicted proteins | sample 5560001 | NCBI WGS metagenome assembly JAABUQ01 (sample SAMN10711888, study PRJNA513371) | rock metagenome | isolation source: Antarctica rocks | place: Antarctica: Victoria Land, Finger Mt nord | collected 2015-12-18 | reverse complement strand
CGCCTTGAACGTATCCATAGGGGGTTAACGCGCCTGGCCGTCCTTGGTGCCTATGGGTCCGAAGGGCATAGCATAAACTAAGCCGCCCCGGATTGCACTCCGTTACGTTGCCGCACGCCGGATGGCTCCCGAGGTGTGGCCGCTGCGCCGCGGGCCGGCGCTCAGCTCGGCCTAGATCGCCACCCGGACGCCCAATTCGACGACGCGGTCGCTAGGAATGCGGAAGAACTCCGTCGCCGGCACGGCGTTGCGCGCCATGAACAGGAACAGGAACAGCCGCCAGGCCGGCAGCTTCGGCACCATGGCGCGCACCAGGACCTCGCGGCCCAGGAAGAAGCTGGCCTGCATGGGATTGTAGGCGACCCCATGCGCGCTGAGTTCCTCCAGCGCGCGGGGAATGTTGGGGCTTTCCATGAATCCGTAGCGCAGCACGACCCGGTGGACGTTGGGCGCCAGGTCCGACACCTCGACCCGCTCGTCGGCCGGCGCCTGCGGCATGTCCATGTTCTGCACGGTGACGAACAGTACGTGCTCGTGCAGGACCTTGTTGTGCTTGAGGTTGTGGAGCAGCGCGGCCGGCACGTAGTCGGGGTTGCCGGTCAGGAACACCGCCATGCCCGGCACCCGGATGGTGCGGGACTGCGGCAGCCGCGCCAGGAAGGAGGCGAGCGGCAGGCTGTCCTGCTTCCAGCGCGCCAGCATCAGCTCGCGGCCCCGGTTCCATGAGGTCATCATCGCCATCAGCCCGAGGCCGAGCAGCAGCGGCACCCAGCCGCCCTCCGGGATCTTCAGCGCGTTGGCCGCGAAGAACACGAAATCGACCGCGAAGAAGAAGCCGAACACCCCTGCGGAGAGGACGCGCGGCCAGCCGAACTGCCGCCGGAACGCCACCATCGCCAGCACGCAGGTGCACAGGAAGGTGCCGGTCACGGCGATGCCGTAGGCGGAGGCCAGGGCGTCGCTGCTGCGGAAGGCCAGCACCAGGATCAGCACGCCGACCAGCAAGGCCGTGTTGACCTGGGGCACGTAGATCTGTCCCTCCTCGGAATGACTGGTGTGCAGCACCGCCATGCGCGGCAGGAACGACATCTGCATGCACTGCCGGGCGACGGAGAACGCGCCGGAGATCAGGGCTTGGCTGGCGATCACCGTCGCGGCGGTGGCAAGGCCGACGAGCGGCAGGCGCAGCCCCTCCGGCGCCATCAGGTAGAACGGGTTGGCCAGCGCCGACGGGTCGGCCATCACCAGGGCGCCCTGGCCGAAGTAGTTGAGCACGAGGCAGGGCAGCACGAAGAACACCCAGGCCAGCCGGATCGGCTGCGCGCCGAAGTGGCCCATGTCGGCATACAGCGCCTCCGCCCCGGTCACGGCCAGCACGACGGAGCCGAGGGTGACGAAGGCGAGCCAGCCATGGTGGAGGCAGACCAGCGCCGCATAATGGGGCGACACCGCCATCAGCACGTCGGGGTTGCGGGCGATCTGGAACAGGCCCATCGCCGCGAGAACGGCGAACCAGGCCGCCATGATGGGGCCGAACGCCCGGCCGATGCTGGCGGTCCCGCGGATCTGCACCGCGAACAGCGCCACGATGACCACGATCGACAACGGCAGGACGAAGCTCTTGAAGGCGGGCGACACGACGTCCAGCCCCTCGATGGCCGAAAGCACGGAGATGGCCGGGGTGATCACCCCGTCGCCGAAGAACAGGCACGCGCCGCCCACGCCGATCAGGCCCAGCGCCGTCCGCATGGCGGTGCCGACCGTCCCGCGCTGCGCCAGCGCCATGAGCGCCAGGATGCCGCCCTCCCCATGGTTGTCGGCGCGCATGACCAGGAGGACGTACTTCACCGTCACGATCAGGATCAGCGCCCAGAAGATCAGCGACAGGACGCCCAGGATCTCGATCCGGGTGACGCCGACGCCGCTGAAATGGACCAGGCTGGCCTTGAGCGCGTAAAGCGGGCTGGTGCCGATGTCGCCATAGACGACGCCCAGCACGGCCAGCAGCGCGGCCGCGCGCAGCGGGCGCCGGACGACGCCGGGGAGGGTTTCGACGGCGAGGCTCACAGGCCCGGTCCGGAGGGCACGGCTGCGACGCAGCGCTGCAGGGTCATGTGATGTCCATCAATTGCGGGACCGGCATCCTGTGGAGGCCGCGGCACTGATTATGTTGGGAAGATGGCATAGGCCCGCCGGCCTGCAAAGGGCAAGCCGGCCCGGCGCCCCCGCACGGTGCGTCGTCCTGCGTCCCCCAACCCTGTTCAACGGTCTGGCGGTGCGGGCCGGGCGCCGAAGATGGCGCTGCCGACCCGGACGTGGGTGGCGCCTTGGGCAATCGCGCGCTCGAAGTCGCCGGACATCCCCATGGACACCACGGGCAGCCCGTGCTGGGCGGCGCAGGCGGCGAGCCAGGCGAAGTGCGGCGCGGGGTCGCCCTCCGCGGGCGGGACGCACATCAGCCCGGCCAGCACGTCGCCGAAGCGGGCGCGGCAGTCCCGGATGAAGGCGTCCGCCTCCGCCCGGGGCACGCCGGCCTTTTGCGGTTCGTCGCCGACGTTCACCTGGACGAGCAGCCGGGGCAGGCGCCCCTGCTTGTCGGCGGCGTCGGCCAGTGCGTCGGCGAGGCGGGGGCGGTCCAGGCTCTCGATCACGTCCGCCACGCGCACGGCGTCGCGGGCCTTGTTGGTCTGCAGGCCGCCGATCAAGTGCAGGGCGAGCGTGGGCAGCACAGCGCGGAGATCCGGGAACTTGGCTGCCGCCTCCTGCACGCGGTTCTCGCCGAACACGGCCTGTCCCGCCTCGATCACCTGGCGCACCATCTCGGCGGATTGCGTCTTGGACACCGCGACCAGCGTGACGGACCCTGGGGGGCGCCCGGCCTTGGCCGTGGCTTCGGCGATGCGGGCCTGGATGTGGCGCAGGCGCCCAGTCACATTGGGTTGCACGCTGGAGCCGGAAGGCGGGGGAACGGTCATGGACTATAGGCTTGTCGCATGGGCGCGCGGGGTCAAGGCGCGGCGGCGCCGTGCGGGCGGGCGGTTGGCCCGCGTGCCGGTGCTTTGGCTGTTCACCGACAAGGCGCGCCTCCCCGATCCGTGCGGGGCGGTCAAGGCCTTGCCCCGGGGGCTGTGCGGCGTGGTGTTCCGCCATGACGGCGTTCCGGGCCGGGCCGCGCTGGCCCGGGCGCTGGCCCGGCAGTGCCGCCAACGGGCGATCCCCTTCGTGGTGGCCGGCGACGCGCGGCTGGCGGCGGCGGTTGGCGCCGGGGTGCACCTGCGCGGGGGGCGCCCGGCGGGCGGACGACTCCGCACGCGGCGGGCGGCAAGGGGGTTGCGCAGCCTCCAGGCGGTGACGACCAGCTCCGCCCATTCGGCGGCCGAGCTGCGCCGGGCCTGGGAGGCAGGGGCAGACGCGGTGTTCCTGTCGCCCGCGCTGCCGACCCGGAGCCACCCCGGCGCCCCGGCGCTCGGCGTCGTGCGCTGGGCGGCGCTGTCCGGGCGGCTGCCGCGCGGCGGACGGACCGCGATCCTGGCGCTGGGCGGCGTGGACGGGAGATCCGTGCGCCGCCTGCCGTACTGGTGCGGCGGGGCGGGGGCGATCGGGGCGCTGCTGCCGGACGACGGCAACAAGGGATGTGTCTTGGCAGTCACAGTGTTTCGCAATTGCCATAAGTCGTTCATCCCGGGAATTGCGGCAATCGGCCAGCCCGGCAATAGTGTGAATGGGTCTGGCTGCACTCGCCCTTGACACGCTATGCTGGTCAACAGGTGAATGTCGGGCGCGGTCGTGAATGTCTGCCGGGTGATCGGCGTATTAGGGAGAAGTTGAATGCGTAAGCTCCTGCTGGCCACCGTGGCCGCACTGGGCGCCTCGATGGGAGCGGCCGCCGTGGCGGACGCCCAAACCGCCAGTCCGGAGCCGGGCACCGTGACGGTCCGCCTGAACGGCCGGTTCCGGTTCTATGCCGGGATCATCTCTGACCGCGATGCGAACAACAGCGCGGCCGGCACGCCGAGCGGGTTGGTGAACGCGGCCGGCCAAGCGACCGGCAACAACTCGACCGGCGTCAACAAGCAGTCCAGCTACATGTTCGGCGACTACGCCCGCTTGTATCCCGGCTTCGACGGCGTCGCCGCGAACGGCCTGAAGTACGGCGCCAGCCTTGAGATCCGGCAAGACCAGGCGTCCGGCGCCGGCAACGGCATCTACGGCAGCGCCTCCCAGCAGGACCGGGCGCGCTCCGGCCTCTTCTTCCGTCGTGAGTGGGGCTACATCGGCACCGACCAGCTCGGCACCGTCCGCCTCGGCTCGACCGACCAGCCGAGCAGCCTTTACATGACGGGCAACTTCGAAAACTTCAACGACGGCGGCTTCGACGGCGACGTCGGCGCCCTTGCCGCGCAGAACACCATCCTTCCCTGGCCGTTCGCCGACGGCGTGGGCAGCTACTACACCACGACAAAGGCGATCTACCTGTCGCCGCAGCTTTACGGCTTCGACTTCGGCGTGTCGTTCGAGCCGAATACCGGCAACGTGAACGCCCTCGACTCCTGCAACACCGGCAGCCCGCTCGGCGTCAACTTCGTCAACTCGACCGGCACGTCCTTTACTGCCGCGAACGGCGCGAACGGCCAAGGCGTGTCCGGCCCGGGCTGCGACCGGCTGTCGTCCACGGGGGTCAACGGCGAATCCGCCCGCCGCAAGAACACGGTGGACGCGCTGCTGCGCTATCGCGGCACGTTCGGCGCCTTCGGCATCGCCGCCACCGCCGGCTACATCGGCGGCAGCCACGTGCTCGACAACTCCGGCCTCCCGTTCAACAACAATGCCGCTGCCGGCAACCTGCGGCCGAACTACGACGGATCGAGCGTTGGCGACTTCGGCCTCGCGTTGACGTATGGCGGGTTCAGCGTCGGCGGCAAGTATCAGTATGGCCGCTACAACGAGACCCTTGGCACGCTCGTGCCGAAAGGCTTGCAGAACACCGAGGCGGCGCTCGCCGGCTTCTCCTACACGGTCGGCCCGCTCATCGTCGGCGCGCATTACCTGAACATCAGGAGCCCGGGCGACGTCGGCAACGCCTACTTCGGCCGTCAGCGCAACGAGTAGGGCGTCGCGGCGGGCGGCACCTACTCGCTGGCGCCGGGCCTGTCGCTGTTCGCGTCCTACCTGTACAGCGAGCGCAAGCAGGCCGGCTACAACTTCATCACCGGCCAGGGCGTCGCCGCCGGGGCGCCGGACGGCAACCCCTACAGCAACAAGATCACGGGCCAGGTCTTCGCGGTCGGCACCGGCTTTAGCTGGTAATCGACGGAACTTGGCGGTCTGGAGGGGCGGTGGGCAACCACCGCCCCTTTTTTCATTTCGGGGCATGCCGGGACTCGCGGCCCGGCTTGGCGCTGCGGCGGCGGCGGGCTATGACGCTGCGTGGCGCGCCTTGCGCCATTTTCGGGTAGGTCCCTCATGTCGCACCGCACGGTTCCCACGGCTCTGGCTTTGATCGCGGTCCTGGCGCTGGCCGCTTGCAGCACGCCGAAGGTGCGCGGGGTGGCGGAAGACGAGTACAATGACTACCGCACCAGGGGCGGCGAGCAGGGCAAGCTGTTTGGCGACCAGGGCCTGGCCATCGGCATCGGCAAGGGCGCGTCCGCCTCCGCCCAGGCGCAGGAGGGCGGGGCGCTGGGCGTCAACGCCTATCTGTGGCGCGGCGCGCTGGACACGCTGTCGTTCATGCCGCTGGCCTCCGCGGACCCGTTCGGCGGGGTGATCATCACCGACTGGTACCAGCCGCCGACGAGCGGCAGCGAGCGGTTCAAGGCGACCGCCTACATCCTCGGGCGCCAGCTTCGCGCCGACGGCGTCAAGGTGACGATCTTCCGGCAGGTGGCGCAGAATGGCCAGTGGGTCGACCAGGCCGTCAGCTCCACGACCACGGCCGAGATCGAGAACAAGGTGCTGGCCCGGGCGCGGGAGTTGCGGTCGCAGGTGGCCGGGTCCTGACGCGCCGGCAGTTGTCGAAGGTAGGCTGCGCTCCCTCCATGAATCGCACCATGAATGATGTGCCCATGACGGCCGCGACGGACACTGATGCGAAAGACACTGGGGCGGGTTACGACTTCCACGCCGCCGAGCCGCGCTGGCAGCAGGCGTGGGACGCGGCCGGGTGCTTCCGCGTGGCGGACGTCCCCGCGGACGGCAAGCCGAAATACTACGTGCTGGAGATGTTCCCGTATCCCAGCGGGAAGATCCACATGGGCCACGTCCGCAACTACACGCTGGGCGACGTGGTGGCCCGCTACAAGCGCGCCCGAGGCTACGCCGTGCTGCACCCGATGGGCTGGGACGCCTTCGGCCTGCCGGCGGAGAACGCGGCGCGGGAACGCGGCGTGCACCCGGCCGAATGGACGCGCGCCAACATCTCGGCGATGCGGACCGAGCTGCAGCGCATGGGCCTCTCCATCGACTGGACCCGCGAGTTCGCGACCTGCGAGCCGGAGTACTACGGGCACCAGCAGAAGCTGTTCCTCGACTTCCTGCGGGCCGGGCTGGTGGAGCGCAAGGAAAGCTGGGTCAACTGGGACCCGGTGGACGGCACCGTGCTGGCGAACGAGCAGGTCATCGACGGACGCGGCTGGCGGTCCGGCGCCGTGGTGGAGAAGCGGCAGCTTTCCCAATGGTTCTTCCGCATCACCCAGTATGCCCCGGACCTGCTGGCGGCGCTCGACGGGCTGGACCGCTGGCCGGAGCGGGTGCGGACCATGCAGGCCCGCTGGATCGGGCGCAGCGAGGGCGCCCGGGTGCGCTTCCCTTTGATGGCCTCACCCGATGTCGGGACGGAGCGGGAGATCGAGGTGTTCACCACCCGGCCGGACACGCTGTTCGGCATGTCGTTCGTGGCGCTGGCGCCGGAGCATCCGGTGTCGGCCGCCGCGGCAGCGCGCAGCCCGGCGGCGGCGGCCTTCGTGGCGCAGTGCCGCAGCATGGGCACCAGCGAGGCGGTGATCGAGTCGGCGGAGAAGCAGGGCTTCGACACCGGCCTGCGCGTCGGCCATCCGCTGATGCCGGGCCAGACGTTCCCGGTGTGGATCGCGAACTTCGTGCTGATGGAGTACGGCACGGGCGCGATCTTCGGCTGCCCGGCGGGCGACCAGCGGGACCTCGACTTCGCCCGCAAGTACGGCCTGGCGACTCCGGCGGTCGTGCTGCCGCCTGGCGAGGCGGCGGAGGGCTTCGCGGTGGGCGACGCCGCCTATGACGGGCCTGGGACGATGATCAACTCAGGCGTCCTGGACGGCTTGGACACTGACGCGGCCCGGCGGGCGGCCATCGAGGCGCTGGAGCGGGCCGGGACCGGGACCGGCGTGGTGAACTGGCGGATGCGGGACTGGGGCGTGAGCCGCCAGCGCTATTGGGGCTGCCCGATCCCGGTGATCCATTGCGGCGCCTGCGGCGTGGTGCCGGTGCCGGACGCCGACCTGCCGGTGCGGCTGCCGGAGGACGTGCGCTTCGACCGCCCGGGCAACCCGCTCGACCACCACCCGACATGGAAGCACGTGGCCTGCCCGCGCTGCGGCGCCGCCGCTGCGCGGGAAACCGACACCTGCGACACCTTCGTGGACAGCTCCTGGTACTTCGCCCGGTTCTGCAGCCCCGGCGCCGCCGTGCCGGTGGTGCGGGCGGCGGCGGACCAATGGCTGCCGGTGGACCAGTACATCGGCGGGATCGAGCATGCGATCCTGCACCTGCTGTACTCGCGGTTCTTCGTGCGGGCGATGCAGGCGACGGGCCATGTCGGCATGGCCGAGCCGTTCGCCGGGCTGTTCACCCAAGGGATGGTGACGCACGAAAGCTACAAGGGCGCCGACGGGCGCTGGCTGTATCCGGAGGAGGTGGACCGCCAGCCGGACGGCGCCGCCCGGCATGTCGAAACGCAGGAGCCGGTGACGGTGGGGCGGATCGAGGCGATGTCGAAGTCGAAGCGCAACACGGTGGACCCGGCCGCGATCATCGCCCGCTTCGGCGCCGACACGGCGCGCTGGTTCATCCTGTCGGACAACCCGCCGGACCGGGACATCGAGTGGACGGAAAGCGGGGTCGCCGGCGCGTCGCGCTTCATCCAGCGGGCGCATCGCCTGGCGGCAGGCGTGGCACGGATGCCTTGCCCGCCGTCGATGCCGGAGAGCATGGGGCCGGCGGCAATGGCGCTGCGCCGTGCCACCCATCGCACGATTGCGGCGGTGACGGAGGCGCTGGAGACGTTCGCCTTCAACCTCGCGGTCGCGCGGCTGTATGAGCTTGCCTCGGCACTGGGCGAGGCGGAACGCGCCGACGCGGAAGACGGCCTCGCCTGGGCGCGGCATGAGGCCGTCGCCACCATGGCCCGGCTGCTCGCGCCCATGGCGCCGCATTTGGCGGAGGAGATGGGGTGGATGCTCGACCCCAAGCGCGCGGCTCTGGTGTGCGACCTGCCCTGGCCGGAGGCCGACCCGGACCTCTTGGCGGTGGAGACGGTGACGCTCGCGGTGCAGGTGATGGGCAAGCTGCGCGCGACGGTGGCGCTGCCGCCGGGCGCGGACGCGGCGGCGGCCTTTGCGGCGGCGGAGGCGGACCCGAAGGTCCTGCGCGCGCTGGAAGGGCGCCGGGTGGTGAAGCGAATCCATGTGCCGGACCGGATCGTGAACTTCGTGGTGGCGGGCTAGGGGATGGCGGACGCTCGGCGCGTGACGCGGCGGGCCGTGCTGCTGGGCGGCGGGACGGCGCTGGCCGGGTGCGGGTTCCGTCCGCTTTACATGCCGCTGGCCTCCGGGGCGCCCGGCCCGGCCGCGGCGGAGATGGCGGCGATTTACGTCCCCGTCGCTTCCGAGCGTCCGGGCCAGTTGCTGCGGCAGGCGTTGCAGCAACGGTTCGAGGGAAGCGGGACCGGGACGGCCAAACGATACGAGCTGGTTGCCTACATCTCGGTCAACGCCGAGGCGGTTGCGATCCAGCGCGACAGCTCCTCCTCCCGGGTACGCTTGACCGGGTCGGCGCCGTGGGTGCTGAGGGTGCTGTCGCTGGAGCACCCCGTGCTCGCCCAAGGCACCAGCCGGATCCTCGACGGCTACAACATCCTCGATCAGGAATACTTCGCGGCCGATTTGGAAAGCGAGGTGGTGATCCGCCGGGTGGCGGGGGCGCTGGCGGACCAGATCACCACGCAGGTCGGGGCGTTCTTCCTGGAACGGGCCCAGACGACATGAAAACGGCGTGAAGCTGGAGGCCCGGCGGACCGTGGCCTTCCTGCGGGACCCCGGCGCCGTGCGCGTCGTGCTGCTGTATGGGGAGGACGAGGGGACGGTGCGCCACCGCGCCGACGCGCTGACCCAGGCGGTGGTCGGGCAGCGCGATGACCCGTTCCGCGTCGCCTGGCTGTCGCGGGAGGACCATTCGCGGTTGCTGGAGGAGGCCACGGCGATTGCCATGATGGGCGGGCGCCGGGTGATCCGGGTCCGCGAGGCCGGGGACGGGCTGGCGGCCGTGGTGAAGCAGGTGGCCGAGACCGCCGGGGACAGCCTGACCGTGCTGGAGGCCGCCGCGCTGCCGAGCCGGTCCAAGCTGCGGATGCTCGTCGAGGCGGCTGCGAACGGCGCCTCCATCGCCTGCTACCCGGAGGAAGGCCGCGCGCTGCAGGACGCCATCGAGGGCGGGCTGAGCGCGGCCGGCGTGCGGCTGGAGGCCGAGGCGCTGCGTTGGCTTACGGACCACGTGGGCAGCGACCGCGGATCGACCCGGGGCGAGGTGGAGAAGCTGGTCCTGTATGCTGGCGCGGACCGGCGCCTCGACCTTGAGGCGGTGCGGGCCTGCGTGGGCGACCTGGCCGCGGCGTCGTTCGACGATGCCATCTATGCGGCGCTGGCGGGAAACGTGGCGGCGGCCGACACGGCGGCGGAGCGCACGCTGGCCGAGGGCATGGCGCCCGTGGCGTTCACCCGGGGCGTGCTGGCGCATCTCGGCAAGATGCACGTGGCGCGGGGGCAGATGGCGTCCGGGCTCTCGGCGGCGGACGCGGTGCGGGCGTTGCGGCCGCCGGTGTTCTTCAAGCGGGTGCAGGCCTTCACGGAGGCGCTGGGCTTGTGGAGTCCGCGCAAGCTGATGCAGGCGATGGGCGAGGTGCGCCGGGTCGAACTGGCTTGCAAGCAGACCGGCGCCTTGGACGGGCTGCTGGTAAGGCGGATGCTGCTGGGCCTGGCGCGGCAAGGAGAGGCGGCGCACGGCCGGCGTTGAGCCGGCTAATCGCGCCGGAGCAGCGCCAGGATGCCGTCGAGCTGGTCCAGCGTCCGGTACTGGATGCGGACGCTGCCGCCGGCGCCGTCGAACTCGATCCGCACATGGAGGCCGAGCCGGGCCGCGAGGTCGCGTTCCAGCGCTGCAATCTCCCGGTCGCGCGGCGGCCCCGGCTCGGCTTGGGCCGGGGTGCGCAGGCTGCGCTGGGTGAGGGCCTCGGTCTGCCGGACGTTGAGGCCGCGGGCCATCACGGCGCGCGCCGCCGCCTCCGGCGCCGAATGGCCCAGCAGCGCGCGGGCGTGCCCGGCGGACAGCGCGCCGGATTGCACGTGGAGTTGGACGCCGCTCGGCAGGCCCAGCAGGCGCATGGTGTTGGCGACATGGCTACGGGACTTGCCGACCAGGCCGCCCAACTGGTCCTGGGTGAGGCCGAACTCGCCCATCAGCCGCTTGTAGCCTTGCGCCTCCTCGATGGGGTCGAGGTCCTGGCGTTGCAGGTTCTCCACCAGGGACGCCGCCATGGCGTCCGCGTCGGACAGCTTGCGGACGAGGACCGGGGCTTCCGTCAGCCCCGCGGCCTGGGCGGCCCGCCACCGGCGTTCCCCGGCGATGATCTGGTAGCGCCCTGGCGCCGCGGGATGCGGGCGCACCAGGATCGGCTGCAAGACGCCCTGCTGCTTGATGGAGGCGGCAAGCTCCTGCAGCCGTCCCGGGTCCATGGCGACCCGCGGCTGGAACGGCCCGGGTTCCAGGGCGGTGAGCGGCAGGGCGGCGCGCGGCGCGGCGTCCGGGCCGGTGCCGGGCGATGCGTCCCCGAACAGCGCCGCGAGGCCCCGGCCGAGGCGGGGGGAGGCGTCGCGCTCAGTCACTTGCCCCGCTGCTCCCGCCGCAGCACCTCGACGGCGAGGCGGAGATAGGCCTGCGCGCCGGGCGAGCGGAGGTCGTAGAGCATGAGCGGCTTGCCATGGCTCGGCGCCTCGGACACCCGCACGTTGCGGGGGATCACCGTCTGGTAAACGAGCGGGCCGAAATAGCTGCGCACGTCGGCGGCGACAAGCTCCGACAGGTTGTTACGTTTGTCAAACATCGTGAGGACGATGCCTTGCAGGGCAAGCCGGGGGTTGAGGTGCTGCTGGACGCGCTCGATGGTGCGCACGAGCTGGCTGATGCCTTCCAGGGCGAAGAACTCGCATTGCAGCGGCACCAGCACCGCGTCGGCCGCGACCAGGCCGTTGATCGTGAGCAGGCCGAAGCTGGGCGGACAGTCGATCAGCACGAAGCTGTGGCGCCCCGAGGCGGCGGCGAGCGCCTGACGCAGACGGTACTCGCGCCGCTCCGACCCGGCCAGCTCGATCTCCGCCCCGGCCAGGTCGGCGTCCGCCGGCAGGATGCTGAGGTTGGGGATGTCGGTGGCAATCGCGTTGGCGGCGACGCTGTCCTCGCCGAGCAGCGCCGTGTAGGTCCCGCGCTCCCGCCGCGTTTGGCCGATGCCCAATCCAGTCGAGGCGTTGCCCTGCGGGTCCAGATCGACCAGCAGCACGGTTTCTCCGGCGGTCGCAAGCGCCGTCGCGAGATTGATCGCCGTCGTGGTCTTGCCGACGCCGCCCTTCTGGTTGGCAATCGCCAGGATGCGGGTCGGGTGGGCGGCGCCGGGGGTCGGGGCGGCTTCCGCGGGCTGTTCAAGCATGGGCGATGCCGGTGACGGCCAGGATCGTCGAGCCGGCGTCGCTTGGGTGGTCGAACCGCTTGATGTTCATGCGCCAGTGCTTCTCCGCTTGGGCGATCTCGTCGTCGACCCGCGCGCCCTTCGCGAATAGGGCGGTGCCGCCGGGGGCCAGCAGGCGGTGGGCGTGCGCCACCAGCGTTGCGAGCGGTGCCAAGGCGCGGGCGGTGATCAGCGGGACGCGGGGCAGCGACAACTCCTCGATGCGCGTGCAATGCACTTGGACCGGGGCACCGGTTACACGCTGGGCCTCGATCAGGAAAGCGGCTTTGCGTTGGTCGGCCTCGATGAGGTCGAAGGGAATGCCCGACGCCAAGGCCACGACGAGGCCGGGGAACCCCGCCCCTGAGCCGAGGTCCATGCCGCGCGGGACGCCCGCGGGGATGAGGGGCACGAACCGCATGCTGTCCAGGATGTGGCGCGGCCACAGGTGGCCGCGGTCGCCTTGGGACACCAGGTTGATCGACTTCGTCCATTTCTGCAGCAGGGCGGCGAAGCGCTGGAGCGGCTCTGCTGTTTCACGTGGAACGGCGTCTATGAAAGCGTCGGGCGTCAATTGTTCGTTCCCCCACGCCCGGCGCGACCGGGGCCGCCGGCCCGGCATGACAAAGCGTTCAGCAGGGCCTAACATGGTGGACGCGCGCCGCGAAGACGCCGGCCACGCTGACGAGGCTTTGATTGCCGCAACTGTCCATCCATGCCCCGTTCGGCGCCCTGACGTTCTCGGAGGACGACGGCGCCATCGTCGCCGTTGATTGGGGTTGGGGGCGCGACCGGGAAGAGACTGGGCTTCTGGTGCAGGCGTGCGAGCAGATGCACGAGTACCTCGACGGCGGGCGGCAAGGCTTCGACCTGCCGCTCCGACCGGTTGGCTCCGCCTACCAGCAGAGGGTTTGGGCGACTCTGGCGTCGATTCCATGCGGGCAAACATGGACGTACTCGGCCGTCGCGCACAGGGCCGGCGGCAATGCCCGGACCGTCGCGGCGGCCAGCCGGCGCAATCCGCTCCCCATCGTCATCCCGTGCCACCGGGTGGTCGCAGCCCGCGGCCTGGGCGGCTACTCCGATGGGGAGGGCCTGGACACGAAGCGTTATCTGCTCCAACTCGAAGCCCGACCCGCATGATATGCCGTCGGTCGCGGCGCACTGAGGAGACGTAACGATGGCGCATGCAATCCGCATCCACGCCTATGGCGGGCCGGACGCAATGCAGTGGGACGACGTGCCGACGCCGGAGCCTGGCCCCGCCGAGGTGCTCGTCCACCACACCGCGATCGGCCTGAACTACATCGACGTTTATTTCAGGAACGGCCTCTACAAGGCGCCGTCCCTGCCGGCGACCTTGGGCATGGAGGCGGCGGGCGTCGTCAAGGCGGTCGGCTCGGACGTGGCCAGCCTTTCGGTCGGCGACCGCGTCGCCTACGCCACCGGGCCGATCGGGGCGTATTCCACCGACCGGGTCATCTCCGCCGACCGGGTGGTGCGCGTGCCGGACGGGATCAGCGACCAGACGGCGGCGGCGATGATGCTGCAAGGCATGACGGCGCAGTACCTCGTCCGCCGGACCTATGCCGTGAAGGGCGGCGACACGATCCTGGTCCACGCCGCGGCGGGCGGGGTCGGGCTGATCCTATGCCAATGGGCGAAGCACCTGGGCGCGACCGTGATCGGCGTCGTGTCCACGGACGAGAAGGCGCGCATCGCCAAGGAGCACGGCGCGGCCCACGTGATCGTCGGCCATGACAAGCTGGCGTCCGAGGTCAAGGGCATCACCGGCGGCAAGATGGTGCCGGTCGTTTATGACAGCGTGGGCAAGGACACTTTCACCGCCAGCCTGGACAGTTTGGCGCCGCTCGGCCTGATGGTCAGTTACGGCAACTCCTCCGGCCCGGTGCCCCCGTTCGAGCTTGCGGTGCTCGGCGCCAAAGGCAGCCTGTTCGTGACCCGCCCGTCGCTGGCCACGTACACGGCGTCCAGAGCCGACCTGGAGCAGTCGGCGCAGGACCTGATGGGGGTGGTGGCGTCAGGCGCTGTGCAGATCAGGGTCAACCAGAGCTTCGCCCTGAAGGACGCGGCCGAAGCGCACCGTGCGCTGGAAGCACGCAAGACGACGGGCAGCACCGTGCTGATCCCCTGATGGCCGGGATCATGCTCGGGACAGGCAGCAGCGGGAGAGGACGATGAGCGGATCAGACCCGAAAGCCGAGGGCCGACGTGCCGCCGCCGACAAGGGGGAGACCACGTCGAACCCGTACCCGAAGGGCACGGAGGAACACGCCAAATGGCTGGAAGGCTACGAAAGCGCGCTGGCGGCCGAGGATGACGACCTGCCCTCGGACTTCGCTTGAAGTGCCGATCTCGGACTTCGCCTAAAGCGCCTGATGCTTGACCCGGCCAACCGTGTGGTGATGGTGTCGGGCGCCGGCCGCGGCATCGGCCGGGCCGTGGTGGAGCGGCTGCTCGCCGACGGGTTCCGCGTGTCCGCCGGCGTCCGCACGTCCAGCCTCACGTCCTCCGACCGCCTGCTCGTGCAACGCTACGACGCCGAAAGCCTGGACAGCGCGCAGGCCTGGCGGGACGCGACCCTCGCCCGGTTCGGCGCGCTGCACGGCCTGGTCAACGCCGCCGGGGTGTCGTTGCCCGGCGCCACCCTTGCGGATGCCGGGGAGGACGCGCTCGACGCGATGTGGCTGGTCAACGTCAAGGCGCCGCTGCGGCTGATCCGGCTGCTGCTGCCGGCGTTGCGGCAGGGGGGCGACGGCCGGGTCGTCAACGTGTCGTCGCTGTCGGGCAAGCGGGTAGCCAACGCCAATGTCGGCTACGCCATGAGCAAGTTCGCCCTCCTGGCGCTCACCCACGCCGTGCGCCGTGAGGCCTGGGACGACGGCGTGCGCGCCACCGCGGTCTGTCCGGGCTTCGTCGCGACGGACATGACGGCGGGCGTCACCACTTTTCCGCGGGAGGGCATGACGCAGGCCGCGGACATCGCCGCCCTCGTCGCGATGGTCCTGCTGCTGCCCGGCACCGCCAACGTTGCGGAGCTGCTGGTCAACTGCCGCCTGGAAACGTCGTTCTGAGGCGGCATGGTTCTTGAATGCCCCTCATCGGCGCAAACGGAGATTCAGTGATGGCGGACGTCGTCGTGGTCGGCGCGGGGATCAGCGGCGCGGCCTCGGCCTATGAGCTTGCGACGGCCGGCCTGAAGGTGGTCCTGATCGACCGCTACGGCCCCGCCGCCATGGCGTCCGGCTGGACGCTCGCCGGCGTGCGGCAGTCCGGGCGCCATCCCGCCGAACTGCCGCTGGCCCGGCGGGCGGTGTCGATCTGGGAGCACTTGGCCGAGCAGCTCGGCAGGCCGACCCATTACCGGCGGCACGGCAACCTCCGCCTCGCACGCACGCCGGAGGAGCTGGCCAGCCTCGCCGGCATGGTGGAGGAGCAGCGCGCGGCCGGCCTGGACCTGTCGCTGCTCGACCCGAAGCAGGTGGCGGAGCTTGCCCCGGCGGTGTCCTCCGCGGTGCTCGGCGCGTCCTACTGCCCGACGGACGGCCATGCCGACCCGCAGGCGACGGTGCAGGCCTTCGTGGACGCCGCCGTCCGCGCCGGCGCCGAAACGCGGTTCGGCGAGGACGTGCTGTCCATCGACACGGCGGACGGCCGGGTGGTTGGGGTGACGACCGCCGCCGGGCACATCCCGGCCGGGCGCGTCATCCTGGCGACCGGCGTGTTCGGCAACCGGCTGCTGCAGCCGCTCGGCCTGTCCGTGCCGCTGCGGGTGCGCCTGGTGACGGCGGTCCGCACCGCCCCGGCGGCGCCGGTGCTCGACCAGGTGATCGGCGTCGCCAACGCCGACTGCGCCGGGCGGCAGGAGGTGACGGGCCGGTTCCGCTTCACCGGCGGCAGCACCGAATGGACCGGCGAGGTCGAGGATACCGCTATGAAGGAGGGGGCGCGCCCCCGGGTGCGTCCGCCGACGCGCGGGGTGGCCGACGCGATCCGCCTGTTCGGGGCCGCTATCCCCGCGGTGCTGGACACGCCCATCGACGAGATCTGGGCCGGGCTGATCGACCAAACGCCCGACGCGCTGCCGGTGCTGCAACAGGTCGCCGAGCCGGCGGGCCTCGTGATCGCCATGGGCTTTTCCGGCCACGGCTTCTGCCTGGGTCCCGTCACCGGCCAGATCGCCGCCGCCATGGCGCAGGACTTGCCCGTGGACCTGCCGCTGGAGCCGTTCGCCCTGGCCCGCTTCGACCGCTGGAACGCGCCGAGCGAGCCGATGACGCTGCATGGATAATCCGGCGTGACCCGCTTCGTCCTGCACCGGGTCGGCCAGAGCCTGCTGCTGCTCCTGCTCGTCTCCATGATCGGCTTCGCCTTGCTGCACTTGGCGCCGGGCGGCCCGTTGGCGCAGTTCGCGTTGACGCCCGGCATGTCGCAGGAGGCGATGCAGCGGATCGCGCATCAGATGGGCCTCGACCAGCCATTGCCGGCGCAGTACGTGCAATGGCTGCGCCGCCTGCTCGTGGGCGATTGGGGCCGGTCCTACCGCGACAGCCAGCCGGTGCTGTGGGTGATCGGCTCGCATCTTGGGGCGACGCTGGAGCTGATGGCCAGCTCCACCCTGCTCGCGGTGATCCTCGGCACCTGGGTCGGCGTGCTGGGCGCGATCCGGCGCTACTCGCTGGCCGACTACGCCGCGACGGTCGGCGCGATGGTTGCGCTGTCCATCCCGACCTTCTGGTTCGGGCTGGTGACGATCTACGTGTTCTCCGTCCGCCTTGCCTGGCTGCCGGCCGGCAACATCGCGACGGCGGGCGACGGCTCCTTGCTCGACTACGCGCGCCATTTGATCGAACCGTGCGTCGTCCTGGCCCTCGTCACCGTCGCGACCTGGAGCCGCTACATGCGGGCGTCCATGCTGGAGGTGGTCAACCAGGACTACGTCCGCACCGCCCGCGCCAAGGGCCTGCGCCGGGTGCAGGTGCTGGTGCATCACAGCCTGCGCAACGCGCTGCTGCCGATGATCACGGTGGCCGGGCTGCAGCTTCCGACCCTGCTGAGCGGGGCGCTGGTGACGGAGACGGTGTTCACCTGGCCCGGCATGGGCCGGCTGTTCCTCGACTCCCTGGGCTACCGGGATTATCCCGTGGTGATGGGCCTGCTGATCTTCTCGGCCAGTCTGGTTCTTGCCGGCAACCTGGTCGCCGACCTGCTCTACGTCGCCGCCGACCCCCGGATACGCCTCACGTGAGCGGCGCCGTCGCCGACATCCCGGCCGCGTCCTTCCCGCCCGCCCGCTCGACCCGGGCGGCCTCGCGCTTCCTGCGGCACCGTCTGGCGGTCGCCGGGGTGGCCGTCGTGGCGCTGCTGATCGCCGCCTGCGCCATCGGGCCGCTGTTGATCGCATACGGCCCGCTCACCATCGACCTGCGCCACCGCTTCCAGGCGCCGTTCGCCGGGCCGCATTGGCTGGGTAGCGACCAGTTGGGGCGCGACCTGCTGGTGCGGCTGCTGATGGCCGGGCGGATCTCGCTCACCGTTGGCTTCGTCGCCATGGGCATCAGCACGGCCGTGGGCGTGGCCGTGGGCCTGCTCGCCGGCTTCTACCGCGGCTGGATCGGCATGGTGCTGATGCGCCTGGTGGACGCCGTGCTGTGCTTCCCGTCCATCTTCCTGCTGCTGACGCTGGCCGCCCTCGTCAGCCCGAGCCTCGCCACCATCACCCTCATCATCGCGCTGACCGCGTGGATGGAGGTGGCGCGCGTGGTGCAGGGCCAGGTCATCGCGCTGCGCGAGCGCGACTTCGCCGTGGCGGCGGAGGCCATCGGCGCCAGCGACGGCTACATCATGCTGCGGGAGCTGCTGCCCAACATCATGGCGCCGATCATCGTGGCGGCGACCCTCAACGTCGCCCGCGCCATCCTCGCCGAGTCCTACATCAGCTACCTCGGCTACGGCATCCAGCCGCCGACCGCGAGCTGGGGCAACATGCTGAACAACGCGCAGGAGTACTTGGAAAGCGCCCCCTGGCTGGCGCTGCTGCCCGGCGCCGTCATCACCCTTGCCGTCACCAGCTTCAACTTCATCGGCGACGGGCTGCGCGACGCGCTGGACCCGCGGCTGGACCGCTCGGCGTGACGCCGCTCAGCGAAACGGGGGACCTGCTCCGGGTCGAGGGCCTGACGGTGCGCTTCGGCGGCGTGCCGGCCATCGAGGACGTGTCCTTCGCCCTGCACCCCGGCGAAACGCTGGCCATCGTGGGCGAGTCGAGTTCCGGCAAGAGCGTCACCGCCTTGGCACTCATGCGGCTGCTGGACCAGCGGACCTGCAGCGTCGCCGGGCGCGCGCTGCTGCGCGGGGCGGACGGACAGCAGACCGACCTGCTCGCCTTGCCGGAGCGGGCGATGGCCGACCTGCGCGGGCGGGCGCTGGGCATGATCTTCCAGGAGCCGATGGCTTCGCTCAACCCCGTACATACGGTGGGCGATCAGATCAGCGAGGGGCTGGTCCGCCACGAACGCCTGTCTTCCCGCGCCGCCGCCGCGCGGGCCGTGGATCTGCTGGCGGAAGTCGGCATCCCGGAGCCGGGGCGGCGCGCGTCCGCCTTCCCGCACCAGTTGTCCGGCGGCATGCGGCAGCGCGCCATGATCGCGATTGCGCTCGCCTGCCGCCCCCGCATCCTGATCGCGGACGAGCCGACCACGGCGCTCGACGTGACCATCCAGGCGCAGATCCTCGACCTGCTGCGGCGCCTCCAACAGGAGACCGGCATGGCGGTGGTGTTCATCACCCATAACCTTGGCGTGGTGGCGGAGATCGCCGACCGCGTGGTGGTGATGTACGCCGGCCAGGTGGTGGAGGACGCGCCGGTGACGGCGCTGCTGGAGCATCCGGCGATGCCGTACACCGCCGGGCTGATGCGCTCCGTGCCGCGGCTCGACGCCGCATTGGGGACCGTGCGCCGCCTGGCCGCCATTCCCGGCAACGTGCCTGACCCGCGGCAACGCCCGGCGGGCTGCACCTTTCACCCGCGCTGCGGCCACGCCCGGCCCGACCCCTGCCAGCGTGCCCGGCCCGCGCTGGAATGGGCGGCGCCGGGCCACCAGGTGCGCTGCGCCCGCTGGCGGGAGATCGCGGCGTGACCGAGCCGCTCGTCCGGGTCCGCGACCTCAGCAAATGGTACCCGCTCCCACGCCGCGGCCTGTTCCGCCCGCGCGAGCAGCTCCGCGCGCTCGACGGCGTCTCCTTCGACGTCCGGCGCGGCGAGGTGCTGGGGCTGGTGGGCGAGTCCGGCTCCGGCAAGACCACGGTGGGCCGCACGCTGATGCGGCTCACCGAGCCGACGCGGGGCACGATCCAGTTCCGCGGCCAGGACATCACCCACCTGCCGCGCCGCCAGCTTCGCCCGGTTCGCCGGCACATGCAGTTGGTGTTCCAGGACCCTTACGGCTCCCTCAACCCGCGCATGAGCGTCGAGCGCATCCTGTCCACCCCGCTGCTGGTCCACGAACCCGCCCTGTCGCCCCGGCAGCGCCGCGCGCGCGTCGAGGAGGCGTTGGACCTCGTTGGCCTGTTCCCCGGCGCCGCCGACCGCTACCCGCACGAGTTCTCCGGCGGCCAGCGGCAGCGCATCGGCATCGCCCGCGCCTTGATGGCCGGACCGGAACTGCTGGTCGCGGACGAGCCGGTGTCCGCGCTGGACGTATCGGTGCAGGCGCAGGTGGTGAACCTGCTGCTCGACCTGCGGGAGCGGCTCGGCCTCACCGTCCTGTTCGTGGCGCACGACCTGGCCGTGGTCGGCACCATCTCCGACCGGGTCGCGGTGATGTATTTGGGCCGCATCGTCGAGCTGGCGGACACGGCCGCCCTATTCACCGGGCCGCGCCACCCGTACACGGAGGCGCTGTTCTCCGCCGTCCCCGCCATCGACCCGGCGGCCCGGCGCCGGCGCATCCTGCTGCAAGGCGACGTGCCCAGCCCGGTGGCGCCCCCCTCCGGCTGCACCTTCCGCAGCCGCTGCCCCTACGCGCAGCCGCGCTGCGCCAACGAGCCGCCGGACCTGCGCGAGGTCGCCCCGGGGCATTGGAAGGCCTGCGTGCGCGACGACCTTTCGTTGGCCGCGCCGGTGGCGGCCCCCGTCCTGCAACCCACGCAAGCCGATTAGGAGACACACCATTGGGACCCGAGATTGACCCGTTCGAGGCCGACGGCCGGCAGCCCACGCGGACCGGGATCGTCGTCATCGGCGGCGGCATCATCGGCATCTCCACCACCCTGGCGCTGGCCCAGGCCGGCGTCGCCGTGACCCTGTGCGAGAAGGGCCAGCTCGTCGGCGAGCAGTCGAGCCGCAACTGGGGCTGGGTGCGCAAGACCGGGCGCGACGAGCGGGAGATTCCGCTCATCATCGAGAGCCTGCGGATGTGGAAGGAGATGAACCGCACCGTCGACGCCGAAACCGGCTTCCGCGAATGCGGCGTGCTGTATATCGGCGAGACCGACGCCGACCGGGCGCACCACGAGGCCTGGCTGGAGCGTGCGCAGCCCTACCAGATGAGTTCCCGCCTGGTCGAAGGCGAGGATCTGGCCGCCCTGCTGCCCGGCGCCGCCCGCGCCTACAAATCCGGGCTGTACACCCCCGACGACGGCCGGGCGGAGCCGCAGCAGGCCGGCCCCGCCATCGCCCGCGCGGCGCAGCGCCTCGGCGCCACCATCCTCACCCAATGCGCCGTGCGCGGCCTCGACATGGCAGGCGGCCGGGTCGCGGGCGTGGTGACGGAGCACGGGCGCATCGCCTGCGACGGCGTGGTGCTGGCGGGCGGCGCGTGGTCGCGCCTGTTCTGCGGCAGCCTCGGCCTGCGCCTGCCGCAGCTCAAGGTACGCTCCTCCGTGCTGCGTACCGCGCCGCTCCCCGGCGGCCCCGAAGTGTCGGCCTGGACCAGCCAGTTCGCCTACCGCAAGCGCATGGACGGCGGCTACACCATCGCCAACGGCTCGGCCAACGTGGTGCCGCTGGTGCCTGACACCCTGCGCTTTTTCCGTGAGTTCCTGCCGGCCGCCAAGGCGACCCGGCGCAGCCTGCGCCTCCGCCTGGACGGGCGCTTCATGGCCGAGGCGCGCACCCCGCGCACCTGGGCGCTCGACGCCCAAAGCCCGTTCGAGCAGGTGCGGACGCTCGACGCCGACCCGGCGCCGGGCATCAATAGCCGGGCGGTGACGGCGCTCAAGGCCGCGTTCCCCGTGTTCGCGGGCATGCAGGTCGTGCAGCAATGGGCCGGGATGATCGACGTGACGCCGGACGCGGTGCCGGTGATCAGCCCCATCGACGACGTGCCGGGCCTCGTGGTCGCGACCGGCTTTTCCGGCCACGGCTTCGGCATCGGCCCGGCGGCGGGGCGGCTCGCCGCCGACCTCGTCACCGGGGCCGCGCCGCTGGTGGACCCGGCGCCGTTCCGCTTTTCCCGCTTCAGCGACGGCTCGCCTATCGTCGTCGAAGCGCCTGCCTGATCCCCACCCGCACACAGGAGCCTAACATGAATGAGCATCGCGCCCACGCCTCCATGCCGCGGCGCTCGATCCTGCGGCTTGCGCTGGCCGGGAGCGCCGTGCCGTTGCTGGGCACCAGCGCCCGCGCCCAGAGCAAGCCGAAACCCGCGGGCCAGGTCGTCATCGGCATCTCGCAGGAACCCACGGTGTTCAACCCGCTGCTGCCGCACATCGAGGTGGACGACGGCATCTACATGTCGCTGTTCAGCCCGCTTTGGGCAGTGGACCCGAAGGGCAACTTCCTGCCGCGCCTGGCGGCCGAAATCCCCACGGTCGCCAACGGCGGCGTGTCGGAGGACGGCCTGCAATGGCGGATCAAGCTGCGCGACGGCGTCAAGTGGCACGACGGCAAGCCCTTCACGGCGGACGACGTGAAGTTCACCCTCGACCTGATCAACGACCCCAACTTCCCCGCCGGCACCCGGTCAGGCCATGAGCTTGTGCACGATATCAAGGTGACGGCCCCGAACGAGATCGCCTGGCGGCTGGACAAGCCGTTCTCGCCTTACCTTTCGATTCTCGCCTGGACCTTCATCGTGCCGCAGCATTTGCTCGCCGGGCAGTCCGACCCGCGCAGCTCGCCGTTCATGCGCGCGCCGGTCGGCACCGGGCCGTTCAAATGGAGCGAGCGCGTGCCAGGCGACCATATCACGCTCGCTGCCAACGATGCCTACTTCGACGAGGAACCCTACCTCGAACGGGTGGTGTTCAAATACATCCCGGACCTCACGGTGCTTTACACGCAGTTCCGCACCGGCGACATCGACTACATCAGCCTGCAGGGTATCTCGGCCGACCACTACGGGGAAGCGAAGGCACTGCCCAACCGGGTCGTGACGACCATTCCCACCGCCACCATCGAGAACTTCTACTTCAACCTGGCCCTGCCGCAGTTCAAGGACCCGGCGGTCCGCCAGGCGCTTTACATGAGCCTGGACAAGACCAGTATCATCAACGATCTGTATTACGGCCTGCCGCGCCCGAGCGAATCCTACCTTCCCCCGGCCTCCTGGGCGTTCGATCCCGACCTGCCGAAGCAGGTCTATGACCCCGACCGCGCCCGCGCGATGCTGGACGGCGCCGGGTGGAAGCCCGGCCCCGGCGGCATCCGCGAAAAGGACGGGGTCAAGCTCCAGTTCAGCAACTCCACGACCGCGGGCAACCACCTGCGCGAGCAGGCGCAGCAACTGCTGCAGCAGAACTGGCAGGACCTCGGCGTCGGCATGACCATCAAGAACCTGCCGGCGGCGGTGATGTGGGGCGAGTACTGGATCCAGTCGCATTTCGAGACGGCCATCGTCGGCAACAACTTCATGACCGGGCCGGACCCGGCGGCGGCCGACTATTTCAGCAGCAAGGCCATCGCGGCGCAGGGCGGCTCTGGCAACAACACGATGCAATACGTCAACCCGCAGCTCGACGAGCTGATGCAGCAGGGGGCGACGACCCTGGACCGCGCCAAGCGGATCGAGGCGTACCGCGGCGTGCAATCCGTGCTGCGCCAGAACCTGCCGTTCCTGCCGATCTTCGAATACGTCACCGTGGAAGGCACCAAGGCCGGGCTGAGCGGCTACCAACCCAACATCAACGTCCGGCTCAACGCCTGGAACGTCAACACCTGGCACTGGGCGACCTGACGCCCCATCCATCGGCTGCTCTGGCCAGGTACGATGGATGGCGGACTCTTCCTTCCGTACCAGGAACGACGTAGGTTGACGGGCTTGGGACGGAGCGCGATGGATGGCAACGAAGACGTGGGTGGGCAGGGCAGGAACCTGGGACAACGCGGCCGATTGGTCGCCCCAAGGCGAACCCGGCATACAAGATGACGCGGTGATCGGAGCGGGCGCGGACGTTGCCCTTGCCTCCGGCCAGGTGCAGGTCAGGTCCATCAGCCTGGCTGGGCCGACCGCCGTGCTGGAGCTTCGCGCGGCAAACTCCAGCATCTACAGTTTCGCACCTGTGCCGGCGGAGAGCAGGGTGGGCGGCGGCATCGTGCTCTTCGGCTCCTCCGACGCATCGCAGCCTGCTCGGCTGAGCGGATTCGAGAATCTCACGCTCGACACGAACCTTTCCTTGGACGTGATAGGGGCAGCCTCTCTCGGCGGCGGCAATACGCCGTTCGAGCCGTATCAGGTCACTCTCGCGGCCGACGCTGTCATCAATGTGGCGCCGGGTGGCAATCTCGCCTTCGCTGGCCTCTTCTCCGGGGCGGGCACGATCCACGTCGCCTCCGGCACGCTGGACCTTACCAAGCGATACCTGCTTAACTCGGGCGTGAACTCCCCGCTTTCCGTCCAAATGGACGACGACGCGGGGACGGTTGTGCTGGGCAACAATCTGCTGGTTACGGTCGAGGGCTTCCGGGCCGGCGACATGTTGGACTTCCGCAACTTCATGCCTCCGCTCGGCTCCCTCGGCATTCCCCCCTATCCGCCCGGACCGTTCCAGGCCGGGATCAATGGCGACCAGTTGCAGGTCTCGTACAACGGAACCGTCATCAGGAGCGTGACGCTCGCCGGGCCGCAGGCGCCGGGCGCCACCTACCGAGCGAGCTTGAGCGGCGCCAACGACATCCTGGTCACGACCACGGCCCAGCCGGCGGCCACCGTCGCCTTCGCCGACCAGACCACGGGTGCATCGGGCAGCCACGCCATGGACGCGGCGTCCGGCGGCCCGGACTACTTGCGATGGCAGTACCTGGACGCCGGCTCGGATACGGTCGCCATGACGGCGGGCCTGCCCAACGTCTTTCTCAAGGGCGGCGCCGGCGCCAAGGCGCTGGCGGCCAGCAGCGGCCAGAACGTGCTCGACGGCGGCACGGGCAACGACACGTTCTTCGTGGACGTGCGCGGGACGGCCCAGGTTTGGGACACGCTGGCAAACTTCCATGCCGGCGACGCCCTGACCGTTTGGGGCTGGTCGCCCGGCAGCGGCACCGAGACGGTGGACGCGCTGGACGGCGCCACGGGGTTCCAAGGGGCCACGCTGCGCCTCGCCAACGCCCAGGGCGGCCCCGTGAGCAGCGTGACCTTCGCCGGGCTTTCGGCCGATCAGGTGGCGCACCTGCAGATGAGCACGGGCACCGCGGGCGGCTTGTCCTATCTGTATGTCAGCGCCCCCGGCGCTTGAGCCGTGGGGCAACAAGTGGATGCGCGTCGGTTTGGTGGCGGCGCCGAAACGCGCAACGTTTGCGGCTGAGGCCGCGTCGGACAAAACTCGTATCAACGGCCATTGCTTATGACCGTTGATGTGACGCCGCGCCATCAAGGCCGAACGGCCGGGGTTTCCACCGTCAGGCCGTTCGACCGCCAGCCGAGATAGAATTGCAGCGCCGCCGTCTCGGGGCTGTCGGACGGCAGCGGCTCGGCCCGCACGCCGGTCAGGCAGTTCCGCAAACGGCGGTCCAGCGACCCCATCCCTTGCCATTCTAGGCGGTAGAGCGGGTAGCCGTTCGGCTGCCCCTGCGGGATGCGCGCCCCGCCCAAGCGCTGCCCGGCGAGGCCGTCGTGGCATTGCGCGCAGGACAGGTTCAACTGGCCCTGCCGCTCCGTGAACAGCGCCCGGCCTTGGCCGAGCGCCGCCTGCGCCGGGCCGCTCCCGTCGATGGCGACCGGCAGCCCGCGCGATTGCCGGCCGACCAGGGCCGTCACCGACAGCATCTCCTCGCTGTCCGGCCCCCACGCCGCCTGCCCCGTCTGCGCCCGGCACTGGTTGACTCGGGCACCCAGCGTCACCGGCCGGCCCAGGGCCGGGTCGAACTGCGGGTAATGGGCGGACACCCCGCGCATCGACTCCGGCGTGCCGTGGCAGGACGCGCAGCCCTCCTTCCACAGCGTCGCGCCCTGCTCGACCCACAGCATGGCCGGGTTCTCGGCGTCGTCGTCCTGCATGGCCTGCACCGCCGGGCTGGCGTCGTCATGGCCGCTATGCGGGGCCGCGCCCGCGAGCAGGAGGGCGGTGACGAGCAGGGCGGTCCGCAGCCGGGTCATTCAACCACGATCAGCGCCGTCTCGGTCTGTGTGGCGCCGCTGTCGTCCGCCCAGGTGAAGGTGAACGCCCCGCTCTCCTCCGCCCGGGCGGAGAACGCCAGGAACGGGTTCGCCGCGATGGCCGGGAACAGCGCCAGCCGGATCACCTCCACGCCGTTGTAGGTGCAGATAAAATCGTGGATCACCATGCGCGGCACCGCCTGGCCCATCTCGTCCCGGCGCTGGCCGCTTTCCATGGGGTGGCTGATCAGGATCTTGATCTCGACCGCCTCCCCCTTCTTCGCCGTCTTCGGCACGTTCAGCAGCACGCGCATCTCGGCTACTCCAGGCAGGCCGCGAGGGTGACGAGCACCGTCACGCTGTCGGTCCAGCACGACCCGTCGTCCATCACCGCGACCGCCACCACCGTCTGCGAGGTCGCCAGCCGGATGCGGGTCGAGAGCTTCGGCGCGAAGGAGGCCGGGCCGAAGGCGGCGTGCACCACCTCGGGGTTCGGGTTGCCCTCCGCGAACACATGCAGGCTCTCCACCCGGCCGCCCTCCGGCGCCTCCGCGCTGACGGTGAGGCCCACCGCGTTGCCGTTCTCGACCATCTGCGCCAGGTCGAGCTTCACCCGGCCCGGCTGCGGCACCTTGCCGCCCGTCACCCGGGCGACCTGCTCCGCCACGTCCCGCGGCGTCGCCCGCGCGGGCCTGACGAGGGCAGGGGCCGCCAGCGCCGCCGCGCCGGCCAGCACCGCCCCCCGCCGCCCGATCATTTCAACCCCGCCAGGTAGGCCGTCGCGTCCGCGATTTCTTGCGGCGACAGGATCGGCTTGCCTTGCCACGCCGCACCCACCCGCCTCCGCCCGCCGCCCGTGCCGAAGGAGGGCATCACCGTGTCCGGGTTCATCACCGAGGCGTCCATCAGCCGCTCCTGGATCTCGTCCGCGCTCAGCCGCGCCCCGACCCCATGCAGGTCCGGCCCGACCGTCCCTTGCAGGTGGGGATTGGGGAACGGCCCGGCATGGCACAGCGTGCAGGTGCTCGTCTGCCGGGTCACCACGGCGTAACCCCGCTGCGCGTCGCCCGGCGCCAAGTCTTCCGGACTCTGTGCCGCGGCGGCAAGCAAAAGGCTAACCGAACACAGAACCCGTGATCGTGTGATACCAGACATCCGCATAAGCCGCCTCTTGCGCCCGGACCGCCGCCCCGGCGTCCAGGGGACTGGTGCCGCCGGCGCCGTCGATGTCGGCCAACTGCCCGTTCACCGGCCGGTACACCCCGGCCACCGAGATGCCATACTCGGGCGCCACCAAGCTGTAGCACGTGTTGATCAGCCTCGGTACCGCGGGCGTCTGCCCGGCCAGCAAGGCGGTGATCGCCTGCGCGCACGCCTTGGCCTGCGCGTTGGCCGCGAACGCCGATTTCGGCATGGCGCCCATGATCGCCGCGTCGCCGATGACGTGGATGTTGGCGACCCGCAGGCTCTCGAACGACACGGGATCGACCGGGCACCAACCCGTGCGGTCCGCGACGCCCGCCGCCTGCGCGATGGCGCCGGCCCGCTGCGGCGGGATCACGTTGGCCATGTCCGCCTTGTGGGTGTCGAAATCGGTCGAGAGCGTCATCGCCGCCGGGTCCACCCCGGTGACGGCGCCCCCATTCGACAGCGACACCCATTCCAGGAGGCCCGGGTACATCTGCGCCCACGCCTGCTGAAACAGCTTCTGCTTGCTGAATTGGTCCTTGGCGTCCAGCACCAGCAGCTTGCTGCGCGGCTTGTTGTTCTTCAGATACCAGGCGATCAGGCTGGCCCGCTCATACGGACCCGGCGGGCAGCGGTACGGGTTGGCGGGCACCGCCATCACCACCGTGCCGCCGTCCGGCATGGCGCGGAGCTGGTCGCGCAGCAGGATCGTCTGCGCCCCGGCCTTCCACGCATGCGGCATCCGTTCCGCCGCCGCCCGGTCGTAGCCCGGCAGCGCCCCGGGATCGCCGCCCAGCCGCATGTCCACGCCCGGCGCCATCACCAGCCGGTCGTACTCAACCGCGCCGCCGTCCAGCAGCACCCGCTTCGCCGCGCCGTCCACGCCGGTGGCCCGCGCCTGCACCCGCTTCACCCCGGCCGCCGCCACCTTGTCCCAGCCGAACTGCTGCCCGTCCAGCTCCCGCAGCCCGGCCACTACCGGGTTGCTGAACGGGCAGGACACGTATTGCGCCTCCGCCTCGATCAGCGTGACCTGGTGCCTGGCCTGCGCCAGCGTCCGCGCCGCCGTGGCGCCGGCGAACCCGCCGCCCACGACGACGACCCGCGCCGCCCCTTGCGGCATATCCTGGGCTCGGGCCACGAACGGCGCCGTCAACGCCCCGGCCAGGACCGTGCGGCGCTTCATTGCGCGGCGAACCAGGCGGACAAGGCCGAAACCTCCTCCGGCGAGAACCCGTTGACGATGCGGTTCATCAGCGTCGCCGGCTGGTCGCCGGAGCGGTACGCTTCCATCTCCCGCGTGAGGTCCGGTGCCGGACGGCCCTGCAGCACCCCCACGCCGCCGCCGGCCACGTGGCAGCCGGTGCAGCTTTCCGCACCAGGAGGCTCAGTCACGGGCGACTCGGGCATCGGCGGCCCGGCGGCGGCCAGGAGCAGCGCCGCCATCAGGAGGGCGCCGCCCCTCATGCGTGGCTCAGGTCGGCGTTCTTCAACGGCAGCGACCGGACCCGCTTGCCCGTCGCGGCGTAGATCGCGTTCAGCACCGCCGGCGCCGCGACGGCGATCGTCGGCTCCCCCACGCCGCCCCAGAACCCGCCGGTCGGCGCCAGCACCGTCTCGATCTTCGGCGTGTCCGCCATCCGGGCCACCTGGTAGCTGTCGAAGTTGCTTTCCACGACCCGGCCCTGCTCGACCGTGTTCTCGCTGTAGAGCAGCGCGCTCATGCCGTAGGTGAAGCTGCCCTCCACCTGCGCCGTCACCTGGTCCGGGTTGACGACATAGCCGGGGTTGGTCGCCGCCACGATGCGCAGGATCTTCAACTCCCCCTGCTTGCTCACCGACACTTCCGCCACCGCCGCCGTGTAGCTGCCGAAGCCGCAGTTCTGGCAGATGCCGCGGAACACGCCCTCTGGCAGCTTCGTGCCCCAGCCGGCCTTCTCCGCCGCCGCGTTCAGCACGGCCAGGTGCTTCGGGCTTTTCGCCAGCATCGCCCGGCGGAACTCCAGCGGGTCCTTGCCCGCCGCCGCAGCCAGCTCGTCGATGAAGCACTCGACATACACGGCGTTCTGGTTGTGGTTCACCCCGCGCCAGAAGCCGACCGGCACGCTCGTGCCGCGCATCGCGTGGTCGATCAGCAGGTTCGGGATGGCGTTGTAGCCGAACTCCGCCGGGATCAGCCCCTGGAACTGCAGCATGTCCAGCCCGTTGGTCAGCCGGTTCGGCGCCAGGTAGGCAAGGATGCTCTGCCCGCTGATGCGGACATGCAGCGCCTCGACGTTGCCGGCGTCGTCCATCGCCGCCGTCAGCTTGCACTGGGTGATCGGGCGGTAATACCCGTGCTGCATGTCCTCCTCGCGCGACCAGATCAGCTTGACCGGGCGCCCCGGGATCTGCTTGGCCAGCAGCACCGCCTGCCGGGTGTAGTCCTGCTGCCCGCGCCGGCCGAAGCCGCCGCCCAGCAGGTACTTGTTGACCCGCACGCGCTCCAGCGGCACTCCGCCCGCCTCCGCCGCGGCGGCCAGCGTCGCGTCGCCATTCTGCGTGCCGACCCAGACCTCAAGCCGACCGCCGCCGTCGTCGCGTCCAGCCCTTCGGCCAGGCGCGCGGCGATGGCCTTGCTGTCCTCCTTGGCGCCCGGCCCCTCGTCCCACGTGACCGGCAGCTTCTCCAGCGCCGTCTTGGCCTGCCACCAGGTGTCGGCGACGACCGCCACCGCGTTGTCGCCCACTGGCAGCACATACCGCACGCCCGGCATGGCCTGCACGGCCTTCGCGTCGAAGCTCGCGACCTTGCCGCCGAACACCGGGCATTGCGCGATGGCCGCCAGCAGCATGCCCGGCAGCGTCACGTCGATGGCGTACACCGCCGTACCGTTGGTCTTCTCGGCCGTGTCCAGCCGGGGCAGCGGCTTGCCGATGATCGTCCAGTCGCCCGGCGCCTTCAGCGCCACGTCCTGCGGCACCGGCAACTTGCCCGCCGCCTCCGCGAGCTGGCCGTAGCGCAGGCTGCGCCCGCTCCCGGGGTGGGTCACGGCGCCCTCGTGCGCCCGGCACTCCGACGGGGCCACGCCCCATTGCGCCGCCGCGGCCTGCTCCAGCATGGTGCGCGCCGCCGCACCGCCCTGGCGCACGTAGTCCACCGATTGCCGGATGCCCTGGCTGCCGCCGGTCAGCATCTCGCCCCAGGCGCGCTTGCTCGCCTGGTTCGCCTCCGGCGGCACGTACTCGGTCGTGACCTTCGTCCAATCGGCGCCCAGCTCGTCCGCCACCAGTTGCGCCAGGCCCGTGAGCGTGCCCTGGCCCATCTCCGACCGCGCGATGCGGATCACCGTCGTGTCGTCCGGCTTGATCGCGACCCAGATCCCGACCGGCGTGCCGCCCGCGGAAGCCGGGGTCAGCGGTGCGCCCGGCGTCTGCGCCACCGCCTCCATCACGCCGCCGGGCAACCCCCAGCTCAGCGCGAAGCCGCCGCCCACGGCGGTCGCCAGGAAGCGGCGGCGCTGCATGGCCCCCACGGCGTCAGGCCTTCCCGCCGGCGACCGCGTGGATCGCCACCCGGATGCGCTGGTAGGTGCCGCAGCGGCAGATGTTGGTCATCGCCTCGTTGATGTCGCCGTCGGTCGGCTGCGGCTTCTCGTTCAGCAGCGCCACGGCGGCCATGATCTGCCCGCTTTGGCAGTAGCCGCATTGCGGCACCTGGTGCGCCAGCCACGCCGCCTGCACCGGGTGGCTGCTGTCGGGCGACAGGCCCTCGATGGTCAGCACCTTGCCGGACACGCTGCCGACCGGCAACTGGCAGGACCGCATCACCTGGCCGTCCACGTGCACCGAGCACGCCCCGCACTGCGCGATGCCGCAGCCGTACTTGGTGCCGGTCATGCCGAGCTGCTCGCGCAGCACCCAGAGCAGCGGGGTGTCCGGGTCCACGTCGACCTCGTGCGCCCGACCGTTGACGTCCAACTTGACCATGCGACCAATCCCAAACCGTTCCGATGGCGACGCGCGGTGCCGGCCTATGGCTCAGGACCAGGCGCGAGGGTGCGACATGGCGCCAGCATGCCAAGGTACGGCCGGGCGGCGCAAGGGCGGCCCACCCGTCATCCGGCCTACCGCAACTCCGCCAAGGTCCTGCCGCTCCCGGGGAGGACGAAGACGCTGTCCTCCGTGGACACCCGCACGACCGTGTCCTCCCGCACATCGGCACCTTGGCCGTTCAGGTCGATGGCAAAGGCGTGCCATCCGTCGCCGATGGCGCTGGCGTAAAGGTCGTCGCGGAACTGCGAGGCGACAGCCCGGCCGGCGTCGCGGTGGTCCAGGTCAAGCCGAAGCGGCACGCGGTCCCCGGACGACCGTTTCCAGCACCAGCCGTAGAGCACGGTGCCGACCAGGCAGTCCAGGTGCCCGTCGTAGGCTGGGTTCGGCGGGCTGTTGTCGGGCGGCCCGGCTTCAGGCGCCCCGGCTTCAGGCTTCGGCAGCAGCCGCGACAGCACGGCCTGCGCGTCCGCCAGCAGGGCGGCGGCTCTGCTGACCCCGGCCGCAACGGCCTCGCTGGACGGCGGCGCGGAGGGACGCCATCCCGTGTCCAGTTGCGCAACGTAGCCGGCAAGGTCTGGCGTCGCCTGCAGCGCCACGATGCCGGTCCATGCGTCCGACAGCTCAGGCGGCAGGACGGGCGCAGGCCCGTGGCAGATGGCGGCCCGGCCCACGAGGCCGTGCAGCGCGTGCGCCATCGCCGCAGCGCGCGCATCGAGGTCGAGCGCGGCCGTCGGCACGCGATGGTGCCGCAACGCCGGCCTGACGGCGCCATCGAGCGCATGCCGGGCCTCGTCGGACAACGAAACGCCCAGCCCGAGGCGCCGGAGCACCCCCTCCACGCTGGCCGACGGCTGGGCGAGCAGGGCTTCGAAATCGACGAACGCGACCGGCGCGTCGTGTGCCGCCTGGAGCACGGCCAGCGTGTGGTCGATCCACATGAGCAGGCTGCGCGTTTGCCCGAAGCTGTTGCGCTGCGCCAGCGACCGCGCCACGTCGACCGGGTTGCGGACCGGGTGGACAAAGTAAGGCCGGGCGCCGACCGCGCGGAACACCGGGTCCCAGAACGGGATCAGCCGGGCGATGCGCGGGTCCTTGATGACGAAGCGGCTTGCGTCGCCGTAGTCCTCCCGCAGGATGGCCTCGGCCCGCAGGGCTGCGGCGCCGGGTTCTTCGAACCGATGCGGCGGGATGGCGCCGATGCTGGTCCAGTCCTGACCCAGGGCGGCCAGCACGCGCTCGTTCAGGGCCACGACATAGGACGGTTCCCAGAAACCCTCAAGGTTGTCCTCGCTCCCGGACAGAAGGCGGCGTGGCAGGGCGAAGCCGGCCAGCGAAAGGGCGCGCGTGAGCGCCGAGGTTCCGCTCCGGTACATGCCCAGGACCACGGCGACGGTCCGAAGGATGTTTGCGCGGTCGGAATAATCTCTCCCGTCTCCGGAGTTTCCGTTTGGCACGTTGACCCCCTCGCTGGCGTCAGGCCGGAATGGCACAACCTGAACGTGTCAGCAAGCGTCCTCTACTCGCGATTGGAGCAACGTACCGCCTATTCCGCCGCGGCGTTGCGGTCCCGCCAAGCCCGCTCGAACGGCAGCCGCCACGCATGCGGGGCCACAAGCTGATGCACCGACTTCGGCCCCCACGACCCCGGCGCGTAAAGCCGCACCGGCGGCGGCGCTTCCAGCAGCGGGATCGACACCTCCCACAGCCGCTCGATGCCCTCGGCCGTCGTGAACAGCGTGTGGTCGCCGCGCATCGCGTCGAGGATCAGCCGCTCGTAGGCTTCCAGCACGTCGCCGATCAGGCCCGTGTCG
>JAABUQ010002918.1_pt1 | contig 32556 bp, 24 predicted proteins | sample 5560001 | NCBI WGS metagenome assembly JAABUQ01 (sample SAMN10711888, study PRJNA513371) | rock metagenome | isolation source: Antarctica rocks | place: Antarctica: Victoria Land, Finger Mt nord | collected 2015-12-18 | reverse complement strand
TTGTTGTGCCCACGCGCCGGCCGCAAGGCTGCAGAGGAAAAAGAGTCGTTTCGTCATGAGATTTCCTAACGAACACACGCTAACTTTGCCGCCGGGCGTGATCGTCCCGCTGAAAGGCTCGTACCTAATTGATTCCAAAGAAAAGATTTTTTAAGACTTGTGTGACCGGCCCATCCACTAACCCACCGAGACTTCTTCCCGCTCTTCGATAGGTTTTTCTTCCCGTTTCTCTTCGTGGTATTCCTGCTCCGTGTTGAGCGCCCACAGATTATCGCGGCTGCGCACGCCGTCGATGATGTTGTCCACCGCCGTCATGGCCGTCAGCATCGAGTGGTCCTGATTGTTGTACTTGTGCATGCCGTTGCGCCCCACCAGAAACAGGTTGTCGAACTCGTTCATCCACGAAATCACTTGCGGAAACCGGTCGTAGGTCCCGAAGTACGCCGGATAGGTTTTCGGCATGTGGATCACGGTGGCATCTTCCACATCCTGAGGATCGAGGATGTTCATCGACGCCAGCTCCGCCTTCGCCAGCGCAATCATCTCCGCCTCGCTCTTGTGCCACAGCGCGTCCGTGTCGTTACAGAAGTACTCGAGCCCGATCCAGACCTTGCCCGGCTCCGCCACCAGAAACGGGCTCCAGTTGTTGAAGATCTGCAACCGCCCCACCAGCACGTCCGGTTCCTGGATGTAGATCCAGTTGTCTTCGACCAGCTTGCCTGAACTGTCGCGCAGCTTGATGCGCTCGCATAGTATCCCGACCGTGATGAAGTCGCGATACATCAAGCCATCCGAGACTTCGCGCACCGCGGGCGGCGCCGGCGGCTCTAAATCCGCCACCAGCTCCTTCACCGGCATGGTCGAAAAGAAGTAATCCCCGGTGAACCGCCGCGTTTCCCCCGTTTGCTCGTTCCGCGCCACCACCGCCGTCACCTTCCGCCCGGTCTGGCTCGGGCTGTGCTCGATGGTCTCCACATTCCAGTGCGTCAGTATCTCCGCCCCCCGGCTCTTCACCTTCTCCGCGACCTCTTCCCACATCTGCCCCGGCCCATACTTGGGGTACAGAAAACGCTCGATCAGCGACGTCTCCACATCCTTCTGCGCGATGTCCCCCTTCTTCTTGGGCAGCATCTTCTTCAGAATGTGCGTCAGCGTCTTCCAGATCGACAAGCCCTTGATGCGCTGCGCTCCCCATTCCGCGCTGATCTGGCTGCACTCAATTCCCCACACCTTCTCCGTGTAGCTCTTGAAGAACGTCAGGTACAGCTCGCGCCCAAAGCGGTTGATGAAGAACTGCTCCAGATTCGTCTCCGGCTTGATCGGAAACAGCACCGACCGGATGTAGCTCAACCCGATCTTTACCGTCTTCCACAGCCCCAGCTTCTTCAGCGTGTCCCCGCTCAACGTGATCGGATACTCGAAAAACTGCCGCATGAAGTAGATGCGCGATTTGCGGTTGCGCACCAGCATCACCCGGTCCTCGCGCTCCGGATCGCTCGGCTCCGGATGCGCCGCCACCCTGGTCGTCTGCCGCTGGTAGGTGATCTCGGTATGCTCCCCGTCCACCGCCTGCATGGGCAATATCTTCAGCCACCACTGCATCACTCGGTCCGACTTCGAGAAGAAGCGATGGCCTCCGATATCGATGCGATTCCCTTTATAGTTCACCGTGCGCGAGATGCCGCCCATGTAATCGCACTTCTCCAGCACCACCGGCTCAATCCGCGTCCGCGTCAACAACTCAAACGCCGCCGTCAACCCCGCCGGCCCCGCTCCGATGATCACCGCCCGCTTGCCCTGCTCCATTGTCGTTTGCATAAAACTCTTCCACCCTTTTTACGAAAGCTTCCCGCGCTCTTGAACGTCGTGTGCGGGATAGCTGCTTATTTGTCTATACCCTCTAAGCGCACAGGGCGTTTGCGGCCCGTTGTGCGCGCTGTAATTTTTAAATCCATCCAACCGCTAAATCCCGATCCTAACTTCTTGTTCCCGCCGCAAATGCCTAGCCGCTAGCTCCGGAGCCGCCCTTCGAACGCTCAGATATCAACGCTGGCGCCGCTAAGTCACGGTAAAGTGCCGCCCATTGATCGCGAACAGGGGCCCAATGATACCGCTTCACTTCTTTCAGGCCGCGATCCGTAAGATGCTCCACCAGATCTTCATCCTCCAGCAAATCCATGGCGCGCGAAGCCATTGCCTCATGGTCATTAATATCGACTAAAAGAGCGGTTTCGCCATCGCGCACGATGTAGGGAATGCCTCCCGCCCGAGTCGCCACGATCGGAAGACCGGAGGCTAGGCACTCAAGCAGCGATACAGGCATGTTGTCAATGTTTGGACTAGTCAGATAAATATCTGCCTCGTCGTACAGAGCCGCCACCCCGTTGCGAGCAACACGCCCGATAAATCGCGTGTTCTGAAGCTTCAGCTCTTCCGCTAATTCCTCCAATACCGGCCGATGATACCCGTCATGCGCTACCGTCAGGGTGGCATCCGGATAGCGCTGCTGGATCAGGGCGAATGCCCGAAGAGTGCACTCGATGTTGTAGAGCGGCTCGAGTCCGCGATTACTCAGAAATCGGGGTCTCAGCTTGCGGCGTCTTCTGTACCGGAACCAGCTCACGTCGATGACGTTGAAAATGAACTGGGCCTCAATTCCATGCCTCTCAAAAACATCGACCAGGAACCCTGAAGGAGTCACAATCGCATCAGCCATCAAAAGCGTAGGCTTCGCCGTGCGCCATTGAGTCAGATGCTGCTCCGCCTGACCATCGTGGTAGTGCACAATCAGCTTTTTTCTATAGAGCTTTCCTATCAGCAGCGCCGGAATCGTCCACAAGGAATAGGAAGATAGGCCCGCCGTGAAAATATGAAGAATACATGCTTTTCGCGCCGCCCAAGCGAGCCTCGCGATGTACAGAATCAAGCTGACCAATGTCCGCAGATAAGGAACACGAGCAATCAAATCAGGCAGTTGTTGATCGAGAGGGAAAAAGCTCATCTCTAAACCAGGCACTCCCCGCAGCGCCGCCAGTAGATCCGCTGCTTGTACGGACTGACCACCCACAATGGCGGCGGACGGGGCGATCAGCAGAATCGGGATGCCGTTCCCAGCCGGGTTCGGCGATTGCTTCATTTCGCTAGGTGTTTCGCCCCGGACGGCGGTTCCGCCAGAAGACTCTACCGTCGATTTGTTCGGCGCAGACGTCAAAGTCAATTCATCCCACCTGTGAAGAATTCGCAACCGGCGCAACCGTGCTCCCGGGTTGTGCGGTCTGGCCGCCGGCCCGAACGTCCTTCACCAGCACTCGCGCGGGGTTCCCAAGGGCTAGAGCAAATGGCGGTATGTCAGTCACCACCACGCTGTTCACCCCGATGATCGCTCCTTCACCGATAGTCACACCTTTCATGATGGCTGCACCCTGTCCGAGCCAAGCACGCCGGCATATCCTCACCGCCTTAATCTCTTCGGGAGGAGGAGGTAAATTCAGCGCCCGTAATTCGGGATCTCGAGGATGCGCGTCGGTATCCACGATCCGTACATTATCGGCAATGTTCACATCGTCCTCTATCACCACTTCCTTGTTGACGGTGAAGAAGACGTTATGTCCGAGATCCACGCGATCTCCAATCTCCAGCCTGGGATGGTCGAAGATCCGGCCAGTTCCTACACCCAGGTGCCCAAATATATTTACGTCGTCTCCCAGATAAATCTCCGCGTGCCCTCTCACATCGGGCATGCTGTACAAGGAAAGATTTCGTCCTACGCGGGTACAGCGGCTGCGAAACGCAGGCTCGCGATAAAAATAGTTCAGCGCCCATTGAAAGGCGAACCGGATCCCAAAAGGCAGCTCGTACATCACGCGGTATACGGGCCGCAAAAAAGACGGAACCGGCAAGTTCGAGCGCAACACGCCTTTAATCAGGCTCCGGACAGAACGGTAAAACGGAGTTTCACCTCGCCGCACCTTCAAAGTTACAGTCTCAATCAGTCCCATGTATGTAATTCAAGCGGCTTTGCTTCCGGTGGATGTGCTTCAGGCCGTCACGGTCTCCCGAACCCGCACGCTGCTCTTCAGGAAGAATAGATAACTCGCAACCGTCACAAACGTATCTAAAAGAATCCCCGTTATGGACACTGCGGCCGGCGCCCACACCAGCCAAAGCAGAGGGATCAGAAAAACAAAGTTCAAAACTGCTGTTTGCAGAATGATCCGTGACCATTCCTTCTGGTAACCAAAGCCCAGCATATAGAAAGTCGAGTAACTAGTCTGAAGCGCCAGCAGAAAGGGGCTGAAGGCCATGATGCGCAGCAACGGAACCGTGGGAAGATACTTCGCGCTAAAAAGAAGTCTGACGATGGGCGAGGCGCCCACTAACAACACCACCCCACCAAGAAAGAAAGGCGCGGCCAGAACCAGTGAGTACTTACGCAAGAAGGCAATTGCATTCTCGCGCGAATTAAACGCCATATGACTTATGTACGGGTACAGCGCTGTCACGACGGGCGATACCAGCATTCGTAGAGCCACAATCAGCCGGTAAGCATTCGAATAATACGCCACGTCGGTGGGACCGGAGCGCAAACCGAGTATAAGAACATCTGTCGAACTTGTGAGCGTACCGGCGGCTAGGGACAAGAAGACAGGCCAGCCTTCGACCAGAGCGCTTCCGACTTCACTCATCTTAGGTGCAATCCACCTTACCGGCGTCGAGGCGAAGACCGCCCAAAGGCCGACTACTCCAGCCAGCGCCATCGAGCCCGATTGAAAGGCAGCCGCCCGGAGATAATCGGCGTCGCGATGCACGAATGCAAAGATCAGGCACAGCGAAGTTAGCTTCGCGGACAGGTCGCGCCAAACCAGATTCTCCATCTTCTGCAGCCCTTGAAAAAGCCACAACGGGAAAAGCAGGTCGCCGACAACCAATAGATAGCTGATACAGAACAACGCTAAGTTAGGACGTAGCTTTGGCGTTGCCATCACAACCGACAGCATCAAGGCGAAGCCCAGCACCGTCAGCAACACCTTAGCCGCCATAACGGAGCTGAAAATGCGCGAGATTTCCGCCGGATCGTCACGGTGAATCGCAATCCGCCGCGTCGCCGTAAGATTGAACCCGTAATCCACCAGGCTCATGAAGTACCAGTTGAACGAAGTCGCAAACGCAATCAGCCCGAAATGATCCGTACTCAATACCCGCGACAGATAAGGAAGCACCAACATCGGTGCGGCATAGGTGCTGATTTGCACGATGAACAGCGCCGCCGTGTTCTTTACCAGGCGATGGCGGACGAGCTTGCGGATGTTGGAAAGGCCACTCATAGCCGGGAATGCACAGCCGCGCTACCCAGCAGTCGCGCGGTTCTTTCCTTTACGCATTCACACAGTCCCGCACGTTCCCCGCTAGCCATTTTTCTCCCGGACAGCATGATAAAGCACCGGACAACTCGCTTCGAAAACATCCCGCGCCAAGCGAACTTCTGAAGCGACGGTGTGGCCCAGCAGCTTAGATAAAAAGTCTTGGGCAGGTGCGTTCTTCGATGTCGGTTTAAGATCGAGCACGATCTCATGGGCCCCGTATCGCTCAAAGATCTCGCGTAAACACCGGTATTCAATCCGGCGTGAGAACGCTCTACAGCTCATCACCCAGGTATGGATGCGAACTCCGTTTTCATCGTGGGCCCCACGCACAACCGCCACCTTGCCGAGAGGTCCAAACTTGTCCTGATACGAGACAGCCACCGCAAAGCTGTTTGCCTCCTGAAGAAGCGCATGCCATTCCGCCTCCGTGTAGCGAATTCCGTTGAGGTTGAACTGGTTCGTCTTATTGACCAGTTCCACTACCCTTCTATCGGTGGCCGGGGGGTTGTACTCCAGGGTGATCGTCGCTTCTGCCGTCGCCAGGAAATTTTCCGCCCCGCCCGCCGACTCGCCCACCGCTTGAAAGTCCTGACCTTGCCGGATGCTTTCGAGCCGATACGCATCTTCCTCTGAAAGCCGGGCCTTGCCGAACAGATCCCGTAGCCGCCGCAACAAAGCCAACCCCGCCGGGTAGTCGCCCTTCGGGAAACGTATGCACTCGATGCCCGGATGCCCCGCCTTTACCTCCTCGAGTTCCATCGGACTGTCGTCGACAAACACTACGCTATCGGCAGCGACGTTCCAGGCCTTTAGGATGCGCTCGACCGAACCCGACTTTGCCTCCCAGTGCACTTCTAGCGGGAACATCTTGTCGCGGGCCATCGCTAAATCGGGGCGCGCCAGCGCCCGTTCCACAATCTCCCGCCCATTTTTGCTGGCGACCGCCACTAATACCCCCTGCTCGGCCAGCGCGCGCAACTGCTGCTGGTACAACCCGTGCAACTGGCTATGGCTCGCCAAATCCCAGGAAACGCCGTCCTGCTCCACTTCTCCGACCAACCCGGCCCATAGCGTGTCATCGAGGTCGGTGATCAATCCCTTTTTAGGCTCGGGTGGGTGAATCAGTCTAGCCAAGGCGAGCCCCAGGGCATCGGCATGCGCCATCTTATAGGGAAATCCCGTGTGCAGGTCCGATCGAAGGTCGTACCGAGTCTCCGGAGGCGAGACACTATCAAGCGCTTGCCTGTTGACCAGCAGAACAGCCGGATGCGCCGCAATCCGCCGGGCAAATGCCGCCACCAGCTCCTCAAGCGCCAACTCTGCTTCGCTCGCCTGCCAACCCGCGGTGTGAAAAGCAGGTGGCAGCGGCAACGTGGGAAGAGAAACTGCCAGCCTGGAGGAAGACGGCACGGCGACAATCGCTGCTTCTACCCGCTTCAGCTTCGCCGACGACGCATCGAGCACGCTGCCCGCCACCCGTTGTCCCCAGCCGCCTAACTGCCGGAACCCAAGCCGTGCATCCAGATCCGCCCATTCGAGAGCTACTACAGCCGCCTGTGCCTCGGACACGGCAAACTGTTCAAGCGTGCCCGCCACGTCGTCGTAAAGCCCCGTCTTTACTTGCACTTTGCGGGTCGGCAGCGCCTGCTGCAGGTGCGCCCCCAGGTAGTTCCCCAGGTGCAGCGGCGTGAATCCGCACGCCAGCAAAACAGGGAACGCAGGGCCGTCGCCCGCGCCGTTTCGGATAATGGAAAGTGCTTCGGCAAGCTTCACGGATGTGCCACTGTTCTCATCGTCCCGGATTCATCCATTCTACCGAGCGGAGCGTCGTAAGGTGATCTCGGCGCGCTTAGAGCGCGAATGGCATCGCCCGCCTAAGGCTTGCCGCAACAGTAAGTTAGCTTTCCTTAATCGCCGCGCCTCCGGGTCGTGCGAAACATTGCCGGAGGCCCCTGTTTCCATTGCTCACCTTTGCCGATATCTCTCTCATAGAGCCGCTCCCGGCCCCATGCCAGCGCCATGATGGATTCGAAGCCGATCCCTGTTCTGCTGATGGTGCGCGAACTCGGCATCGGCGGCTGTGAGCGCGACCTCACCAAGCTCGCCATCGGACTCGACCGTTCCCGCTTTGAGCCCTATGTCGGCTGCTTTCTTCCACATGGGCTTCGAACCGCCGAGTTGCGTGAAAACGGCATTCCGATTGTGAAGTTCAATGTCCCGTCCTTTGCCTCACGCGCCGCCCTCCGTTCCGCTCGACGAATAGGTCAATTCATCAAGGCGCACGGTATACAGGTAGTCCACGCCTTCGATGCTCCAACAGACATGTTTGCCGTCCCTGTGGCACGTCTCTACCGCACCCCGGCGGTGATTTCGAGCGAGCTTTCCTATCGCAGCCTCATTGCCGGCCGCCAGTATCAATATCTGATGCGATGGAGCGCCATGGCCGCCCACAAGATCGTCGTCAACTCGGCCGCCGTCGGAACGGATCTGGTCGAAAACGCCAATGTCCCTCGCGCCAAAATCGTCCTGAGCCATAATGGCGTCGACCTTCGTGCCTTCGCGCCCGACCCCCGCGTGCGCAAAGTGTTCCCCGGCGCCTCCCTGATCATCGGCGCCGTATGTGCTTTGCGCCCGGAAAAACGCCTCGATCTGTTGCTCGAAGCCTTCGCCCGAATCAAAGATGATGTGGACGGGCTCCGTCTCCTCATCGTCGGCAGCGGACCCATGCTCGCCTCCCTCGAACAGCAGGCTCGCACCCTCGCGATCGACACCTTCTGCCATTTCGAACCGAGCAAGACAGACGTAGCCGAATGGATGCGAAGCATCGACGTCTTCGTCATGTCATCGGAATCGGAGAGCTTCCCAAACGCCCTCCTCGAAGCCATGGCCTGCGGCTGTTGCGTCATCGGCTCACGCGTCGGCGGCGTGCCGGAGCTGATCAGTCACGAACGCAACGGTCTTCTCTTCGAGTCCCGCTCGGGCGAAGACCTCGCCATCCAGCTCAGGCGCGTCATCCATCACCCGCAGCTTCGCCACCGCCTGGCGCTCGATGCACTACGAACCGCGCGCCAGGAATTTCCTATAGAAGCGGCCATCGCGCGCATCCAGAATCTTTACCTCACTCTTCTCAAGCGCCTGCCTCCCCTCAGCGCCACCGTGTCTTAAAGCGTTCTTACTTCTAGACCGATTAGAATAGGGAAGCTTGGCAATCTAAACTGATGCAAACTGTAGAACAGCGCTTAGAAAGTGTATTCGCGGTCGTTTTTCCGGACCTATCGCCTGAACAACTTCGCACAGCCTCCCAGGACTCGGTCGAAACTTGGGATTCCGTCGCCGCCATCACGCTCATGAACCTGATCGAAGAGGCGTTCGGCATTGAAATGGATTTCGGCGATGTCGCCGAGCTGACGACTTTCTCGCAAATCGCCGGCTACATCAAAGGGAAGCTAACCCATACCGCCGTCTAGCTTGCCCCAACCCGCGGGAGAACTGCTTCGCTTGCACCACATGGGGTTCGTGGTCAGCAGTATAGAGGCAACCGGAATGGCCTTCGCTCGCTCCATGAACGGCTCGTGGAACGGCGATATCTCTCTCGATCCCATTCAGCGCGTCAAAGTATCGTTCCTTTCCCTGCCCGGCAGCGACGTACAGATGGAGTTAGTAGAGCCGGCAGGCGAGCAGTCGCCCGTTCTGGCGTTCTTGCAAAAAACCGGCGGCGGTCTACACCACATCTGCTATGAGGTCGAGGATTGCGAACAGGCTTTGGCGGCCATGCGCCGACGCGGTGCCATGATTGTCCGGCGTCCCCAGCCCGCGGTCGCTTTTGAAGGGCGCAAAATCGCCTGGCTTCTCACAGCTGAAAAGCTCTTGGTCGAACTGCTCGAAATAACGATCAGCTGACCACTACCGATTCCCGCTTTCTCCTTTGCCCGCATATCTCTTCGCGTAAATCTGCCCATCGATCACTTCAAACCCGCCATTACTGTTGATGGTATGCGTGCCGATCAGCCCCGGAGCCCAATCCGGCTCAATCCGCTGTACTGGCCGTTCGCGGTAGTCGGTCGGCGTCAACGCCTCAATTTCGTTCAGCTGACACGCGTACCCGTACCTGACGGAGCAATCTTGAGCCGGCCGGATCAGCCTCCCGTTGCGCCGAAACAGCTTGCCCGCCCCACGGCTTCGTCGCACATCGGTCACAATCGGGTTGGCCGGATGCGGCTTCCATTCACCCAGCAGGCGATCGGCGGAGAACAAATACAAATCGTCGTTCACCGTCGCACCGCGCTGCGCGATGTTCGTGAAGAAGTAGAACTGTCCGTTCTCGACCCATAGCGTGGTGTCGACCGCCTGAACGTCCTCTCTTAAACTCTTGACGAACTCCCAACGTGTTGGCACATCCACCGCGCGATACAGCTCGATGCGCCCGCTCCCCAGAGTCTCGGGAATCATATAGAGCCCGCCCTCATGCTCAAACACGAAGGGATACGACAGATGGTATGGCAGATCAAGTACCCGCTCGGCCTCGCTCGCCGCGCCGCTCACGCTAATCTCCATCACAGAAATGCAGCCTCTCCGCTGAGCGAAAAGGTAGTCTTCCACAAACAGGTAGTTCCGGCCGTGCCACTCGATCATGAACGGGTCCGCATAGAAATGCTCATCCGGCGCCCGGATCGTCTCAAAACCCCGTAAGTCCAATCCTTCGGCGTTCGAGACGAACTTACTTCGAGCAGTGCGATACGCGACAAACCAATAGCTCTCTTTTTGCGAATACCGTATGCGGCGGTTTACTGTCCGCATGGCGTTCCGCAGCAGAAAGCCCGCCATTTGCAGATTTGTGGGCGCCCCGCCCACTGCCGCGACCGCCTCTGCTTCGTGCTGCGGCGCTTGAATCGCGCCTAACCCCTCCGCTTGCTTAGTGTGCAATTGCCGCAGACTCCGCAGCGCGAACGTCGACGCTCTCCAATAAGGAACGCGCCGATTCTGCTGCCACGACCAGCCCTGCTCGGTCGCCGAGAATGCCTCGTACACCACCAGCGGAGCGTCCGCCTGCTCGTACCCCACTTCCAGAGCCGAGCGACTAACCGGGTTCCTTTCGTAGAGTTCCCAGAAATAAGCGGGCGCGCGCTGTCGATACAGCCACACTCCATAGCGGGCCGCCGTTCTCAAACTAAACTCCGGCTCCGGCGATGCCAGCCAGATGAGCACATCCAGGCTATAGGCTAGAAGCTCATCTACGCCATCGGGCTGAGCAAGGTTTGCCGCGGGAACATCCGCCAGGTGACTCGAAACGTCAACAATACTAAGCGGATCGTCTTCGAATGGCCCGCGCCGCCCATCCCATTCCGCATACTTGCGGAACAACCAGCTGGCCCCGCTGCCGTTCCCCGCTTCCCTCTCAGACCGCGGCAGAATGACCAGCACCACCTCCAGGAAATCCGCGTTGACGAAATCCTCAATGATCCGCCCAATCCAGGCCGATACGTTGTAGGAATCCAGTGCAACACCGATCCGCAGCCGCCCGCCGGCCCCATCGTTTCGGTCCGGAGGCGTCATTTGCAAGGCCATTCTAAACCGCTCTTTTCTCTTACCATTCCTAACACCCGCCCTGAAGTATTCTGAGAAAGCGCATGCACCCTGCAATCCGCGATTCAGCGGGTTCGAACCCATCGAAAGCCTTGCCCGGCTGGCCCCCGGTTGTAGTCGCAGGAGCGTTTCAAACCGGTCTCCTCCTCATGCGGAATCTAATTTGGAGAGGCGTGGAAGTTGTCGCATTCGACTCTAATCCAACCCAGCCCGCGTTCCAATCGGTCTATGGAAAGACCCTCCTGTGCCCCAATCCGGACCACCAGCCTGCTGCCTGGCTCGCGTTTATGGTCGACTTAGCGAAAAAGTTCCCGACCAAGCCAGTCCTCATACCCAGCGCCGACCAATTCGTCACAGCCATCCACGCGCATGCTGCCGAGCTGGAACAGCATTTCGTTTTCTGCCGCTCCGCCCTCTCTCTCCAAGCCGCGCTCGCCACCAAGGAGACCCAATATGAACTCGCGGCAAAGTACGGCATGCCGATTCCGCGCTCTCAGTTCATTACATCGGTTGCCGAACTTGAACAGTTTACAAGCTCCGCCCGCTTCCCCTGCCTCTTGAAACCGCTCCACTGCCGTTACTGGGAGGACATGCCTTTAAACCATCCCTTGCGCGGCAGCAAACTCGCCACCGCCTCCTCCCCGCAAGAACTCCGCGCTTCCTATGACTCGGTAGCGGCCTTTACGCCCCAACTGGTGGTTCAGGAGATGATCGAAGGACCCGATACCGCTAAGTTCGTTTATCTCTCTTGTTACCGCACATCCAGTGCCAACAAATCCAGTCACAACAAATCCAGTCACAACAAATCAAGCCGGCGGCTCGGCAGCGTTGTCGTTCGCCAGCTGCGGACTACCCCCATCTATTTTGGCTCTGCAAGCATCATTGAACCCGTCGATGATCCCGAAATCCAGCGGCTGTCTGATCATTTTTTAGCCAGTGCCGGATACGCCGGAATCTGTGAACTCGAAGTGAAGCGTGATTCGCGCGACGGCATCGTCAAGCTCATCGAAGCCAACCCGCGTTACAGCGTCACCGCCGACGCCGCGCCCTACGCAGGCGTTGACATAGGCTGGCTGCACTACCTTGATTTAATCGGCGTCGACGTACAGCCTGTCGCGCAAAACTCGCACCCATTCCGTCATATTTGCCTGCAGCGAGACTTCTCCTGCCTGCGAAGCTATCGCAAAGCAGGATTGCTCAGTTGGCGCGCGCTACTCCGGTCCTACCGCCCGCCGGTCTATTTCTACGACTTCGATATCCGTGACTGGCGAGTCACCCTGGCCACCCTCCGAGAAGTGTTCAAAATCATCGTTGGGCCGTATATCCGCCGCGTCTTCCCCAAGCGCCGCCGCGAGGTCGGCGCGTAAAATATGGATCCGCCGCGAGGTGGGCGCATAAAATGTGGATCCGCCGCGAGGTGGGCGCATAAAATGTGGATCCGCCGCGAGGTGGCGCGTAAAATGTGGATCCGCCGCGAGGTGGCGCGTAAAATGTGGAGGCCGCCGGACGGCGGGCGCGTGAGCTAAGCCTCGCCCACGCTATGCGTCCCAGCCGCCCTGAGACACGCCTCATCCTCCGACCAAGACCCATTCCCGTTCGTTTGCACCACCATCGCCATCCGCAGTGGCAGCCGTCCCGCTACCCTCGCCGTCAACGACTCGCCCACGCGCTTCGCTCCGTAGGCCGGTGAGAACTTCGATGGCGCTCTCACCGCCGGCGCCGAAAACGTGAAATCGACGCTGCTCGCCCCAGGCCCAAGTTGCCAGATCTGCTCGCATACATGTTCGCCCTCAGCAGGACCCTCGATCTCATCGAATACCAGCAATCGCTCTGCTTCAAGCACCACCCGCCGCCGCTGTGTGAACTCCCCGTAGCGGCAAGCTGCTTCGATCACGCCGCCTGACGCCGCTGGCGCCCAGGCCGTCACCGTCACCTCCGGCTTCGACGCCCAACGGAATGGACCCGCTGCCCTGCCCTGGTCCAATCCATCGATTCGAACCGTATTATGCGCCGCCGAGCCGCGAAACCAGTTCCGCTCTTCCGGCTCTCCAATATAGGTGTACGTACCCGGATCGACAAAAACCCGCTTGCCCCGGTACGACAGCAAAACGCTCAGCGTATCCGAATGGCTGTGGCCCGCTCCTGCCCATCCAAACGGCCCGCAATCCATCTGCACACTGAGTTCGCCTGAAGATTGACTTAAATGGAGAAACGCCGCGCCACTCTCGCTAAACAACCGCGCCCCTGTCGCAGTTGATGGCTTATCCCTGCCCGCGCGCAAGGTCTCAGGGCCTACCCACCAAGCCGCCTGCTCGGCTATATCCCGCCGCGTGCCCATCCACTCCTCGCGATCGAACAAGTGGCCGCACGTGGCCAAAGTCGCGCGGCCGAACTGGTCTCGCTCCCCATAGGGATGGAACAATCGGCCCCCGTCGTCATCACCCAGGAACGCCATGCGCCGCGCCGGTCCTTGCAGCCAAAACAGGTACTCCGCCATGCGCTTCAGCACCGGCTCGAACTCCGCCGGCCGCCCCGCCAGCAAATAATGCAGCAGGAAAAAATCCAGCGCGTACACGTGGTAATAAGTCGACTGCTCAAAATGTGAGCCGTCTGGCCGCACCTGAAAATCCAGCTGGCTTCTCACGATCTCAGCGCCCCGCTTCTCCCACGCTCCAGCCTCCGGAAACGCCCGGAACAGCTTTCCAATTGCGTGCAGTGCCGCCGCTTCGCCCAACAAATGCGTATTCGGCGAAAAGTAGACCGACAGGTTTTCCCGAAGGTGCCGCCCGTGCCGGTACAGTTCCGTTAAAAAGCGCCGGCGAAAGCCGTCCGGCATTTGGGCCGCAGTAAAGTGATACACCCAAATCCAGCTCAGTGCGCGAAACGCCACCTCCAGCGCGCTCGCCCAATTAATGCCGCGCTGAAATGAGTTCTGCCAAAACCAGCTTTCAAGTTGCGCTAAAATCTCTCTCACGTAGGCGTCGCGCCCGGTAAAAAGAAATGCCTGCGCCAGCAAAACCAAATGCTGATGACGGTTTAGCTCCCAGACAATCTTGTGGTCGCCCACCGCCTGAAAATCAAGGTAGGGAATCCGCCGGAAATACGCCGTTCCCGACTCCTTACCGTGTACGTAATCTCGCCGCCAGCGAATTTCTTTGCCCGTCTCGAGCTCAATTCCCAGCACAGGAAATCGGTGCGCCATCACCGTTCCCGCCAGCGCCTCCACGTCCTTTGCATATTCCGAACCGCGCAACGCGTCCGCAACCTCACGCCCATCGTGCAGCGCCGGACTTAGCGGAACTTCGCCGGTATATTTAGGTTGAGCTCCCAGCAGAAATAAATTGGCCATCTCCTGCCGTGCTCGAAACACCACTTCGGCTCTGCTGCGCATTCATGAACCAGTGTGCATTAGGCGGCGCCGCCGTCTCATCTCTTGCGAACCCCGAACAGATAGGTACTAGCGGGCACGTGCTCAATCGTGCGCCTCATCCATCTCACCTCAGGAAACCAGCTCTCCCATTCTCGAAAGAAGGCCACGTTGTCTATGCCCCCGAATTCGCTCTGATAGGCGATCAGAAAGGCGTCAAACCGCCCGACCGATTGCGCCACCTGTCTCCGCAGCCCCAGCGGACTCTCACTTAATGACCACGTCGCAACGAACAACATAGGCTTTCGAGACGTCTCTGCCACGCTCCCCAGCAGCTCTATCTCTGAAATTGCCAGTACGTTTCGAAGATTGAGCGCCGCCAGGTAATAACGCTGTAACGCCAACTGCTCCGGCAAATCGAAGATCGCGTATTTGCCCGCGAAACCAAGCCCATGTACGATCCGGCACAGTGACCCGTAGCCTCCCCCAAACTCGACAACGGTCCCGAACTCCCGAATGCTCAACCCCGTCTCCCCTTCAAACCGGCACAAGTGGTAAGCGTGGTGAATCGCGTTGGCGCTGCTCAATGGATAGAACACGCTCGGACACGGCATTCCTATCGGCCGTTCTTTGATCACCCGCCGCCACACCGCCCAATCCTGCCGTTTCAAAAAGTTCAGCTCACGGCGTGCGAACCCGGCGTAAGGTGGCGGAAACATGGTTTCCCTGATCACGTCCCACGTCAGAAATGCTCTCGGATCGCGCTTCAATACCTCCTTGCGCAACCGCAGCCGGTTCGACTGCCACGATCCTCTTACCGCTTTTTCTTCCCCCACCTTCAGCGGAATCCGCGCAAACTCCTCCCGCAGTTGCTGTGCACCCGCGCGTTGGCTGGAATCTGCCGATACGAGATGCAGGGCCAAGCGCGCGCAGCTACTCAGCGCGCTCCAAAGCACGTTTGCACAGGACTTCGGAATGACGCGCAGCCAACGCATATCTTCTTAGAATGAATGGTCCATCAACTTCATGAACCTTAAAACCTTTTCACATCGGCGTAGGAACCTGCCGGGTCATTGCCCCCCGAGACCTCTAAGCGAGACAATGTTATAGAAGATGTGCGGAATCACCGGATTTGTGAATTTGAGGCGCTCTTCGGCCTCCGGACAGGACCTGCGGCGGATGCTCGACGTCATCAGCCATCGCGGGCCAGACGGCCACGGCATTCATGAGGATGGCGTCGCCTTCCTCGGTCACCGGCGGCTCAGCATCATCGATGTCGCCGGCGGTCATCAGCCCATGTCCAACGAGACGGGCTCCGTGTGGATCACCTTTAACGGCGAGATCTTCAACCACGCCGATCTGCGCCCTGAGCTTGAAGCAGCAGGCCACCGGTACACCACCCGCTGCGATACCGAAACCATTGTTCATGCCTACGAGCAATATGGCCCCGATTGTGTCACGCGCTTCCGCGGCATGTTCGCCTTCGCCATCTGGGATCAGGACCGCCGCAAGCTTTTCTGCGCGCGAGACCGCCTCGGCATCAAGCCCCTCTACTACTACTCGAACGATCGCTTCTTCGCTTTCGCTTCGGAGATCAAGGCGCTCCTCCGCCACCCTGAGATTCAGCCCGCCCTAGAAGAAAAGCTGCTCTCGGAATACCTTGCCTTTGGATACACCAGCGGGGAAGAAACGCTGTTCCGCGGTATCCGCAAACTGATGCCCGGCCACACGCTCACGCTCGACGCCGCATCCGGTCGAGTCGACATCCAAAAGTATTGGGACGTTCCCGAATCCACTGGAACCGAATCCAAGTCCGACGATGACAGATCTGAAACAAGTTGGATTCGCGAATGCCGCGAGCGCCTCGAAGAAACAGTTCGCATGCGTCTCATGAGTGACGTGCCGCTGGGCATGTTCTTGAGCGGCGGCTTAGATTCAAGCGCCATCGCCGCGCTGATGAAACGCCTGCGTACTGAGCCTGTCAAGACCTTCGCGGTCGGCTACAAGGAAGCCGCTTACAGCGAACTCGGCTATGCGCGCCAAGTCGCCCAAGCCATTGACACGGATCACCACGAAATCGTCATCGGCATGGACGATTTCTTCAATGCCCTGCCGCGTCTCGTCTGGCATGAAGACGAACCCATCGCCTGGCCTTCAAGCGTCTCCCTCTACTTCGTCTCGCGTCTCGCTTCGGAGCACGTGAAGGTTGTTCTCACAGGCGAAGGCGGCGACGAGCTCTTCGCCGGCTATCACCGCTATGGGCACTATCTATTTAACCGCCGCTGGGCCGGCGCGTATGGCGTCGTGCCCAGCCCGCTGCGCGCCGGTGTTCGTCATCTGATCGACAACTCGCATCTGCTCTCAGCCAACCTCCGCCGCAAGCTCCAACACACCTTCATCGGCCGCGACGGCAACGTCGAGTCCCTGCAGCTCGACAACTTTTACGGCGCCTTCTCCGCCTCCGAACGCCGCCGCCTGCTCGGCGCCAGTTTGACGGAAGCATCCAGCCCTTACGCCGCCTATCTCGACTACTGGAACTCGCGTCAAGGCTCCGTGCTCTCTCAAATGCTCTACGCCGACCAGAAGACCTATCTCGTCGAGCTCCTGATGAAACAGGATCAGATGAGCATGGCGTGCTCGATCGAAAGCCGCGTCCCGTTTCTCGACCATCCCTTCGTTGAATTTGCCGCTCGCGTCCCCGATAATCTCAAAATGCGCAACGGCGAAGGCAAGTACATCGTCAAGCGCGCGGTAGAAGACCTGCTGCCGCACGACATCATCTACCGCAAGAAGATGGGCTTCCCCACGCCGCTGCGCCAATGGTTGCTCGATAGCCGCTCCCAGCCCATCTATGACCTGCTGCTCGATCCCAACAGGTTGCTCGCTGCGCACATCGACCTCTCTTACATCCGCGAGCTCATCGACCGCCAGCGTAGCCAAACCGAAGATGCAACGGATCGCATCTGGCGCCTGCTCAACCTACAGCTTTGGGGTGATCTGTTCCTGACCGGGCGTAAAGACGAGCACTGGCAGGGACTGCTCCGTTCCGGCGCCACGAGCGCGGCTTCAGCTGATTTGCCGATCCCCCAGACCGTATGAAAATTCTCTGGGTCAAGACAGATTTCCTTCATCCCACCACGCGCGGCGGCCAGATCCGCACCTTGGAAATGTTGCGCCAGCTGCACAAGCACCACGAAGTCCACTACGTTGCTTTTGACGATCCTGCCAACACCGAAGGTCTGCGGCGCAGCGCAGAGTATTGTACCCAGGCCTACCCGGTACCCCATCAGCTTGTCTCAAAGCGTTCCCCGCGATTCGCCCTGCAACTCGCCGAAGGCTTAGTCTCTCCCTTTCCCGTTGCCGGCATGCGCTACAAGTCACAAGCCATGCGCGACACCATCTCGCGTCTCACCTCCGAGCACGGCTTCGACGCCAAGATCTGCGACTTCCTCGCCCCCAGCATTAACATCGACGACATGAGTGGCTGGGTGCTGTTTCAGCACAACGTCGAGACCATCATTTGGGAACGTCATGCCCAAAGTGGCCGCACCCCGCTGCACCGCGCCTACTTCGCTCAGCAAGCGCGCCGCATGTTTGAGTGGGAACAATCTGTCTGCCGCGCCGCTTCGCACGTCGTCGCTGTCTCGAAAATAGACGAGCAGATCATGCGCGACCGCTTTGGCATTCACGAAACCTCCTCCGTCTCAACCGGCGTTGATCTCGACTACTTCGAACCACCCGCCTCCGCGCGGCCCCGCTACGACTTGGTCTTCCTCGGCTCCATGGACTGGATGCCGAACATCGACGGCACGCACTGGTTCCTGTCCGAAGTGCTTCCGCTCATCCGCGCTCAAAAGCCCGATGTTCGCGTTGCGATTGTCGGCCGCAATCCTCCACCGTCGCTCACTGCGGAAGCAAAGGATGCCTCCATCACCGTCACCGGAACCGTTCCGGATGTCCGGCCTTATCTCTGGGAATCAGCCGTGTCCATCGTCCCGCTGCGAGTCGGCGGTGGAACCCGTCTTAAAATCTTCGAAGCCATGGCCGCCGGAACTGCCGTGGTCTCCACCACCATCGGCGCCGAGGGGCTTCCCGTCCAGCACGGCGAAACCATCCGCATCGCCGACACCGCGCAAAGCTTCGCTGCCGAATGTATTGACCTTCTTCAAAATGCCGGCGCCCGCACCGCGCTCTCGCGCAACGCCCTCGCGCTCATCCAAGCTAACTTCTCCTGGGCCCAAGTCACCCGTCATTTCGAAGAGACTCTGCGCTCGGTGCATGCTTCTCCCGCACCAACCGCATGACTTTCGCAGCCGTCGTTTTTACTGCCGGCGTCGCGTTCATACTTTACGTGCTCATCGGCTATCCGCTTCTGCTCGCTGCCTACGCCCGCGCCTTTCCTAAGCCGATCCAAAAAGAATTCTCCCCCAAGCCGCTTTCCGTCATCATTCCTGTTCGCAATGGCGCCCGCTGGGTGGAGGCGAAAATTCGTTCGTTGCTGGCCTCCAACTACCCTCCTGACCTACTCGACATATTGATCGTTTCTGACGGTTCCACTGACGGCACCAACGATCTCGTCCTCCGTTATCCCGATCCACGCATCCGCCTGCTCGCTCTTCCGCCCGGAGGCAAGGCCATTGCCGTCAGCCGCGGTTTTGAGAACGTCACGGGCGAAATCATCGTCCTCTCTGATGTCCGTCAGGACTTCGACCCCGAGGCCATCCCGCTGCTGATCAGCTGCTTTGCCGATCCGTCTGTCGGAGTGGTTACCGGTGAACTGGTCATTCGCCAGGGACTCAGTCACGAAGAGTTCAACACCGGTCTCTACTGGAAATATGAGAAGTGGATTCGCCGCAACTTAAATCGCATCGATGCCATGCTGGGCGCCACCGGCTCCATCTATGCCATTCGCCGCGAGCTGGCAATTCCCATTCCTCCGGACATCCTGCTTGACGACGTCTACCTGCCATTCACTGCCATTTTCAGCGGTTCTCGTGTCTACTTTGAGGATCGCGCCAAAGCCTATGATCTCCCGACGGCCCTCCATTCCGAGTTCTGGCGCAAGGTGCGCACGCAAGCCGGCGTTTACCAAATCCTGTTCCGCTTTCCCGCCCTGCTATGGCCCGGCAATCGCCGCTTCGTCCACTTCCTCTCACACAAAATCGGCCGCCTGCTGCTTCCCTTTGCTATGATTGTCACCGCCTTCAGCAGCTTCGGCTTGCCCGCGCCGTGGCGCCTGATCGTGCTCGCGGCACAAGCGCTCTTTTACGCGCTCGCATTGCTTGATCCTCTGGTCCCTGAGAAGAACCCGCTCAAGCGGTTCTCTGCCGTCACCCGCGCCTTTGTCGTATTGGTCGCGGCCGCGCTATGCGCACTCGCTGTCTTCGTTCTTCCTGCGCAGCGCTTGTGGAAGGAGACGACAGTCGGTGTAGCAAGGTGAGACGAGAGTCGGTGTGGCCCGCTAAAAATACTTCTGGTACACCCGCTGCACTTTGAGAATATTTTCCGGGCAGCCGCCATGCCACTTCCACTCGCCAATCTTCGGATTCTCGCCCGCTTGTCGCTTGGGGTCCGGTCCATCATGCAACGTGCAGCGGTACAGCAGTGAGATGAAATGCCCGCGCGTCTTCCGCTCCTCCGCTGTTTCCACAATCACAGTGGGCGATGATTCGAAGTCCACCGCGACTCCCAATTCCTCATCCGCGCATTTCTGGATTCGCTCCACCACGCGTTCCTTGTAACGGATAACGCCTCCGGGAAGGTGCCAGCCCTGGCCGAAGTACTCGTCATCCCGCCACGTCATCAGTGTTCGTTTGCTCTCATCTTGAATCAGCAGATCCACGTTGATCAGTGGCGTCAGCCTGCTGACAAACAGAAACAACTCTTCGGGCAAGCCTTCTTCGGCTGCGCTCGCCAATTCATCCAATCTCGCAATAGCTTCGTGTACTTCCATGAACAGAACTTGTTAGGCAGCCACGCTCGCGGGCGTTATTCTTCGCGAACGCGTGAATCCAATCAGCCCCCAAAACGTAATCACCACATACTGCAATGCCTGCGCCAGCAAAATGTAGGCAATCGCGTCCGTGCGGCTGAAACCGAAAGGAGTCAGTACACTTACCGCCACAAACTGGTAGATACCGACATAGCCTGGCGTGGAGGGAAGCGCGCTTCCCAATCCCAGGCCTGTAATCAGCAGCAGCGCCAACGGGAAACTGACGCTCATTCCCAGCGCCTTCATCCCGGCCATAACCCCAATGGCATCGCCAAACCAGATCACCATCGTTAAACTCAGAAAGCGGAGCAGCCGTCCAGGGTCGTGAAAACTGCGTATGCCTATCAAAATCTGCTCCATCGCGTGACGCAGCTTATCGCGCAGCGTTGGCGAGATCGGCAGCAGGCCAAGCAGGTGTCGCAAGAGCCCTTCCAGCTTCGGCAGCACTGCGATGGCCAACGCCGCGCCCAGTCCGAGAATGGCGAAGGGCCGCGCCGCGTGATCGAACCATCCGGGACGGACCGCAAGGGTCAGCAGCACCACTGAACTTATAACCACCAAAGTAATGGCGTCACAGAGACGCTCCGACAGCGCGGTGGTCAGCACAAACATTTTGCCGAGCCCGCAACGGGAACTCACCATCATCGTCCGGACGAGTTCCCCCGCTCGAGCAGGCAAGAAGTTATTGCCGAAATAACCCGCGGCAGTAGCCCAGAATGCGGTCGAAACATCGACGTGTCCTTGCGCCTGCAGTAAAACACGCCACCGGACAGCGCGCAAGAAAAGGCCTGCCGTCACCATTGCCGCCACAAGTGCGACCAAGCGTAAATCCGCTCGCCCGAGGATATGCCCCACCGCTTTCCACTCGATGCCGCGGAGCGAAAAGTACAGCAGGACACCTGCCAATAACAGCGCAATCAGCCAGTAGATCAGTCGCGAACGAGGCCGTTGAGGAGCCGCGGAAACGGCCGCACTTAGCCGCTCCCGTGCCGAAGAGCTGGTCTCCTGTTTCAATCCGGTATCCGCTGCTTCATGGGTCGGCACCGCCAGCTTAACATCCGCCGCCCCTCATGCTCTACGGATTGCGTACGGCGCTTACGCCTCGCCCTTGCTCAACACTGCGTATAACACCAAACCGAGCTTGTTGATGAAAGTTCTTCGCGATGTACTCGTCGAGGAGAGTCGATCCGTGGTAAACCCACTGTACGAAAGTATCATCGCCGCGTACCGAGGCGCCGTTAAGAATCATCCACCGTACGCCGTTCTGCTGAAGATCTCTGATAATCTCGCGTTGCACAGTTGCCTCAGTGGCCACTCTGGTCTCGAGCTGAAAGGTATGCACCCCGATGGGTCGGCCCGCTAGCCAATACACTCGTAGATCATTCCAGAAAAGTCGGGAATGGTCTTGAACACCCACAAAGATCGGATCTGAATCGCTGGTCCTCGCTCTTAGATAGCGCAGCGCCGCCAGTTCGTCGTGATCGGGATAAACCGTCGACCAACCCGAAGCCGGGATAGCGGCATCGAGAACTTCCTTGGCATCCGAAAGGTGCGGATTACGTATCAGCCTTACCAGCAAACCTGCTCCACTCTCGGCGTGCGAGACGGCGGGCCTGAATGCCTCCGTTGCAACCATAACGAAAGAAGCCGCTGCAATCAGAGCGAATGCTGTTGTCTTTGAGCTTCGCGACTCGAAGCCGGGTAGTCGCGCTTCCTCGTGGCCCACGACTGCGAAAATCAAGAGCAGGGCAGCACAAATTGGCAGCAGCCGCCAGTGCATCCAATCGGCACGGCTCAGAAAATAGTGCAGCACACAACAGAAGAAAAATAGAACACTTAGTTCAGATCTTTCTAATCGATGAACAATTAGGTGGAGGAAGCCCACCGACAGTAGCTCGAAAATGATTATCACGGGAACGAACCGCGCCGAGGCGCCGCTCACGAGAGTTAACAAAAGAAGGCACATCGCCAGTGCAGCCGCAAGAAAGGCCTTCGGCGGAAACCTATCCGTGTTCTTCAGGGCTCTAAAAAAAAACCAGCCGCATGGCAGCACCACCGCACACGCTACATCTGTAGAAAACCGCAGTGCGATGAACCGGAAAGAAGCCATCACCTTCTGAGCCGTTACGATGAACTGCGAGACCGCAACGCCCGAGCTCTTTCCGTTTATCCAAAAGCAAAGGACCACGCTGCACCCTACAAGCGGCACGAAAAAAGCAACGGCTCTTTTGAAATTGAGCTTAAGTTGAAGACGCAGCGACTCAACCCCATCCGGTATTAACAGATCGAGAGCGATGACCGCTATCGCATACAGACCGAAATTGACCCGGTACATCAACGCCACCGCCGCCAGAGCACCCGAAAGCGATACTGCCGGCAACCCCTTCGCTCGATCGTTAGGGGCACCGAGATATAACAGCAACGCGGATAACGCAAGCGCAAACCCGGGGAAAACCGGCAAGCTTATGGCGGCGCCGATACTTGTGACTAAGAGCAGCAGGGCAGCCGGTAAGAGCACGGCCACAGGCATCAGCCGCGATCTCAAAACACGCATTGCTAATAGCAGCACCGCGACGTACAAGACAGCCGTTACAAGCCGCGCAGCTAAAACCGTTCGTCCGAGGAAGGCGAATGCGCCCGCATTTACATACGCATTCAAAGGTGGGTAGAACGAGTAGAAATCCAGGTTTGGAGTTCGGCCCTGCTGTACGAGCACTCCGTGAAGTAGCGGAATCGCATCATCGAACTCCCCAAGTGTCGCGCCGAACAGAGCTAATAGCGTGAGAACGGCATATCCCCACAGCAGCGTCCAGAAAATCGCCGGTAAAAGAGCGCCCTCGAACCAGACTCCATTCGCTCGCTCTACTCGCGACTGAATAGCATTCTGAATCATGAATCCCGGATGCTAACAAATGGTTGAACGACCACTTGCATCGATAGCGTGATTACGCTAGCTTAGCGCGCAGGAACATCTGCTTCGCGAGCGGCTTCCAGGGCGACGCCAGATACAACCTGATGAGCCAAGGCCGCACCGGACCGGTGGCCGACTTAATGGAAAACGGCAGAAACCCAGCTATGCTTTCCGTCACTGCAAAGCCATTCGCCGCGAGGAAGTCGGACAAACTCAAGTCTGAATAAACCGAGACGTGAGTGTAGTCGTCGAAGTACTCTTTGTATGCCAGGCGGTAATTCGGCTGCAGTATATTCAGAGTTCCACTCGGCCGGAGCTTTTTGCGGATTTGACTTAAGCACAGCGCGAAGTCCTGTTGTGTCAAGTGCTCGAAGAGATTGCTGGCAAATACAAAATCTATAGAATGGTCATCGACAAAATCCAGATCAGTCACGCTGCCCAGGTGCCCCTTCACATTGGGATCCAGGTGATCGAGAAGACCCGGCCACTGATCCACGGCGGTCTTAGATCCACAGCGAATGTTGTTGATGAAGTGCCCATACCCCGCACCCAGTTCCAAAACATCCGCATCCGGGCGAATTAGGTTATTGAAGAAGCTGGAACAGAGCGTTCTCCACACGATTTCGCGGCGATGATCGGGAGGAAAACGTGTTTGATGGTAACTCTTCTCATTCATCGCGCCGGTTTCCACGAGATGAGAATGCCCTTAATCATCCGCAGCCCTACAGTGAACGCGCGTAAGTTATCTGTGTTTCCGCCCTTGCTGACACCAATGCGCTTATGAAATGTAATGGGACACTCAACCAGCGAGAAGCGATGCCGCAATGCAGTATCGAGAAAGTGGGCGTTGAATTCCAAATTGATGTCCGAATTGAGTTCAGGTAGAAGCCGCCGAAGAGCGGCATTGCGGCATAACTTGTAAGTGGTGCCCACGTCAGTGAAAGTTCCCTGCCCCAGGTATTTGGCTTCGAGAAGCTTGCCCACGGTAAAGTTCCCGTAATACATGAAGGTGGACAATTGGGTGTCGCGATCCCTTAGTTGCTCAACGATTCTTGTCCCATTCACTATCTCGGAATGCCGGATATAAGCCATGAACTTGTCTATATCGAAGGCGCGAAAGGTCCCATCCCCTTCGCAAAGCAGGGTAAGGTCCGTGTCTTGCTGTTGGACGCCCTCCTGAAGCGCACGGAAAACGCATTTACCGTAACCAGGCTGTGTCTCGAGCGCTACCGTCGCGCCGGCCCGAGCGGCGGCCTCGCTCGTACCATCTTTACTGTTGTTGTCAGCGACTATTACTCGTCGCACTAGTGGGTGACCCAAGAAATCCTGAACCGATTCCGCAATGCTCAGTTCGTCGTTGTAGGCGGTAAGAACCACCGTGATGTAACGATTGGGCAAGTGATCGAAGCCAACAAGCCGTTGCTGGCGCTTGTGTGGCAAGAGGATGAAAAGATCAAACAGCAGGAGTATGGCGCCCACAAGCAGTGCCGCTCCACCAGGGAAAAGAGCGTACTCGGCCACAGTCTGGGTAATGACAAGGCCGCCCATCAGCAGTAGCACCATAGCGGCTACACTGGCAAGGAAAAAAGATACTGAGCCGGCAAGTAACAGAAGCAGTCCGTAAAGGGCCAACGGTAAAACCGTTTTGGGCCTGGGCTGCTGCTGTGTATCAGCCTTATTACCTTCCTGATCAGGAGCTATCCTTGCTGAACCGAACGCAGCCATCGTGAACTTTACTCTAAACGCTTGATTTGAATGTAGCAACACGGGAGAGAGCCAGTACTGCATCAACCTGGCCCACGGAGATAGCGACTTAGGCTTGCTGCTCGTGTACGCTGGCTACAATGGCATGGAGTTGAAGAGCAGAGCGGCGTTGGCGATAGACATAGGCGCTTCAGTCCGCAAGCGCGCTTTGAGCGGACGCACGCCCGCATTCCTGCTTGTGGCTATTTTTTCATTATTGTATTTCGCTGAAACCATCGTTCGCGCCTCCGAGAAGCCGTTCTGGTTCGATGAACTTTGCACTCTCTACATAGTGAGGCTGCCGAGTTTCGCCGCTTCCTGGTCGGCCGTGCTTCATGGCGCCGATTACAATCCGCCTCTTTTCTATTTGATTCAGCGAGCGGATCGAGAACTGTTCGGCGAAGGATTAATCGCGATGCGGTTGCCCGCCATCATCGGGTTCTGGACATTGTGTCTGTGCCTGTTTCGTTTCGCAAGCAGATGCGCGGGCCCGGTGGCAGGTTGGATCGCAATGGTGATGCCCGTGTTTACCGGGGCCTACTATTACGCCTACGAAGCGCGCCCTCACGGCATCGTGCTCGGGTTTTGCGGACTCGCGCTGGTGTGTTGGCAGGCGAGCGAAGACCAACGGCCATATCGAACTTCATGGCTGCTGGCCTTCACGGTTTTCTCGAGTGCCGCTTTTCTCACTCACTGCTATGCGCTGGTGATCGTCATCCCCTTTTGGCTTGCCGAAGCGGCCTACGTTGTTCGACAAAGACAGTTGCGGCCTTTGCGCTGGACCGTCCTGACCGTCCCCGCGCTCTTGTGTGCCATCTCCTTCATCCCGCTGCTTGGTTCCTATCGCGCCAACGTGGCGCATACGGAATTCAGTTCCTCTTTTGCGCCACACGCAGCTCAACTTCTCGGCTTTTACAACTATCTGGCCTTCCCTTGTTTCTCGATTCTGCTGCTGGTCCTCGCGCTTCTTGTAATCGATGGGTTTCGGCAGAAATCGAAACCGGAAATACGCCTGCCATCGAACGACGGCTCGTTATTCGGAAGCATCACTCTGGCCGTAGCGTTTCTGTTGGTTCCTTGTTTTGGACTTGCGATGGCGCTGGTCACTCATGGACCCTTCGTGCCACGCTATTTCCTGACTGCGGTGATTGGCTTGGCTTCGGTGGTTACACTGGCGCTCTCCAGTTCGCTACAACGATGGAAAACTCTAACCGTTGCCGCGGTTCTAAGCGGCATGCTGCTGTTAGACGCGCGAAGGGTTCTCTGGCATTATCACCAAGGCTATGGTGATGCTGTTACGGAACAGAGCAGCGGCTTTTTGATAGAGGAATCAGGGAATCCCCTCGTTTTCTACCCGTTGATAACTGGCGCTCCCAAAGACCTTCCGATCATAGTGGCGGCGCCACTTGACTTTCTTTACCTGGTGTATTATGCCCCGAGCCGAACGCAACAATTGTTCTACCTGACTAACAGCAAAAACGAGTTATTTTACCGTCTTTATTCAGCGCTTCGGCAGTGGTGCCGGATTGATTACAACCCGGTTCAAACTGTGAGTGAGTTTTTGCCGCAACACCGATCGTTTCTCGTGTATGGCGCTTCCGAGTTTGATCCCTGGCTATACAGCTTGGTAGGCAGAGGTGCAAGAATGTCGTCTATTAAGTTTGCCGATCGGGGAAGATTCCTTGCCAACCTACAGCAGGGACCTCCAGCAGCCCCTCCTCTGTCCCAAACTGGTTTGGTGAGTAGGGCAAGGGTTCAGACGCTCGGCGGGCGCTGAGAATAGAGAACCTCTACAAGCTAATAGGAACTCATTCCGCTGAGCGCCCCGCCGTTTGTCTAGTTACCTTTACTGCACTGGAACTAGCCTCCATTTTTGGGCGTCGACCGAGACATTAGCCCACTGAATAACGAGGGCAGCGTTATCAAGGGAACTGTCATATACCGAAAGAGCCAAGCCACTGCTCATAGGTGTAAGAGTCACATAGCCCTGACTGTCCGGGGTAGATACTGTCCATACTTCGTTGGCGTAAGTAGCGCCCAAAAAGGGATACTGAATGATTTGGCCTCCGTTCTGGAGAGAATTCCCAGACACATTGAGGCACAATCCGCTGTTTTGGGCTGTGATCTCGTACCCGCCGTTTACCGGGGTAAACGAGAAGTATTCGTTAGCATAGTTACCACAAGTCCACTGAATCATCGGTGCGGCAACAGCACTTGAATTACCCGAGACGTTCAGGCAGAGACCGCTTCTCTTTGAAACAACTTCATACAGGCCCGCCAACGTCGTAACCGCCGATGCAGTACCGCTCCAGCCGTTGACGAGGTTGGCGGCGTTTACCGAGCCGAGGCCGCTAGCCAGGTCGTAGCCGGTGCCCGCGTTGTAAGTCTCACTGCCCGTGTTGTAGCCTGATTCGCCGGGCACCGCATTGGTCCCGACAGTCACATCGTTAAAGATGCAGTTGTCGGCGGGGAGCCCGTTCGTATTCGAGCCATTACAGCTTGCGAGGTTGGAGCTGCCCGCGAGTCTGTACAGAGTGACATTCGCCTGTCCTTGGCGAGAGCCGGTCCTTTGATTCACCAAGGCCATCATGCCGGCGAACGAAGGGGCGGACGCGGAAGTCCCGTAGACACCGGCGAACCTAATCTGCCCGTCGCTTGCCGTACAGGAGCCGCCGATGCAGAGAAGATAAGGATCGTGAGCAGCCGCGCTTAGTGCTACGTCCGGCACGTCCCGGGCGCCGTCATTTGGAATGCCGGATACTCCGGATTGCCAGGACGGTTTGCCGAAGAACTGGCTGCGGCCGCCGGCGCCTGCCAAAACACTGTTGCTCCCGCCGCTCCAGACGTCTTCGGGAACATAAGACATCGCTGAACCGTAGCCGGATCCGTTTTGTGAACTCCAGTATTGGCCCGGGTTCGCAACATCGTTGAACTGTGTTCCGCCTACCGCGACGGTGTAGGGCGTGGAAGCGAGCACGTTGACGGAAAGAGGCCCGTTAGCGGAGGTCTCCACATTGAAATCGTCGCAGCCGGCAGAGCCGCTGTCGCCCGCCGAAACTACAAACGTGATGCCTTGGGCAGCAGCCTGTTGAGCCATGGACGAAATAGTGGCGGCGCTCGACTGGCTGTAGTTGGCTTCGCAGTCGCCGAAGCTCTCCGTCATCACGCCTGCGAGATTGTTGTCGATGATGTATTGCTCAGAGAGAAAAATGCCGTCGGTGCTATTAGTCGAGGCCGATACGACAAGATCGACCTGCGCGTTTGGCGCTACCGCGCCGGCCCAGGAAGTATCGAGGACGGCCTCCATCTCTTCGCCGCCACCCAGATTTCCCGGGTTCGGGCCGTTGACGATGACTTGCGGAGAGTTGCCGCCCAGGCCGAAAATGCCACGGAAGCTGTTCACGTCCTGGAGGTTGATGTTCGTTCTTCCCACAACTGCGATGACGGTTCCCGATCCATTCACCCCAGCTTGGTAAAGCGGGTTGATGTTGTAGATGGTTGCGTAATCAGCGGGCGCAAGGGCCTGAGAGCCTCCCGAACCGAACTGCGGGCGGGGCGACCCGGCTTCGACTCTAGCTACGATCTGCTCGGCGGCTACTGACGCCTGGGGCTTCGCAAGGAAGTTATGCAGGCTTGTTACACCGGCTACAGCGGGCACAAGCGCGCTAGGAATCTGGGGGTCGCTCACATTTGCCCAATGCTCGGCGCCGTTGACGACGAACTTGTGAATGGCGGTGTGAAAAGCAGCTTGAACCTGGGTGGCGGTTCCAGAGAACTCGATCACGGTCCGGCCCTTCGAGACCTGGTCCACCTGAAAACCCTGCGACTGTAGCCAGGAAGTCACCTTCTGGAGATCCGTGTCGGCGAGGCCGAACTGTTGGCCGAATTGCTCCGGGGTCACCCAGCGATGATAATTCGGCGAGGCCGAGTCCTGCTGATCCACGAGTAATTGGGCTAATGCGGATTCCTGCTGCGGACTGCGTTTGAGAACCAGGAGCATACGGCTCATGGACAGATCTCGAGGCGCAGTCCCTTGATCGAATTGCGGGCGGGCGAACGGGTGTCTGTTGCCCGCCAGAGTAATACGTTGGCTTTCATTGACGGCCTGATTAAGAACGGTGGGAACAACACCCACCTGTGCTTGCAACACTGTCAGATTAGCGGCCATCCAGAAAAGCACCATACAACCTAAGTAATTTAAGAAACGTTTCATTCTCTTCCTATGAATTAGTGTTAACGCGCTAGGCACGAAACCTTATTACGTATAGCACACCTTATCGGGTTATAAGACACGACCGCTGATATAAGCGATGCTACGGTCGACAGTGAGCCCAGCAGAGCTACATTCGGGCTTTCTATAAAGAACAGTACTGAAACAGGGAGAGGGGCTATTCCTACGGGTGCAGAAGGCGGTAAATTCGCACCTGGCCTGAGGTTGCGGCAGGCCCGTTTGGGAAAGCGGCGAGCAGGTTGAAACGCTCCGGCTGGCGAACCAACTGCCACAGGAACGCGTTATGAGAAAAGCTGACGGACGACGGGAACGTATCGAGCACGACTAAAGTCACGTGGCGCTGATAGAGGTAATGAAGAATGCTCTGAGCGTCCGGGAACAACTGGCCGTAGACATCGGCATCGAAAGAGACATGGGCCAACGCCTTGGTGGCGCGCAGAATGACGCCCGCCGGGTGAGGCTCGCACATGGCGACCTCGGCGACAAAGGGCCCTTCGCCGCCCGATTCCGAAGAGACCAGGATGGTGGCTTTGCGGAGTGCGGGATCTGAAGCGACGTAGCGGGCAGCTTCGATATATCCGTAGTGCCTCTCATGAGGGATGGCGAAAGTCTGGGCAGAAAAGAAGACAGCGGCAATGAGGGCGACCATTGCGGGACGCCATTTCTCGAAGGAAGAAGGAACAGGTAGACGATCAGCCAGCCAGAACACTCCAGCAAGCACAAAGAGAACGAGAGCGGGAATAGCAATGATGAGCTTTCGATCTTCGACGCCGGCGGGGACGAGCGAATGAAACAGCCAGTCCGAGATGACCAAGGCAAACATGACCGCGGGAGCGGAAGCGACGGGGCGCTTGAACATGGGCGCCAACACGAGGACGAGCACGCCGGCAAACGCGAGCACCAATAGCGCAGGCCCCATGATCCGAAGGAATACAACTGCGAACCCCGACAAAGCGCCGAGAGTGTATTGAAGACTAGGACGCGGCCCTCCTTCCCAACCCTCTTCGACCAAGTGCATGGTCATGAGCTGCCAGGGAACGCACGTGGCGCCTACGATGAGAGCCGCTAGCCAAAAAGACGGCCGGAGAAGGAGACGCAGTTTGCGGGTGAGGAGCAAGGCGAGTGGCGGAAGCAAGGTGAGCAGCCAACCGCTCCCTTTCGTCAGGACCGCGAGAGCAAAGAAAATGCCGAATAAGCAGTTGTCCTGCCAACGCTCTGAATCGAGATAGCGAACGAAGTAGATAGCACTCCAAAAGCACAGCAAGGTCAAGAGCGTTTCGGACATTTCTTCAGCTGTATGCCTTTGGATTAGCGGAAGAGAGATTGTCAGCAAGCCAAGCAAGAGACTGGCAGGAATTTCAAGCGAGCGGCGTAAGCCGGCGGTCCAGCGCCGGGCCTGAGAATAGACACTGAACGCCAAGATAGCCGTAGTAAGGGCAAGCTCGACAAGGACAGAAGCCCTGGCGGGGGAAAACAGGCCCATCCAGACCGCCTGCACTATATACAGCAAAGGCGGCCAATGCCCGAAGGCGACCTTCGGGTAATGCGCGTAATAATCCTGGGCGAAAGAAACGGGAGGTCCGAAGTGAGGTGCGGTGATATATTGCCGCACCATCAGCGACGTCACGTAATGGGCCGATTCGTCCGGATAGCCGTTGAACTCGCTGTGATAAGCGCCGCTCAACGCTTGCAAAAGCAATGCGACTGCAAAGAAGAGCACGAAGACAGCCGCGTTTTGAAACGCGTGCTTGCGATCATCGTTTTGCGGCCGGGTTAAGATACTCCGACCATCCGACGGAGCATCCAACTCACGATCCAAAATCATTGGAAGCTCTCGCGGAGTAGGAGAATCTAGCGCTCATTCTCTATCATAGTCTCGACTTCCTCTGATGAAAACTGTAGGACGGTTTTGGCACCGGCTAATCGCTTTACGGCCCTTAGAAATAGGCGTACTGATTTTTGCAATCGCGTTTTTGCTGCGGGTTGCCTTCATCTTTCACTTTCATACATACGCGAATGTGTCTCGCACGGAGCTTGAGCGGACCGCCTTCTCGCTTGCAACAACAGGGGTTTTTGGAAATCCATACGCTGTGACTACGGGCGCCACCGGGCATGTAGCGCCCGGCTACACGCTGCTGCTGGCCGGATTGTTTCGCGTTTTCGGCACGGGCGTCGCCGGGGAAGTGGTGAAGCAAATTGTGGCTGCCGCCGTTGCGTCCTTGGTCTATGCTCTGCTGCCCGATGCTGCGGGAGGTCTTCTGATGGAGAGGCGCGCCGGCATAGTGGCGGGACTGGTGGGCGCCCTTTATCCGGCAAGACCGATTGTAGAGATAAAGGGCGATTGGGAGACGCCTTACACGGCACTCGCGCTGATACTCCTCTCCGTGCTGACGGTGCATCTTTGGACCCGGCACGATCTATCGCCCAGGCAAGCCCTTCGGCAGGGCCTCGCCTGGGGAGTCTCGCTGCTGTTTGTGCCGGCTCTTCTGTCGCTGTTCGTGATATTGCTCTTCGCTGGTTTGTTCTTCTACCGGAAAGGCGGAATCGCGCGTTATGTTTTGTTCGCCGGGATTGCGATGGCGGTGGTCGCCGCCTGTCTGGCGCCCTGGATAGTTCGCAACTACTATGCGCTGGGGTCTCCGGTTGTGACGCGCACGAATTTCGGACTCGAGTTGCACATCTCAAACAATGACGATGCGACACCCGATCAGAGGGTGAATTATCTGGCGGGTGTTTTTGCGAAGTATCATCCGTTGCTTAGCACGACAGAAGCTCTGAAGGTGCGCGAGAAGGGAGAAGTCGCCTACAACAAGCAAGTAGGCGAGGAAGCGAAAGAATGGATTCGCACGCACCCGAGACGATTCCTGGAGCTTTCGCTCGGTCGCGCACGCTGCTTCTGGCTGTACAACGATCCCACGTCGCTTGTGAAAACGGTGTTTCTGGGCGCAACCGTTCTGCTGGGATGGGCCGGTTTCGCACAGCTTTTATTTGACCGCCGGGCGATGAACAAGATTGGCGGCGGCGCTACGCGCCGGGGCGCGGCAGCAGCGACCGTGATCGGGTTGATCCTACTGATTTATCCCTTGCCGAATTACCTGGTGCACGTAGGGCTTCGGCAAGAGTATCCGATTCACTGGCTGATGATGCTACTGGCTGCCGCGTTTGTGCTGAAGCGGCTGGACCGGGCGGCGATGCGGCCCATCCACTAACCCACCGAGACTTCTTCCCGCTCTTCGATGGGTTTTTCTTCCCGTTTCTCTTCGTGGTATTCCTGCTCCGTGTTGAGCGCCCACAGATTATCGCGGCTGCGCACGCCGTCGATGATGTTGTCCACCGCCGTCATGGCCGTCAGCATCGAGTGGTCCT
>JAABUQ010002917.1_pt1 | contig 32573 bp, 28 predicted proteins | sample 5560001 | NCBI WGS metagenome assembly JAABUQ01 (sample SAMN10711888, study PRJNA513371) | rock metagenome | isolation source: Antarctica rocks | place: Antarctica: Victoria Land, Finger Mt nord | collected 2015-12-18 | reverse complement strand
TGTCTATCACAGCTTCGGCGTTCTGGCCCAGATACTTGCCGTCCACCAATACATCGAGGGCAAATGCAACGCGCGGCGATGGATTGGACCAGCTTGCCGGAATCGTAATTGTGGCTTCCGCGGTGCCGTTAGATTTCGCTTCCGCGGCAATCGTCACGACCCTTGGCGAAAAGTCCCAACCATCGGGAACCACCAGCGCGGCCTCTATATGAATCGGCCTTGTCCGATGATTGCGAACGTGTATGGACAGGCGTTTTGTTTGTCCTGCCAAAGCCAGAGACTGATAAGGCTCGATTCTGATCCAGGATGGGTCAACGCCTAGGTCCGTGTCCGGATCCGCGATCAGCTCGCTAAAGAAGAGGTCCTGGCGTCGCGCGCGCCGTTCGAAGTTTTCCGCAATCTTGCGGTTAATGGGAAATGGCTTGCCGTGACCTGGGGCGATAACCTGCGGCTCAAAATCGATGATGTTGCGAATGGACTTTACGTGGTCTCCGCTTTTGACCTGATTGCGATAAATCAAATTGTGCCGCAGAGACTCCGGATGTTCCGCATCGTTGAAGAAAGCATCGCCCGTGAAGGCGACCCGGGTACCGTCTACGGTTGTGAACATCGCCATCTGATAGTTCGTATGGCCGGGTGAGTGAACGACGGTGAACTCGAATTCCTCCCATCTAAACGTCTCTTTGTCGCGGAACGAGCGGTCCACTTTGATCCGCTCTCCGAAAACACAGCCGGTATTCAATTGCCGCGGATTTTCGAGAATATCGACCATGTTTTCGTATGCCCAGATCTTAGTGCCATATCGCTCGGCCAAGTAGGGGAAGCCGTTCAGATGGTCATCGTGGATATGACTCGGCATTGCGACATCGATCGACTTGAGACCATGCCGGGCACGCAGTTTTTCAATGCTGTGCTCCACGAAGCGCATGTGGTCGAACGTATCGACGTAGCGGGTAAACACCTGAAAGAAGGTCCAGCTCGCGCCGCCGTAATCCACGAACAAGGCCTTCCCGCTATCGCTAATGATGACGTAGAAAGAAGACGTGCTCTCGGTATTCGCAATCAGGTGCGGACTGATGGCAACAAGCTCCAGTTCTGAGGTCGGCGGGTGCTTGTACCAGAAGCGATGCCAGCCGGTCAGCTTACGCGTCAGCTCTGTCATTCCGGGCAGCGGATTGGAGACCGGCCCGCCGTGCGACGGACAAAGCAACGTGGGCTCTAGTTTCGCAAGCTCTACAAGTGAATAGATGGAGAGATCGACACCCTCGTGTTCGCCATAGCCGTACTGCAGGTCGTACAGCGTCTGAACCTTTCCCGCCGCATACATCAGGTCGCCCGAAAAAGAAACCTTCTGGCCATCGATGTTAGCGATGAGCGTAATCGAACCAGGCGTGTGTCCGGGCGTTGGCTGGATGAAGATGTCCAGCCCCAGCCAGCGAAACGTGTCATAGTCGCGCAACAGAGCGGTGACGGGAACATTCTTTGTCAATGAGAAGAAGTCGTTCTTCACGTCGTAGAGCTCGAAAATACGGCGGTTGCGCCAGAAATTCCCGGCGTCTTCAAAGAACTGGCGCTCATGCCGCGGAACGGCGATGGGAATGCGGCGGGACACGGCAAGCAGATCGCCTTGCGCTTGATCCCGGTGATGATGCGTGTGAAGAATCCAGTCGATGCGCGAGATACCCAGGTCGGGGAGAAAGTCGAGTATCTTTCCCGATCCAAAATCGATCAACAAGCCGCGATCGCCCCGGCGAATCAGATAGACATTGCAGGTATCTTCGAGAACGAACAGGTTATCCAGCAGCTTCTCTGGTTTGGCATTTGGCTGAAACTGCCCGGACTTGTGGATGCCACTCGCGAGCGGGGCAGCGGCGGCAATACCGCTCGCTTCTAAAAACTGGCGGCGTGAAACATCCGTGGAAAAGTGTTTCTCAGACATGATCTCCGGCCGTTTCACGCAAGCATGCCGACTTCATCCAAGTTTCGGTGGCGGCGAGCGGCACCACGCCAGCCGCGGCGCCTAATTTTTGAACGCTGAGAGCAGCGACCGCGTTCGCAAACGTTCCCGCTTGCGCCCAGGAGCCGCCCCGCTGGCGGGCAGCGAGGAAGCCAGCCACAAAACTGTCGCCTGCCCCGGTTGTATCCTTCGCAACAACGTCGAACGCGGGGCAGAGAACTTCATCCGCGCCGGTGTAAATGGCGCAGCCTCGACAGCCTAACTTCATCACGGCTGTTGCCACGCCTTTGTTCAGCACCACCTTTGCGCCCATGGCTGGATCAGCGAAACCGGTGAGCTTTAGTGCTTCGTCTTCGTTCATGAAGAGAATGTCCAGGTGTTCTAGGCACGGCTCGAGTGCGGCCATCCACTCGCCCTTGGGGTCCCAGTTTGTATCGAGCGAAGTTGTAAGTCCCGCTACACGGGCCAGACGTAACATCTCGGGTCCGTTCGAACGTAGCTGGGGCAGAACGAAGAAGCTTGCAAAGTGGTAATGGGACATACCGTCGCAAATCTCCGAGGTGAACCTTACCGGGTCACGGAAGGCTTCCTCGCTCGCGCCGAGCCGGTGAAGAAACATCCGTTCACCGCGTTCATTGACCAGAACGATGGTGGCGGCGGACGGCTTGTCAACCCGCACAATAAAGCTTGTGTCTACACCGAACCGCGCTAGCTCTTTGAGTATCCATCGCGCCTGATCGTCCGTACCGAGCGCTCCGAGCAGGCGCACCGGGGTTCCCAGGATGCCCAATGCGCGAGCGGTATTGGCACCATTGCCTCCGACATGATTTTCGATGGACTCGATGAACCTGGTGGTGCCCCACTCAACATCGTCGACTGGTCGCACGAGCATGTCGGAGACAATGCTGCCGCAGCAGAGGACCCCTGGAATTTTCACAAGCTCAGCCGCTCCTTTAATGCTTGGACGCCGAGACGAGGACTCGACAAGACAGGCACTGGCGTTTGGCCAAGCAGGGGAACGAGACGAGCCATGCTGCCTTGCGCGAGAACGACCACGTCATTCGCTGAGATGGCGAGTTCTATTTCCGCTTTGAGTAGGTTGTCATGCTCCTCGGAGTTGCCGGCCATCAACGCATCAAACGCTCTGCCCGCCAGATACCGGTTGGTGCTTACCGTTTTCCCAGAAGCTTGCGCCTTACGGTGAATCAGTCGTTCGGTGGGGTCCAGAGTTGTTGCTACGGTAGCAACAACTGCAATTCGCGAACCTTGCTCAATCGCTTTCTCCGCCATACGCTCGTCAATTTTAACTACCGGAATCGCGACCGCCCTGGCAAGCATGTCGGCGGCTTCTCCAACCGACGAACAACAGTTGAAAATTGCGTTCGCGCCAGAGGATTCGGCCAGAGTGCCGTATCCGATGATGCGCCGGACCACCGAAGGAATTAATCCGCCGGCGATGCGGACGTCGGTGAGCAAACTGTCGTCCACTACATTGACGAGACGGACACCTGGAAGCATCTCCGGAAAGAGCCTTCGAAAAACGTCGACAAGCACGGGGCCGGTATGGATTGCGAAAACGGTGGTTCCCATTCTTACACCTGCTCTACGGAAGGTCTCTATATTCGAGGCCCCGAATGGTCTCGATGGCGCGCCGGTAAAAACTCTCGCTTCCGAAGTTCCCCGATTTGAGGACTACGGGCAATCCGGCGAGTGTCACACACACCGGAATTCCGGGCTCGATGTTGGGTCCGGCGGCGAGAGCGCCGAAGCCAAGCACTCGCGAGAGGACGCTGGCTGTTTCCCCGCCCGCCACGATAAGGCCCTCCGGCAGAATAAGGCTCATCACATCGCGAACGAAAGTAGCCAGGCTGCGCGCAATTTTCTCCCCGGCCTCCATTTCGGTTCTGTTTTGCGCGCGAAAATACTCATGAACACGGTCGGTGTCGGTGGAGGTCTGAAGGAGGCAAGTACCACCGGCTGCGAGTTCTTCGCAAACCGGCGTCAGTACAGAATTGGGCATGCTACCGTCCGCGAGGTCCAGCGCTTCCAGCGTGATCACCACAGCGCCGTGCGCCGCAAGCCAGGCGTTCTGCCGCTGCGTGGCCGGCGAGCAGCTTCCCGCTACAACCAGAAACCCCCGTCCGCCGCTCCGGCGCTTGGGGTAGACGGGCTTCGATCCAGTCCAGGACAGGGGAAGATGCATGGCGAGCGCGGAACTGCCCGTAACAAGGCGCATGTCTGAAATCGAGTCGCATATGTTTCTCAAATCTTCTTCCGAAGTGCAATCGATCATGGCAATCTCGACACCATCGGTGCGCAACTGGGCCAAACGATCGCGGATTCGTGCCGCTCCCTGCTTGACGTCGGGGTAGGAGGCAAGCCCGACCCGGCGCTTGGTTTGACTTTGCAGATGTGCGACCAGATTGGGATTGCTCATGGGATTCAAGGGATGGTTTCGCATGGGCGAATCCGAAAGGAGCTGCTGGCCTACGAAGTGATAGCCCATGTAGGTGGTTCGGCCGTTCACGGGGAAGGCTGGCAGCGCCACCGTAAACTGCTCGTCCGTTTCGTCCATCGCGGCATCGATGGAACAACCGATGTTGCCTTGGGAAGTCGAATCGAAAGTGCTGCAGTACTTGACTTGCAGGAATTGAGGATCAATCGTTTTCAAGAGCCGGACAGCTCGAAGGGTCCCTTCATAGGCGGCAGCACTACTCGCCGAACGCGATGCGGTTCCCATAACAACGGCATCGGCATCGCGGGTCCACCTGTCGAAGTCTTCGCGCCAGGGTTCATCCATGAGGAGCACGGCGCGCATGCCGCGATCGGCCAGCATACCGGCCAGATCCGTTGCGCCGGTGTCGTCGTCTGCAACTGCCGCAAATCGTATGGCCATGGCTTAAGTGAATCTTCGACGCAGTTCGGCGACTTGATCGCTGGATAGAGCTTGCCCGCGTTCACCCAAGATGAGGAACAGGCGAGCCGTCTCTTCGATTTCTTCGGCCAGTGCCGAGGCTTCGGCGAGAGTGGCGCCCACCGCGATGGAGCCGTGATTACGCAACAGCACGGCAGGCGTATGGGCGATGCGCTTTTCTACTTCGGCACCGAGTTCTGGATCGCCGGGGGGCAGATAGGGAACCACTGGCAGGTTAGGAATGCGCATTCCGTAATACGGCGTAAGAACAGGCAACGCATCCTCACAGTTCAGGTCCGAAAGGCAGGACACGGCGGTGGCGTAAGTGGAATGGAGGTGTACGACCGCCATCGCCCGCGGGCGTGCCCGATACACGGCCAGATGAAACGGCAGTTCTTTTGTCGGCTTATTGGAAGCCTTGACATTCCCGGCCAAGTCGGATGCGGCAATTTGGTCAACGGTGAGAGTTCCTAGAGAAGAACCCGTGGGAGTGGCGAACACGGTGTCGCCGATACGAACGCTGACGTTTCCCGCAGTGCCGAAGCTATAACCACGTTCAAAGAGAGAGCGCGAGACATCGATCAGCTCTTCAAGGGCGCTTCGATTGGTGGGGTTCAAGCTTGCCTCCGATGCACGTCATTCCACTGCACGTCATTCCACTGCACTTCTTCGACGCGTTCCACAACCAGGCCCCACATAGCCGCACCGATCAGCACGATCATCGCGGAAAGGACAAAGCCGGTTTGGACGAGCCGGTGGACTCCACAATAAAGCCCGCCAGCCAGGGCGCCACAATGCCAGCCACGCTTCCAATTCCGTTCTGGATGCTGGTCCAGCGGCCAGCCATGAGAGGACCGGCGAGCGTTTGCGTGATGGCCCAGTGATTTGAAGTGTACGTGCCAAAAGCCATGCAGGCGGCGAGGAGAAGGGCCACGGAAATGGCAACGCTGGTTACAAATGCAACGGGCAAGATGACGGACGACAAGACCAGCCCACTCACAACCACGGATTTACGGACCTTGGTTGGGGAGACACCACTGGCAATGAAACGATCGGAAACCCAACCCGCGCACACGGTCGCGAGCGCTACGGCCACAAAGGCCAGCGAAACAATATTCGCCATCCGTCCGATGCTGAGGCCTCTTTCCTTGACGAGGTAGGAGGGGATCCAAGTGAGCAAGAAGAACCAGAAGTAGTTCCCGCAGAAGTGGCCGAGAAAGGTTCCCCAGGCGGATCGCAGGCGGAGCATGTCGGCCACGCGTGGAAGAAAGTGAGGCGCGGCGGCGATGGCGGCAATGGAATGGGGCCCATATTTCAGCCAGGGAACAATCCACAGCAGGCTGGCTATGCCAAGAACCACGAAAAAGGAGCGCCAGCCAAGCTGCACCAGCAGTAAGCCGCCGAGGAAGGTGCCGAGTGCAGGACCCAATTTCGATCCAGCGTCCAGCAACGCGTTGGCTCGCCCGCGGTGATGTTGCGGAAGCGCGCTGGCGAAAATGCTCGAGTAGCATGGATAGGCGAGCGACTCACCCGCGCCCAAAATCAAACGGGCGATGTAGATGCCGAAAAAGCCGGACAGTAGACCGGTAGCGATGGTCGCTAACGACCAAATCAGAAAGCCGCCAACGAACACGACGTTTACCGGGAAGCGGTCGGCCAACCAACCGGCAAGGCCAAACAGTTGGAGTAAGGCGTAAGTCCAGAAGAACGAGGAGAGCAATGCGCCGAGTTGGAGCGGCGAGAGCGACAGCTCCTTTTCGAGGAGCGGCGCCGCAATGGAAAGATTGCCGCGATCAATGTAGTTGATGAAAATGGAGGCAATCAGCAGGCCCAGCAGAATCCATTCCGGCCGGGACATCGCCTGGCCGGCTACCGCAGGCGTGGTTGTCATATGCGAACCGTCATACGCGGGCGCTTTCAAACCATCTCTGCCAAGGCGTCGCGGCGCGGAGAAGTTCGTTCATGGCGCGAACGTTCCGAAGACCTGGGCCGCGAAGCCAATTCGTGAGTGCCGCTACATCGAACTTTAAACCCGGCGTTGCGTAAACAGGCGCGCCCTCCTGCCAGTTGGCGCGTCCGCAGAGTACACCCGAAAAGCGCGCACCGGCGCGCAAAGCGAGGCGCAAAGATTCAAGGAACTCCGGACCGCTGACACCGGCGCTGAGGTAAATATAGGGACGGCGGGCGGCGGCATCCGCGGCACGGAACCAATCGAGCGCTTCCTCCAAGCCGTACGCATAGTGGCCCTCGTAGACAGCGCATCGTTCGACATACGCCGTGGTTACGGGAAACTCCACCTTGAGGATGTCTACTTTGTAAACGGCTTTGGAAAACTCTTCGATCATTTCGACTACCCAGCGCGGCTTCTGGCGCGCGAATTCGAGGCTGCGAGGATCGAGGCCCCCTGGATCGTAAACAACCGGCTCTAAGAAGAACGGCATGTCGAGCGCATCGCATTCGTTCCCGATACGTTCGATGAGAGCGCACTTTTCGTCATTCGCCGAAGGGTGGTCGTGCGGCGCGTAGTGCAGCAGAATCTTAATGCCTTGAGCGCCGAGATCGCGGAGCCGTCGAACAGACATATTAGGAAACAACGCCAGCATGCGGTGGGGGCGCGGATTTTCGTACCCATCCATTTCGTAGGCCATGAGCAAGCCGCACTCTTTCGCCCGCAGCTCCGACGCTGCGATGCCATACTCCGGGTCGAGAAGAACGGCACTAGTCTCCGCCGTGAGCACCCCCGTGACGGCGCTTTTGAATTCGGCCAGACGCCGATCGGAAATTTGATCAAGGCCGGAACCGGCCGCTTGGGCGAGCATACGCCTAAGGCTCTTACGTTGATCGATGGCGAGAGCGGTAATGGTGCCGGTTGGCGTGGAAAGAGCGCGGAGACGTTCTTGCTTAGCTTCGGAAGGTGGGGATGGAGTCATCTAGTTACTTCAGTTCTGACCGAACTTAGGACCCGCAAACGTTTCGCGTAAGGCCAGACAAACAGCTCCGTGCAAGAGAGAGTCGTCGGCGGACAACCGTGCTGGACGGACGGCATACTGCAAATGCGACGATCCGTAACGTTTGGTCAAGTCATCGCGGATCAAGTCCCAAGCGGCGGTAATGCGGCCGGCAATAACCACTTCCGCCGGATTGAAGGCGAAGCCTATGTTGGAAAGTCCGAGCGATAAGTAACGTGCTGTTTCCCGGACGCTCTTGAGACTCGCTTCATCGCCCTTCCGGGCGGCGGCGAGAAGCTCTTCAAATCCTTTCTCGGTGAACGGCGACCGCGGGTGGACGCGGCCCCAAGTGGCGTTGTTGCTGACATATAGTTCCCAGCACCCGCGGCGCCCGCAACTGCACGGCGGTCCAGAAGGCTCAACCACCATGTGTCCTACTTCCGCCGCGAAGTGAGCGTCGTGACCAAGATAAGCCTCGCCGTTGATCACAGTTCCAGCCCCGGTCCCGAAGTCGCTTACATTCAAGAAAATAAAATCCGTGCTTCTGTCCTTTTTCCTCTCGGTAGAGAGCCAAAGCTCTGAGAGAGCGCCGACGTTACAGTCGTTATCCGCGACTGTGTCCACACCGGTTTGCTGCTGAACTTCTTGCGCGATTGGGAAGCCGGTCAGTTCCGTGTGTGTTGGAATCCACAAAATTTGGCCGGTGAGAGCGTTGACGTGACCCGGAATGGCGATGCCGATGCGTTGAAAGGAGCCATTATTCTCGCCCTCACGGCCCTCGCGAAGTTCGAGAACGGCCTTCTGGACGGCTCGCACCAACTTCTTGGGCGAGGTTGGCGTCTCAAAGATCAAGCTGTTCTGAATTCGGCCGCTCAGCCCGGCATACGCTAGCTGAGAGTAGCTAGGCCTGATGTTCAGCCCAAGAACGTGATGACTCGTTTCGTTCAGACGAAGGCTCATGGGCACGCGTCCGCGCGAGCGTTCCGAGGTGTCGCGCTCCTCCACAAGCAAGCTCTCCGCCAGCAGCTCGTCGATGATTTCCGAAACACTGCTCCGGAAAACGCCGGTGAGCCTCGCCAAGTCCGCTCGCGAGATGGGTTGGTGACGGCGAACCAACTCCAGCATGATGGAGCGATTTACCGCACGGACGCTGGACGGCGTGGCAGTGCGGATCTCGAGCGGTGCAGCGTGCGCACTCTTCTTGGGAGCCATTTAGAGTTAGGAGAAACGCTAATTTGTAGTCTTACCATACAAATTACTCCCACTCAAGAGCTAAGCGGATGAACCTTAATGGACCAGCGGCAAAATGGCGGAGAGAGTGGGATTCGAACCCACGATCCGCTAAGTGGTTCTGCAGCTTCCTGATTATACGTTGCCGCTAACGCCAAACTTGCCATCAATGCCGTAGACTATTGCACGCTGGCCCACCGCAGATCTCGGTTGGGGAGGGCTCGCGTCATGTCCAGCTTGGGAAGACGACAGTAAATTGGAAACAAAGAACATTGCGTTTCCTGCACCTCTTTCTGGCGATTGAGAATACCCAGTTTTCACCCTGTGCTTTGGGCGCGCTCTTAACGGAGCACAAACGGAGCACAAGATATCCGTTGGGCTCTGCACGTCCATGCGCTGGAATCTTAGAGCGGCTGATTCGTAATCCGGTGTTCTACCCTGCGCTATTGGTTGTATTCGGGCGCACGCCCGCTCTATTCGGCAGATCTGCGTCACATGACACTAGGTGAACCCAGCTTCAGCGATATTTAGATTCGTTCGTGCCGTGTCTTTTCTTCCCTGCCAGATCTGGCGGTGAGGGTGAGATTCGAACTCACGATCCGCTAAGCGGCTCTGCAAGTTCCTGATTATATGTTGCCGCTGATTCCAAACTTGCCATCAATGCCGTAGACTATTGCACGCTGACCCACCGCATCTCGGCGTTAACCGGAACACTGCCATGTAACGTTATCGTGTGTATGGAACAGCGCCGCAGCGCAGACGCTCATGCCGATTGTTATAGAGCCAGACCGTCAGAACACGAAACACTACCGCGCCCAGAGACCACCAGACTATCCATGGCATCGAATCGATGAGCCTCCAGCAACGGTACGAAGTGCCATGATGCCCCCAGCAGCCCTAACAAAATACCCGCCGCGAGTGCAGTCGATTCGGGATTGTGGCAGATCTTTCCCGAATGGAAAGCGTGGACTGGCAAGCACGATGGGAAGAGATGCGATTTCTTCAAAAATATACAAACCATATTGCGCGGATCGCGGTGGTCGGCGCTGACCAATGGGAAACGGTAGCCGGACTGACTTTGACCAGCATGGCCTTACTTCAGGGAGAGACGTTATACTTCCACAGCTCTGAAATGCGGCACGCGTGGAGTTGGGCAAGAACAAGTAAACACGCGAATGATGCTCCGGCTCGGCGGCAGATCTACGCTGCGACCGGCATCTGGAAGAACTATACGCCAGAATTCAACATTTAGATGGGGCTCGACGCTTATCAAGGAGAAATCTGGAACTAAAAAGCGTAAGCCACATGAAAGATTTGACCATTCACGCCACCGATGGCGAGATTGGCAGCATTGAGGTTTTACTTCGATGATGAGAAGTGGGAGATTCGTTATCTGGTCGTCAACACCGGAGCCTGGCTTTCCCGCCGGGAGGTGTTGGTCTCGCCCATATTCATGACCCACGCGATTAGAGGCGGTCATCAGGCGCCTCCGTTGCTGGCATACGGCCCGCGGAAAAACCAGTTAAACGCAGACTTCACGAACGTGCCACCACAAAGCCGGATTTTTCGCGAGCTTTCATGATTCATACCTCAGCTGATTGGAAGTGGTGAGTCTTCTTGCATTGGTCAAGATGCCACTAATGAACTTTTCAATCCTGGACTAGCTTCTTTCAGCGCCATTCTCATGACTTCCTCCCCAATCCGACCGCCGAATCCAAATCACATCGCTGTGCCTTCAGCCGGCTCGCTTCAAGTCGCGGTAATGCTGAATCAGCGCATTTGTGGAGCTGTCGTGCTTCAGTGGCTGCGGATTCCGGGGATGTGAATATCCATTCCGGCCCACCCCGATTTCTTCATCCATTCCGGGCCGGAATCCTTATTAGACGCAGTCCGGGGAAAGCTGTTTTCAGCAGCAAAAGGACAAATGTTACGTCACCGTGAGGTATATTCCAATACTGCAACTCATGTCCTATTTTGCGCGTATCTCGGCACAACCCCCTTTCGGGTGGGTGATCCCCTCCGGCTTGACACTTGCTACCCCGATGGTTAACTTGCGCGCATGCGGCGGGAGCACCAGCAGAGCTGAGCTCCTCGCTCTATTTGAGAAAAGGACCAAACATGCATTCAATCGAGAATGGTGGCTGTCTTCTGACAGGATGACAATCTAGGTCAACATCGCGAACGGTGTCGTGGTCTGGAGTGCGCCGATCGCGAAGAAGTTTGTCGGGCAGTCCGCGAAGAACCTTACGGAGTGGATGCGAACGCAAGGGCAATTTCGATGCGAGCGGCTGACGAGGCGCTATGCGACCAACCCCGCAAACCGGACATGGCTTGCGATCCTGCTCACCCAGACGCTTTCCCAAGAGTTCGCGCTGCAAGCGGGGCGGGAGCGCCGAGTAGAACACGGCATAGCGTCAAACTTCTTGCTGCGCGAACGATTCGCTAGTAAACCGAATTGCCGGATGCGCACGAATCCACTAGGCAGGATGAAAGCTCGGTCCCATGCACGCAGGGTACTGTAAGTCGAGTCCTAACGCGCCTGCGAGAGGTCCGGTCCCGGATGCAACCTGCGCGTCTGCAGGTACGCAACTAAATCGCTTACCTGATCCGGGTGCAAGATTCCGCCGAATGCTGGCATATTGTGACCGCCATTCAGGATAAGGATCACCATATCTTGCTCGGTAAGCCTATTTGCAACGTTCGACAGATTGGGACCGCGCAATCCGCCCAAGCCGTCGACGTGTGGCAGTATTCACATCCCTTGTCATGAAAAAGAACCTGTCCGTGCAAGGCGGCGATCGAGGCGGAAGGCCCGAGTGAATTCGGCAGCGGCGGCGATTGGAAACGTGGGGACCAGGGAGCGATCACACCTTCTCGCCAGAGCCCCAGCACCCCAAACATTACGAATGAGGTGCAGTGCGCCGTATTCGTCTTCTGGATGGAGATAGGCAGGATAATGCCCGGGAGCTGTAAAGGTCAGAATGATGCCCAGAACTGAATTTTCCGCAGACTTTCAAGGCCCTCAACGGCGGTTTCCATAGATTGAGCTCTTTACTTGGAAAACTATTTATTGAGATAGCGGTCCTGCTGTTCCGGATGGTGAAGATCCCACAACGGACGTGCGCCATGCACCGGAGGGAGTTGCGCAAAGTTGTATAGCGGCGGAGGCGAAGAGGTGGCCCACTCCAGCGTCCAGGCCTCCCAAGGATTGGAGCCGGCGAATTCTCCCTGCTTTCTGCTCCGATAAATGTTCCAGAAGAGAAAAAGTGTCGAGCCTGCAAGGAGAAAAGCTCCAAGAGTGGAGATCATATTCAGCAAACCCCACTGCGGCATGTCAGGGTACGTCCAGACGCGTCGCGTCATACCCGCAACGCCCAACATATGCTGCACAAAGAACGTGAGGTTAAAACCCACCACGGTAGTCCAGAAGTGCCAAGTGCCGAGACGCTCGGAAAGCATACGCCCGCTCATCTTCGGGAACCAGTAATACAGGCCGGCGAAGATCGCGAACATCGTGCCTCCAAATAAGACGTAGTGAATGTGCGCCACGATCACGTAGGTATCCGTTAATTGCCAATCCATGGGAACCACGGCGAAGATGACGCCGCTGAGTCCACCGATGGTGAACTCAACGAGAAAAGCTGTGGCAAATTTCATTGCTGTGGTGAAGCGGAGGGATCCGTTCCACATGGTGAAAACCCAGTTGAATACTTTGATGCCAGTGGGCACGGCAATGAGCATGCTGCCGAAGGCAAAGAACATGTCCATAGGGTGGCCCAATCCAACCGCGAACATGTGATGAGCCCATACCGCAAAACTGAGCAGTGCAATGGCGACAGTCGAAGCGGCCACAAAGCCGTACCCGAAAATTGGTTGCCGAGAAAAGACCGGAATCACTTCAGAAATAATTCCTAATGCAGGCAAAACCATGATGTACACTTCCGGGTGCCCGAACGACCAGAAAAAGTGTTGCCACAGAATGGGAGAGCCACCTGTATCGGGAGTAAAGAATCGAGCGTGCAGGCTGCGGTCGATCAACAACATCGCCAAAGCGGCATTGAGAGCCGGCAGCGCGAAGACGATGAGGAACGAGTTGCACATTGTCATCCATACGAACAGTGGCAGTCGTTTCAGGGTGACGCCCGGTGCACGTAACGTGAGAATGGTGACGATGATGTTGATGCCGGACGCTAGGGTGCCGATGCCGATTGCAAAAAGTCCGAGCGCCCAAAAGTCCACACCGGGCAGCGAGGAATAAGGCTTCTCGCTCAGGGGCGCATAACTGAACCAGCCCATATCCGGCGAATTACCGAAGAAGATGCTGGTGTAAAGAAAAATACCGCCAAAGAGCAGCAGCCCAGAAGCCAAGGGCATTCAGCCTCGGGAACGCCACATCACGCGCGCCGATTATCAGCGGTACGAGATACATCGATAGACCAAGCAACGTGGGCACAATCACCAGAAAGATCATGGTCGTGCCGTGTGGCGTGAAGAGTTGATCGTAAATTTCCGGCTGCAGGAAATGATTATTCGGGACTGCAAGTTGGATGCGCATGAACAGCGCTTCGCAGCCGGCAACAATAAAGAAGCCGAGCGCGGTCAGCAAATACAGAATTCCCAGCTGCTTGTGATCGCAAGAGGCCAGCCATGAGAGAATGGTGTTCTCTTCTTCAAACGCCCTCAGTTCCCGCATGGGACGAGGCAGTACTGCGACTTCACTCACTGGAGTGCCTCCAATAGGCAACTAATTCATCTTGCTGCTGGCGCGGAAGATGCAGGTTTGGCATCTTGCAACCTGGCTTGACTAGATTCGGATCTAGCAGCCACTTCGCCAAATCGGCCCGTGTGTTATCGAGTCGGCCAGCAGCCAGCGTTTCTCTGCTCGCAACATGGGTGAGATTAGGACCGATTCTTGCGTGGGCCGGCGTCCCCCGAATTGTGTGGCAACTGGCACAACTCAATTGCTGGAAATCTTGAGCGCCTTGCGCAGCTTGGCCACTCAACGGGGTAGCGGGGATGACAAGCTGCGCTTGCTCCCACTTGTGAAAGTCTTCCCGTGCCTGCGCGATCACGCGGATGCGCATCCAGGCATGCTCCTGCCCGCAGTACTCGGCACAGGCCCCGTAGTAAGTGCCCGGCGTGTCGGGAGCGATTGAGGCGAAGGACGGCTTTCTGACTCCGGATCTATCCAAGCCCGGCTTCGGATTGGTGGTGAAAGAAGCGGACATCCGTAAATACCGGAGTTATGGGCCTGAGTCTTTGGGTAACTCATGACTTAGACGGGCCTCTGCTGTTCCCAAGCTCAGGTGCAATCTTGAGAGGGGACTCGGTTTACATTCAGGGTGACGGCCTGGGTTTGCAGCTTATCTCGAATGCCACGCAAGATCAGGTCTTGCGCGACTGGCGTCGAGGTCTTTCGTTGATTCATACTTGACGTTCAACACGATTCCGGTTTGATCAACAGCGATATCGAAACTCTGCATTGCTGGCTGCTGAGGCCACATCTCGGAAACCACCGGGATGAAACGAGCCATTCTCCTGGCTTAATTACACACGGTGACAGAACCTCGCGATTACGCTTAAGCCTTTCCGGCCCTTTGATGTAGAACTCCGCCCCGCGAGTAGCGGACAAATGCGCTTTAGCGCGCATATCTGGTTTTCCTCGTTAACAACGTTTCGCAACTTCTAGCGTTTGCGTGATTGGGGGAGATCATGCCACTCGAAGCGGGCCGCCGAACATCAGCCTTGCCGAGAGCTACTGGCGGACCACCGCTTTGAGCTTGACTAGCACTGTCCCCATGCTTCGGCGCTCATCTCTTGCATCGTAGCTGGCCAAGTGTCGGACATCATTGCCAGTAATCTGCCGCTACCATCGGGATTCTGTGCTGTCGATTCCGCGTCCCGGACAGGCTCTGTCGTTCCCTTAGTAGGTGATGGAGCTTGTATTCTATCGTGCTGGCGAGGGGGCAAATGCAGGATTTACAAGAGTTTCAACGCGATTGGTCAGTCGTGTCAATCGACGCAATCGGTGGCGAGCCATTAGCCGGATCCGGCTTTGAGACCGAAGAGCCCGAGTCCGGCTTCTCTGCCCTCGATTCGGAAGGCAAGGAATAGGGACCATGGCCGCTACGACCTTTCCGCTCACACAAAATCAGCGCGCGGACAAACCGGCTCTTCGGGACTTCCGTCAAGAGGTGACCGACAACATTGTTGGCATGCTGGAGCGCGGTGTCGCTCCATGGCAAAAGCCTTGGGAACCCGGCGCAGGCTCGCTCGACATCCCATTCAATCCAAACAGCGAGAGAGCATACCGGGGCGGCAACGCAATTCACTTGATGGCGACCGGCCTGCAACGTGGCTACGAAGATCCCCGATGGATGACCTACAAACAGGCCGCCGATAACGGATGGCAGGTGCGTCGGGGTGAGAAAGGCACCCAGATCGAATACTGGGAGGTCAAACCCGCTTCCGACAAAGCGCAACCGGGCGCAATCGAACAGAGCAACGCGGATACGGAGAAGTCGCGGCTCATCCACCGCGTGTACACCGTCTTCAACGCTCAGCAGATTGACCGCATTCCACCGTACACGCCCAAACAGCAGACAACCTTCGAGGCAGTCCAGGCGGGCGAGCAGATCCTAAAGAATTCGGGTGCGAACATCAACCACGACCAGGCAGATCGAGCCTTCTACAGCCGTTCTCAGGACAGCATCCACTTGCCACCAAAGGATGCCTTCAAAGACGCCGCCGCTTACTACGGCACCGCCCTGCACGAGCTGGCGCATTGGAGCGGTCATCCCTCGCGTCTCGACCGCTCCACGCTCAGCGAGTCCTATCGTTTTGGCGACGCGAACTATGCGAAGGAGGAACTTCGCGCCGAGCTTGCCAGCGTCTTCCTCGCGGCGCAGCGTGGCATCCCGCACGATCCTGAGCAGCACGCCGCCTATGTCAACTCCTGGATCGGAGTACTCAAACGCGATAAAAACGAAATCTTCCGGGCGGCTCACGATGCCTCTGCGGCGACCGATTTCATTCTTGCGTTGGAACGCGACAAATCCCTTGGCGAGGAGGAACTGGCCAGCGGACTGGCTCTCACGTCCGAAGCCTCTGGCAGTTCGCCCGCCGCAGTCCTCGAACAAGAGACGGAGGAACTTCACCGCGAGCGGCAGCAGGTCGAAGAGAAAGAGTCGGACGACGCCCCGAGAGCCGCAGGCATCGCGACTCTGGAGACGCCCGATGACATAAACGAGCGTTCGACCCCGGTGCGCGAATCCAGCGAATACGCCGCCCGCTACGAACCAGGAAGTGGCACGGTCAATGTACACGCAAAGCTCACAGCGACCGATCGGCGGAGTACGGTGGACACGCCGAGCGGAGACTCCCTCGCAGAAGCCAAGTCCATCACTGCGAAGGTGCTCGGAAACTCGGCGAAGACACTCGCTGCGCAAGCAGAGAGCGGCAGCTATCGCGGTCCCATCATTGGCGAAACGGAACATCAAGTGATTCAGCGCCAATCCGCCCGCACCGGAATCGCTCATCCCAAGGACCTGCTTGATCGGCAACCCCCGATGGGAGAAAGCGTGCGCATCAACTACTCCGACGACAAAGGCGTCGTCCGCGAATTCCGCGAACGCGCCAAGTCACAGGACCGTGACCGATGAGGAACTACCACAATGGCGAAGAGACAGACCGAACTCTACCGAACTCCTCGCAAGCCCGGATATCTCGGCGGCTATAACTGGCGGGCGACGGCGCTCGGGTGTCTTCTGCTCGTCATCGCGAACTTCGTTGCGACACAGTACATCGCTGCCAAATTCCAATATCAGCCTGCGCTTGGCCGGCCTCTTCTGCGGGCGAAATCCGGCGGCGTCTATAAGCCCTTCTCTTGGATGATTTGGGGATGGCGCTATTGCACCTCGCGGGATGAGCGAATTCGCCGACCCTTTTTCGAGGGAGAAATGATCGTCTTTGTCGGCAGCCTGCTCTCGGTCGGCATGTTTTTCGTTCTTGCCAGCCGCCGCGCGCGCCAGCTCACAGAGAATGCGGAGGATCTTCACGGCTCCGCCCGGTGGGCCAATGATGACAATGTCCGGGACACTGGACTACTCACGGCGAAACAGGGCGTCTACGTCGGCGGTTGGTGTGCCGAAGGCGAGGGTCGATTGAATTATCTCCGTCACAACGGCCCCGAACACATTCTCGCGTTCGCACCCACCCGGAGCGGCAAAGGCGTTGGATTGGTGATCCCATCGCTCTTGGCTTGGGAAGAGAGCGCCGTCATCTACGACATCAAAGGGGAGAATTGGGCTAAGACGGGCGGCTTCCGCAGCCAACAAGGCCACCTCTGCTTCAAGTTTTCGCCGGTTGAGGAGCAGGCCAGTTCCCGATTTAATCCTCTCAGCGAAGTGCGCCTGTTCACGCCGCGCGACGTAAGCGACGCCCAGAATATCGCCAACATGATCGTCCGCACGGGAGAAGATAGCCCGCAGGAACGCTACTGGCAGGACGCTGCGTCTTCGATCACCACCGGCATGATTCTGCATGTCTGTTATGAGGCGGCACTCGAAGGCCGCGTGGCCTGTCTTGCCGATCTGGCTCATGCGTTCACCCGGCCCGGTTCCAGCTTCCGGGACACACTCGATGAACTCTTGAACTTCGAACACGATCCTGGGTACGCACACGATTGGCGAATGCCAACCGGCGCGCAGACGCTTACGCACCCTGTAGTGCGCGAGAAAGTGCAGGAGATGCTTGACAAGGAGGATCGTGATTTCGGCGGTGTGTTGTCGACAGCCAAGACGGCACTCACACTCTACAGCGATCCGCTGGTAGCAAAGAATACTTCGGCGAGTGACTTCACGATTGACGATTTGGTGAACCATGAGCGTCCTCTTTCGCTGTACCTTGTGGTTCCTCCTTCAGACAAGATCCGTCTGCGCCCTCTCATCCGATTGATGTTCACCATGACAGTGAACCGGCTCACCGAAAAGATGGTTTTCCAGGGAGCCGAGCAGAAGCGCAACAAACATCGCCTGCTACTGCTGATCGACGAATTCCCCTCGCTGAATCGCATGGAAGTGTTCGCCGATGCCCTGTCTTATATGGCGGGCTATGGATTGAAGGCGTACCTCATCACCCAGGATATCCGGCAAATCGTCGATGCGTATGGGAATAACGAAAGCATCGTTTCGAACTGCCATGTGAGGATCGCATTCGCCCCCAATCAGTTTGAAACCGCCGAACTGCTGAGCAAGATGACCGGCACGACTACGGTGCAGAAGGCCAGCTACAACTTCAGCGGCTCGCGGCTTTCGCCGATCATGGCGCACGTCAATGCCAGCGTGGACCACATCGAGCGGCCTTTGATGACACCGGACGAAGTGCTTCGCTTGAAACCGCCGCAAAAGCGGAGCGACGGCAAAGAAGAGCGGATTGTCGCGCCGGGCCAGATGCTCATTTTCGTCAGCGGGCACCATCCGATCCTTGGCTCACAGATGCTCTACTTCCTTGACCCGGTGCTGAATGGCCGTGCCGAATTACCTCCACCGAGCAAGTTCCTCACGTTGGAGAACGGCCGGCCCGTTCCACAACTTCCGTTGAACCGGACTCGGCATGTCATCAGCAAACCCGAGCTTGCTATACCCGATGAGCCGCTCTCCAGAGTCGAGGAGAGCCTTGTGGAAGAACTTCAATTTTGAAAAGGAGTGCACGGAAATGCAGAGAAACCGCCTGGAAGTCATCGGCTATTTGGTGGCTAAGCCCGCCGCCAGGTATCTTCCTTCCGGAACGCCGGTCGCCAATGTCCGCCTCGGCGAGAGCTACCGGTATCAGGACCCGGATGGCAAACCACAACAGCACACCAATTGGCACAACCTGTCGTTTTATGGCGATCTATCCCGAGTCGCCATGACCTTCGACAAGGGAGACAACGTGTTTGTCGAAGGCACGATTGAACAGCGACAATTCACTCCGAAAGGTGATGGAGCCCAACGAATTGTTCACGAAGTTGTTGTGCGGAGCTGTCACCTGATAGCCGCGCCGCGAGGAACCGCGAAGGGCACTGCGGCTGCAATTCCTGAAGAGCCCGCGATCCCGGATCTTCAGAAAGGAGAGGTCGATCATGACGGTTGGCCTGTGGGATAGGCTCAGGAAGACTCGCTTCCCGGTGATCCGTCGCCTTGCCCTGGTTGCGGCCGCAGTCTCCATCGGAACGTTCCAACTCTGCGGCTCACTCGGAATCTGCATCAACACATCGCCGTCGTTGCCCGTGGGTTTGTACTTCACAACGGCAGACGGTCGCGCGAATTTGGTCGAGTTCTGCCCCGCCGAACCCTTTGCAACTCTCGCCATCGTCCGCGGCTACCGCGATCCCGGCGCCTGCCAGGACGGCTCGGCCCCTTTATTGAAACCGGTCGTTGCCAAGTCGGGCGATGTGGTCGAATTATCTCCGCGTGGGATTTCAGTAAACGGAGCGTTGTTGCCCAACACGGCTCCACTCTCGAAGGACGCGAAAGGCCGGCCTCTCGAAGCATGGCCCTTCGGACACTACGTGGTTGCTCCAGAGATGGTCTGGGTGGCCTCTTCTTATCATCCGCGCAGCTTCGATAGCCGTTACTTTGGTCCGCTTCCGACGGCGGCCATCCGCTCTCGTCTAAAGCCATTCCTAACATTATGAGAACTACCTTCGGAGGTGGGCTCTCGCTCTGTTCAGCGATTGCGATGGGTCTGGCTGGATCGACCGGCCATCCTCTGGGCATGATCGCAGCGGCTGGAATGCCCCTCGCGTGCCTAACGCCGGCAACGCGTAAGGCTGCGTTCCAAAGCACTCTTGCCTACTATGCCGCCGGTCTCTGGCCGATGGTGCCCGGCTTGGAACGCTATACCGGACAGTCTGCGATCGTTCTCGCCCCTCTTACACTTTGGATCGTCACTGCGGTCCTCCTCTCTTTGCCCTGGACTATGGCGTGGACATTGAATCAATCACATCTTCTATGGCGAGCTCCGCTCGCGCTCTTGGCAACAGTGATCCCTCCGCTCGGGATTATCGGCCTTGCTTCGCCGCTCGCCGCTTCTGGCTACCTTTTTCCGGGAACAGCTTGGGCCGGCCTCGCGGCGATCGCGCTCCTGCCTGGGATTCTTCTTTTGGCACCGGCTTTAACTCTACGCCGATGTCGCTTTGTTAAGTGTTTCGCGATCGGATGCTGCCTGTGTCTTGCCATCGGTGGTCATATCTTTTTTTCAGACGATATCGCACCGACTCCCGGATGGGTTGCCGTAAGCACTCACCTCGGAGATGTCTCGCAGCCTTTTCGCGACTACGACGCGGCGCAGTTTGTCCAACAAGAAGCAGACAAGACTTCGGCGCGAGTCATCGTGTTTCCAGAATCCGTTGTGCCCCGATGGTCCGAAGCAACGGAAGCGTTCTGGAGACAATCGCTCGATCGTTGCCGCACCCGTGGTCAAATACTCGCTCTCGGCGCAGGACTGCCTGCCAAGACCGGAACCGAAAAAGACGATCGGGAAAAGCTGAGCGAACTGAGGTCCTATAACTTCAGTGCCGCACTCAGGGCTCTGAACAACATTGATGCGCCATCGTCCCGTGCTCTGAGTAAACCGAGCCCAGACTCAATTGACAACACGCTGCTGATACTCGGTGCGGAATCGGGTGCGTTTTATCAGCGCGTGCCGGTGCCGATCGGAATGTGGCAGCCCTTCAGCAGAGTCGGCGTGCCTCTTCATCTCGGCGGTCCCGGAATTCTCACCATCGACCACCAGCGCGCCGCAGTGCTGATCTGTTATGAACAACTACTCACCTTCCCGATTCTCGCGTCGATGCTGCAGCGTCCGACGGTCCTCATCGGGATCAGCAACACCTTTTGGGTTGACGGCACGACCATTCCCAGGTATCAAGCCAATGCTCTGCGGGGCTGGGCAAAGCTCTTTCGCCTCCCCTATTTCTCGGCGGTTAACTCCTGAGTGCGAACTCGATGGCCACAAAGTCACGAACTGGAAGTCAATCTACTGCTCTCCAATTCAGTCTATTTTCAGAGACCACCGACACCGAACGGGTCGATAATTTAGTAGAGGAGTCCATCGATGAACGAAACGACTATACTCACACCCCTCGGATACCAGATCCTGGAACACTGGAGACGCTATCGACCGAGGATGGTCGAACAACTGGACAAAGCGAATCAGCTTCAACAGGCGATCTACGCGGCGCAGGAGTTGACGGGGGATCTGCTCTACGAGTTGACAGTGGTCCAGAAGATGGACTACCAGCTGGCCTGGGAGATCGCGACGAAGGAATGGGCCTTTCTTCCGGACGAGGAAGACCAGCCCCAGCTATCGTTCGATCCAGCGACCCTCGATCTGCACCAACCCTTGCCAACGATCTCCGCATAACCAGCGCTCACGGGGTCGGTGAGGGTGGCCTGAAACAGAAAGCCCAAGCCAATCTTGCCGCCATTCGCGCGCTGAAAACCATAGAAGCCGCAGAGCGCCCGGCTACGCCAGACGAAAAGAACCTGCTCGTGAAGTACACCGGTTGGGGCGCGATGCCGAACGCATTCGCGCCACAGCCACCACGAGACTGGAGAAGCGTCGCAGACGAACTGAAAGATGTTCTCAGCGCGGAGGAATACGCTTCTGCTCGCGCGTCAACCCCCAACGCGCACTATACCTCTCCCGAAGTCGTTCAGGCGATCTGGCAAGCCATGGACCGTTTCGGACTAGAGGCTGGCGCACAGATTCTCGAACCGTCGATGGGCGTCGGGCACTTCTTTGGTCTCATGCCTGAAAGTTTGCACCCCGGCACGAGACGCACAGGTGTTGAGCTTGACTCTATTACCGCCCGCATCGCCTCCAATCTCTATCCGGATTCGACCGTCCATGCGAAAGGGTTCGAAGACACGCCGCTTCCCAAAAACTTCTTTGATGGAGTTGTCGGAAACATCCCTTTTGGCAACTATCCGGTGTACGATCCTGCGTATCGCCGAAACCCGCAGTTGACGCATGCCATCCATGACTATTTTCTATCGAAATCGGTTGATGTAGTCCGGCCCGGAGGCGTAATCGGAGTAATCACTAGCCGCTTCACCATGGGACAAGCAGGATTCCACGGTGCGACGCCACTTGGCGGACGGGGCGATCCTGTTAGGCGCACTGCGGCTGCCCAACACCACATTCAGGGCGAATGCGGGAACGGACGTGACCACCGATGTTTTGTTTCTTCAAAAGCGATCGCCTGAAACGCCGCCGTCCGATGAAAGTTGGATCGAGCTGAGATCGATCGAGACGCCGGATGGTCCGTTGCAAATCAACGAATACTTTGCCCGCCATCCAGAGATGATGCTGGGTCGCATGGGAATGGAATCGGGGCAGTATGGTGTCGCTCCGGCTCTGATCGGAAGCCTGGAGCCCGGTGTCCTCGAGAAGGCCGTTTCATTTCTTCCCGCCGCCGTTTACCGCAGTCGAGATAGTCAGGGACCCGCCTTACGGTTCGATCCGGAGCAAGTCCCTGCTGCCGGCGCAGTGAAAGAAGGCGGGTTCGCCGAACGCGACGGCCAGATCGTTGTGCGCCGTGGTGACGCGTTCGAGCCTCTCACGCTGCCCGTTTCGGTCTCCACAAGGATTCGCGGAATGCTTCAGGTTCGTGACGCAGTGCGCGACGTGTTCCGAACGCAACTTGCCGAGGCCTCGGAGGACGCCATCGTTGAAGGCCGCCGCCATCTGAACCGGACGTACGATCTGTTCGTTTCCCGCTTTGGACCCATCAACCTGAGGGAGAACTTAAAGGCTTTCTCCGGCGATCCGGACCAGCCCCTTCTGCTGTCACTCGAAGAGTTCAACCCGGAAACGAAGCGGGCCACCAAGGCTGCGATCTTCAGTCGCCGCACATTAGAGCGCTACCGGCCTGTGGACCGGGTCGAAACTGCGGCAGAAGCGCTGCTGATATCGCTCAACGAGTCCGCCCAGATTCGTTGGCAGCGCATGGAGTCGCTCACCGGTAAACCTGCTTCTGAGTTACAGGAAGAACTCGGATCTCTGGTCTATCGCAATCCCGAGGGTGGAGCATGGGAGACTGCCGACCGTTATCTGAGCGGCAACGTGCGTTCGAAACTCGCCGTGGCGCAGGTTTCCGCGCAAAGCGACCCGGCGTATCGCCGCAATGTGGAAGCTCTTCAGTCGGTACAGCCGAAATATTTGGAACCAAACGAAATCGAAGCGCGCCTGGGCTCGACGTGGATTCCTGCCTCAGATGTCCGCGACTTCGTAACCGAGTTGTTGGACGTGCCGCACGCCAGTGTGAAGATCGGCTATGCCGAGACGATCGCGACGTGGACGGTCGAGCTCGACTACGGAGCAAAGCACGTCGTAAACAACACCACGACGCACGGCACGGCCCGATTTCGGGCGTCCGAGCTGGTCGAGCAATCGCTGAATGGGCGGACACCGACAGCCTACGACGAGCACGAGGATGGAAGTCGCGCCGTCAATCAGCCGGAAACGATCGCCGCGCGGGAGAAGCAGCAGCAGTTGAAGGATCGCTTTCGCGATTGGGTTTGGGAAGATCGCGAGCGCGCCGAGCGGCTTGCCAAAGAGTACAATTTCCGCTTCAATAACATCCGTCTTCGCGATTTCGACGGTTCGCATCTAACCTTGCCCGGAATGGTGCGCACCTCGCTGCGCGACGGAGATCTCGCGGCTCATCAAAAGAATGCGGTCTGGCGAATCCTCCAGGGCGGTTGCCCGCTGCTGGCGCATACGGTCGGAGCTGGCAAGACTTGGACTATGGCCGCCGCCGCAATGGAACTCCGCCGCCTGGATCTGGCGAAGAAGCCCATGTTCGTGGTGCCGAATCATCTCGTGGACCAGTGGGGCGCAGAGTTTCTGAAGCTTTACCCTCAAGCTCGGCTTTTCGTAGCCGGTAAGGACCACTTTGAGACCGGCCATCGCCAGCAGGCGATGGCTCGCATCGCCACTGGAAACTATGACGCTGTGATCGTCTCCCACCGGTCATTCGAGTTTCTCCCCGTTTCTGACAAATACTTCAACCGCTTCGTCGAGAAGCAATTAGCCGAACTCGATGCCGAGATGAAGTTGGCCAAGGAGTCCAAAGACGACAATCGACGGATCGTAAAGGAGCTGGAGAAAGCCAAGAAACGGCTGACAGTCAGATTAAAAAAGCGAGCGGACCGTGATTCGAAAGATTCCACCATGACATTCGAAGAGCTAGGTGTCGATCAGCTCTTCGTGGACGAGGCCGACCTGTACAAGAATTTGGGCTATATCACAAAGATGAGCCGCATCGCTGGCTTGCCGAATTCGGACAGCAATCGCGCATTCGACATGTTCCTGAAGATTCGCTACCTGCAGGAGCGCAGTGACGGCCGCGGCGTTGTCTTCGCTACCGGCACGCCTGTCTCCAATACTCTGGCCGAAATGTATACGATGCTCCGCTATCTCGGACCGGAGATGCTTTCGGAACGGAAGGTGGACCACTTCGATTCATGGGCCGCGAACTTCGCCGAACCCGTGACATCCCTTGAGCTTTCCCCAGACGGATCGGGATATCGAATGCACACCCGGTTCGCCAAATTCATCAACTTGCCCGAATTACTTTCCGTTTTCCGAACTGTGGCGGATGTGCAAACGGCAGACATGCTGAACCTCCCTCGGCCCGAGCTTGCAAACGGCAAACCGGCCATCACATCAGCTCCGGCTAGCCCTGAACTGAAAGCATTCATCCGAACTCTGACGGAACGGGCCGAACGGCTAAGAAAAGAACGCGTCGATCCGTCAGTGGACAACATGCTGAAGATCACGGGCGAAGGAAGAAAAGCGGCACTCGACATGCGACTCGTCGATTCGAAAGTCGAACCGGAACTGGAGACGAAGATTGATCTCGCTGTTTCCCGCGTCCTAAAGATTTGGAAGACGACTGAAAACGAACGCTCGACTCAACTCGTGTTTAGCGACCTTTCCACGCCAGATCCGGGCCGATTCAACGTGTACGACGATGTCCGTTCGAAGCTTGTCAGAGCAGGGGTCCCCTCTCGCGAGATCGCGTTTATCCATGACGCCGAGACGGACACAGCCAAGAAGCTGCTCTTCGATGCCGTGAATGCGGGGAGGGTACGGGTGTTGCTCGGCTCGACCGAGAAGATGGGCGCTGGCACAAATGTTCAGCGGCGCCTGGTCGCGCTCCATCACCTGGATGCGCCTTGGCGACCGCGTGATATCGAGCAACGGGAAGGCCGGATTCTGCGTCAGGGTAACTCGAACAAAGAGGTTCAAATTTTCCGTTACGTCACCGAAGGATCGTTCGATGCGTACATGTGGCAGACCCTCGAAACAAAAGCCCGCTTCATCCAACAGGTGATGCGGGGAGAAACCTCGGTGCGCGCGGCAGAGGATCTGGAAAGCGGTGCTCTCACTTATGCGGAGATCAAGGCGATTGCCTCCGGCAATCCTGCCGTTGTGGAAAAAATCAAGATCGACACGGAAGTCCGCAAGGTCGACCAACTGCGGGCCGTTCACGCCAATCAGCAGCGCCATATTCGCTGGGAGATTCGAGACCTGCCGCGGCAGATCGCAGAAGCGAAACAATACCTGGCCCATGTCGAAGCTGACATTGCAACCAGAAATGCAAACGATTTCGACGAATTCAGCATGACGGTAGGGAATCAGGTTTTCTCCGGCAAAGGCGCGCGGGAGGAAGCGGCGAAAGCTTTGACGTTCGCGATCCTCTCATGGCGTGACGATCAAGCTCTAGAGCCGCGCGGTCACTTCCGGGGCTTTGACATTTTGAGCAAAGGCGGAGGCCGCGGATTCGGACTCATCGAGGAGGACGAGCGTATTCCAGGAGTGTTCGTACGTGGGCGAGCAACGTATTCGGCAAATCTGAACCCCACGAATCCCGTTGGCACCGTGCAGAGCGTCGAACACACGCTGAGGAACTTGGATAAGCTCGCCGCCGACCAGCAGAACCGCGTGGAGCGCATTGAGAAGGAACTTGCCAACTATCAATTGCAGGTTGATCGCCCGTTCGAGCACGAGGAGCGTCTAAAGGCGTTATTGACCCGCCAGTCGGAACTCAATTCTTTCCTGGACCTCGACAAGGGCGATCAGCAAGGAGCCGACTCGGGACCCGATCTCAAAGATGAACCGGAGATCGGCCAGACCGCTCTCGCAGCATCACGACGCCGCGATGAGGTGGCGAAAATGGCCGAGGCATACATGCGCACGTCGGAAACCGCTATTCGAGAAATGCCCATCGCCGAGCGCGCGCCCCCGCAATCGGGCTCAGCCACCGGCCGAGCTGTCGCAAAGGACGAAGCCCATATCGCGGTGGCGACCGCCGCTAATAGCTTTTTCGTAGTCGCATCGAGTTCCCTTAGCCGTGATATACAGATTGGCGAACGACTATCTCTGCGATTTCATCAGGGACGTGCAACGATCAAGAACGGTCGAGACCGCACAAGATGATATTGCGACTAACGTTTCCGCGAGGGAAACCGGGCCGAAGCGCGGAGGCATCTAACTGTAATGTTCACTTAACTGGTTATGACGCCCCGAGCAGTCCTCGCGAATGCAGCTCCAGAGCAAGGGGTGTTTCCCGGAGCAGGATTTGAGCAACGGAAGGCATGATAAGACCGAGTAGCGGGCCGGGACGGGCTTGTAACCAAACCCTTTTCGACCACTGGCCGGGACTGCCGGTTTCAGGTGCTTCCACCGCTCGCTGATGTTCGTCAGGTTTACTGAAGTGGCCGAAACTCCGATAAATCCCCGCAGAAAAACAGCGTAACATTTCTCCTTATCAGAACGTGTGAACGATAATCGCTGGCGCAAAAACAGAACGAGAGTAAAATGATTCTGAACCAATCTTTACTGTTTCTGTTTTAATCGGCGCTTAAAGCGCGTCGGCGATAAATTCATGAGGCACACGCCGTCGAATGCACGTTGAACTAACTCTGCCCGAAATCGGAGCCGATGACTTTGTGCGGCGTTTCTCCTTGCGCGCCGCGAACCTGATGTGGCTGTTAGGAGCCGGGGCGTCGGCGTCCGCCGGTATCCCGACCGCTGGCGACATGATCTGGGACTTCAAGCAAAGCTTGTTTGTCAGCCAGCGGCGAACGTCACCACAAGTGGTTGCAGATCTCTCCAGCCCAGTCATTCGCGCCCGTTTGCAGGCCCATGTTGATTCATCAGGCAACCTTCCGGCGCTTGGCGCGCCGGACGAGTACGCTGCGGTGTTCGAAGCAGTGTATCCGGCCGAGGCGGATCGGCGCGCCTATCTGGACGCCAAGATTTCTGGAGCGAAGCCGTCCTATGGTTACATCGCTCTCGCCACGTTGATGCGGGCAAAATTGACGCGGTTGCTGTGGACGACAAACTTCGACCCTCTGGTGGCAGATGCTTGTGCCAAAGTCTACGACGGGACAGGTTATTTGACCACGGTGGCACTCGACGCCCCTGACCTCGCTCGCCAATCCATCAATGAAGGGCGATGGCCGGTTGAGGTCAAGTTGCACGGCGATTTCTGATCGCGTCGGCTCAAGAATACATCCGACGAGTTACGGCTCCAGGACGAACGACTGCGACAGGTCATGGTGGACTCCTGCCGCCAGTTTGGCTTAGTCGTCGTGGGATACAGCGGCCGCGATTCATCTGTGATGGACACACTTGAGGAAGCCCTGAAACAAAGCGGGGCGTTCCCTGCTGGATTGTTTTGGTTGCATCGCGGCGGAAGATGTGCCGCTGCCGCGCATTTACCAACTATTGGCACGGGCCAAGGACGGCGGGGTCGAAGCGGCACTCGTGCGAGTTGAGAATTTTGATGAAATCATGCGTGATCTCGTCCGCCTAAAGGCGGATATCAACACGACTGTGCTGGATCCTTTCGCCGTCGTTCGGCTTAACGCTTTGCCCGTCACGCAGACGCCGAGCGTTTGCCGGCCGCGTTGTCTGTTCCATTGGAGGATACGCTGATTTACGGGCGGCGGCGGAGTCAGCAAAAGTAGACATTCTGGTGGCACGAACGAACGCCGGAGTATTGGGCTTCGGCACAGATGCGGATATGCGTTCCACCTTCGACGGCTACGGCATCACTGATTTCGATTTGCACACCATTGAGATCAGACGTCTGCGTTATGAATCGGGCGAGCGCGGCTTGCTGCGCGAGGCGCTGACCCGTGCCATAGCGCGAAACCGTAACCTGAAATCTATTCGCCACGGCCATACGGATCTTCTCGTGCCCTCGGATATACGGGATGGTAGGTGGTCGTGGCTGAAACAGCAAGTTGGAGCGCTCACGGGAAAGTGATTGGGTTTCCCCAACTACAATGGCACGAGGGTATTGGCATTCGGCTTGAATGGACAGACGAGCGCCTCTGGCTGTTGGTGGAGCCGCGTACGGTCTTTGAAGGGATCGACGATGAAAGCCGTGGCGCCGCAGCTGACTTCCACGCGAGAGAACGATCCGACGTTACAACCGCCAGCTCAATGACCTCATAGCTTGCTGGGCCAAGCAAGTTGCAGGCGACGGCGAAGATCTGCGCAGTCTTGGCATTGGAGACGGAGTCGACGGGGTCTTTCGGTTGTCCGCTGACACAGCGTTTTCGAGGAGGGCCGGCGTATGAGCAGTGAAATTGCCCCGCACGTGTGTCTGTCGGAACCGAAGCTGGCATTTCATCCCGAGCGGGAATCGGATCGGGATATTCATCCCCTGCGCGGGCTCATTCGGTTTGGTCCCTATTCCAGCGGTCTTGTCCCTGACCCCATACGCGTTGCCACGATCACGCCCTCTGGCGACAGTCCCCGGCTTTTTGGGTTCATGAAAGAGCTCAATTCAAGAGCCAAGCCCACGGAACGGATCAATTATCTGCCGGAATGGCCAGGTTTCCACCGCATATTTGGTCTACATATGAGGGCGGCTGGCCGGAGCTGTCATCTCGAACTTGAAGCCTCATTTGAGAACGAGTTTCGTGGGTCACCCTCGCCCCATGTCGTACTCGCTGACAGGCTGGTCCGCGCGATCCAAAGCCTAGACGCCCGGCGTGCAGAATTCGACGTCCTATTTATCTACATACCGCAAAGGTGGCAACCGGGCTATAGGTGGACCCGACGACGACTTTGATCTGCACGACCATCTCAAGGCGATGACTGCTGCCCGTCGATTACCATTGCAACTCGTTCGCGAGGACAAGGCACTTGCTTATGCGGATCGCGCGAGTGTCATGTGGCGCATTTGGGCTCGCCCTGTATGCAAAAGCTGGTGGTGTGCCATGGAAGCTGGCCGAAACAGATCCGGAAACAGCCTATATCGGTATCTCTTATGCCCTTCGCCCGGTAGAATCGAACCGGCCCCGGTTTGTAACGTGTTGCAGTCAAGTTTTTGATGCGGACGGCGCAGGTCTGGAGTTTGTCGCATACGACGCTCACGAGGTGGATGTCCAGCGCGATAACCCATTTCTCTCACGCGCGGAAATGTTCCGGGTGATGACCCGGTCAATGGACCTGTATCGGAGACGGCATGCGGGCCGCTCGCCTCGACGGGTCATGGTTCCATAAAACGACTGAATTCAAATTCGAGGAGATCGATGGATGCATGGAAGCGCTGCATCTATGTGAGGCTGTTGATCTCCTGCAGATCGTTGAGGAGGTTGGATGGCGCGGTGTACAAATCGAGGGTACTAGCGACGCCAGGAAAGGCGAACCAACAGCGTTCCCCCTTTCCCGCGGCACTCTCGTGGGCACCGCACCCGGTGAAGCGCTTTTGTGGACGCACGGCAGCGTGCGGGGCATCGGCCAGCGCCATTACTTCCAAGGAGCACGCAGTACTCCTCGTCCTTTGCGATTGGTCCGGCACGCCGGCCACGGACCGTGGGATGAAACCGCGTTTGCTATTCTCGCGCTTTCGAAGATGGACTGGAATAACGATGCTTTGTACGACCCCCTCCCGGTAACCCTGGAATACGCGAAGACGCTTGCGCGCGTGGTTAAGCGAATGGATGTTTTGGGAAGCGCACCTTATCAATTCAGGTTTTTTATGTAGGCTTGCTCTCGGACGTTTGAGATAATCCTTCAGCTTCGTCCGGTCATTGGCTCTCATCCTACATCGTCGCTGCTGCTTTACCGGCCATGATCCCGTCTTTTATCCCACTCTGCTTGATCTGTACGATGTTGGGTATCGAGCGTCGTCGCGGCGCCGCAAAGTGCCTTCTGATAGCGACCGAGCCACCCATTCCATCCGTCTTCTTGAGGGACAATCCCGCGCCGGACCAGCCGCTGCGCGGTCTCTCGCAGGTAGCGCGTGCTGCGTAAGATCGATTCCGAGTCTCCCAATTCGTCGATTTCCAGAACCGGATGGCCCTCAGAGAACATCTTTCGAAGCCGCACAAACGAATTGGTCCGTAAACCTCCCTTGCTGCGTACGGCTTCCAATTTCTGGGTGTAGTAGACGTAGTGAACCCGTCCGTCTGTTCCTTCGAGCATAAAGTAAGCGCGTCCGGCGTCCTCCTCACCATGCAGCAAAATCCGGCCTTCCAGTGTGGTGAGACGGCGAAAGTCGAGCACCTCCAATGGGAGCCGCTCATCGGACATTAGGACTCCGTGCGCCGCCAGCGTTTTCTGGCGGTCGGCGCTTCGTTGCATGGCTCGTAGGATGTTCTCGAAGTCCTGCCGCACCCGCCATGTGTTTGGACCGGCGGGCTCCGCCAACCCTATCGATTCGAGGAACTTCAATCGTTCCGCAGTGTGCTGTTCTACCAGCGGCGCACTTCGACCGAGTCCGGCTCGCTTGGGCTCCATCACCAACGTGAACGTTGGTGAATCTGCCTCCCCCGCCTGTTCGGCGTCACGCTTGATTATGCAATCAAGAGAAGTGTAGCGGTGCTGATGCACCTCCGCACGCTGAGCGATGGCGGTATCCAGCTCCGTGCGATGCCCGAACTGACGGGTGCAGAGGTCTTCGGCGATTTCGCGGATGCCGTGCTTGACGTACTCCTGGCTCAGATTCAGCAGGCGTCCGTCGGTGTCGCTACCGCGCAAAGCGATATGAACATGCGGGTGCTCCGTGTTGTAGTGAGCCACCCCCGCCCATTCAAGCCGCGTACCCAGGTCCCTCTCCATCCGCCCGACCAGATCGCGAGTCAGCCGCCTCAGGTCGGCTCTGTCGCCGAACTCAGGAGATACGATCAATTTCCAGAGTCGCTCACCGCCCGCCCTCTGCCAACCGTCGAGCCGCTCCGCGATGTCGATGGATTCTCCGCGACCATCAAACCCAACTGCCTTGGGATCGGCGTCCTGAGTGGCGCTCTCACGGGCGACGTAGCGACCATGCGCTCGCCACTGTCCGGCAACGGTATTCTTCGCGTACATGACCCGCACAGCACACCGTTGGTTGTAACGTCGAGTGCGTTTGGCTCCTGTGCCGAGTCCAATTGACCGGCTCTTCCGACTGCCGGTCATGCGAGCGTGATGCATCAGGATTTTGTAGGCTGAGGCCCAGGCTATTCGCTCGTTTCGGGCAGGAGGTTTCCGCGGGCGAAGCCGGAACTCGCGCTCTTCATCCTTCGCCACGGTTCACCAAATCCTGCATCGCCAACTTCGAGTCGCCGACCATCGCTTGGCCCGCGCTCTTCAGCAACCGGGCGTGACGGCGTCGCGCCCTCGCGACGGCGGCTTCCATCGCCTCACCGCCTGGTTCGGGAAGGCACGTCAGCACAACCTTGGTCAAGCTGTCCAGAAACGCGAACAAGGCCTGCTGGGCTCGTCCGAGTCGGAAGACTTCCCGCCTGACTTGCTCGATGCTGGCCACGAGTCGTTCTTCGGCGCCGACGAGTTCCTCGCTGCGCCCCGACAGTTCCTGTTCTACCGAATGGCGGATGAATGCCGTTGGTGATGAGAAGCCGCGCTTCCGCGTTGCTTCTTGAATTCCCTTGTCCGTCGTCTCAGAAAACCGAATTGCTCGCTGGGCCACGCGGGAACGCCTCTAATTTGTAAAGGCAATGGGGAAGGCGATTTGGGACGGGAGTTTGTCGCAGAATCGGAGCGCATCCCAGTCGGGATGCAGGTTCACTGGAACGCATCCCGCGCGAACCACAATCGCTGCCGCCAAAAGACCATTAAAAACGCCACGACGCATCCCAACCTTTATGTTCCACTACCGGGTTTTTGGCTGTTTGCGAGTGGTCTTTGTTGGGGTCGGTGTTGCAATCTGTTGCAGTCTGTTCACAAACGGTTGCACGCCGATGCGGGCCACCAAAAGCGTTGCAGACTGTTCACAATCTGTTCGCAAAACCGTTTCGCACAGCAAAGAAAGTGCGATTCGGTGTCCCGACGGGTGCCAACTGTTCCCTCTGTAGGTGAGGGAGCAATTCAGGCAACGTCGATGGACACAACTCCGCAGCCGCGCCGAAAAAAATCAAGATCGGACCTGGTCCACTTGCGCTCCCTCCCTTCGACCCAGCCCGCGACCAAGATCGGACAAGTGGCCTGGGCTTGGGCAGAGATTGAGGCC
>JAABUQ010002915.1_pt1 | contig 32589 bp, 32 predicted proteins | sample 5560001 | NCBI WGS metagenome assembly JAABUQ01 (sample SAMN10711888, study PRJNA513371) | rock metagenome | isolation source: Antarctica rocks | place: Antarctica: Victoria Land, Finger Mt nord | collected 2015-12-18 | reverse complement strand
CCCAGCGCGAGCCCGAATGGGCGCGCGAGTTCCGCGCCGCCAAGCGCACCGGCTCGCTTCCCGCGCTGCAGATCGTGCGCCTGCCCAACGACCACACCGCCGGCACCCGCCCCGGCGCGGGCACTCCACAGTCCTACGTGGCCGACAACGACCTCGCCCTCGGCCGCATGGTTCAGGCGGTGTCACACAGCCGTTACTGGCGTGACACGCTAATCCTCGTCACCGAGGACGACGCCCAAGACGGGCCCGACCACGTCGACGCCCACCGCACCGAGGCGCTGGCCATCAGCCCCTACACCCAGACCGGGCGCGTGGACTCGACGCACTACGACACCGCTTCGATGGTGGCGACGATGGAGGACGTGCTCGGGCTGGGCTCGATGAGCATCTTTGACGCGCGGGCGACACGGATGTGGCCCTCCTTCGGCAAGCCCAGCTTCGCCCCCTACATGGCCCGGCAGCCCTCGGTGGTCCCCTTCGGGGACCCGGGCGCACCGGTCAACACCGCCAGCTCTCCGATGGCGGCCCAGTCGGCGAAGTGGAGCTTTCGTAAGGAGGACCTCGCGCCCGAGCTGGGGCTCAACCAGGCGATTTGGCAGTCGGTCCGGGGCCGGCGCTCGCGCATGCCCGCCCCCCAGCATCGCCTGCTGGAGGGCGCCGGGGCGAGCCGCGGTTGACGCCGGGCGGCCCACCGTGGCGCGGCGCGCCCGCTCCGCGCTGGGTCAGGACCGGTGCGCCGCGGCGGTTGCCCGCGCGTGCGACGCCGCGGGCCGCGATCCGGGCAGCCAGGCCGCGGTGCACTGCGACGGAACGTTTGCCTGGTCGGCGAAGACGGGAGCCATGACGCTGCCGGGTGTGAGGCTGTGCTTGTAGCCCAGTAGGTGGCCCATCTCGTGGGTCACGGTGAGGCAGAACATGCCCCAGTCGCTCTCCATGTCCGCGCGCGTGGCCCACTGCCAGTGAGCGAGGCTGATGACGCAGTTGGTGTAGGTGCTGGCGGGCGCGGCCAGGTTGTCGGGGCCCATGGATGAGTCGAAGGTGGCCCAACCGTCAGCGCTGGGGTCAAGACCGGGGGCCAGGGGACTGTTGGCCGCGACCTTGACCTGGCCCGCGCAGGGGACGGCGCCCCAGTAGCGCTCGGCGATCGCGGTGGCGGCGGCGACCGGGTCGCGTGTGCGCAGCTTGCGGTGCGCGGAGGCGCGCCCGACGCGGTGGGCGTGGCGCAGACGGTGGTTCTTTGACGCCGGCGCGCCCGACCCGATGGCTGCACTGCCGCCGGCGGATGCCGGGGCCAACAGCGCGGCGGCGAGGAGAGCGACGGTGAGCAGGCGGGCCATGTCCACAGCCTGCGCCACCGGCGAGTGCTTTTCGTCCCCTCTGGGGGGTGGCTTCGGGGGGGGCCGGGGGGTGAAGGGCGGGTGGGGGCGGACTCACCCTTTGGGCAAGTCCTGCCGATGCAGCCAGAGCCCGCCCCGCGGACCACCATGCGCGCCTCCACCCCGATCACCGTTGCCATCGCCCGCTTTGAGGATCTGCTCGCCCGCGGCCTACACGGGGTCATCGAGAGCGATCAGAGCCTGGTCATCGTGGCCACTGACGTCGAGCACACACGGATTCCTGTGATCCTGCGCGCCCACCGACCCCGGGTGGCGATCCTCGATGTCGGTGCTCTACCCAACCTGACTGAGATCCGGCGGCTCAGCCGCGAGCACCCGGACACCAGGTTGGTGCTGCTCGCCGAGCATCCCACCACGGTCGCGTGCGCTCAGCTGCTCGCGTTCGGCGCCAGCGCCTGCCTGGGTAGGGACACCCAGGCGCGCGACGTGCTGGCCGCGATCCACCTCGCCTCGCGCGGCCTCCAGCTCATCCCGCGCGATGTCAGGGACGCCGCCGCGCCACCGCCCACCGGATCACAGCTGCTGACGTCGCGGGAGGCCGACGTGCTACCGCTGCTCCAGCAGGGCCGCTCGAACGCCCAGATCGCCCTGGCGCTGCACGTCGGGGTGGAGACCGTGCGCAGCCACGCACGCAGCATCTACCGCAAGCTGGGCGTGTCCTCGCGACGCGAGCTGGCCGCGCTGCCGCCCCGCGCTCCCGTCACCGACGCCGATCGCCCCGCGGCGCCTACTCCGCGGCGCTGGGTCACCCCGCCGGGCGCCAGACAGCGGCGTCCGGGCTCACTGCACACGTGAGACGCCGTTGGCCGCGGTATAGAGATCGAGCAGGCTTCGATCGCAAACCTGCGACGAAATTGGTCTAGCGGTTGGCAGATCGCTAATCAAGGCGCGCGACTGTGTCGCTACTGCTTCTGAGGTCGCAGGAGAGGGGATCCATTCCCCACCCCACCGGGACGTGGCAGCGGACGGTAGCCAGCCTCACCCCAATGGGTTCTTCAGGCCGCAACCAAGGAGACTGCCATGAAGGGTCCCAGTCGCCGCACCCATCTCCCCGCTGCGAAGCGTGCCGCGCATCGCCTACCCCGCACGCGCAGGTCACAGGCGGGTATAGGAGTCGCCTCGATCGCCTCGCTGGTGAGCCTGGCGCTCGCCGGCAGCGCCCAGGCCGCGAACCCTCCCGTGGGCCTCGGCACCGCCAACAGCTTCTCGGTCCTGGGGCACTCGACGGTAACCAACACCGGCCCCACGACGATGTTCGGTGACCTCGGGCTGAGCCCCGGCACATCGGTGACCGGCGCTCCCCACGTCCTCGGAGCCACGCACATCGCCGACGCCGTGGCCGTCGATGCGCAGAACAGCCTAACCGCGGCCTACGTTGATGCCGCCGGGCGCCCCTCCACCCATCTGGCCAGTGCCGATCTCAGCGGACAGAGCTTTACCGCTGGTGTGTATGACGCCTCGTCCACCCTGCTGTTCTCGGCGGGTTCGGTAACGCTCAACGCCCAGGGCGACCCGAACGCGGTGTTCATCTTCAAGGTCGGCAGCTCGATCACCACCGGCTCGGCCACCACCGTCCGTCTCATCAACGGCGCCCAGCCCTGCAACGTCTTCTGGCAGGTGGGAGCCGATGTCACGCTGGGGACCGGCTCGAGGTTCATCGGGACCGTGATGGCGTTGAACGCGATCACCGCCCAGACCGGAGCCACGCTCGACGGCCGGCTGTTGGCGCGTAACGCCGCGGTCAACCTGGACACGAACACGATCACCACATCGGCCTGTGCGGCCGGCACCGCGGGCGGAGGCGGCGGTGGCACGCCCATCACGCCGGGGACCACAGGAGGCACGACGGGGACCACCGGAGGCACCGGAGGCACGACGGGGACCACAGGAGGCACCGGTAGCACGACGGGTACCACCGGCGGCACGACAGGCACCGGGGGATCCACCACGACAACCCCCACCCCGCTCGCCTCGAGGAGCACGAGCAACAAGAGCCGTCTGGCCCGACAGCGCGCGCGCCGCCTGGCCAGAAAGCGGGCGCATCGTCTCGCCCTAGAGCGCGCGCGCCGTCTGCACCGCCGGGCGCACCACCGCTCCCCCGCGCGCCCGCCCACGCCAACAAACCGGCGCTCGTTCACCGGCTGAGGACAGCTCGCGGGGGTGGGGCACGGTCTCGGCCGGCTCCACCCCTGCGGACGTCATGGACACGCTGACCATCTCACGGTGGGCACGCCGCATCGGTTCGCCCCACCAGGATGGTGGCGCGCGTCGGGTCCAGAGCACGCTCGTCGTCGGGCTGCTCGCGGTGACCGGTGCCTGGAACGGGCTGGCCGCGGACTCTACCGCCGCTGCCACGCGCTCTCGCGCCGTGAGGGCAGACCAGGAGCTTGCGGTCCTGCTCACCTCCCATCGCGCGCACCGAGCCCCGCGGGCCGGCAGCCCGCTGGTGGTATCGGTGAACGCACAGCGGCCCATCACCGCCGCGCGGACAGCGCTTCCCGTCGTCGGACACTTCACCGGTAGCGACGGGGTCGCCTGGCTGCGGGTCATGCTCCCCGGGCGACCTAACGGCCTCACCGGGTGGATCAGCGGCCAGGGCACTCGGAAGGTCCTGACGAGCTGGCGTATCGTTGTCAACACCTCGCGACGCAGCGTTCGCGTGTACCGTCACGGCCGTCTGACGAGGACCTTCTCGGCGGTGGTGGGCAAGGCCTCCACTCCCACCCCGGAGGGGGAGTTCTTCGTCGAGGAAACCGAGCGGATGCCGGCGAGCGAGGCCGGCGCCCCGTTTGCGCTGGCGCTCAGCGCTCGCTCGAACGTCCTGCAGGAGTTCGCCGGTGGCCCGGGCCAGATCGCGATCCACGGTCGCGACAACCTCGGCGGCACCCTTGGCAGCGCCGCTTCGCACGGCTGCGTGCGCCTCGACAGCGCGTCGATCAGCTGGCTCGCGGCGCGGATCGGGCCCGGTGTGCCCGTGACGATCCACCGATAAGCGAGGTTCCGCGCCCTGCCGCCGGGGTCAGGCTCGGCGGTCGAGGAGCCTGCAGTGGCGAGGGCGCGACGGTCCCTAACTATTTCCTGCGAGTTGCCGATAGGACAGGTTCATGGCGCATCAGGTCAACACATGGTCGCGCACCCAGCCCGTAGGTGGACGTCGGCAACGGCGCAGTCGCCTGGCGGCCGCAGGTTTCGTCTGCGCGGCATTCCTGGCCATGGCCTCGCTGACTGCGAGCGCCCAGGCCGCCTCCGTGGCGCTGGGGAGCGCCGCAGGCTTTGCGGTCTTGGGGGGCAGCACCGTGACCAACACCGGGTCGAGTGTCATCAGCGGCGATCTGGGCGTGAGCCCGGGCACAGCGGTGACCGGATTTCCGCCGGGGAAGTTGACCGGAGGCACGATGCACGTCAACGACGGCGTCGCCGCACAAGCCCAAAGAGACCTGACCACCGCCTACAACGACGCCCGGGGCCGGAGCTCCACCTCGACCATCTCCGCCGACCTCGCCGGCAGCACGCTGACCCCGGGCGTGTACACGTCGGCCACTCCCCTCGGTCTCAACGGCGATCTCACTCTTGACGGCCAGGGCGACCCCAACGCCGTGTTCGTGTTCCAGGCCGGTTCGACGCTGACCGTCAGCTCGGCCAGCCGCGTCCTGCTCATCGGCCGCGCGCAGGCCTGCAACGTGTTCTGGCAGATCGGCAGCTCGGCGACCATCGGCTCGACCAGCCCGTTTGCCGGCAACATTCTTGCCCTCACCGACATCACCCTGACCACCGGCGCGACCCTCAGCGGCAGGGCGCTGGCCCGCAACGGTGCGGTCACCCTGGATACCAACACGATCACCAGGCCCGCATGCTCGCCCCCGCCCTCCGTGACCGACACCTCGACGACCACTGGCGCCGGCCAGCCGGTGAGCGTTGTTCTGCACGGCACTGACAGCACGGGCGCGCAGCTGACCTATGCGATCATCGGCGGCCCCTCGCACGGCACCCTCGGGCCGATCAACCAGAGCTCGGGCACCGTGACGTACACGCCCGGTCCCGGCTACAGCGGACCGGACAGCTTCACCTACCAGGCCACGAGCAACAACGGCACCTCCAACACCGCGACGGCCACCGTCACGGTCACTCCGGCCGCCTCGGCCGCGGCCACCGGCACGGCCCCTCCTCCCGCCTCGGCCGCGGCCACCGGCACGGTCACTCCGGCCGCCGGCGGGAATCCGACGCGCGGGCCAGGGGCAGCCAGGCCCTCGACCCACCATCACGCACGCCACACAAAGGCGCGCCCGCGTGTGCGCCACCACAAGCGTCACCGCCGCACCGCCCCTCGTCACCCGGCCCAGCGCGAGCACAAGCGCGGGGCGTTCACGGGCTGAGACATGCTGCGCACCGCCCGCCTGGCCAGCGTCCTGGCCACGGCGCTGGCGCTCGGCGCCAGCGAGCCGGCGCTGGCAGCCTCAGCGCCCTCACACGCCGGTAAGCCGCAGCCCGCGGCCTCCGAGCCCTCACACGCCGGTCGGCCGCAGCCCGCTGCCTCGGCGCCCTCGAACGCGGGTCTGCCCAAGGCCAGCGCTCCCCAGCAACTCGCGCTGCTTACCCGCTCCACGCAGGCCTTCTCGAGACCCAGCCGTGGTTCGCGGCCGCTGGAGACGGTGAGCAGGTCGCGACCGATCACCGGTGAGCAAACGGCGCTTCCGGTGATCGCTCGCGCCATCGACGCCCACCGCGCCGCCTGGCTGAAGGTGCTCCTGCCGGGCCGGCCGAACAGCCACACGGGCTGGATCCAGACCAGCTCAACCACGCCTGGCGTGACCAGGTGGCAGATCGTCGTCCGGATCTCCACCCGAGGTGTGACCGTCCTGCGCGCCGGGCGTCCGGTGCGCAGCTTCAGGGCGGTCGTGGGCAAGTCCTCCACCCCCACCCCCCTCGGACGCTTCTTCGTCGAGGAAACCGTGCAGCTATCGCGAAACGAGGTCGGCGCGCCGTACGCGCTGGCGCTCAGCGCCCGCTCGAACGTGCTGCAGGAATTCGCCGGCGGGCCGGGTCAGACCGCCCTTCACGGTACCGACAACGTGGGTGGCATCCCTGGCACCGCCGTCTCCCACGGATGCGTCCGGCTGGACACCCAAGCCATCTCCTGGCTGGCCGCTCGCATCGGACCCGGTACGCCCGTCTCCATCACGCGCTGAGGTCGGCCACGCAGCCGAGGCGCGGACCTCGAGCGGTCGGTAGATCAGCGGCGCAGCGCCGCGCGGGCAGCGGCGTCGCCGGGCACCCCGTGAACGGCGCCGCCCGGAAAGGTGGCCGCGCTGCCGATGACCAGTCCGCGGATGGGAGTGCGGTACGGGGACGGTGCCGGAAGGGGGCGGAAGAGCACCTGGTCCAGGCGATAGGTTCCGCCACCCACGTCGCCGCCGACCAGATTGGCATCGCGCGCCTGCAGCTCGGCGGGCCCCAGCACGTGACGCGCGAGGATGCGCGCGCGAAAGCCGGGTGCGTAGTGCTCGACGTGGGCCTCCATGCGCTGCACCCAGTGCGGAGTCTCACGCGCCCAATCGAGGTCGCGTGAGCCGTGGGTGTAGGCCCACGCCGTGTGCTTGCCAGCTGGAGCCCGTGACGGGTCGGCGATCGTCTGCTGGCCCAGGAGCAGGAACGGGCGCTCGGGCGAGCCGCGGCGAGCGGCGGCGATCGCGCCCAGCAGCTCCTGCTCGCCACCGCCGAGGTGGACCGTGCCCGCCTCGCGTGCCTCGGGCGCCTCCCAGGGGATCGGGCCGTCCAGCGCCCAGTCGACCTTGACCGTGGCGGGTCCGTAGCGGTAGCGGTTCAGCAGGGCGCGGTAGGCCGCGGGCAGATCCTCGCCGGCCAGCTCCACCAGCGCGTGGGGCATGACGTCGGCTACCACGATCGAGGCCGGCACGCGCTCGCCGCCCTCGATCGTCACGCCCGTCACGCGCCGTTGGCGCGCGTGGATCGCGGTGACCCGCGCGCCACAGCGAACCTCACCGCCGAGCTCGCGCAGGTGCACGACGAGCGCGTCGGTCAATCGCTCCGCGCCCCCGCGCGGGCTCGGCCAACCCACCGCGTGGCCGAGCAGGTTCAGGTAGGCCACCGCGATCGCGCTGCCCGGACCGCCCGGGGGAACATCGCCGTGCATCGCGGCGCCGTAAAGCCATGCGCGTGCGTCGGCCCCTGCGAACAGGCGTCGAGCCAGACGCGTCGCCGTGTCGGGCACCAGCGCCGCGAAGCGCAGCGCCTGCCGCGGCCCCTGCGCGGTGAGGCGCAGCGCGCCCCCAACCGGGGGAAAGCCGGAGAGCATCATCGCGCGAACGGCGTCGAAGCGCTCGAGCAGCGGCGACACGTAATCACTCCAGCCCGCGCCATCGCCCGGATGCGTGCGGTCGATGCTCGCAGCGGTCGCGTCGATGTCGCGGTACAGCGCGATCGCCCGCCCGCCCGGCAGCGGATGGGCCGAGCAGGCGGCGGGTTGCACCCACTCAAGACCATGGCGCTCGAGGCCCATGCGCGCGAACACGGGGGACGCGGCACCTGCCGGGTAGACCGACGAGAAGGTGTCGTGGAGAAATCCGGGTAGCGTGAGCTCCTCGGTGCGGACCGCGCCGCCGGGGCGATCCGCGGCCTCCAGGACGACGACCGGCCGTCTCGCCTCGGCCAGGCGGATCGCCGCCGCCAACCCGTTGGGCCCGCTGCCGACCACGATGGCCGAGTCGCTCATCCGCAGACCCCCAGCGCGAGCCGGTGCAGCATGCTCAAGCGCTCCACGCCGCCCTGGCCCAGGTCAGGTTGGCCTGGGTGAAGTGGAGGTCGTGTTGAATGGAGGGCAGCGCCACGTTGACGATCGTCGAATCCAGCACGATCATGAGCTGGCCGAGGCAGACGACGACCAGCGCAATCCAGCGTCGGCGCTCCTGGGAGCGAGCGGTCGAGTCGGTGGGGGCGGTGATCAAGCTGATGGCTCCTCCAGGAGGGTGGTGGCGAAATGGCGCGAATGGTGCCGGGGCCAGGCGCCTGCGCCCTGACCATCACAGCCAGCACGATGATCACTGTATCAAGGATGATCGCTGTCACTGGGACCGTCCTTGGTGGTATGATCGCGATGTGAATGAGGGAGGGTCTGGACCCGGGTCGATGGTGCTTCTCACCCGCTTGGCGAAGGTGGTCTACCGGCGCAGCAGCGAGGAGCTGCTCGGGATGCGCCTGCGCCAGTTCGTGACGCTCAGCTTTCTGCGCGATCATGACGGCGTGAGCCAGCAGGCCGTCGGCGAGGCGCTGTGCCTCGACGCGAACAACCTCGTCCTGCTCCTCAACGAGCTCGACGACGCCGGTCATGTGCACCGTCGCCGCGATCCCACCGATCGTCGGCGCCACCTCGTTGAGCTCACCGACGCCGGGCGACAGGCGCTGCTCGCCGCCGAACGCGCTCAGGAGAGCATCGAGGAGCAGGTGCTCGCCCCACTCAGCCGCGAAGAGCGGGCCACGCTGCACGATCTGCTCGCCCGCCTGCTGCGAGGCGACGGCGAGGTGGCCGAGCCGCCCGCCGCCCCGCTCGAGCTCACGCGCACCTGACCGGTTCGCCGGCGCGGCCGCGTGGCGGTGGCTACCGCACACGACCCGGCGATACCCCCACCGGCCGCGCCGTCAACCGAGCTGGCCGCGGCAGATCGCCCCGGCTAGGCCCGGGCGCCACCACCCGCGCGCACGCGACGGACCCGTCCGAGCGCATGGCCCGCCCGTCGGCGGGTGCACGGGTCATAACGGCGGGTGTCGATGACGACGCGCCCGTTCGACAGGCGCATGACGATGCGAACCGTCACGCGCCCGACAGGCATCCCGCGCAGGTTGATCTGCGCGCTGTAGGCGCCACGGCGCATGCGCGCGACGACGCGGCGACCCACGAGCACGCGCGCCGAGCGAACGCGCCGGCGGTAGCCGCGACGCACGTGGACGGTGAAGGCGCGGCGGCTGATACAGGCGCGCACGCTCTGGCCCGCTCCCGACCCGCCCCCCGCCCCACCGTCATCGACCGGGCGCAGCCCAGGAGCTGGAGGTTCAGCGGACCGTCGCTGTCGACGTGCAGATCCACGTTGCAGTCGACGTGCGCGCGTGCAACGTCGACCGTGGCGCCGGCGAGGTTGCGCGCGGTGATGTCCAGCCGGCGGAGCCGTCAGACGTCCGGCACTCTACTCCGCAGAGCACGGGGCGCTCTCGACAACGTGCTCAGGTGGTGAGCAGCCCGCCGTCCACGGGCAGCACGATTCCCGTGACGTAGGAGGACGCTTCGCTGGCCAGAAACAGCAGCGCGGCCGTCAGCTCGGCCGGGTCACCCACGCGACCGGCGGGCACGCGCCACATCATCTGCTCGAGGTAGCCCTCGGGGTATTCGTCGGTCATCTCCGACGGGAAGAAGCCGGGCGCCAGCGCATTGACACGAATGCCCTTGCGTCCGGTCCACTGCTGGGCCAGGTCACGGGTCAGCCCGATGATCGCGGCCTTGCTCGACGCGTAGGCGGCCTGCGGCAACCCCGCCGTCGTCGCGCCCAGCACGCTGCCGATGTTCACGATGCTCGACCCGGACTGCATGACCCGCCCACAGGCCTGCGCCATCCAGTAGGAGCCGTTCAGGTTTATGTCGATCACGCGGCGGAAGTCCTCGGGCTGCTCGCGCGTCGCGGGGTAGGCGGTGCCCACGCCGGCATTGTTGACCAGTACGTCGACCCGTCCCAGCTCGCGCCGGGTCTCCTCCACCACGCGCGTGCCGTCCTCGGGTTTGGCGACATCGGCGGCGACCACCAGGCAGCGCCGTCCCGTGCCCTCCACGCGCTTGCGGGTCTCCTCCAGACGCTCGGCGCGCCGAGCGCAGATGGCCACGTCGGCGCCGGCTTCGGCCAGGCCCTCGGCGAAGGCGGCGCCCAGCCCCGAGGATGCGCCGGTGACGATGGCCACCTTGCCGTCGAGGCGGAAGCGGTCAAGCAGGGACATCGGTCTCCCTTCCGGCGGCAGGGGCCGCGGGGTCGAGTCTGGTTTTCCGTATCGCCGGCAGGCGCCGGCTGGCGCCAGAGTACGGCGTGCGCGCGAACCGCGCGCACGTAACCTCCGCGGCACGCCACCCGAGGTGGCGATTCTCACCCGGCGCGGGTCGGGACGCGTCCCTCGACGTCGGCCTCGCGAATGATCTCGGCCAACCGCCGGTCGGCGCCAAAGCGCCTGTCCAGGAGCGGGTTGATGATCCCGCGCAGCACCGAGAGCACCTGCCAGCGGCGCGGCGCCACCACGCTCACCGCGCGGCGCTCCACCGCGCCCGCGAGTACCTCCCCGGCCTGCGCGGGCGTAATCGTCTTGTGCAGGAACGACGGGATCAGGTCGAGGTAGCGCTCGCCGAGCGGATCGTCATTCACCGCCGCACGCACCATCGCCGTGTCCACGAAACCGAAGTACGCAGTGGTCGACGTCACGCCGTGCGAGCCGAGCTCCACGCGCAGGGCCCGCCCGAGCTGCTCCACGCCAGCCTTGGACGCCGCGTAGGGACTCATGAACGTGCCGTTGGAGAAGGCGTAGATCGATGACACGAGCACGATCTGCCCGCGTCGCTCGAGTACGTGCGGGAGCGTCGCGCGCACCGTGCGCCAGGGGCCGAGCAGGTTCACGTCGATCACCTTCTCCCACAGCCCCCGCTCGTAGACACGCGCGGTGGCGGCGGTGGGCGCGATGCCGGCGTTGGCGACAGCAACGTCGATTCCGCCGAAGCGCTCAGCGGTGGCCCGCACCGCCGCCTCGAGAGACTCGGCGTCGGTCACGTCGCCGACGATCCCCAGTAGGGAAGAAAGCGCAGACCATCGGTTCCGGGCGGCCAGCGCTCGGCCTCGGCGAGCAGCTCGGCGAACTCGGCGCCGCCCGTCACGTCGCGCACCCAGGTCAGGGAGCCGGCCGCAGACAGCATCACCCCCATGGCAAACCAGCGCCCGGGGACCGCGTGGCAGGAGGTCTGAACACGGGCAGATTGATCCGCGGCGTACGCGGGCAGCGCGCTGAAGACGACGCCCGAGGTGCCCAGCGCCACCGAGACCACGCCGGTGCGGTCGGCGCCCACGCCGACCGAGGCCGCGGCCTGATCACCGGCGCCCGCGGCGACCGGTACTCCGTTTGCGGCCAGGCCGGTGACGGCCGCGGACTCCTCGGCGCGCGGAAGCCACCCGGGGTCGACCTCCAGTGCGGAAAGCACGTGCTCGCTCCACGCACGCCGCTCGACGTCGAACCACAGCGTTCCCGACGCATCGGTCACGGCGGTGGCGCGCTCACCACACAATCGCAGGCGAACGTAGTCCTTGGGCAGCATGACGCTGGAAATACGCTCATACAGGGCGGGCTCCTGCCGCGCCATCCAGAGCAGCTTCGGCGCCGTGAATCCGGTCAGCGCGCGGTTGCCGGTGGCCGCGACGGTTCCCTGCAGCCCACCGAGGCGATCCTCGATCTCCGCCGTCTCCAGCACGCTGCGCTGGTCGTTCCACAACAGCGCCGGTCGCAGCACGCGCTCCTCGGCGTCCAGGGCCACGAGCCCGTGCATCTGGCCACTCAGGCCGATCGTCTCCGGCACCGCGCCGCCCTCGCCGAAGGAGTCGAGCGCGAGCTGGGCCGCGCTCCACCACAGCTCGGGATCCTGCTCGACCCAGCCGGCACGCGGCGTCTCGAAGGAGTAGCCGTGCTCAGCGCTGGCCAGGACCTCGCCGCTCTCGGTGTCCAGGGCGAGCGCCTTGACCGAGGTGGTGCCGACGTCCAGCCCGGCCGCAATCACGGGTCGCAAACCCCGGGGAACGCCACACTGCGCTGGCGTCGGCGCCGGCGGCTCATTCGTTGGGCAGGACCTGCACCTTGACGCCCTCGCCCCGGCGCATCGTGTCCAGCGCCTCGCCGAACTCGTTCAGCGGGAAGGTGTGGGTGAGCAGCGGCTCCAGCGCGATCGCACCCGCCCGCAGGAGCTCAATGGCCGGCTGAAAGGTGAACAGCACCGCCATCGAACCGACGAGGGTGATCTCGTCGTTGTAGAAGCGAAACGGGGACACCGACACGCGCGCGTCCTCCGGGGTGACGCCGAAGATCATCATCTTCCCGCCGCGGCGCACGGCGTCGAGGCCCTCCTGCACGACCTGGGGCACACCGGTGGCGTCCACCACCGCGTCAAAGCCCCCATCGAGCTCGGAGGCCGCCGCCACCGACGTCGCCGTCGCAGTCGCACCCAGCGAGCGCGCGACCTCCAGTCGCCGCTCGTTGCGGTCGACGACCGCCACCCGGGCCGCGCCGTCGCGCAACAGCAACTGCACGAGCAGCAGGCCCATCGTGCCCGCCCCGGTGACGAGAACCGAGTCACCGGGCTCGACCTGCATGCGCCGCACGCCGTGCACCGCACAGGCGAGCGGCTCGACCAGCGCGCCCACTTGCAGCGACGTGCCCTCGGGCAACTCATAGGCGTTACGCGCGGGCGCGCGCACGAGCTGCGCGAACGCGCCGTCCACGGTGTCCCCGATGGCGCCCCAGTTGCTGCACAGGTTGCCGCGCTGCACGCGACAGTAGTCGCAGTGCCCGCAGAACAGAGACGGGTCCACGGCCACATGAGCGCCAACGTCCAGGTCCTGCACGTCAGGGCCCACCGCCACGACCTGACCGGCGAACTCGTGGCCGGGGACGATCGGATACGGAGTCGGCGGAAACTCGCCCTCGGCGATGTGCACGTCGGTTCCACACATTCCGCATGCGCCCACACGCACGATCACGTCCGCGGGACCAGGCTCGGGATCAGGTCGATCCTCGATGTGAAGATCGCCCGGCTGACGCCAGACAGCGGCACGCATGACTACGACCGCACCGAGCGCTGATCGCGGTCGGAAAAATTCATCGAAGGACGTTGCCAAGAGCGGGCATTGGGGGGGTAACGTACCCGCTCGGAGAGGGTGTAGTCGAGGTCTTTGTGCCGAGCGCGGTGCGTGGACTCAGAGGGTTCGGGGAGGAGCAGCGCAGGGCATGGTCGATGGGGTCGGGAGAGGACGCGCGCTTCATTTTGCACTGGTGCTTGTGCTGGCCGCGCTGGCCGGCCGCCTACGCCCTGTCGATCAGGACGGTGGGTAAGTGGCGCGACGCCCTGTTCTTCTTTATCTCCACCAAGATGTTGCCGGTCGTCGCGGCCATCGTGCCGATCTTCCTGGCCGTGCGCATCGTCGGGCAGCTCGACAGCCTCCCAGCCTTGATCGTGCTCTACACGGCCATGAACCTGCCGATCGCGGTGTGGATGATGCGCTCGTTCTTGTTGGAGGTGCCGGGCGAGATACTCGAGGCGGCGCGCCTGGACGGGGCCGACCTGCGCCACGAGCTGACCGAGGTGGTGCTTCCGGTGGTGGCGCCGGGCCTCGTCGCGACCGCGCTGATCTGCGCGATCTTCGCGTGGAACGAGTTCTTCTTCGCGCTGAACCTGACCTCGATTCGCGCGGCCACCATGCCGGTATTCCTGGTCGGCTTTGTCACCAGCGAGGGCCTGTACTGGGCCAAGTTGGCCGCCGCCGCCACGCTGGCCTCGGTGCCGGTGCTCATCGCCGGCTGGATCGCCCAGCGCCAGCTGGTGCGCGGCCTGTCGATGGGAGCGATCAAGTGAAGGCGGTGGCGACCCTATCCATGAGGAGGGACCTGATGGTGCTCTTGCACGACGACCAGCGACTCGGAGCCGACCATGGCTGAGGTCGCCTACAAAGAGGTCAACTGCAGCTACCCGGGCAGCGACCGGCTGGCCGTCGAAGACCTCAACCTGGAGATCGGCGAGGGGGAGTTCATGGTCATGGTGCGCCCGTCGGGCTCGGGCAAGACGACCGCGCTGCGCCTGCTCGCCGGTCTGGAGGAGATAAGCACGGGTCGCATCGAGATCGACGGCCGCGACATCAGCGGCGTGTCCTCCAAGGACCGCGACGTGGCGATGGTTTTTCAGAACTACGCCCTATATCCGAGCAAGACGGTGGGCGAGAACATCGGTTTCGCTCTGAAGATGCAGGGCGTCGAAAAGCAGGAGCGCGACGACCGCGTGCACGAGGCGGCGCGGATGCTCGAAATCGAGGACATGCTCGAGCGCAAGCCGCGCCAGCTGTCGGGGGGTCAGCGCCAGCGCGTGGCCATGGGACGCGCGATCGTGCGCAGGCCTCAGGCGTTCCTGATGGACGAGCCGCTGTCCAACCTGGACGCCAAGCTGCGCGTGCAGACCAGGGTGCAGATCGCCGAGCTGCAGCGCCGCCTCGGGACCACCACGGTCTACGTCACCCACGACCAGGGCGAGGCGATGACCCTGGGTCACCGCGTGGCGGTACTCCACCACGGACGCCCGCAGCAGTGCGCCTCGCCGCGCGAGCTTTACGAACAGCCGGTCAACGCGTTCGTGGCCGGCGTCATCGGGCTGCCGCAGATGAACCTGATCCGCGCGCCGCTGAGCGAGGGTTCCGTGCGCCTGGGCGAGGAGTCTCTCCCCCTCCCCGACCGCCTGCGCGAGGCGGTGGCGCAGGCCAAGGGCGACGAGATAATCATGGGCATCCGCCCCGAGCACGTGACCGTGCACGGCGAGGACGGTGACGGGCTGCCCGCGGAGGTCGTCCTGGTCGAGTCCCTGGGGGCGGACTCCTATGTGCACGCGTCGCTGAGCGGCCTCGACACGCAGTTCGTCGCGCGCACCGAGGGCTATGACTCTCCCTCGCCCGGCACGCGCGTGCACCTGCGCATCGACCCCGAGCGCATGTACGCCTTTGACGGGGAGAGCGAGGAGCGCCTGCGAGACGCTCAGTCGCGAGATCTCGCGGGAGCGCGCGATTCGAGTACGGCTGAGCGCGCGTAGACGGGCCCACGGCACGGCCACCCGGACTGCGCGTCACCGCCGACCCGCGCTCGACGCCGTCGCCGTCGCCGTCGCCGTCGCCGTCGCTCAGGGCTGCACGCCGATCTGAACGGGGGGCACGGTGCCGGCCTCCGTCAGGTAGCGACGGTAGGCATCTGGGTCAAAGGAGCCGGCCAGCGGCGCGCGCACCGCCGCGGCCGACAGGGCGACCGCGTCGACGAGTCGCTGCGGCCACGGCGAGTCGTCCAACATCCCGACGGTGAGCGCAGCACCGGCGGCGTCGCCGGCACCGGTGGGGTTTCCGCACACGCGCTCCGGGGGCGCCATCCGCCAGGCGCCCTCATCGGTCAGGGCCAGCAGGCCCTCGTGGCCGCGCGAGATGACCACCGCTCCCGCGCCCTCCCGTCTCATCTGCGCGGCGCCGGCCAGGTCGTCGGCGCCCGGAGCGTGGCCCGCGAGCTCCTCGGCGTTGATCTTGACCAGCTCGGGACCGGCATCCAGAGCGTGGGTTAGGGCCTCGCCCGAGGCGTCGAGCACCACGCGCACACCCGTGGCGCGCGCCACCCTGATCAGCTCGGCGTAGGCGTCGGACGGGACGCCCGGTGGCAGGCTCCCAGACAGGACGACGATCTCCGCCTGGGTGACCAACTCCTGGTAGGGACGACAGAAGCGTCGCCACTCGGCGGCGGTGACCTGAGGACCGGGCTCAGAGAAACCGATCACCTCCCCATCGTCCGGCACGACGATTGTCGAGGTGCGGCTTTCGCCGGCCACCGAGACCGTCGCGTCCGCCAGGCCGCTGGCAGCGAGCTCCGCGCGCGCCGCGGCGCCGGTGGCCCCGCCGGCCAGCCCGCTGACCACGACCTCGCGGCCGAGCCCGTGGAGCACGCGCGCGACGTTTACCCCCTTGCCCCCCGCCCGCCGGGCGACCGAGGTGACCCGGTTGTCGGGGTGCCAGCGAACATGATCGATGTGGTAGGTGACGTCGACCGCGACGTTGAGCGTGACGGTGAGGATCACCGCTGAGGGTGCAGGTGCACCTTGACCGAGGCCGTGCCGTGGCCGCCGGCGCCCGCGGTGCGAAAGGCCTCGGCCGCCGCTTCGAGGGGGAACTCCGCGGTGACCAGACGATGCACGGGAATTAGGCCCTGCTCGATCAGCGCGATCGCCCGCTCGACGTCCTCGCGCACATACATCGCCGTACCCTGCAGGCGCAGCTCACGATCCTGCACGAGGTGTAGAGGGACCTCGACGGGCCCCCGCGGGACGCCCTCAACCACCACGGTTCCACCCTTCAGGGCGAGCTCGATCGCCTGCTTGGTGGAGGCTTGGCTGGCCACGCAGTCAAATACGACGTCCGGGCGCCAGGGCAGTGCACCGCGCACCTGAGCGACGGCATCGGCATCGGTGGGGTCGACGGCGAAGTCAGCGCCCAGCTCCAGCGCGAGCTCGCGCTTGGCAGCCACCGGGTCGGTGACCGCGATCGCGCGTGCCCCCTGCGCGCGCGCGGCGAGCATCGTCAGCAGACCGATGGATCCCGCTCCGAGCACGACCACAGTGCCCCGCAGATCACCGGCCAGGCGCGCGGCGTGCGTGGCGGTGGAGAGCGGCTCCACCAGAGCGGCGGCCGTCATCGACATCCCGTCCGGGATGCGGTGAAAGCGCTCGGCGGGGGCGACGAAGGCCTCCGCCAGCGCCCCTGACGTCTGGCACCCGACCACGGCCAGATGCTCACACAGGTTGTAGCGCCCGCTGCGACAGTACGCACAGGTACCGTCGATGAGGTTGGGCTCGAGCAGCACCCGATCGCCAACGGCGAAGTCGCCAACCTCCGCGCCCACGGCATCGACCAGGCCCGCCGCCTCGTGTCCGGGCACCACCGGCAGCGTGATGAAGGGGTGCTCTCCGGCGAGCGCATGCAGGTCCGAGCCGCAGATCCCCACCGCCTCGGCGCGCACGCGAAGCTCCCTTGGCCCAGGCCTCGGCAGCGGCCCTTCCTCGACCTCGACCTCACCGGCTGAGGCCAGCACGACCTGGCGCATGCGGTCTCCTCCTCTGCCATCCCCTGGGCGGCACCCTTTCGAGCAATTGTTCCCCGGAGGGTGACACGCGAACCGCCCGGCGGCGTAGAGCAGTCGCTCCCGGCGGGCGGTGCCCTCACGCGGCGCCCTGGCGTGGTCGGCGGACCACACCCCCGACTATGTTACGGTGCCGTTACTAACGGTAGTGTTACTTAGAGGAGAGACGTATGGCGCGGGTCGACGTGAAGCAATTCGACATCACCAAAACAAACATCGCCGTTCAGGAACTGCTCGGGTCCACCGAGAATCCTCGCCACCGGTATCTCCTTCAGGCGTACGACCGGCATCGTAATCTCGAGCACGCCGGGCGCTTTGAGGAGATCTTCACCCCCGAGATGACCGTCGAGCACCCGATCTACCGCTTCAACATGATCGGCCAGCCGCCGACGACGCTCGAAGGACGCGAGCAGGTCGAGCCCATGTATCGCCTCTGGGCCGAGACGAACCAGTCCATCTTCTACACCGAAAGCGAAACCGTGGCTGTCGGCGACTGGATGGTCGTGAGCACGATGATCGGCTACCAGCAGACGCTGGGATCCAGCCTCGTCGCTGGCGGCGTCGAGGCGGACGAGGATGCGGTCTATCTGCTCAGAGGTCGGGTGGCGATGATCTGGCCCTACGACGAGCGGGGTCGGCTCGTTGGAGAGAACGTGTGGGAGTACGACGACGGCGAGCACGACGTGATCAAGCTCGACGCCGATGACGTGCTGACGACCGAGCGGGCGGCCGAGCTGCTCGAGCCTCTGATCAAGCCGCTCCCGCCCTTCGAGGACAGCATGCTGCCCACCGGAGCTTCGTCATGAAGGCCGTCGCCTGCCAGAGGGCCAACCTCGAGGTGGTCGACCGCCCCGACCCAGCGCCCGGGAAAGGGCAGGTGCTCGTGGACGTCCTCCGCTGCGGGATCTGCGGATCCGACCTCCACGCCCGCCATCACGCCGATCAGCAGGCCGATGTGCTGGCCGAGGCCGGCTACGACGGCTTCGTGCGCTCCGAGCAGCAGGTCGTGTTCGGCCACGAGTTCTGCGGTGAGCTTGCGGACTTCGGACCCGGCTGCCAGGAGAAGGTCGCGTCAGGCACTCCCGTCGTGGCCTTCCCGCTGCTGAGGCGCGGCCAGGAGATGCACGCGATCGGGCTCTCCGCCGCGGCGCCGGGGGCATACGCTCAGCAGGTAGTCGTCGAGGAATCGCTCATGATGCCGGTGCCAAACGGCCTCTCGCCCGAGCTGGGCGCCCTAACGGAGCCGATGGCGATCGGCTGGCATGCCGTGCAGCGTGCGGAGATCAAGAAGGGTGACGTGGCGATCGTGATCGGCTGCGGGCCGGTGGGACTGGCCGTGATCTGCATGCTCAAGGCCCAGGGAGTACGGACCGTGGTCGCAAGCGACCTGTCCCGCGGCCGCCGCGAGCTGGCCACGGCGTGCGGCGCTGACGTGGTGGTGGACCCGAACCAGGAGTCGCCGTACGAGGCGCCGGGAGACCGCGGCTACCTGAAGACCGTGCCGGCGGCTGCCGAGCTCGCAACGAGCACAATGGAGAAGCTCGCGCGTTTGCCAGTGCCCTGGCACCACGTCATGCGCACCGCGGAGAAGCTCGGTGCGAAGCCCAAGCACCCCGTGGTATTCGAATGCGTCGGGGTCCCCGGGATCATTGACGGCATCATCGCCAGCGCGCCCCTGTTCTCGCGCGTGGTCGTGATCGGCGTCTGCATGTCGCCCGACACGATCCGGCCAGCAATGGCCATCAACAAGCACATCGACCTGCGCTTCGTTGTGGGCTACACGCCGCTCGAGTTCCGCGACACGCTCCACATGCTCGCCCACGGCAAGGTGAACGCCGCGCCGATCGTCACCGGGACGGTCGGGCTGGCGGGAGTCGAGAGCGCCTTTGACGCCCTCGCAGACCCCGAGTCGCACGCAAAGATCCTCATCGACCCGAAGAGCTCGACGGCGAGCGTGTAGGGCGTCGAGCAGCCGGTTACGTCGCGTACCGCACGAGCCTGCGACAGGGAAAGAAAGGGCCCTGTCTGGACTGGACGAGACCGACGCGCCCCAGTGGCTCAGGCGCTCGCCGGCGGTTCGGTCGCCGCGCGCGCGATGAGCTCAGCCACCGACCACCGGCGCAGGATTCGCGGGGCGCCCGCCGGGCTCGGTGTCGCCCGGTCAGCGGTGCGGCCAGCCGCTGACACCACAGCTGGGGCGCCTGCAGGGGCCAGCGCTCCGGCTCTCCGCGGGCGTGCAGTGCGGCGGCGAACGGCTCGCTCGGGGATGAACTCGTCGGTGGAACCGGTGTTGGATTGCTTGCTCGTCACAGATGCTCCGATCGTTGAGCCCGTCCGTTGTCGTGCAGGGCGCCTTGGGTGGGTCACACGCTGGGTCATGTGGTCTCCAAGCTGAGCTTGAGGTCGCTGCTGGCTTCGGCCTGGGCGTTGCGGGCACGGGCGGCCCCGTCCCTGGGGAGAACGAAAGTCGCTACCAGCAACCCCGCTGCGAACACGCCGGCGGCCCACTCGAAGGCCGTGGTGTAACCGTGGATCGAGGCCGCGGTGGCAAGTCCGGCAGTCTTGGCGTGGGTAGACGCGAAGCTGGCCGCCGCGCTGGCGAAGATCGTGCTCAGCAGCGCGGTGCCGACCGAGCCTCCGACCTGCTGGGAGGTGTTGACCATCGCCGAGGCGATCCCGGCGTCGCTGTTCCGGACCCCGAGCGTCGCGGTCGAGAAGGCGGGAGCAAAGATGCAGCCCATTCCGACGCCCGTAAGCAGCAGCCCGGGCATGACGTGGCTGATGTAGGTCCCGTTGGGTGTCAACCCGGTGAACAGCAGCATGGCGATGATCCCGAGAATCATCCCGCCCATCACCAGTGGCCTGGCGCCCGTGCGATGCAGGATCCGCGTCTGCACCGTCGTCGCGGTAAGAACGATCCCCGCGGTCATGGGCAAGAAGGCCAGTCCCGTCTTCAGGGGGGAGTACCCGAGGTTCTGCTGCAAGTAATAGGTCAGGAACAGGAAGACCGCGAACACCGCCGAGCCGGCGAGGGCGATCGTCGCGTAGGCCCCTCCGCGGGCCCGGTCCCAGATGATGTGCAGCGGCAGAAGCGGATCCGCGACGCGTCGCTCCAGAACGACGAAGCTAATCAGGAGCAGAGCGCTGACTGCGAGGGCCACGATCGTGACCGGATGCGACCACGAGTGCGTCTCCGCGTTGGAAAAGCCGTAGACAAGAGCGAACAGGCCACCCGAGGCCACCAGGGTGCCCGGAAGATCGATGCGCGGGCGGGCGGTCTGGTGTTCGTTGCGCAGCAGCCGGAAGGCCAGGATGGCGGCCGGCACAGCGATCAGCAGGTTGACGTACAGGCACCACCGCCAGGAGATGGTCTGGGTGAGCACGCCCCCGAGCAGCAGCCCGACCGACGCGCCGCCGGCGGCGATCGCGCTGAAGATTCCAAACGCCTTTGGGCGGTCCGGAGAGCCCTGGAAGGTCACGGTCAGCAGACCGAGCGCTGACGGGGCGAGAATCGCGCCGAAGGCTCCCTGCAGCGCGCGGGCCCCGACGAGCATCCCGAACGATTGCGAGAGGCCGCCGATCGCGGACGCCACGGCAAAGCCCATCAGGCCGCCGATCAGCGTCCACTTACGGCCGAACAGATCGCCGAGTTTGCCGCCGAGGAGCAGAAGACTGCCGAAGGCCAGCGCGTAGGCGGTGATGACCCACTGCCGGTTGTCGGTGGAAAAGTGCAGCGCATGCTGTGCCGAGGGCAGCGCAATGTTCACGATCGTCGCGTCGAGCACGACCATCAACTGGGCGGTTCCAAGGAGGGCGAGTACTGCCCACCGGTTGGGGCGGGGAGTTGCAGGGCTGCTGGTGCTCATCTGGATCCTTCCGGGTTGCAGGTGATGACCAGCCTAGCATGCATCATCCATGTTGCAGGTATGAGTTATGATCTGAATATCGTATCTACGATGTTTACGATACCTAATTCGTGCTATAATCGCTCCGGTATGGCTTCTCCCGAAAACGGCCGTGGTGCTGCTGCTAGCTCAATGATTCTGCTGCCGCGGCTGGCCAAGCAGGTGATGCGATGCAGCAGCCCCGAAAGATTGGGAATGGACCTGCGCCTGCTCATGGCCCTGAGCTACCTGGGCGACCACGACGAAACGCCCCAACAGGAGCTCGTCGACGCGCTGTGTATGGACGCCAAGAACGTCGTCCTCCTCCTCAACGAGCTGGAGGATCGTGGACACCTCGTCCGCCGTCGCGACTCCGAGGATCGCCGTCGACACCACGTCCACATCACCCCCGCTGGCCGCGACGCCCTGAAGCGGGCCGGACAGGCGATGGAGGAAGTCGAGAACCAGGTCTTGCAGGCCCTGGATGCCGACGAACGCGCCACGCTGTGGGGGCTGCTCGCCCGCGCCCTGCACGAGGTCGAGAGCGTCCCCGACAAGGCGGACACCCCGATACTCGCGCCGGCCGCGCAGTAGCCCAACTTGCGCCTCTCCACCGCCGCAACGGTTCACCGATGCGCAACAACGCAACGCAGCAGCCCGCATACCCTGCGGCTCGTCAACCCTGACCGAGTCTGGGAGCTTCCTTGCGACGACGATTCCTCTGCCTGCTGCTCATTGCGATCTTTGCCTTCGGTGCAATGGACGCGTCGGCCGCCCCCACCGCCACTGGCGCAGCCCGTAAGCACAAGAAGACGTGTAAAGCCGACAAGAAGCACTGCAAGCACAAGAAGACGTGTAAAGCCGGCAAGAAGCACTGCAAGAAGCACCAGCAGAAGCACGAGAAGAAGAAGATCAAGCACATCGCTAAGCCGCCCGTGGCGTTTGTGCCGAGCCCAACGACCAGCACGCCGGGCCCCGTGAGCACTCCGACCACGCCCGCTCCGACGCCTGCCCCCCACGTGCTACTGCTGAGCATCGACGGGCTGCACGCATCGGACCTTGCCAAGTGGACGGCCGCAAACCCCGACAGCGCACTGGCAAGCCTGGCCTCCCAAGGCCTGAATTACACAAACGCTCAGGCGCCGTTCCCCTCAGATTCTTTCCCCGGTCTGCTCGCGCTCGTCACCGGCGGCACGCCGAGGTCAACCGGCGTGTACTACGACAACTCATATGACCGCAGCCTCTACCCGCCCGGCAGCAACTGCACCGGCCCAGTCGGTGCCAATGCCCTGTACGACGAGAGCATCGACAAGAACTTCCATGCGCTTGACGGAGGTGGCGGCTTCGACACCTCCAAGCTGCCACTCGCCAAGAGCGCGAGCGCCTGCACCCCCGTGACCCCACATGAGTTCCTGCGCGTAAACACGATCTTCAATGTGGCGCACGACGCTGGCCTGCGCACGGCCTGGTCGGACAAGCACCGCGCGTATGACCTGGTGAACGGCCACCAGGGCGGCGGCGTCGATGACCTGTACACGCCGGAGATCGCGTCCAACCCCGATGGCAGTGGCACTGCCGGCTCGACCGACTACACAGGCTCTGAAGGCAGCGTGCAGCTGTATGACGACACCAAGGTCAAGGCACTGCTGAACGAGATCCAGGGCAAGACGCATGACGGATCCAGCGCACCAGGCGTTCCGGCGATCTTCGGGATGAACTTCCAGGCCGTCAGCGTGGGTGAGAAGCTCCCCGCGAGCGGGTTTGGCGCCGATCCCGCGGGCTGCCCCGGGACGCCGGCCACCGCGTGCCCGTTTGTCGGCGGCTACGACGCCGCCGGCAACTTCACTGGCAACATGTACTCGGCGATTTCGTTTGTTGACCGTGAGCTGGCCAGCCTGATGAGCGCGCTCAAGGCCAACGGCCTGAGCAGCTCAACCGAGATCATCCTCACCGCCAAGCATGGCCAGAGCCCGATCGACGCGACAAAGCTCAAGCGGGTCGATGACCGCATCGTGGCAAACGACATCACCTCGACCACTGGCGGCGCAGCCGACGGCACGGATTCGCTTTACACCAACGACGATGGCTCGTTTGTGTGGCTGTCATCCGCCCTTCAGAGCAAGACCGCCGCGATGGTCAGCAAGTTCAAGAGTGACGCTGCGGCGCTTGACCTCAACAACCCGCCGAACGGAGCGATCGATGGCGTGATCGCCGGCGACACCCTGAAGTACGTCTTTGGCGATCCGGCAACGGATCCGCGGGTCCCAGACGCAGTGCTACAGCCCAAGCCAGGCGGCCTGTATTCGCTCAGCAAGAAGAAGGTGGCCGAGCACGGCGGCGGCTCCAGTGATGATCGTCATGTCGCGCTGATCGTGATGGACCCCCACCGCGCCAGCGGTGGGGCAGTCAGCACCGGCGTGCAGACGACCGGGGTGCCCAGCACGATTCTGCAGTTCCTCGGGCTGGACCCGAACAAGCTGCAGAGCGTCCAGCAGGAGCACACCGGCGCACTGCCGACACCCTGAGGCTTGGGCAGACGCCCGCCGGCAAGGAACTGCTCCCGCCACCGCCTGAGCAGCGTCTCGGAGATATCGCGCTCACGAGCGAGCTCGGCGATCGACCGCTGCCCCTTCAAGGCGGCGAGCACGAGCTCGGTCTTCTGCTGGGCGGTGAACTTCCGGTACTTGCGTTGCTCGGACAACAGGGCCTCCTGGTCGTTCGAGCGGCCATGCTCGGCGGCGCGCCGGACGTGAGAAGCGCATCCGCCTCGCCCTCCGGGCTCGGCTCCGGCGCACCTCACGCCGATAAAAACCGCACTAAGCGCCAGTCGACGAGTGCCGGCACCCGCAATGCGCGCATCTGGGCCCGCCAGCGTCCGAGGAACTCGGGGCTGGGCACACCGAAACGCAGCTCGATCCGGCCCCGTTCTCGACCGGCTGTCGCGATGGCGGCATCGGCGTTCGTCACGAGCTCCGGCACGATCTGCGCGATGTCGATCCCACCCTGGGCGAAGTTCTCACGGAAATACCGTCCGCGTACCGCGCCAACGCGTACTGCGGAAGGAGCTAGAACGTCGGCCATGGCCGATGAGCATACGAAGTGCGGTGCTCTGACGACGGGATCGGCGTGAACGCGGCATCAGTCGCCAGGCGACTCGGTGCGCTAGCAGACTGTCAACGCGTCCTCGGGGACCAGGCCAGTCGCGGCCGTGGCAATGTCTGCCTGATCCGATAAGGCAAGCGTGATCAAGCTTGGACGTCCCCCCCGGCACGCCGATCGCGATTGTCCTGCCGCCGGAGACCGGTGTGTTTCTCCACGAGGGTCGGCTCTTACCGCCTGTCGCCGCGCCAAGCTTGCTGAAACCGCTCATCGCGCAAGCGCGGCGCGTCTTGCGTGATTCGGCGGAAGGCTGATGACCAGACGACCAATCTCGACGGCGGTTGTGAGTGAGCTCGTCCAGACACGGCTCGGCGTGAATGAGGCGCGACACAGCGGTATCGATGCCTTCCTGCTCGGCGAGTGAGACGACGGCCGCCTCTGATGCGAGATGTAGGAACATGATCGCTGGCACGATCGCCCCTGCGCGGGTTCTCGCTGCGCGGTCGTCAGATGCACGAGCCAACTCGTGCTTCACCTTGGCGACCCGGCGCCGATGGTAACTACCTGATCGGCGCTGGACGAAGGATGGGCGTCGTCGACGGTCGAGGAAGTGGCAAGCCGAGATCGCCCCCGATCACGGCTCGACGCCTCATGCGCGCTCTATGCCGTCGCTCTGGTGCTGGTCGCCGCTGGTGCACGGCCTGCTTGCCGCCCGGCCGACGAGGAGCTTTCGCCTCAACGACGACGGGTCTCGGTCGGCTCCGTGCGGGGCCCTTGCGGGTTCGCGCATCGGTCGGCCTCGATAGCGGGAGCGGGATCCGAACCCTCGACCGGGTTATAAGCGAGAGTGTCGTATCCTGATGCTTGCTGGTTGTCATCATGATGCGCTATGCTTGAGACCGTGCGTACCACGCTCACTTTGGCCGACGATGTCGCGGCTGCTGTCGAGCGGCTCCGACGCGAGCGCTCGATCGGCATGAGCGAAGCCGTTAACGAGCTCGTGCGCGCCGGCCTCACCAAGCAGGACAAGCCAGCGAGCCCTTTTCGGCAGAAGTCCCATGACCTCGGCCGTGGAATTGACATCGACAACATCGCCGACACCCTCGAAACGCTCGACGGGCTGTCGAGCAGCTGATGCTGCTCGACGCCAACCTGCTGCTCTACGTCGTTCACGAGCGCGCCGAGCAGCACGAGCAGGCCACAGCGTGGATGACCGAGAAGCTCAACGGCGCAGTTCGCGTGGGGTTTCCGTGGCAGAGCATCAACGCGTTCCTGCGCATCTCCACCCATCCCCGCGCTTTTCAACGACCGCTTGACCCCGGCACCGCATGGAACCGCGTCACCGACTGGCTCGCCGCGCCGGTCGCCTGGCTACCGCAACCAGGCCCTGAGTACCAACGCATCTTCGGCGGGCTCATCCGAACGCACCGGGTAGGCGGCAACCTGATCCCCGACGCCGCGCTCGCCGCCCTCGCCATCGAACACGGCGTTACCCTCGCGTCCACCGACACCGACTTTGCGCGCTTCCGCGGATTACGGTGGGAGAACCCGCTGAACCGAGCAAGCGACGCAGCGACGCAGGCCAACGACCACGACCGCGGCCGCCGCGTCTCTCGACGCGCTCCATGGCCGAGTCACCGATGACCGTCGCCCGGGCCGTCGCGCTTGCGTCGATAGGTCCGCAGCACACGCTCGGGCCCGTTGCGATGCCGACTCAGCGCGACGTCGAACCTCGCGTCCGAGCCGACCTGCCAGTCCGGCTGATCCGAAGGCGATCTCCGACGCGCTCGCCCAGCTCGTCGAGTGGGGCAACCTGCGCAGATCCAGATACCGACGTGAGCACCCGACGGCGGCTCGAGGATCTTCCAGCGGCCGTCTTCGAAGACCGCGGTGCCGGTGGCGATGGGATGAAGGCCATAGAGCGTGTCTGAACCGTCGCGCGCGCGCGGCCATGGTTGACGCGGACCCTGACGATCCGGGTGCTGGCAAATCGGCGCAGCTGCACCTGGTCGAGGTCCTTGCGCTGAGATCGCAGCAGCCTGACGCACACCCGCCGCGCCCCTGCGAGGCTGCGAAACCCGGCGGGGCGAAGAAGAACGACCTTGGAGAACTGGGCACACGCCACGGCGAAGTCGCCTCGCGCCAGCGCGAGCGCCTGCGTCAGAAACGGAGCACCGGCATCCCGGCTCGCCGACGCTAACCCAGACGAACCAGCACCGATCGTCACAACGACTGCCAGCACCACGGCCGCGAGGAACCGCGACTCACAGCCCACCGCCAGTCGCGGCCGCGATGTTCCCGCCCCCGCCAAGGCGGCGAACCCGCAGGGCAGCTCGCCGGCCGCGACTTTGAGCGGCGGCCCGGGGAGATTCGTGCGAGCATCACAGTGATGGTCTCACGAGCGATGTTGGGGGTGCTGCTACTCGTCCTCGTGGGTGCGTCGGCATGCGGGGATCGCGCCCATAGGGAGATGAACACTGGCTCTGGCGGCCGCCCCCTGTTCGCGCCGCGTGATCAGGTCGCCGCGGTGATCCTCGATGCTGGTGGCCGCAAACGCGCAAGCGTGAGCCTCGAGGGGTCGATCCAACATGCGACCGCGGACGGTAGCGGCGGGTGGTTTGTCTCGGTCGTCGGCAAACAGGGCGCCAGCTACGCGTTGGCGCATCTCGACGCCCGCGGTCGCGTCGACCCAAAGTGGCGGCCTTCGCTTGGACCAAATCCTCCGGACGATCGGTATGCGAACCTCGCCGCTGGCGGTCGGCTGGTGTACCTCGCGGGTAATTTCGCAGGCATCAACGGCGTTTCCCGTCGCTCGCTCGGCGCGGTCGCTGTGGCGAGCGGCTCGGTCGAGCCGTCGTGGCCGACTGGGAGGTCAGATTTCTCAGGCGCCGCGGCGATCGTGCTGGCTGGGGATCGCGTGATCGTCGCCCACGGCCAGCGGATTGAGGCGCTCGACGCAGGCACCGGACAGCCGGTACGCGGCTTTGACGCATCGACGGGGCCAGACAACACGGAGGGCCCGGGCGTGCGGGCGCTCGCCGTCTCCGGCCGCTGGGTATACGTGGGCGGCCGGTTCACGAAGGTCGATGGCGTCCGTAGGGTTGGCCTTGCCCGAATCGATCGGCTCACAGGGCGCGTCGATGCGGGCTGGCGCCCGCCAGTGTTCAACACCACGCCCTGTTTGGGCTGCGACGGCGACGTGATGGGTCTCGCCTCCTCCGATGACTCGCTTTACGTGCTCGGCGGCTTCTCCGCAATTGGCGGGCTGCACACTGCGGGGGGTCTTGCCGCTCTGAGTCAAGCAACCGGCAAGCCGGCGACCGGCTTCCGAGCGCCGCCGCCCGGCAGGGACGCCGCGGGTGACTCTGGCGCCTACACGTCGGCCGCGACTATCGGCCGGCGCCTGTTCGTGGCCGGCGATTTCGGCGCCGCCGGCGACGTGCCCGCCCGCGGGCTCGTGGTTCTTGACGCGCTCAGCGGCAGCCCGCTGTCCTCGTGGCACCCATCCTCAAGGCGTGCGTCCGTCTCGCTCCTCGCCGCATCCGGCGCGCAGATGCTCGTCGGCGGAACCGGACTCGGCTAAATGCATCATCTCCTGCCTCGCAGGTCCTCCCGCTTCGCGCGCCAGCCGCCAGCCAACGCTTCAGGCAGCCCTCACCTTCGTGGAGCCGATGGCACGGCTCGGAGCACGATCAGGGTGCTGAAGCTCGTTTCCGTCCACCTGATAGGTGTAGCACCCGCCGGCACGCAGGCGGGTGTAGGACGGCCATTCGCGCCAGCCCTTCGGTTCGCCGGGCAGAACGCGCCGGCGGCGAGGAGCTGCAACTCGGCGATCGGGACGCGATCACCGCCGAACCCGACCGCGTGCGGCCCGTCGAGCTGGCGGTCACGGATCAGCACCGGGCCACGGTGTCCTCACAGACGTATTCGGTCGGCGGACGCGCCCGCTCATCGTCCTTCGAGCCGCGCGCGGTACCAGCCTCCTCCACTCGTTTTTCGCGCTGAGCGCAACCAGCGCGGGTGCACGGCTCAGTCGGTGCGGTTAGCGTGGCTCTGTGCGAATCGAGGCGATCTGCCCAACTTGCCAACGCGAGCTGCAAGGCGAGCGTTTCCATGCCGGCTTCGGCGACCAGGGATTTACATATGGAGCGACGAGCACGACGGTACTGACGTGGGACTCGTACGATCCGCGCTACCGCGCGATTGTGCAAGCTCACCCTTGGATGCTCTCAGCAGAGCACCAGGCGCAAGTCGAGAGCGCGCTCCGCGCAGACATGCCCGGCGCACCGTTCCTGTTTACAAACCTTCCTCGATGTCCGCACTGCGATGGTCCGATCCCCGAGCTTTTCGATCCCTCGCGCGCGTACTACGTGGTGCTCGGAGATCGCATCGACGCGAACGAGACGCCGGTTTGGCGGGTCTGAGTAGCGACCTCCCGCCTCCGCAGCACACACCTCATCGCCCGAAGCGCCACTCCCTCATGATTCAACTCCGGACCGAGCCTCGCCATCCACTCTCCGTGAGTAGTCGGGAACGTCCCTCGACCGGGAGGGTCGCTCAGCGCGGCATCGTCAACCCGGTGTTTCGAGCGACTCGCGCCAGCTGGGGCGCGTCGCGCCCGCCCCCCACAACAGAAGCGCTCGTAAGGCTCTCCCGCCGCTTCGCTTCCTTCCGACCAGGGCCAGCCCGGCGGATCGAAGACGAAGCCAACGGACGGGTTCTTGCGAGCGTCTTCTCGTGCTGGCTCCACGCCGAGATGTTTCCCTCCGTTCCCCGAGTCAGCGGCGTTATCCGGAAAGGCGGGCGAAGCCGGAATACGTGGAGGGCAGAGAGGCTCCGCGCGTTCCGCGAACCGCCGACGGGTCCCGCCTAAACCCGGATAGTCGGAACAATAAGCGGAACCGCCAAAATCCCGAGCCTCCCATAAAACACGAAAACCCGCGGTTTCCGTGGCATAGCGGGGCGGGATTCGAACCCGCGACCTTCGGGGTATGACAAGTCCATTTGCAGGGCTTTTTGGCTCTGTAGAGCCATGTCAGATGCACTCAGGTGCCCTCAGATCGGCGCATATTTGCGGAGTTCGGGAGACAGATTTCGGGACAGATTTAGTGGCGCCCTGGAGGGTCGCGCCGCCTCGAACGTCTCCAGCGCCCGTTGCGGGCACCGTCGATGTGGGTCGGAACCCCCGTCGGACAGCCACGTAGCCAGATAGACCCGGGTCGACACGCGAGCTTGCATAAAGTTGCCACATCTCGTCGGTTTTGGCAACTTTCGCTAAAATGCGGACGTGGGAATCGTCGACCGAAAGAGGCAGCTGTTCGAGAACATCGTCCGCCTGCGCCGCGCTAGCCGCGAGACGCCTAGCAGCCACGACGTTGTCGCCGTCCGCTCCGCGCTGGAGAGGGAGCTCGGCGAAACGGTGTCCCGCCGCTTGGCCGCCAGCCTGCTTGGGGTGAGCCATACGGCCCTGCAGCGCTGGACCAAGGCTGGAGATCTTCCCGTTGTCAATACCGCCACCGGCCGCGTCGAGGTTCCCGTCGCGGCGCTGCTCAATCTCTATGACGCAGTCGAGCACGAGCGCGACACAGGCCGGCGCAGCCGTCACGTGCTGGAACCGAGCATGACCGAAGGCCGAAAGCGCGCCAAGCAGATCAAGATCGAGGATCTGGCTTCCAATGATCGGCCCGACACGGGCAGCCACCGCCGCGCGGAACGCCGCAGCCTCGCTTACCACCGGGCGTTGGCAAAGCGCCTGCAACGGCCGATGATCGACGAGGCGCGCCACGTTCTGTGGAAATGGCGCGACGAGGGCAAGATAGATAGCCGCTACGCCGCGGAATGGGAGGAACTCCTACGCCAACCGGTCGCCGAGATTCGCCGCACCGTCGGTGAGGACACGCAACGGGGACGCGACCTACGCCAGAACTCGCCCCTCGCGGGGCTGCTCAGCGAGCCGGAACGCCGCAAGATCGTCGAAGAAGTCCGCTGAAACCCGTGCGTCGCGTCGAACTTGAGCACGTCATTGCCGCGGCGGCAAACATCCTCGACGAGGACGAGTTCGTCGTCATCGGAAGTCAAGCAATCCTCGGCGCCTACCCCGACGCGCCCCAATCGCTGCTCCGGTCCATCGAGGCCGACCTCTACCCAGTCCAGAGCCCGGCCAAGGCCGACACGATCGACGGCGCGCTCGGCGATGGCTCACCATTCCATCGTGCCTACGGCTTTTACGCCCACGGCGTGGGCCCCGAGACAGCCAAAGCTCCTCAGTAACAGTCGGGCCGCGGCGTTCAGCTCAAGCGAGCACCGCCAGGTGCGTATTGTCTGCACCGCTCCTCGTTGGGATTGTGCTGGCGGGGAGTCATGGCGACCAACGTCAGGGCTGCAGCGCTCGTGTTCGGCTGCTGGCGGATACGGTTTCGCTGTGGCCACGACCCGACAGAGCGATAGCCCCAACGGCGCTGCCCTCTTCGAGGCTGCGAACAAGCTTCGCGGGTCGGTCGAATCGTCCGAGTACAAGCACCTCGTCCTCGGGCTCCTGTTCCTGAAGTACATCTCGGATTCGTTCGAGCTGCGGCGTACCGAGCTGGACGCGGAGCTGTCCGACCCCGCAAGCGGCACCTACGTCGAGGATCCCGCCGAGCGCGCCGCGATCGTCGAGGACCGCGACGAGTACGTGAGCCACAACGCCTTCTGGGTTCCGGACGAAGCCCGCTGGCACCGGCTGCTTGCGGCTGCGTCCCAGCCCGACATCGCGAGGCGGATAGACGACGCCCTCGCGGCGATCGAGCACGAGAACGCGAGCCTGCGCAACGTGCTCCCGCGCATCTACGCACGCGCGCCGCTCTCGGCGGACCTCATGGGCTCGCTGGTGGAGACGATCGCGAAGATCGGCTTTGGCACCGACGCGAAGCAGAGTCGCGACATCCTCGGGCGCACCTACGAGTACTTCATCAAGGAGTTCGCACGCGCGGAGGGCCATCGGGGCGGTGAGTTCTTCACGCCGGCGCCCGTGGCCCGCCTGCTCGTTGAGATGCTCGAGCCTTACGAGGGGCGCGTGCTCGACCCGGCTTGCGGCTCCTGCGGCTTGTTTGTGCAGTCGGCGCGATTCATCGAGGCGCACGGAGGGCGCCGCGACAAGATTTCGATCTACGGCCAAGAACGCAATCAGGCCACGTGGCGCATCGGGCGCATGAACCTGGCAATCCACGGTCTGTCGGGGGAGATCAAGTACACCGAGGGCGGCTCTCTCCTCGACGACGCGTTCCCCACCTTGAAGGCCGACTTCGTGATGGCCAATCCGCCGTTCAACCAGTCGCAGTGGTCAACGACAGCGATCCTCGATGACGCGCGCTGGGCGCACGGCACGCCGCCGACCGGCAGCGCCAACTACGCCTGGATCCAGCACTTCCTCTCCCACCTCGCGCCTGACGGCCGCGCCGGTTTCGTAATGGCCAATGGGTCGCTGACGACGATGACGAGCGGTGAGGGCAAAATCCGCGAGGACCTCGTGAGCGCCGATGTCGTTGACTGCGTCGTCGCACTTCCCGCGCAGCTCTTCTATACGACCGGCATCCCCGTCTGCCTATGGTTCTTCGACCGCAACAAGGCTTCCAGCGGCGAGCGCGACCGTCGGGGCGAGACCCTGTTCATCGATGCGCGCCAGATGGGAAGCAAGATCAGCCGCACCCAGATCGAGCTGAGCGAGGGCGAGATCGAGCGGATCGCCGGGACGTATCGGCGGTGGCGCAGCAGCGAGGACGGTGGCTACACCGACCAGTCCGGGTTCGGCAGGAGCGCGGCACTGGGCGAGATCGAGGCGGCGGGATTCACGCTTTCGCCAGGACGTTACGTCGGTGCGCCCGAGACCGAGGAGGACGAGATCGCGTTCGAGGAGCGAATGGCGACTCTGGTCGATCGGCTCGCTGACGAGATGGCAGAGAACCATCGGCTCGCGGTTGAGGTGAAGAACGCCCTTGGCAGGGTTGGGTATGAAGTCTGAATGGCAGAGCCGCACGGTCAGTGACCTTGAGGCCGCGCGGATTCTGCTTGTGCAGGACGGTAACCATGGCGGGTACCGGCCGCGTCGCGATGAGATCGTGGCCGAAGGGACACCTCATATTCGTGCTGCAGACATGGGAGTGTCCGAGGATCTGTGTAGGCATGAGCGAAAGAGAGCGTCATGTCTATACGAACGCAGGAGCACATCGAGCTGGGGCAGGAGCGGGGGTTCGCTGGCGGGGAGCGCAGCGAGCCCGGAGGGC
>JAABUQ010002914.1_pt1 | contig 32599 bp, 34 predicted proteins | sample 5560001 | NCBI WGS metagenome assembly JAABUQ01 (sample SAMN10711888, study PRJNA513371) | rock metagenome | isolation source: Antarctica rocks | place: Antarctica: Victoria Land, Finger Mt nord | collected 2015-12-18 | reverse complement strand
CGAAACGGCGAGCCCGAGGCCGCTACGATCCTTCAGCATAGGGAGCCGACAACGAGGATCAGGCGGGCGAAGCCAGAGCTTCCCCGCTGTGACATTCGATCGGGACAACGCCAAGGCGCTTGCATCGGCGTTCGATCGGGGGAGCGGCGTACCCGTGACCGCCGCTGCGCTCAAAACCTATGCCACTGCGCTGGCGCAATACCATTTGTCGCCCGAAAGTAAGTTTTTGAAGGCCAACTACGTTGACCGGGGAACGACCGTTCGCCGCCACGTTCGCATGACCGGCACTCAGCATATCGGGAAAGAGTCGCACGATTGGGAAAGGCAAGCCGTGTTGGGGCTGAGCCTTGAAAGTGAGGTCGCCTATGGGGAAACGGCGGGGGAGTTTGGCGAGCGCTTGCGCCGGTTCGTCGCCCGATTCGGCGAGCGTCAAGCAGCGAAGGCGTTGGGCATCACCGCCGCCCGGCTAGCCGCGCTGGCATCGGGCGAACCGAAAGCGCTCAGCGGCGCAGCGGCGCGGCGGGTTGCGGTGCGACTGTCGGGTGCGACCCGGCTTTGCGAAAGGCTGAGCGCTCAGCACGGGGGTGAACTGAGCGAGCGGCGCGATGCGGTGGCGCGGGACGGGCTACGGAAGACGGCGCGGCGGCTTGGGGTAGACCCGTCCAACTTGAGGCGGCGGTTGGAGCGACGGTCGCCGCCGGTGGCGTCCGGGTAATGAACCGGTTGCAAGGGGCTGCTAATCCGTCGATTATTGAACCGCCCCGAGGGGCGCATAGACAGGGGAAGCTAAATGGTACGGAACGGTCTTAGGCTCAGCGTAGCCGTTATTTGCATTGCGGTTGCGCCAAGCGCATTCGCGCGTGGTAGCCACAGTGGTGGACATAGCAGCAGCCATTCCAGCTCTCATTCTCGGAGCAGCGGTGTAGGTGAGCATAGGGTGAGCGGTTACACCCGCTCCAATGGAACCTATGTCGCGCCGCACTATCAAACAAATGCAGACTCGACCCGTAACGACAACTATTCGACGCGGGGTAATGTGAACCCGCATACGGGTAAAGAAGGAACAAAGCCGCGCGACGGCGAGACCTCTCCTCAATAAAATGGAGTGTTGCGGTAAGCCCTTAACTCAGTTGCCCGCATCTATACTTTTAACGGTCTTGAATGACGAAGGAAATACCAATGAAAACGAAATCGCTTTTTGCTTCCGTCCTTGCGGCAAGTCTCTTGCTAATTACGGGAACAGCAGAGGCCCGCTCGCACGGTGGCGGGCACTATGCCGGGGGGCATGGTTCGAGCCATAAGGGTGGCCATTACCGCAACGCGGCCACCGGCAATCACTACCGTCACCGCAGATAAGAAGGGTTCGGCGCACCGGGGTGACACGAGATACTTACCCCGGTGAAGTCCGGACCTTCCTTAACGGTGGAGCGGGTCTGCTCAAAATAGCGAGTATTGGTACTAAGTCGCGTGGTTCGCTACCTCAAAGCTGACTGTCGCTTAACCAGTGTTCCCAGCCGTTAACCAATGTTTCCAGCTGTTCGGGGCGGCACCGAGGTGGCTGGGAGACTAGCGCCCACATGCCGTAACACATTAGCGACCATCGCTCACCTCACGGCGGACCATCCTTCAATCAAATAGCACTGTTAATGACGGCCGTAAGCTAACGAATCTTACTTGCGCAGACTTATTGTCTTTTGAGAGCGACTAGCCTGACCCACCTACAGCAGACTCTGGTCACAGCACTTGCTCAGGCCTTAGATAGATTTTCATAAACGTCAACGTTAAGACTGTTACGCAACGGAACCAAGGCATTCGGTAGCGCTCCGCCCAAGGCAAGGCACACCGAAATGTCGCGAGGATCGTGCTTATAGCTGGCAAGTGCTTGTAGGACGGCGCGATACTTCACGCACTGAAAAAGACCGCGAGCAACATCACTTCTCCCCGCGCTTGCGGGTTTGACCTCGACCGCGTGGACAAGGCGGGGCAAATCAAAAACTACGTCGATGCTGTCACCGGACGGCAGATCGTATTCCAGTATTCCGGAGAGAGCACGTTTCTCGAGTCCCACCATTTGAGGATTAGCACATATAATCTTCTTCAAAGCTAGATGTTCCGGCCCTTCACCACCCCCGCGCTTGCCAGCCTTGGCAATAATATCCTCTGCCGGGTCGTCCGTTTCGCTCAGACCCAACTCTTTGAGGACATCGGTCCAGTATGGATAGGCGTATATCTCTGCCCAATATGTCTCGATTACTGCTCGGCGCTCCGCCTTGTTATCCCAACTCTCCCCTTTCTCGGTGAGAAAGCCGTCGAAACCGGGGCCGGGGAGCCGAGTGGCGATGTTGACCACAAGGGCCTCAATCGGCGGGACGTCACTACCCCATTCTCTGGCGAGATCGTTGAGCGTAGTGCCAATACACCCAAGAGGGTAGTTCAGATTACGAGGGTTGGGCATCCCCACCTCCCGAGCCAAGGCCTCATAGAACACGGGGTGGTGCGCCTTCGCCTGCCTTACGAGAATTGGCAAAACAACTCTCGCTCGCTCCTGATAGAGCTTGGGTCCGTGGAAATCCCGCGCAACTTCCGCCGTTTTGCCCATGCCGATTGCTAACCTTAGTCGCTACCTTGAGAAATCTACGGTACGCGAACACGATTTGCTAGCGCGTTTGAACCCGATGCGGGTTCAGGTAAGTGTGAGGTAGCGCGGTCAACTAACCCGCGAGCTGACGGTCGCTTCTCTACCAATGCCCACCATCCCGAGCCGACCCGCCACCTCCTCCTGTGGTCACAAATCTAATTCCCACCCCCTATCACAATACCCCCCGGCACGAGGCCGGGGTGACGAGAAAGGTCTTGGGCATGTAGAGTCGGCCCCATGTCCCGAACCATGCTCGCCCTCGGCTTGATGTCCGGCACCTCGCTCGATGGCGTCGACGCCGCGCTGATCGAGACGGACGGGGAGGCGCTGGTGCGGCCGGTCGCGTTCGTCGGCCGCGAGTATGACGACGCGCAACGGGCCACGCTGGCGGAAGCGACGCGCGTCGCGCTGACGCTAACTGCGCCCGGGATGTTGCCGCCGATCGCCGCTGCGGAGCGCGTCGTCACGAAGGCGCACGCGGCAGCGGTGCAGGCGCTACTTGCGGACGCTGGCGTCGAGCCGGGCACGGTCAGCGTGATCGGCTTCCACGGCCAAACCGTCGCGCACCGGCCCGATCGCGGTTGGACATGGCAGATCGGCGACGCGGCGCGGCTGGCGGCGCTGACCGGCATCCGTGTCGTGAGCGACTTCCGATCGGCGGACGTCGCGGCGGGCGGGCAGGGGGCACCGTTGCTTCCCATCTATCACGCCGCGCTCGCCGCAGGGCTGGAAAAGCCGGTCGCGGTGCTGAACCTCGGCGGGGTCGCGAACATTACGTTCATCGGCGCTGGCGAGCTAATCGCGTTCGACACCGGCCCGGCGAACGGCCTTGTCGACAGCTGGATGGAGCGCACCACCGGCGCGCGGTTCGACCGTGACGGCGCGCTCGCCGCGTCGGGGCGGGTGGACGAGACGGTTCTCGCCGCGATGCTCGACCACTCGTTCTTCGACGCCCCCCCACCCAAGTCGCTCGACCGGGGCGACTTCACGATCCAGCCCGCGCGCGGGCTGTCGCCAGAAGACGGCGCGGCGACCCTGACCGCCTTTACCGCCGCGACCGTCGCGGAGGCGCTGCGCCACCTGCCCGAGCGCCCGCGCCGGTTGCTGGTGGCGGGCGGAGGACGGCGCAACCCGGTGATGCTGCGGATGATCGCGGAAGCGACGGGCCTGATACCCGAGCCGACCGACACGCTCGGCTGGAACGGCGACGCGGTCGAAGCGGAGGGGTTCGCCTACATGGCGGTGCGCGCGCTCAGGGGGCTGCCGATCAGCTTTCCGGGTACGACGGGGGTGCCCAGGCCGATAACGGGCGGGATCATCACAGACCCGCCTAACGCTTTCTCGTCAGTTCACGCATCGCCTCGTCCAGCCCAGTGAGCGTGAGCGGGAACATGCGGTCGGTCATCAGCTCGCGGATGATGCCGGTCGACTGCGAATAGCCCCATTGCTCCTTTGGCGTCGGGTTGAGCCACACCGCGGCGGGGTAGGTCGATGTCAGCCGGTGCAACCAGGTCGCCCCGGCATCCTCATTCAGGTGCTCGACCGATCCGCCCGGCGTGGTGATCTCGTACGGGCTCATCGCTGCATCGCCGACGAACACCAGCTTGTGATCGTGACCGTATTTGTGCAGCACGTCCCAGGTCGGCGTCCGCTCGGCGAAGCGCCGTCGGTTGTCCTTCCATAATCCTTCGTAAGGGCAGTTGTGGAAGTAGAAGAACTCCAGATGCTTGAACTCGGCGGTCGCGGCGGAGAACAGCTCCTCGCAAAGTTTGATGAACGGGTCCATCGAGCCGCCCACGTCGAGGAACAGCAGCAGCTTGACCGCATTGTGCCGCTCCGGCCGCATGCGGACGTCGAGCCAGCCCTGCCGCGCGGTGCCCTCGACCGTCGCGTCGAGGTCGAGCTCGTCCGCCGCGCCCTCGCGCGCGAACCGGCGCAGGCGGCGGAGCGCGACCTTGATGTTGCGCGTACCGAGCTCGCGGGTGGAGTCGAGATTGCGGAATCCACGCTGGTCCCAGACCTTCACCGCGCGCTTGTGCGTCGACTCGCCGCCGATGCGGACGCCCTCGGGGTTATAGCCCGAATTGCCGAACGGGCTGGTGCCGCCGGTGCCGATCCACTTGTTCCCGCCTTGATGCCGCTCGTGCTGCTCCTCGAGCCGTTGCTTGAGCGTGTCCATGATCTCGTCCCATGAGCCGAGCGCCTCGATCGCCGCCATCTCGTCGGGGGTGAGATATTTCCGCGCGACCGCGCGCAGCCACTCTTCGGGGAGTTCGGTCGTCTCCGCGCCGAAGGTCGTCGCCACGCCCCGAAACACCTTGGCGAACACCTGATCGAAGCGATCGAGCAGGCCCTCGTCCTTCACATACACCGCACGGGAAAGGTAATAGAACTCCTCCGGCGTGCGCTTGATCACCTCGCGGTCGAGCGCCTCGAGCAGCAGCAGATGCTCCTTTAGGCTGGCCGGGATGCCCGCGCCGCGAAGCTGATCGAGGAAGTGGAGAAACATCGGCGCGTCATGCCGCCACTAGGCGGTGCGCGCTAGTGCGCGTAGGCGTCGATCAGCGCCGCGACGTCGTCGGGGTGTCGACCGGTCAGCTCGCGCGAGGGGTGCGCGGCGGCGATCTCGCGCTCGGCGGTTTGGCCGTAGATGAAGCCGGACACCGGGTAGATCGATCCGCCGAGCCCGTCCGAGTCGCGAAACCAGACCTTCACCGACGACCAGTCGTTATGGATCGACACGTCGAACAGCGTCACGTCCTGTTCGGCATGGCCGCGCTCGCCATTGAGGCGCGACCAGTTGGCGTGGGTCAGCATCACGACCCGGTTCTCGACAACTCGGCTCACCACCGCGACATGGCCGAGCGGCAGGCGACCGGTGCGCGCGAAGACGATCACCGCGCCGACGCGCGGTTCGTCGCCGCGCCGATAGCGGCCATCGGCCTGGGTCCACCAGGTCCAGGCGTCGCCGAAAATCTGAATGCCCGACGCCTCGCGCGCGAACGGCACGCATTGCCCGACATAATCGAGCAGCGATGCCGCACGGGTCGGCGCGGCGGAGAATGCGGCGGACAACAGCGCCAACGCGGAAACGAACGTCTTCATGGTCGCACGTTTACGCAGCCACGCTGACTGGGACCTTGCGCTGGGTGGTTAAGAGGCGCGCAACCGGCAGTTCACGCCGGTCCGCGCGCGCCTTGTCGCCGGGAAAGGAACGCCAGCCGCTCGAACAGCATCACGTCCTGTTCGTTCTTGAGCAGCGCGCCGTGGAGCGGCGGGATCGCCTTGGTCGGATCGCGATTCTGCAGCACCTCGAGCGGCATGTCTTCGTGGAGCAGCAGCTTGAGCCAGTCGAGCAGCTCGGAGGTGGAAGGTTTTTTCTTCAGGCCAGGCACGTCGCGGACTTCGTAGAATAGGTCCATCGCGCGCGTGACGAGCAGCTTTTGGATGCCCGGAAAATGCACATCGACAATCGCCTGCATCGTCTCGCGGTCGGGAAACTTGATGTAATGGAAGAAGCATCGGCGCAGGAACGCGTCGGGCAGTTCCTTTTCGTTGTTGCTGGTGATCACCACCACCGGCCGCTCGACGGCGCGCACCGTCTCGCCGGTTTCATAGACGTGGAACTCCATGCGATCGAGTTCCTGGAGCAGGTCGTTGGGGAACTCGATGTCTGCCTTGTCGATCTCGTCGATTAACAGCACCGGCGGCTTGGGCCTGGTGAACGCCTCCCACAGTTTGCCGCGCCGGATATAGTTGCCGATGTCGTGGACGCGCGCGTCGCCGAGTTGGCCGTCGCGCAACCTCGCGACCGCGTCATATTCGTACAGGCCCTGCTGCGCCTTGGTGGTGGATTTGACGTTCCACTCGATCAGCTCGGCGTCGAGCGCTCCTGCGATCTCCTGCGCGAGGACGGTTTTGCCCGTGCCAGGCTCGCCCTTGACGAGCAGCGGCCGCCGCAGCGTGACGGCGGCGTTGACCGCGACCTTGAGGTCGTCGGTGGCGACGTAGGAACCGGTGCCCTGGAAGCGTTTCATGCCCGTGCGGTTAGCGGCAGGGGCGGCGGATGCAAGCGCCGGCGTGTCCGCGTCAGGCGTGCTCGCGCGCGACCGCGCGGGACTCGAGGAGCTGCCACAGCCCGCGATGCTGCGCGAGCACCTGCTGCGCGGCGAACCCCTGCGCGCGCTCGATCGCCACCGACGCGGGTGCGTCGGCGAGGATCGCGGCCGCGCCCGGCAGCGCGCAAGCGGCTTCGGTCACGCCGAAGCGATGCGCGGCAACGTCGAGAACGCCGCGGATCGCGCGCCAGTCCAGCACCAGCGCCGCCGCCGCGCCCAGCGCGCAGCCCGCGCGATCGGAGGCGACCAGCATGTCGAACGCGTGCCGCTGCCCCGCGACCGCCGCGGCGGACTCGGCTTGGCCGGGAGTGGAGGGCAGGGGGCCGGCGGCGGAGGTCAGGCGGGCAAGATAAGCGCGCTCCTCCGCGAACGCATGTGCGGCCTCGACCAGCCAATCGGCGGGGCAAACGGTCCGCGCGAGCGCGTGATCGATCACGCCGGGGTGGCGACCGTGCAGCACGCACACGCTATGCACCGCGTCGGCAAGATCACGGGTCAGTACGCCCGGTGCGGCGAGCCGTCGTACAAACGCCTCACCCCCACTGCCGTCGGCCGCGACCAGCGCCGCGAGCGTGCCCGCGCGCGGCATCGGCGCTGAAGGAAAGGGCATGCCCAAAACGCGGGTCCTTATCTGCTGCGCACCTGTGACAGGTGTCGCCTGGACCGTGCTTATAAACCGACTCGCGTAAACAAGCGGTGTAGAGCAACCTCGTCCGCACACGCCCATGCGGAGAAGGGCACGATATTATGGGTCCAGGAAACTCCGCATCTTGCGCGACCGCGAAGGGTGCTTGAGCTTGCGTAGCGCCTTGGCCTCGATCTGGCGAATGCGCTCACGGGTGACACTGAATTGTTGGCCGACCTCTTCCAGCGTGTGGTCGGTATTCATACCGATACCGAACCGCATCCGCAGCACCCGCTCCTCGCGCGGGGTGAGCGAGGCGAGGACGCGGGTCACCGTCTCCTTGAGGTTTGCCTGGATCGCCGCGTCGACGGGGATCACCGCGTTCTTGTCCTCGATGAAGTCGCCGAGGTGGCTGTCTTCCTCGTCGCCGATCGGCGTCTCGAGGCTGATCGGTTCCTTGGCGATCTTCATCACCTTGCGGACTTTCTCGAGCGGCATGCTCAAGCGTTCGGCCATCTCCTCGGGCGTCGGCTCGCGGCCCTGCTCGTGTAAGAATTGGCGGCTGGTCCGCACCAGCTTGTTGATCGTCTCGATCATGTGCACCGGGATGCGGATCGTGCGCGCTTGGTCAGCGATCGAACGCGTGATCGCCTGACGGATCCACCAGGTCGCATAAGTACTGAACTTGTAGCCGCGCCGATACTCGAACTTGTCGACCGCCTTCATCAGGCCGATATTGCCTTCCTGGATCAGGTCGAGGAACTGTAGCCCACGGTTGGTGTACTTCTTGGCGATGGAAATGACGAGGCGCAGGTTCGCCTCGACCATCTCCTTCTTGGCGATCCGCGCCTCGCGTTCCGCCTTTTGCACCATGTTGACGATGCGGCGGAACTCGATCAGCGCCATGCCGGTCTGCTGTGCGATCTCGCCGATCTCGGTGCGGATGCGGTCAACCGCCGCCGCCTCGTTGGTGACGAACGCGGTCCATTTCTTGTCGAGCTTGCCCAGCCCGGCGATCCAGTTCTCGTCCAGCTCGTGCCCGACATAGCGGTCGAGGAAGTCCTTGCGCGGCACCTTGTGGCGCTCGGCGAGACGCAGCATTTGCCCGCCCAGCGCGGTCAGGCGTTTGTTGTAGGCGTAAAGCTGGTCGACCAGGAACTCGATCTTGACGTTGTGGAACTGGACGCTCTCGACCTCGGCGGTCAGCTCCTCGCGCAACTTGTGATATTTGCGCTCGTCGGCGGGGGACAGCGCGCTGCCACCGCTCATCGCCACCAGGCGACGCTGCTGGACCTTGGCGAAGGTGCGATAGATCGCGGTGATGTTCGCGAACCGCTCGAGTGCCTGTGGTTTGAGCTGCTCCTCCATCTGCGCGAGCGACAGCGTGTTGTCGTCGTCCTCGTCGTCGGACGGGCGCGGGGCGCGGCGCTCGGTGAGGTCCTCCTCGTCCTCCTCGACGACGGCGACCTCCTCCGGTTCGGCTTCGGCCTTGAACGATGGACCCGCGCTGCTCTCGCTGATCTCGCCGGTGTCTTCCTCGGCGGCGGCGACCTGTTCGGCCGACGGCCCCTTGGACAGCATCGCGTCGAGATCGAGGATCTCGCGCAGCTGCATGCTGCCCTCGTTGAGCTGGGTGGACCAATCGATGATCGCGTTAAAAGTGATCGGCGACTCGCACAGGCCCAGGATCATCGTATCGCGGCCGGCCTCGATCCGCTTGGCGATGGCGATCTCGCCCTCGCGGCTGAGCAGTTCAACCGCGCCCATCTCGCGCAGGTACATCCGCACCGGGTCGTCGGTGCGGTCCATCGTCTCCTTTTTCTTGACCTCCGCGACCGGCGCAGCGACGTCGGGTTCCGCGTCATTGGTCTCGGGCTCGTCGTCGTCGTCGGCGCGCGCGTCGGTCTCGCCGTCTTCGCCGGCTTCCTCGTTCTCGACGACGTTGATGCCCATCTCGGACAGCGCCGCCATCACGTCCTCGGTCTGGTCCGAGGTCATTTCGCCCTGCGGGAGCGCTTCGTTCAGCTGGTCGTAGGTGACATAGCCGCGCTTCTTGGCCCGGGCGACAAACTTCTTGATGCCCGTGTCATTGAGATCGAGCAGCGGCTGATCGGTCACCTCGATCACGTCATCACCATCGCCACCATTGTTCTTCGCCATCAATCGCCCTCGGTCGCGCTCATACGAGCGTCTTCGTTCGCCTGCATCAGGTTGGCAAGCCGCTGTTCCAGCGCCTGCCGCTCCCTGACCAACGCCACCTGTCGTTCGAATGCCTCATCCGACAGATACGTCCGCATCGCCCGGGTGGCTTCAGCCAGCGCCGCATCCACCTCCGGCCGCGCGACCATGATGGCGATCGCTTCGTCGAGATCCGCGCAGGCCCGGATAGGATCGGCGGAGCGTTGCGCGAAGCTGTACGGCATGCGGTCGGCCCGGAGGAGTTCGGCGGCAATGGTGTCGAACCCTGACGTCGCCAATATGGAAAGTAACCTGGAGCTATCAAGCGTCTGATCTTCCAGCGCGACATCGACCACCGCTTCGAACAAGCGACCAAGCGCGCCGTCCGCTAGGCGAAGCGACCCCAGCACCTCCATGTGGCGGGCGATCTCCGCCGGGTGGCGGATCAGGCCCGCCAGCACCGCTTTGGCGAGCACGCGGTCGATGCCCGTCGAGCCAACCGCGCGCGCGTGCGGGTGATCGCCGCCCGCGGGAGGCTTGGGCGGCCCGCGCCGACCGGGGACGAACACACGCTTGGCGGGCGCGAAATGCGCATCGCAGCGGCGGCGAAACGCGGATTGATACTCGTATCGCACGCCCGAGTCGGCGATCGTCGCGGCCAGTTCCTGCAATCGCCGTTTCAGCCCGGCGCGCTGCTCGGGCGTATCGAGCGGTTCGGCGACCAGCTGATTGACCCATAGCCGGTCGTCGAGCGCCTGCGGCTCCGCGAGCAGCGCGTCGATTGCGCCGCGACCCCGCGCGCGGACGAGGTCGTCGGGGTCCTGTCCCTCGGGAAGCGTGACGAAGCCGAGCGACCGCCTCGCCGCCAGCAGCGGCAGCGCGCGGACGGCGGCGCGGCCAGCCGCCTTCTGTCCCGCCGCGTCGCCGTCGAGGCACAGCAGCGGCCGGTCGTGGACCTGCCACAACCGCTCCAGCTGCGCCTCGGTCAACGCGGTGCCGAGCGGGGCGACCGCCTCCTCGATGCCCGCCTGCGCGAGCGTGATTACGTCGAGATAGCCTTCGACGACGATCAGCCGCCCCGCCTTGCGCGCCGCCGCTGCCGCGCGGTCGAGGTTGAACAGCGTGCGGCCCTTGTCGAACAGCGGCGTGTCGGGGCTGTTGAGGTACTTCGGCTCGCCCCCTCCAGCTTCTTTGGCGCCGATCACGCGCCCGCCGAACGCGATCACGCGGCCGCGCGGGTCGCGGATAGGGATCATCAGCCGGCCGCGGAACCGGTCATACGGCTCCTTGCCCTCGACCTGGATCAGCAGCCCTGCCTCGATCAGCGTCGCGTCGCCGAAGTCGCGCAACGCGGTGCGCAGCTTCCCGCGCGTGTCGGGCGCAAAGCCGAGGTTGAACGCGCGCCTGGTCGCGTCGCTGATCCCGCGCTTCTTGAGCATCGCCAGCGCCTCGCCGCCGTCGAGCCCGCCCAGTTGCGCCTCGAACCAGTCGGCGGCGGCCTGACACGCCTCGTGCAGGCCCTTGGCGCGCTCCTGCTTCTCCGCTGCGCGCGGGTCGGGCGCGGGCACGTCCAGCCCCGCCACCTGCGCCAGCTCCTTGACCGCGTCGATGAACGGCAAGCCGCGCTGGTCGGTCATCCATCGGATCGCGTCGCCATGGGCGGAGCAGCCGAAGCAATGATAGAAACCCTTGTCGTCGTTGACGTAGAACGACGGCGTCTTCTCGTTGTGGAACGGGCAGCACCCCTTGTGTTCCCGCCCCGCGCGGGTGAGTTTCACGGACTTGCCTATTAGCGCGGACAGGGTGGTGCGCGCGCGCAGTTCGTCGAGAAAGGCGGGGGTGAGGGTCAGGACAACGCCGCCTTTACCAACCCGCTCGCCTTGCTCATGTCGAGCGCGCTGGCGTGACGGGCTTTCAGCTCGGCCATGACGCGGCCCATGTCTTTCATGCCCGTCGCGCCAAGCTCTCCCTTGATCGCCTCGATCGCGGCGCGGGTATCATTCTCGTTCATCTGTTGCGGCAGGAAGCGTTCGATCACCGCGACCTCCGCCTCCTCGGCGGCGGCGAGTTCCTCGCGCGCGCCCTGGCGGTAGAGCGTGATCGAGACTCGCGGCGCTGCTTCACCATCTTCTGCAGCACCTCCACCACCAGCGTGTCGTCGTCGGTCGGCTGAGCCTTGGTGCGCTCCTCGATGTCGCGGTTTTTCACCGCCGCCTGGATCAGGCGGATCGCGGCGACGTCCGACTTCTCGCCCGCCTTCATCGCGGTCACCAGCGCGGTCCTGATCGTATCTCGAATCATAGGATGCGTCCTTATCACGTTGACGCCGGGCGGGGGCGTGTTTAGCGGGCGGGGCTTAGCGACATCGTTGCGCCAACCCAAGGAGTGCTCGCCGATCATGGCCGACGCCGGTTCTAGTCACGCGCCTAGTGGAGCGACCGGGTGCTTGGTGCTGGCGAGTGGAGACGTGGCGTGGGGGCGCGGGTTTGGCGCGGAAGGGCGCGCGGTCGGCGAGGTGTGTTTCCACACCGCGATGACCGGCTATCAGGAGATTATGACCGACCCGTCCTTTGCGGGGCAGATGGTCACCTTCACCTTTCCGCACATCGGCAATGTCGGGGCCAACCCGGACGATGCGGAGGCGGACCTGCCGCACGCGCTGGGCATGATCGTGCGCGAGGACGTGACCGCGCCATCGAACTTCCGCTCGGTCGAGCGGCTCGACGCGTGGATGGCGCGGCACGGGCGGATCGGGCTGGCGGGAGTGGACACGCGCGCGCTGACCCGTCGCATTCGCGTGGGCGGCGCGCCCAACGGGGTGATCGCGCATGCGGCGGACGGCGTGTTCGACGTGCCGTTCCTGCTCGAGATGGCGCGCGCCTGGCCGGGGCTGGAGGGCATGGACCTCGCCGAGCGGGTCTCAACGCAGATGGACTATGCCTGGGAAGGCGGCGTGTGGCGGCTCGGGTTCGGCTATGGCGACGGCGGGTCGGGAGCTGGTCCACACGTCGTCGCGATCGATTACGGCAGCAAACGCAACATCTTCCGCAACCTTGCTCAGGCCGGGGCGAAGGTATCGGTTGTCCCCGCGACCGCGACGTTCGAGCAGGTAATGGCGCTGGAGCCCGATGGCGTGTTCCTGTCCAACGGCCCCGGCGACCCGGCCGCGACCGCGAAGTACGCCGCGCCGGTGATCCGGCGATTGCTCGATACGGGCAAGCCGCTGTTCGGTATTTGCCTGGGCCACCAGTTGCTCGCGCTGGCACTGGGCGCGCGCACGACCAAGATGTTCCAGGGCCATCGCGGCGCCAACCATCCGGTCAAGCGGCTGAGCGACGGCGTGGTCGAGATCACCAGCATGAACCACGGCTTCTCGGTCGTGCGCGACAGCTTGCCCGAGGGCGTGCGCGAAACGCACGTCTCGCTGTTCGACGGCAGCAACGCCGGGCTAGAGGTCGACGGCGGGCGTGTGTTCAGCGTGCAACACCACCCAGAGGCGAGTCCGGGGCCGCAGGATAGCTTGTACCTGTTTGAGCGGTTCTTGGGGATGTTGAGTTGAACAAGGCCATACAAGGAACGGGTGATGGACTTTGCGGTCTGTACGGATTGGTAAACTTCTTATTACATAAGAAAGAGATCGAAGACGAGGAGTGTCGTCCAAAACAGCGAGTGGCGATGCTATTGTTAAATCAAGTTGCGGACCGCTTAAATCTATTTACTCCGTACCATGTTGCCGATGGCCACACATGGGCCGAGCTAAAAGAGATATTCAACGCATTTAGTGACCGCTGGGAGATGGAATATCGAGCAGTATCTTTGAATGCAGTCTATAGACATCTAGGCAACGCACGCGGTAAAAATGCGGTATTGAGTGACATTGTCAATCAGCAAGGAGCTGCTGTTATTCTGGTCGATAAAGGCCAGCATTGGGTATTAGTCACCGCGAAGCATGTGGATGGTTCTTTCGTCATCGTTGATCCGTTCCATGGGAAGGTTAAAGGGTCTGTTAAGAGCATTGCGAACGTCTCACAAGGAATTGCTTTGCTTCCTTCGCAAAGCGAGCTTCTGGCGAAACTAAGTGCCTAAACGCACCGACATCTCCTCCATCCTTGTCATCGGCGCTGGCCCGATTATCATCGGGCAGGCGTGCGAGTTTGATCATTCGCGCGCACAGGCGATCACGCCCGCCACGGGTCGACCAAGTCCAGCCCAAGACCAGCAAAGTCCCTCGTATTCCGGGTCGCAAGCGTCATGCCGCGCGCCAGCGCGGTGGCGGCGATCTGCGTGTCGGCGGTGCCCGGATTGCGGCCGGCCCCTTCCTGATGGGCCAGCACCTCGGCGTAGCGCAACGCCGCCGCAAGATCGAACGGCGCTATCCTGTCCCGGTACAGAGCGATCACGTCGTCATAGGTGGCGCGCAGAGCGTGCTTGCGCCGCCCCTCGGGCATCAGTGTCACGCCCGACAGGAACTCACCCACCACGACCGTGGACAGCCAAAGCCGTTCGGCGTTCACCTGCTCCCACGCAAGTACTGCCGGGTCCGGAACGGACTTCACCAGCTCGCTCCAGACATTCGTGTCGACCAGGATCATTCCTCGTCGAACACCGGAATCCGCGCTCGGCTGCGCGGCGGGATCGGAAGGTCGATGCCGGGACGACTTGCCTCATAAAGCATTTGGCCGATCGACTTGCGGGGTGGTCGGGGTTCCTCGACAGAGGCCATGATGATCTGGCGTCCCTCCTCCTCCATCGATCGACCCTTCGAAGCGGCGCGTTGATGGAACCGACGCTTCACGTCGTCGGGAATGTTCCGGATGGTCAGGCTCGCCACGACCGTTCTCCCATGACTGCAATGCAATCACAATATGCACTGATCGCGTAGGAAACAATGCCCAAGCGCACCGACATCTCCTCCATTCTCGTCATCGGCGCGGGGCCAATTGTCATCGGGCAGGCGTGCGAGTTCGATTATTCGGGCACGCAGGCGATCAAGGCATTGCGCGAGGAGGGGTATCGGATCGTCCTCGTCAACTCCAACCCGGCGACGATCATGACCGATCCCGAGCTGGCCGATGCTACCTATATCGAGCCGATCACGCCTGCGGTGGTCGCCAAGATCATCGCCAAGGAACGCCCGGACGCGGTGCTGCCGACGATGGGCGGGCAAACCGCGCTCAACACCGCGCTGGCGCTGTTCCACGACGGCACACTGGCGAAATACGGCGTGCAAATGATCGGCGCGGACGCCGCAGCGATCGACAAGGCGGAGGACCGGCACAAGTTCAAGGTGGCGATGACCGGGATCGGGCTGGAATCGGCCCGCTCCGCGATCGCGCATACGGTCGAGGAGGCGCTGGCGGGGCTGGAGATCACCGGGCTTCCCGCGGTGATCCGGCCGTCGTTCACGCTCGGCGGGACCGGCGGGGGCATCGTCTATAACCGCGCGGAGTTCGTGGAACTGGTCCGCAAGGGACTCGACGCATCGCCGACCACCGAAGTGCTGATCGAGGAGTCGCTGCTCGGCTGGAAAGAATATGAGATGGAGGTCGTCCGCGACCGCAATGACAATTGCATCATCGTCTGCGCGATCGAGAATGTCGACCCGATGGGAGTGCACACCGGCGACTCGATCACCGTCGCGCCCGCGCTGACGCTGACGGACAAGGAATACCAGATCATGCGCAACGCGAGCATCGCTTGCCTGCGCGAGATCGGGGTCGAAACAGGCGGGTCCAACGTCCAGTTCGCGGTCAATCCGAAGGACGGGCGGCTGATCGTCATCGAGATGAACCCGCGCGTGTCGCGCTCCTCCGCGCTTGCGTCGAAGGCGACCGGCTTCCCGATCGCCAAGGTCGCGGCCAAGCTGGCGGTCGGCTACACGCTCGACGAGATCACCAACGACATCACCGGCGCGACCCCCGCCAGTTTCGAGCCGACGATCGACTATGTCGTCACCAAGATGCCCCGCTTCGCGTTCGAGAAGTTCAAGGGCGCGGAGGCGGTGCTGGGGACCGCGATGAAGTCGGTCGGCGAGGTAATGGCGATCGGGCGCAACATCCACGAATCGATGCAGAAGGCGCTGCGCGGGCTGGAGACGGGGCTGAGCGGCTTCGACGAGGTCACGCGGCTGGTGGGGGCACCGCGCGCGGACATCGAGGCGGCGCTGGCGGTGGCGACGCCCGACCGGCTGCTCGTCGCCGCGCAGGCGTTGCGCGAAGGGTTCAGCGTCGCTGAGGTTCACGTGATCGCGAAATACGATCCGTGGTTTTTGGAGCGCATCGCCGAGATCATCGCGGTGGAGCGCGACGTGCGAGCGGGCGGCTTACCAGACAGAGCGACGGGCGTGCGGCGGCTCAAGGCGATGGGGTTTAGCGACAAGCGGCTCGCGACGCTTGCGGGCCGAACCGAAGCGGACGTGCGCGAGGCACGGCACGCGCTCCGCGTTCGGCCCGTGTTCAAGCGCATCGACACCTGCGCCGCCGAGTTCGACGCGCCAACGCCGTATATGTATTCGACCTACGAAGCGCCGACCTTCGAGGCGCCCGAGGACGAGAGCCAGCCGTCCGACCGCCGGAAGATCGTCATTCTCGGCGGCGGGCCGAACCGGATCGGGCAGGGGATCGAGTTCGACTATTGCTGCTGCCACGCCTGTTTCGCGCTTGCGGATGCGGGTTATGAGACGATCATGGTCAACTGCAATCCGGAGACGGTGAGCACGGACTACGACACGTCCGACCGCCTGTATTTCGAGCCGCTGACCGCCGAGGGCGTGCTCGAGATCCTGCATGTCGAGCAGTCGCGCGGCGAGCTGATCGGCGTGATCGTCCAGTTCGGCGGGCAGACCCCGCTCAACCTCGCGCGCGCGCTGGAGGCGGCAGGTATCCCGATCCTGGGCACCAGCCCCGACGCGATCGACCTGGCGGAGGATCGCGAGCGGTTCGCTGCGCTGGTCGAACAACTGGGCCTCAAACAGCCCGCCAACGGCATGGCGCGAACGCGTGAGGAGGCGGTCTCTATCGCCGAGCGGATCGGCTATCCGGTGCTCACGCGCCCCAGCTATGTGCTTGGCGGGCGCGCGATGGAGATCGTCGACGCGCCCGCGCAGCTCGACCATTATCTCGCGACCGCCGTGCAAGTGTCCGACGGCGCGCCGGTTCTGATCGACCAGTACCTCCGCGACGCGATCGAGATCGATGTGGATGCGTTGTGCGATGGCGACGACGTGGTGGTCGCCGGGGTGCTCCAGCACATCGAGGAGGCAGGCGTACATTCGGGCGACAGCGCCTGCTCGCTGCCACCTTATTCGCTCTCGGACGGCGTCATTGCGGAGATCGAGCGGCAGACCGACCTGCTCGCGCGGGCGCTCAGCGTGCGCGGGCTTATGAACGTGCAGTTCGCGGTCAAGGATGGGGCGGTGTACCTCATCGAGGTCAACCCGCGCGCGTCGCGGACCGTGCCGTTCGTCGCCAAGGCGATCGGGACGCCGGTGGCCAAGATCGCCGCCCGCGTCATGGCGGGCGAGAAGCTGCGCAACCTGCCGCCGATCGACTGGCGGGTGCCGTATAGCGCGGTGAAGGAAGCGGTGTTTCCGTTCAATCGCTTCCCGGGCACCGATCCGGTGCTCAGCCCGGAGATGAAGAGCACGGGCGAGGTGATGGGAATTGATACCGATTTCACCGTTGCCTTCGCCAAGTCGCAACTCGGCGCGGGGACAGTGCTACCGGAGACTGGCACCGTGTTCATTAGCGTCAAGGACGGCGACAAGGCCGCGATCCTGCCTGCCGCGCGTGACCTGGCCGCGCACGGTTTTCACCTCGTCGCGACCGGCGGCACCGCCACTTACCTCGCGGAGCAAGGGGTCGCGGTCGAGCGGGTGAACAAGGTCGCGCAGGGCCGGCCGCATATCGTTGACCGCATCGCCGATGGCGCGGTCGCGATGATCGTCAACACCACCGAGGGCTGGCAGTCGCTGCAGGACTCGCAGCCGATCCGGGGCGAGGCGCTGGCGCGGCGTATCCCGTACTTCACGACCGCGCAGGCGGCGGTGCAGGCCGCGCGCGCGATCGCGAGCGGCGCGACCCGCAACCTTGAAGTACGACCGCTCCAGTCCTATCATTCCGCCTCGCGCGAATAAGCCCCCGACATTCTCGGTAACGTGCGGGCGGGCAGGGCGGAGCCCGCTTGGGGGCGGGGCTTTGTTAAAGGACGAGGGCGATGGCCACGGTCGAAAAGATGCCGATGCTGCAGGAGGGCTATGTAACGCTCACCGCCGACTTGAAGCGCCTCAAGGCCGAGCGTCCTGACATCGTCGCCTCGATCGAGGAAGCGCGCGCGCATGGCGACCTGTCCGAGAATGCCGAGTATCACGCCGCCAAGGAGCGCCAGGGCCAGATCGAGGCGTCGATCGGCGACATCGAAGACAAGCTCAGCCGCGCGCAGATCATCGATCCGCGCGAATTGTCGGGCGAGAAGATCGTGTTCGGCGCGACCGTGACGCTGATGGACGAAGACGAAAAGCCGATCCGCTATCAGATCGTTGGCCAGACCGAAGCGGACGCAAAGACTGGCCGCATCTCATACAACTCCCCGCTCGGCCGCGCGCTGATCGGGCGCAAGGTGGACGAGGAAGTGGAGGTGACGGTGCCGTCGGGAGACCGGTACTATCTGGTTTCCAAGGTGGAGTTCATCTGACCCTGCCGGTGCCGATGTTCAACATCTCGGATTAGTTTGGGCCGTTGTACTGTGTCGTGAAGCCAGAAGCAGCCTGTCACTTGGCTCGGAGCAGGATTAGCTTGAGTGAACTTGACGAGGTCTGGCCGAGCTTTTGCCGCTGTCGCGATGAGCTATTCTAAGCAGCACTAATTTTCCGTCCTGGTCGCTCATCATCGTTGGCGGCGGCACGGCAGGACGGACGAGCAGGGCCGCGACGCGGACGGCGGCGATGCCCCGGCCGACGCAACAGCCGCGTGAGGACGATCAGGCGGGCCGATACGGACAGGAGCGCGACGCTTGTGATGGTTTCAAGCCACGTCGTCGCCTCGAACGCTGTCACCCAAATTCCGACTTCGGGCAACGCCGCCGCAAGTAGGCGAATACCATCCGCGTGCAGCAACGACAGTAGGATTGCCGCAGTTGTCAGCAACGTCAGCCCGAGCAGCACCTCTCCGCGTGTAATCCGGCTCACGCGCGTAATGGGTCCCGCCAGCATCCAGTGATGGAGAAAACGGCCGAGCCATGTTTCCGGCGCGAACCACAAGATCAGCCACGCGCAGACAAATATCCCAGTCGCCATTTCCGCTCACATTTTCCGCGAGGGTCCACATCCAAATACGGTGATCATTTCGCAGCTTTGGCCAGCAGGTTCGGCTCGAGCAGTCTATGCAGGTGGACGACCACGTACTTCATCTCGGCATCATCGACCGTGCGCTGGGCTGCCCCGCGCCAAGCGTTTTCTGCGCTGGCATAGTCTGAAAAAACGCCAACAACCTCGATCGACGACAGATCGTCGAAGTCAAGGCCTTGCGGGTCGGCGACCCGGCCTCCGAACACGAGGTGCAGCTTGCTCATGATGGTCTCCCGCGCGGCAATGCGATATGCGCACGACTAGAGCGGTTCCCCTTCGGTGGGAACCGCTCTCATGGCAACCGTCGGCACTTCTCAGGCGCTGGGCGCGGTCGCTTTGCTGCGTGCGGCCTCAGCGGCAGCGGAACCTGCGCTGGTCAACGCCTTGGTCAGTCCTTCAAGCAGCGAGCGGAACTGGTCCTGCGCGCCTTCGCGGGTCAGTCCGCGCTGCGTCAATTCGGCCTGAGCATTGTCTTTGGCGGCGGCGATCGCGGCGGTCGCGCCCGTGCCGATCCGCTTGCCGACCGGGGCAAGCAGTTCACGCTCGCGCTGCGTCTTGGGAAGCAGCGCGCCCGCGACCAGCCCCAGCGCCAGCCCGCCGACCAGGATGCCGACCGGATTGCCGGCGGTGGTTACCTGACGCGCCGCATCACGCGAGGTCTCGAACGCGTGCTGCGCAGCGTCGCGAGTGGTCTGAAGCGCGCTCGAGGCGGCATCCTTGGCGGCGCCTAGTTGTTCACGGGCCTTGTCCTGCAAGGAACTCTGGTCGACGTCGGTCATGGGGAGCCTTCTCCGGATTGGTGTGAGGTGGACGATATGGCAACCGCGCTACCGTCGCTATACGTCTTGCGCGGGCGGCGGCGGAACAGCCGGGCGAGTGGTTTGCGGACCACAAGCAATGCGAGCACTGCAGCCGCGCCAGTGACCGGCTTCGGGTTGCGCTTGACCGTTTCCAAGGTAGACACGCCCGTATTGGTCAACCGCGCCTTCGCACGGTTGCTGATCACCTTGGGATCAAGCTTTTCCTGCAACGCATTCACATCGCGCGATAGCTTGTCGCGCGCGGCCTGCGCATCGGCGGTTGCCTTGACCACGTCGGCTTGCGGATCGGTCATGCCTTGGCTCCCGTCGTCGGCGCGGGCGACAGCTTTTTAATGCCGAGATAAGCAAGCACGCCTGCCATCGCGAACACCGCGCCGACCACGATCAGTGTCGCCCAACCGGGGCCGACCAGCGTCGCCAATGTCAGAATAAGGCCGACCAGCAACGCGCCAAGTGCTTCCAACGCCAGCACACCTGCCGCGACCAGAAAGATCGCCGCCTCTTTGTAAGCGGCGACGCGTTCGTTGACCTTAGCCTTGACTAGCGCGATTTCGGTGCGGACAACATCGCGCGTGTCATCAACGAGTTGGCCGACCAGCTTGGTTACGCCGGGCGATTCGCCGGGAGACAGCTCGACCCACTCGGGCGCGTGGGGCGCATGCGAAACGCCAGCGGGGCGTATCGTATCGGGGACGGTCGCCATCACGCGTCGCGCTGTTCAAGGCCGGACGACAGCAGCCGCGCGAGCACGAAGCCGATCGCCGCCGCCGCGCCGACCGCGACTGCGGGGCTCTTGCGCACCAGCTCGCGCGCGTCGTCGAACAATTCGTCCGTATCCTTGCCGCGGACCTGTTCCGCGAACCCGGACACGGCGTCCGCCGCCTGGCGCGCGTACTGCCCGTATTGCTCGCCGAGCTTCTCGTCGACTTGGCCCGCCGCGTCGTTGAGCATCTGCGTCAGCTGATCGAGCGCGCCGGTCGCGCGCTCTTTGCCCTGATCGACGAAGCCGCGAGCCTTGTCGGTCGCTTGCTCGGTCAACCGCTGTGCGCCTTGCTTGACCTGATCGGCGGCGGGAATGGGTGCAGGCTTGGTCTCGGCGCTGAATCCGACGCCTTGGTTTTTTAGCGGAGCGGCGGAGGTAAACTCGGCCTTGGCACTGGTGTCGGCATCAGTCATCGGCTGGGCGGGGTCGTCCATGTCGGTGTCTCCTCAATTGCCGGTAGAACACCAAGGTTATCGTGACGGTTCCATCGTTACGCCTTCGATTGCCGTTATGCGCCACCTTGGCTAGGAACCGCGCCAGCAACGGGGGTTCAGCACATGACCGCGATCATCGACATTCACGCGCGCCAGATCCTGGACAGCCGGGGCAACCCGACGGTGGAGGTCGACGTGCTGTTGGAGGACGGCAGCTTCGGCCGTGCTGCGGTGCCGTCAGGGGCGTCCACGGGCGCGCACGAAGCGGTGGAGCGGCGCGATGGTGACGCGACACGTTGGGGCGGCAAGGGCGTCGACCGCGCGGTGGAGGCGGTCAACGGTGAGATCGCGCTGGCGGTGGTCGGCATGGACGCGGAGGACCAGGCGGACCTGGACCGCGCAATGATCGCGCTCGACGGCACGCCCAACAAGGGCAAGCTGGGGGCGAACGCGATCCTCGGGGTCAGCCTCGCGGCGGCGAAGGCGGCGGCGGACGCGCGCGGGCTGCCGCTATATCGCTATGTCGGCGGGGTGGCGGCGCATGTGTTGCCGGTGCCGATGATGAACATCATCAACGGCGGCGAACATGCGGATAATCCGATCGACTTTCAGGAGTTCATGGTCATGCCCGTCGGCGCACCGACGCTGGCCGAGGCGGTCCGCTGCGGGTCGGAGATCTTCCACACGCTCAAAAAGGCGCTGCACGACAGGGGGCTGGCGACGGCGGTCGGCGACGAGGGCGGGTTCGCGCCCAATCTGGCAAGCACCACCGACGCGCTCGATTTCATCATGCGCTCGATCGAGGCGGCGGGATACAAGCCGGGGCACGATGTGATGCTGGCGCTCGATTGCGCAGCGACCGAATTCTTCCGCGACGGTAAATACCACATTTCGGGCGAGGGCAAGGTGCTCGGGCCGCAGGAGATGGCGGACTACCTCGCCGACCTCGCGCAGGATTATCCGATCGCCTCGATCGAGGACGGGATGGCCGAGGACGATTTCGAGGGCTGGGCGGCGCTGACCCAGGCGATCGGCGCGAAGGTGCAACTGGTCGGCGACGATTTGTTCGTCACCAACCCGGAACGGTTGCGGATGGGCATCAGCAAGCGGCTGGCCAACTCGCTGCTGGTCAAGGTCAATCAGATCGGCACGCTGATCGAGACGCTGGAGGCGATCGCGGTGGCGTCGCGGGCGGGTTATACGTCGGTGATGTCGCACCGCTCGGGCGAGACGGAGGACGCGACCATCGCCGATCTCGCGGTCGCGACGAACTGCGGGCAGATCAAGACGGGAAGCCTCGCGCGGTCCGACCGGCTGGCGAAATACAATCAGCTGATCCGCATCGAGGAAGAGCTGGGCCACGCGGCGGTGTACGCCGGGCGCGGCGTCCTGCGCGCCGAACGGGCTTGATCGACGCGCGTCGAGGGACGAAGACGGCGGCGATGACGCGCCGCCCGAACAAGCTCCGCTCCACGCTGACCCGCGCGGCCGCGCCGGGTCTGGCGCTGGTCGCGATGGCGTTCTTCGGCGCATACGCGGTACTGGGGCCGAACGGCGTGCTGGCGTTCGGCGATTATCAACGGCAGGTCGCGCGGCGCGAGGTCGCCCAGGCGGCGCTCGACAGACAGCGCGCGGTGTTGCGCAATCGGGTGGGGTTGCTCGACCCCCGGCACGCCAACCCGGACCTGGTCGACGAACTGACGCGCAAGCAGCTAAATGTGGTGCATCCGGACGAGGTGGTCGTGCCGATGAAGTGAGGGGCCAGGGAGCAGGGAGCAGGGAGGATCAGCCTGCTCCCTGCTCCGTGTTTTCTGCTACCGTCCCAAGAACGTCAGCAAATCCTTGGTCAGCCGATCGCTGGCGGTGACGTTCAGGCCGTGCGGCTCGCCGTCATATTCGACCAGTTGACTGGTCGCGATGCCCTTGGCGGCGGCGCGGCCGCTGGCGTCGATGGGGACCGTCTTGTCGGCGGTGCCGTGGATCACCAGCGTCGGTACGTTGAAGCTCGCCAGATCGGGGCGGAAATCGGTGTGCCCGAACGCTTGCGCACAGGCGAGCGTCGGGTGCAGTCCCGCCCGCATCGCGTTGCGCGTCGCGCCGTGCACCACCTCCTCGCTGACCGGGCTGGTGACCCAGCCGACGCCGAAGAATTGCGGCATGAACGTCTTGGCGAAGAAATGCTCGCGATCCTTCTGGATGCCCGCGCCGATCTCGTCGAACTTGGTCTGCGGCGTGCCGTCGGGGTTGTCGGGCGTCTGTAACATGTAGGGCACGACCGAGGCGACCAGTGCGGCCGCGGTCACGCCCTTGCCGCCATGCCGGCTCATGTACCGCGCGACCTCGCCGCCGCCCATCGAGAAGCCGACCAGCATCGCGTCCTGCGTCGCGCCGGTCGCCGTCATGACGTCGGCGAGATCGTCGGCCAACGTGTCGTAATCGTAGCCGCTCCACGGTTGATCCGAGCGGCCGAACCCTCGCCGGTCATAGGCGATCGCGCGGAAGCCCGCTTGCGCCAATGCCATCGCCTGCGGGTCCCACATGTCGGCGTTGAGCGGCCAGCCGTGAAGCAGGATCACCGGGCGACCCGCACCCCAATCCTTGACGTATAGATTGGTCCCGTCGCGGGTCTTGATTATGGGCATGGTGGCGCTCCGTTCGGCTCGGCTGCTTAACAACGCGCACGCGCGGCTGTTCCCGTCGGCGCTGGCGCGAGCGCGCGGAGTCTGCCAGCATATGCCGATATGAGCCGGAGAAGCAGATGCGTAAGGTGATTTTGTTGGCGAGCGTCGCCTTGGCCCTGGTCGCGCCGGGGGCCATCGCCCGTTCGAGCCCGGCTCCGGCGCTGGCCGCGAAGAGCTGGTCGACGTTTCGCGACGGCTTCGTCGAGCGGTTCTTTCAGCTCGATCCGTATAGCGCGGTGTACGAAGGCCGGCATGAGTTCGACGGGCAGCTGCCCGATTGGAGCGACGCGGGGCTGAAGCGACAGGCGGACCTGTTCCGCGCCACGCTGGCGCGGGCGCGCGCGTTCCCCGTCGCCGGGCTGACCGCGCAGGAGCGGTTCGAGCGCGGGTATCTGATCAAGGTGGTCGAGGGTAAGCTGTTCTGGCTCGCCGACGCGGACCGGCCGCACAGCAATCCCGCCTATTAAGTCGACGGCGGGCTGGACCCCAACGTCTATATCGCCCGCACCTATGCGCCGCCCGCGACCCGGATGCGCGCGCTGGCGAAGATGTTCCGACAGGTGCCGAGCAGGGCGGCGGCGATCCGCGCCAATTTGCGCACGCCGATGCCCGCCAGCTTTGTTACATATGGAGGGAAGGCGTTCGACGGGTTCGCGGACTTTTACGGCACCGACGCGAAAAAGGCGTTCGCTACCGTGAAGGACCCCGCGCTCAACACCGAGTTCGACCGCGCCGCCGCCGACGCGTCGCGGGCCATGCGCGAACTGGCGACGTGGATCAAGGCGCAGGCACCGTCCGCAACGCAAGGCTTCGCGTTCGGCGCGGCGCGGTTTTCGCGGATGCTCGCGGCGACGGAGGCGGTGGACACGCCGCTCGATCAGCTGGAGGCGGTCGGGCGCGCGGACCTGCAGCGCAACCGCGACGCGCTGACCGCCGCGTGCGCGAGCTAGGCGCCGGGTGCGACCATCCCGGACTGCACCGCCAAGATGGGCGCGCACAAGGCCGATGGTGGCCCCGTAGCGGCAGCGCGCACGATGCTGCCGACACTCCGGCAATTCGTGGTGTCACACGATCTCGTCTCGATCCCGGGCACCGAGTCCGCGCTGGTGGAGGAAAGCCCGCCGTACAACCGGCAGAACGCCGCGTACATCGACCCGCCCGGGCCGTACGACAAGGGCGTGCCGTCGGTGTACTACATCTCGCCGCCCGACCCGACCTGGACCAAGAAGGTGCAGGACGAGTTTGTGCCCGGCCAAGGCAATCTGCTGTTCACCACCGTGCATGAGGTGATGCCGGGGCATTTCGTGCAGTTCCTCCACGCCAACCGCTCGCCATCGCGCTTCGGCCAGCTGTTCGTCGGCTATGCCTTCGCGGAGGGCTGGGCGCATTATGCGGAGGAGATGATGTGGGAAGCGGGGCTGGGGCAGGGCGACCCGGAAACGCATATCGGCCAGCTGTCGGAGGCGTTGTTGCGCGACTGCCGCTTCCTGTCCGCGATCGGCCTGCACGCGCGCGGCATGACGCAGGCGCAGTCCGAGCGGATGTTCGTCGAGCAATGCTATCAGGACGAGGGCACCGCGCGGCAACAGGCGGCGCGCGGGACCTACGACCCGCTGTACCTCAGCTACACGATGGGCAAGCTGATGATCCGGCGGCTGCGAACGGACTGGACCGCGACGCATGGCGGGCGAGCTGGTTGGCGCGCGTTCCACGACCAGCTGCTGAGCTATGGCGGGCCGCCGCTGCCGCTGGTGCGCCAGGCGATGATGGGCGAGGCGGACGCGACGGCGGCGTTTTGATCACCGCCCCGATCACCGTGTGGTCTTGAGCGTCGGCACGTTTTCTTGTGTCTCGGTCGCGGCGGGACTGCGGAGCGAGGGGCGCAGGCGCGCGAGGCTGCATAGCCCCGCGACCAGCGCCAGCCCCGCCGCGACCAGCGCGGGCGTTCGGCCCGTGCCGACACCCAATGCGAGCAGCGCGGCGACCAGCGTCGCGCCGGTGGTCTGCCCTGCCAGCCGGACGGTGGACACCAGTCCGCCCGCCGCCGCCGCCCGCTCGCGCGGCGCGCTGCCGATGATCAACCGCGCATTGGGAGGCAGGAACGTCCCGAACCCCGAGCCGCACAAGGCCATCCGCCACGCGACATCGAACGGTGTCGGATGCGCGGGCAGCATGGCGAGCAGGGTCAGCGCAAAGATCGACACCGCCATGCCGATGCCGCCGAGCACGCCCGCCGGTATCCGGTCGGACAGCCACCCGGCGAGCGGCGCGACCACCATGTTGGTCAACGGCCACGGCGCGATGCACGCGCCGATCGTGGCGGCGGTGAAGCCGGCCGCCTGCAGCCGGAACGGCGTGGAGATCAGCAGCGTCATCGACGCGGTGAATGCGACGAAGGCGCCGAACGCCGACAACGCCACCACCGGGCGCGCGAGCAGGTCGATAGGCAGGATCGGGCTCTCCTGCCCGCGCTCGCGACGGACGAACAGCACGCCGATCACCACCCCTGCCGCCACGATCGCGGCGGAAACGACCGGGCTGTCGCCATGCACGATCGACTCCAGCCCGCCAACCACGAGCCCGAACATCGCCGCGCACAGGACTGCGCCGACCAGGTCGAAGCTGGCTTGGCGCGGCGCTGGGTTGGGGATCGCGCGGCCGAACGCGAGGCTTAGCACCGCGAACGGGATCGCGCTGGCGAACACCCACGGCCACGGCGCAATCTTGAGCACCAGCCCGCCAATCGTCGGCGCGGCCGCCGCCGACGATGTCACCACCACCGAGTTGATGCCCAGACCGCGCCCAAGCTGGTCCGACGGATAAATCTGCCGGATCAGCGCGGAGCCGACGCTGAGCACGCCGGCCGCGCCGATCGCCTGCGCGGCGCGGACGATCAGCAGGAACGGCAAGCTCTTGGCGAAGAAGCACAGCAGGGTCGCGACGGTGAACAGCATTTGCCCGCCCTGGAAGGTACGCTTCAGCCCGATCCGCTCGCCCAGCCCCGAGAAGGGGAGCAACAGCATCACCAGCATCACCTGATAGACGGTGACGATCGACACTACCGCGCTCTGATCAACCCGAAGGTCGCGCGCGATCGTCGGGAGCGCGACGTTGGCGACGCCGCCGTCGATCACCACCAGCGCCGACGCGAACGACATCGCGGCAATCGCGAGATAGCGGCGGGGGAGCGGGAGGCCGTCGGTCATCGGCCTGCCATAGCGCGCCCGGCGGAGAGGGGAACGGGTTGCGCGCGTCGGTCGCGGACGGCATCACCCTACATCGACGTGGACGGGGATGGGTATGCGGACGGTGGCATTAGCCTTGGCGGCGACGGTGGCGCTTGCGGCGGGGCCGCTCACGGCGCAGACGGCGCGGATGACGACCGAGGCCGATCCGTATCTGTGGCTGGAGGACAAGGACGGAGCAAAACCGCTCGCCTGGGTCGAGGCGGAGAATGCACGCACGTTGCCCCGGCTGCAACACGACCCACGCTACGCGGTGTTCCACGCCGAGGCGTTGGCGATCGCCGCCGCCAAGGACCGGATTCCGGCCCCGCAGCAGGTCGGCGGGCGCATTCTCAACTTCTGGCGCGACGCGGAGCACCCGCACGGGCTGTGGCGGTGGACTACCGAGGCCGATTACGCCTCGCCCGAGCCGCGTTGGACCACGCTCCTCGACCTCGACGCGCTGGGCAAGGCGGAAGGAAAGCAATGGGTCTGGAAGGGGTTCACCTGCCTCCAACCCGACGAGCGGTTCTGCCTGGTCCAGCTGTCCGAGGGCGGCGAGGACGCGGTGGAGATGCGCGAGTTCGACCTGGCGACGGGCCGATTCGTCGAGGGCGGCTTCCACCTCCCCAAGTCGAAGCAGGACGCGACCTGGATCGACCACGACACGTTGCTGGTGTCGCGCGACTGGGGCGCGGGGACGCTGACCCAATCGGGCTATGCGTTCGTGGTCAAGCTGGTGAAACGGGGGCAACCGCTGGCGGCGGCGACCGAGGTGTTCCGCGGCGCGCCGACCGATCAAGTCTCGACGTCGAGCTATGAACTGCGTGACGCGCGCGGGCAGCGGCTGGTGGTGATCCAGCGCGGCGTCACCTTCTTCGGCGCGGAAAAGCTGCTCTACACGCCGGGTGGGCTGACCAAGCTCGACCTGCCCGCGCGTGCGCAGCCGGTCGCGCTGCTTGACGGGCAGGTCGTGTTCTCGACCAGCGACCCGTGGGGGGCGGTGCCGGCGGGCGCGCTCGCCAGCGCGCCGCTGGCGGAGGTGGAGCGCGGGGTGCTCAAGCCGGTGGTGATCTTCGCGCCGGGTCCCCGCGAGTCGGTCGAGGACGTCAGTTTGACGCGTAGCAAGGGCCTGCTGGTCGTCTCCGACAACGTGCGTGGTCGCGCGTTCACCTTGTCGCATGGAACGGGAGGCTGGACCCGCGCACCTATCCCGCTGCCCGACAACGCCTCCATCGGCGTCGCCAGCGCGACCGACCGGAGCGACCACGCCTATCTCACCGTCACCGGGTTTCTGACCCCGACCAGCCTCTACGTGGTCGACGCTTCGGCACCTGCGCCCACCATCGTCAAAACATTGCCGCCGCGCTTCGACGCGTCGAACGATGTGGTCGAGCAGTTCGAGGCGACGTCGACCGATGGCACCAAGGTCCCGTACTTCGTGGTCCATCGCAAGGGCGTGAGGCTGGACGGGACGACGCCGACGATCATGACCGCCTATGGCGGGTTCCAGCTGTCGATGACGCCCACCTATTCCGGCGTCACGGGCAAATTGTGGTTAGAGCGTGGGGGCGGCTTCGTGCTCGCCAACATCCGCGGCGGCGGCGAGTTCGGGCCCGCGTGGCACGACGCGGGACGCAAGACCAAGCGCCAGGTGATCTATGACGACTTCGCCGGCGTCGCCAAGGACCTCGTCGCGCGCGGGCTGACCAGCCCCGCCAGGCTGGGCATCTATGGCGGGTCGAACGGCGGCTTGCTGATGGGTGTCGAGTTCAACCAGCATCCCGAGCTGTGGGGCGCGGTGGTGATCCAGGTGCCGTTGCTCGACATGCTCCGCTATGAACAGATCGCGGCGGGCGCGTCGTGGGTCGACGAATATGGCAGCATCAGCAACCCGGAGGAGCGCGCGTTCCTGGCGTCAATCTCGCCATACCAGAACCTCAAGCGCGGGGTCGCTTATCCCGAGCCGTATATCTGGACCACCACCAAGGACGATCGCGTCGGCCCGCAACATGCGCGCAAGTTTGCCGCGCGGATGAAGGAATATGGGCTGCCGTACCTCTTTTACGAAGACACGGCGGGCGGCCATTCGGGTGACGCCGACATCGAACAGGGCGCGCGGTTACAGGCGTTGCAGATGGTGTATTTCGCGCAGAAGCTGATGGGCGCGGCGAAGTAGGCTCAGCCCGCCAGCGCGGCGGCCAACTGTTCCTTGGTCATCTTGCTGCGGCCCGCGACGCCACGCTTGGTCGCCTCCGCGTACAGGTCCGCGCGGCTACGGTGGTCGCGGAAGGGGCGGGTCTTGGCGGCTACATCGGCGGGCTGGGCCGCGAACTGATGTCCTTCCTTCGTCGCCTCGCGTTTGGCGGCGGTGGTGCAGGCATAGTCATCGTCGGATAGCGACTCGATCGCCGCCTTGGGCAGGTAACGCTCGCCGGTGTCGCCACTCTTCGCGCCCGACTTGGTGGTCCACTCCTCCTCCGTCCATTCGTGGAGCGAGTTGTGCGGGTCGCGTTTGCCCAGATAGCCGCCGCCCTGGTGCTTGTAGTCCAACACCGCCATCTGCGCCTTGCGCGCGGACCATTGGCCCGCCTTGCCGCCCTTGGCCCCGGCCGTCACCTCGGCCTTGATACGTTCCCACAAAGCAGGGTCAGATTTCTCGGCGGTCTCGCTCATCCGGCCCTAACCGCTTGGTGGCGGAGCGGTTCCCGGCGGAACGGGGCAGGGGAGCGATCGTTACGCCCGCATCGATGACCTGAGAGGAACGACGATGGGCAAGGGCATTTTGTTGTGGCTGGTGGGCATCCCGTTGCCGATCATCGTGCTGCTGCTGCTGTTCTGGCATTGACCTGATCGGCCGCTTCGCGCGCATTCCTGTTGCGGTGCGGAACGGACGCCTGCACTCAGTGTTGTTGCTGTGCAGCATCGCGAGCGAGGTGGCCATGAACCCGATCAACGACGCCAATACCGGACCGCCGGCGATCGTGCTGGAAGCAATCGTCAAGCAGCGCGCGATCGCCGCGACCTACAATCGCGCCGACGTGACGCTCGCGCCGCATATCCTCTACACGCGGCACGGCGACCTGCACATCGACGCGCTGACGCTGGAGCGGGACGGTCGCCCGCCCAAGGAGCACAAGATCGGGACGTTCAAGCTGACCGGGCTCGGCGCGCTGCGACTCACCCCGCGCAAGTTCGAGGCGAGCCACTTGTTCAACGCACGCGACGCCAAATACGTCGATGTGAAATTGCTGTCGGTCGAGGCCCTTTGAAACGAAGCGGGCCGGAGCATCATCGCTCCGGCCCGTTCGGTATCAGCGACAGCGCGCCTGGCTGTTGCTCTGGTCGACCGCCTTGCCCGCGAGCGCGCCCGCCGCGCCGCCAAGCAACGTGCCGACGATCCGCGAATGGCCGCCGTCGATGACGTTGCCGAGCAGGCCGCCCGCCGCGCCGCCGATCACCAGTCCGGTGGTGCCGTCCGACCGCTTGCAGTAATAACGCCCGTCATTGCCCGCGTACACGCGCTCGTCCGAGCTCAGCGTGCGCTCCTGATAGTTGCCGTCGCGATAGTCGCGGCGCGGGTCGTAGCCGTTCTCGTTGCGCTCGTCGTAATTGCCTTGGCTTGAAGTGTAGCCGTTGCTGCTGTTGCTGTAGCCCTGGTTGTAGCCGGGCGAGCGGTAGCCGCTGTTGTTATACCCGCCGTTGCTATTGCCACGGCCATAACCGCGTTGCTGAGCGGACTGATAGCGGTCCTGCTCCTGGCGGAAAATCTGCGTCTCGCGATCGTAGCGTTGTTGCGCGACGCGGTAGCGTTGCTGCTCGGCGGCGGTCTGCGCGAACACGGGCGCGGCCAGCGAAGTCGTCGCGGTGGCGGCAATCAACGCGAGGCGGAGGAAACGTGACATGGTTGGGTCCCTTCTGATGAATGACATGCACGTTGATACGACCGATCGCCCGCATCGTTCCTGAACGAAGCTGTCGGCGCTTATACAGGTTGCGCTTGTCAGCGCGGGCAGGTTGCGAGCGTCAGCGCGGGCAGTCGCCGACCCGCTTGCCCGCCATCGCGCCGGCGAACCCCATCCGGCCGTTCTCGCCATTGGCGATGGTGGCGAACCGCAGGTCATAGCTGGTCGCGGTATAGCGCCCGGTAAGGCGCAGCGTGCCGGGCGCGAGTCCATCGCCTTGCGACGGGCAGGTGCCCGCGACGGCCACCAAGCCGCGCGCGACGCCGGTCCTGGTCAGCGTGCAATCGCCCATCACGTCGCGCGCCAGCCAGCGCGCGGGCGCGGCGGCGTCGGCGGGGGTCAGGCATACATCCTCGCTGGTCGCGGGCCCGACCGGCAGCTCGTGGAGCGCCCGCCCGTCGAGCGTCGCCGCGCCCGGCGTGTTGGTGAACCGCCACAGGCCGGGGCGCAGCGGGGTGGACGGCGCGGCGGCGAGGAAGATGAGCGCGGCGAACAGGAGGAGGCGAGGCAAGTGATATCTCCCATGATGGTGCCGGCGAGCCGTACCGCATACGCCGAACGGCAATCGGGCGTGGCTGCAAGGCGGGACCGAACTTGACCAACTTACCCCAAAGCGCGTGCATGTCAGCGTCGAACTTGACCAACTTACCGATAACCGCGTCCCTTCACGCCTTTTTCGATGGCGCTCGCCGGGGCGCGCGCAGGCCGTCGATCGCCGCCAGCGCGAGCCGGTAGTCGAAGCGGCGGACGGTGCCGACCTGACGACCCTTGTAGAACCGTGGCGCGACCACGCCGTTCTGCGCGCGATCCATCGCGATCTCGAAGGCGCGGTCGCGGCCCATCGCCAGCGCGCAATCCCACGCCGACGCGAACGTCTCCGCGCCGGGCCGGAGACGAAGCGCGTGCGCGGATTGCTTGGACATGCCCACCGCGCACGCCGCCCGGCTGACCACGCCCATCACCGCCAGCGCCTGCAGGAAGCGCGCCTGCCGCTCGGGCGTCCATCCGTCGTGCCGCGTCGAGCCGGTAGGGACGGGGGTAAAGGCGAGCGGGTCATCGTCGGCGGGGTCCGTCGGTAAGTCGTCGTCGGTAAAACGACCGAGCAGCTCATGGAAAGACGGTGCTTCCGCTTCGGTGGGAAGGGGCTGGCCCGGCGGTGGCGTGGCTTGGGTGCGCATCGACGAGCTTATGCGCGAAGAGGGGGCTTGTAGGACAGGGGTTTGTGGGTTGCCACATTTCGCCATGACTGAGGGTTCGTTGCAAAGCGGGCCCGGCAGCAAGCCGGGATGATGACGATCTTCGGGCCGAATGTCCGGACCGACAAGCGATGCAGACGCTTTGTACCCGGCGCGCGACTTCGCGCGCGAGGGGAGGATGAAAAACCAAGCAGGCATCGGCGGAGGTTAGGTACCGAACCTAGGATGACTTGACAAATAGGAGTTCTTAATATGTTCTTGAGTCCGCTTACGGGGAGGGTGCAATATGGCGACCATCGTTGAACGCCGCTATTCGTTCGGTGCCTACCTCAGAACTGGTCGCCTGGAAACGTCGGACGGGGTTGAGCACAAGTTCAGCCCTAACCATGATCCTGAGGACGGACGGTTCACCTTTTCGGAGGGAGGCAAGTCTGACGCGCAGCCCAGCGACGAGCAGCGCGCCGGCAAGAAGGTGCAAGCGTCTCCTTCTGTGGTGAAACATCTGGAGCTACCGCCAGCGGAGTACAATCAGCGCGGGTAGCGTCCGCGCTCGTGGTGTAATTCCCCGGTGTAGATGACGGTGTCGTCGGGGGTGGGGGGAGGCCCACCCCCC
>JAABUQ010002913.1_pt1 | contig 32600 bp, 39 predicted proteins | sample 5560001 | NCBI WGS metagenome assembly JAABUQ01 (sample SAMN10711888, study PRJNA513371) | rock metagenome | isolation source: Antarctica rocks | place: Antarctica: Victoria Land, Finger Mt nord | collected 2015-12-18 | reverse complement strand
GTTTACGAAGGGGGTGCCGCAGGAGGAATTTAGGAGGGTGGCGGGGGGGGAGAAGAGGCATAAGTTGTGAAGGGATGGAGTGGTGGTGTCGTGGTTTGGGAACTGTGGTTGCAGATTTTGGTGAGAGCTTGGTTTTGGAGAATGCATGACATTCGGATCGCTCTCTTTTTGGATATAAACGTTTTCACCGAAGTCGCTCGCCTTCAAAATGCTTTGAATGCAGAGGGGATCACTCATTCTCCCACACACTTTGCTTTGTACAATCCCTCGCTTCCCAGATCTCCACACCTCACTCTCATCCCCCAAAATTCATCTTCAACGCAATCCTTGGCTCCTCCCTCTCAGCAGCACTATCCCTCCTCCCAGTTGACTTACCACCCGCGCCTCCACCTTCCCTAATGATTCTCTCCATGAAGCCACTCTGCTGCGGGCTCATCTTCGCAACCACACCTTTGAAGAAAGGCATCAGCCTCCCCGTCGCCAGCTCAAGTAATCTTCTCGCCGTTTCTCCAAATGTGCTCTCGCCTTCTGCTGCTGCGCGCGTGAGCAGCATGGGGATGAAGATGCACATTACCGCGCCAGTAGCCTCGGCAGAGGTCGTGGCGACAAATGAGGTAAGTGCATGAGCGGTGAGGGACCGTGCGTTTTCGGGATCTTGGACGTCGGTGTCTATTGTAAAGCGTACAAGGCGTGGAAAGAGGTATCTCGCTACAGCCTCATCGGTTGGGTTCTTGGGTTGCACCATTAGGAGGGAGCGCAGACAGCTGGCTACAACTTTTGCAAGACCGAGATCTTGTAGGCAGTCGAGCATTGCGTCTAACGTTTTAGTTAGGATAGGGTCGTTCGGGGCGATGTTTCTGGATGCGGTTGTGAGAAGGATGGTACAGGCCAGGAGAGTGTTTTTGGCGCAGGGGAGTGCGGAGTCAGATTCGCGGCGCTGGGCGTGGGCGAGGATGAGGAGGAAGCGGTGGAGGCAGCCGCAAATGAGCTCGGAGGTGTTTCTCCAAGAACCGTCAGATACAGGAGGAGTTGTTCTTTGGAGGAAGCGTTTGAAGACCGGAAGGGCTTGAGGAACCACATTGGCTTGGCAAGCCCCTGTGCTGAGAATAGTTGCGAAGATGTGGAGAATACTGGCGTGGAGATCTGTTTTGATGACAGAGGGAAATATGTCGGCGGCGTCCACAAGAGCTTCCAAAGAGCTTTGTATTAGATGTACAGCTTCATCCGGGAGCTGTGGCCGAGCTGATGGATTGTGCTCTGACAGGTTTGGAAGGACGCCTGCCAGTACGAGAACAATAATTCGGGTAAGCTCGAAAAGCTGTTCAATATCGTCTGATAAATGCTCTTCATTTTCAGTGTCATCTTTGGCGGATGGATGGGTCAGGCAGAGGTTGCGTGCGATGTCAACAATGACAAGTTGAACGTCTAGGCCTTCGGTGAGGGCAAGTCGGTCAAATAGCTCCATGGTCTCGGAGAACACTGTGTCCTGAAATATGGCGTTGCCTGATACAGACGGTCGCAGTATCCGTTTCAAGGCAGAAAGAATCCCAAGCTTTTGGACATCACTGCTGGGCGAATCCTGACCAGGTCTTGTGGTCAAGGCTTCAATGACAATCCCATATAGGACGAAGAAGAAGGCTGCTGGCTCATCACGATAATTGATGTCATGTTTCTGGGCTTTGACTTCACTCACTTTTGGTCCATGAGATTTCCCATCTAACGCGTCGAATACAAAATCGCTGTCTTGGTCGATGAGGCTGGCGATGGCTTCAACGAGCTTAAGCCACGAGTCTTGGTAAAACTGGACCATTCAGTCGTGAGCTTCTAGAGGACTGGTTATAGACTTACCTTGAGTAGTGTTTGCCGATTCAAGGCAGCGTATACTATGTCCAAGCCTTCATCGCTCCTAGCAGGGCCTGTGTTGTTTGAGATATCTGGCTCAAACCTCAAACGCGCAAACTCTTGTAATGAAGCCAGCCATAATGGAGTAAGTTTAGCAACATGAGGCTTCATTACCTTTACAAGGTATTCCTGATGAGTACTGGCTACCTGTAATTCGGCCCATGCAGAGAGAACAGCCATTCTGATCATGGTCTGAGCGTTTGAGCTTAGACTGCGCAGCTCCCCTACTGCAGAGTCTTGGGCATCATCTGGGAGGTTTCAGCAAAGCTCGCCCTGTCTATCATTTTTATTTACCGGTAAAGCTTTCCAAGGCCTTCACGAGCAGCTTTAGGATTCTCCCCATACGATCGATGTCAGTGACAAGCCCAGTGGCAATGAACGTAGCACAGACGTCCACTGCTGCAGAGGCGAGATCTGCTGACGAATCCGCAGCAAATGCTGGGGTCAGAGCAGAGCTGATCTGTGCCTGGTACTGCTCTAGCAAAAGCGCTTCTGAAAAGTCAGGATCTGGCATGGTCCCGAAGATCTGACTATGTTAGCCTAGCGACGTAAAAACATGGTCAGTTACGAACCCTTAAGACCTGATCGATGAGTCTCAAGCCTCCAACCTGGAGCTCCACCACGGACGCTGTTGATGCCAAGAAGGCTAAACGGATCACGTCTGCGATTCTGTTCTGCAAGGCATGGCCAGCTACAGACTCCGGTTCAAGTTCCATGTCTTTGCCAATGATAGCAATCAGGTCGCTCAGGCACTGAATGGTAAAAGCACGGACTTGCCACCTCAGCAGCTCCTTGGCATTTTCGGGCAGGCTACCAGTGTTTTGATCTTTGCCATCGCCAACTGCGAAGCCAGCCACCTCTTCGTCTTGAACGTCAGGAACCTCTGTGGGCTTGCTTTCTGGCTCAGGGGCAAGGTCGACCCGATCCTTCGAGGTCTTGGTGAGCACATGTTGGCAACGTGTGACCCATTCATCGACATCTTTGAGGCTTGATTGGCCAAGCCACGTTTGAATGAGGTTGCGAAGGCCTTCGTGCAACGGGTCTTCGTTCAATGCAACCCAGATTTGATCTTCCAGGCCGTCCTCGGCGGTTTTCAAGACTTGTTCAGCATCTCTTCTCATGAGATTGTACAGCCCATCGACAGCGACGTTGCGGATGATAATGTCGTGGGAATCAAGATCTTTTTGTAATCGACGCACATAGTCTGGTAAATCGACATGAACAGAATCATAGAGATGCAGGTGTTCCCAACAGCGCAAACACTCTGCTTGGACAGCAATATGTTCATCAAGCTCGAATTGCTTCATAAGCATAAGCATAAGCTCACGCGCTTTTCCCATGTCTTGCAAGTCGGGACCGAGGACATTGATCAAAGAGTCAACTCCATGAGCAATAGCAGTAGCAGTTGGGCTCTCAAGTTCAAGATTAGAGGTGGTCGCTAGGGCGGATTCTTCATTGTGGCTATCACAGGTCCATAGTTGGGCTAAGAGGCCGAGTGTGCTGGACATGTTTCCAGAAAATGTCAAACCTGCTGAGTCGGCCACCTGTGAGAGTGCCTCAACAGCGCAAAGATGAACAGTAGGGTTTGGATCACTGCACAGAGACATGAGCACACCGTGGATCTTCTTCAGATGGAACCCAGCTGCCATTCCTCCAACCTGGAAATGTATAGATCCTAAGGCCATTGCGCAGCCTGCTCGGGCACTGGGAGCTCTGTTGGAGACGATGATTTCGATCAGAAGGTCAACCTCATTTGTCGTGAATGTATTGCCTGCACTGTTGCAGAGCTTGCCAATTGCATTGAAAGCGACTTTGCGAATGCAGCGATCCGGGTCGACTAGAAGATTCTATCAAATAATTAGCAAGGCAATGAGAGGTCCTTCTGGCTGGGTGTTGCTTACGCGAAGTATCTCTTCTAACGACTTCTCAATGATCGGGTGTCTTAGATCTCCCTGCTCTGCGTTCGTTTCACCACAAGTGACCTTTAAAGCACACAGCAGAGCCATGCCGGCATTGACTGCTACTGCTGCTCTTCGACCGGGATCCCGTTGGAGGATATTCGACGATAACAATGTTGCCAGTTGCTCTAAAACCCCTTCTTGCACCTTTGGACTCTGCAAGGGAAACGCCATAGCAAATAAAGTTATGGCAGAATTGACAATTTCAGTTGCAGGTGGATCTGGTAGGGTGTTGATGTCAAATACCATATTGGTATACAGGGATACCGAGTCATGTTCTTGTGCTCCACAAATTGGACTTGCCATCTGGATACATTAGTGACTTCTTCTTGCTGGTCGCGAGGCTACATACTGCCTCTTCAACGCTCTGATCGCCATCATCAGGGCCTTCCACATGGTATCCCTCAGGCGCACTCTGCTCGCCCGGCATGGGTTTGATGACAAGACCACGCACAAGGCCAGTGACCCCAAACCCAGAGTTATCTGCAACATCCCAGAGACTTTCAAATGTCCCGGCCGCATTGGCAATAGACGATCCCAACGTGCCGACAGCGTAGCCTTCCGGATCTGCGAACAACGTCACTGTCAGTGTGAGGAGATTCGACTGCGATAGTATCTCCCGGCTAATGTGGGGACTGAAACTGATCAGTCTGGAGTAGCATTGAAGGACCCTTCGGCGAACCATGACAATCAAGTCTTGCATATTTAGCGAAGACATAGCTCTTTGAGAAGGATCTTCAACATGCCTCCTCTTCGGTAAATTATCCAAATATTCAACAGTATTCTGCAGCATGGTTGCTATCCTTTTGGATACATCTGTCGTGATCAATCTACTGTTGAACTCAAGAAAAAGAAGAATCGACCCAAGAGTACACTCTCGTACGTTTGTCAGGTAGCTGATCTCAGCCGATTTGCGTTGGGCGGTGTTCTCCTTGGTCAGTGGCTTTGGCAATGCATTGCGCCACAGGAGAAGGAATTGCGACAGGTGAATTTTGACAAAGTTCGGTCCCAGAGCCATGAGGCCACCGATAAGAATCCAGGCTACCTGTACTTGAGTACCCGCCACCCGTAGCTCTGCTTTGCTGCTTGACTTCAGTAGGTCGGTTGCTATACCAAGAACGCGCGAGCTGATTTCAAGCGAGCTGTAAAGAGGTTGTGAGGGCGAAATGCTAATAACAGCAGCAAGTCCATTTGCGTAGCCTACGCACCGGCGAGGGGACGGCCTGCCTGAGTTCAACAGTCCGAGTTCTCTGGTGACACTATTCATACAGATAGATGCGCATGAAAGAAGCTGCTGCGGACATGCCAGTACGAAGGAACGTAGACAATGAGCAGCGTGTACCTGGACCGTATAGCTTGGATGTTGTAAAACCTGAATCAGTGCTTCTCGACAAGTGTCACCTACCGATCTAAAAGCTGACCCCAATGATCTTGCAAGGGAGGCTAGAGCATCGAGAGCGCCTACTAGTGCATGCTTTGATGGCTCGGGCACTTCTTTGATGACCTGTGGGTAATTCTTGATCACATCGTTGATCAGGATTCTGGCAGCGTTCAGACGACCCGTCTCGCCCAGTATTTTGGATCCAATACAACCAGCCAGTATTTTGTGCACAAATCTCCGCGTAAGAAGCTGTCGATGACGGTCATAGGCGGTGAAGGGATTGCTCAGCAATTCGCCTAGGAGGTGATCCAAGATTTCCCTATATGCTGGTTCCACAATAGAGCTACCAAGATCTGACAAGACTGTTACATAACAATGCGTTATGCTGGCCCGGACTCTATTGCTGGTCGAAGGGCGCATGTATTGGCTTGAAAGCTGCCTCAAGATATCGGACAATGAAAGTTCGACTTTCAACGCGGCTTTCTTGCTGTTCGACGGTGACCCCGGCCTTGATATTTCTTCTCCAGCTTCCTCAAGAGCAACAGGCTGGCTCCGGTTTAGCTTTTTTGTCTTCTTCTTGGGGGATGACCTCGAGGGAACATGCTCCGAGTATGCTTTCACAAGTATGGCGGCCAGGCAGGACGCTGCTGCATGTCTTGCCGCTGGCACTGGGCTCTCGCATGCCTTCCAAATAGCGGTCTTCAGGGCGTCGAAGTCGTTGGTAGTCTCGAAATATGCCGTACATCTTATCAATTGTTCTAAGCAGTCACATGCCCTCGCCTGTACCAAAGCTGCCTTGTCTCCTGAGGCAGCAGATCTTGCCTGTTTCCAGATGTCTCTCGCTATTGACTCGTCGGTCGACCCCTCAATTGCTTTTGTGACCTTTGAGAGTGCTCTGAATATAGCTGCCCGTAACCCTGCATGATTTTGAGAGGACTTCAGAAGCTTTATCAAGCTCGAACAAGCGAGATTCGAGAGATTGATGGCACTGTCCCCTGCAGCTTTGTAGGCTTCCCCGAGACTATAAACCGCGGCATGCTTGTTCTGAAGGTCCTTCTCGCCTTTCCCAGTATTTATCAGGGACACTAATTGGTTGACACATTCAAACAGCGTTCTTCGATTGCCTTTGCCCAAAATGCAAGCAAAACTTCGACCCAAGTTGGTTCGAACAGCCTTTGAGGGAGCCGGCGAAGAGAGGCCGATGATCTGGAAGAGTTCCTTGTTGAGGGCAGACTGCTGGGAGCACAGCTCTTCGTGCGGTAGTGAGCTCACATATCTTTCAAAATCGACGGCAAATGTAAAGAGATAGAGATCTTGTTGTTCAGAGGGAAAGGAGCGCAACTTAGGTATATCGAGGCTCGCTTTAAATCCATTTCTTTCTGGCGATGGACCAGCGGCGCTACCGTTGGTGACCGGGGCATCTACTTGAAAGCTGGACATCAGTTGTGCTCCTGTCGAGAGTGCAATGTTTACTTCACGTACTGATCGAGACCGTTCTTGAAGAGACGATTCATTCAGAAGGTTTACCCGATATCGCTTATTGTTGCCATGCACTAAAACAACTTCTCTCAAGTGCTCCTGACGATGCTCTTGAGTCACGCAAGACCAGCCAAAGACTCTAGAAGGTGCAATCCATGATAGCAGTGCGAGGATGCAGGACGCTCCGGTTTCGGGGAATCCGCTTTTTTTCACAGACAACGACAGATAGATCTGGACACAACCGTTGGTATGTTCCTACATCATCTCCAGTCCTCCAATATCAAGACTTAATGCTGACTGTGACACGACAGGTCAAAGATCAAGCATGACAAGGCCAAAGTTGATGTGAGTCTCCTAGTACGACAGTCAAGCAGTCTGGACAATTGTCTAAATTTTCGGACAGGCGTCGGTCTCAAAGCAGCGCTCTGCTATTGGAGTAGATATTACCAAATCCTCCAAAGGTACGGCCCTAGCACACTACAGCATAAAGACGTAAGGGTGACACCGGCGCTCACGTATATCCAGACTTCGGCCCGGACCCTGCCCTCAACCCTCGTCTCGCGAACCTCATAGCAGCAGCCAAGAAACAAGCCTTCCCAAAACAATCCATTGAAAATGCCATCGCAAGAGGCCAAGGCATCTCGCCCAACGGCGCTGCCTTGGAATCCATCACCATCGAAGCCATGTTACCCTCCTCCGTGGCCGCCATCATAGAATGCGAAACAGACTCCCGACTGCGGACGATGGCAGATCTTCGTTATCTCATCAAAGAAGCGGGCGGCTCCGTCTCGCCCACGAGTCATCTTTTCGAGAAGAGAGGCAGAGTCGTTCTTGAGAACCCTCGGTGCTTGACGGAGGAAGACGTCTTCGATCAGGCAATCGAAGCGGGGGCCACGGATATCAAGCTGGACGATGAGGGGAATATTGAGATCTTTACGGAACCAGCTCAAACAATAGCTGCCGCGCGCACGCTCTCCGGAGAGCTAGGTATCGACGTCAAAAGCTCGGATATTGTTTGGGACCCCAAAGAGGATATGATGGTGCAGGCTGAAGATCCAGACAGATTGAGCAGCTTTCTAGGTAGGTTCGACACAATAGGAGTCGGAACCTATCCTGAAAGCTAATGGTCTTCCAGATCGCGTCCAAGATGATCCGAGCGTGCAAGACGTGTACATAAATGCAAGTTGATCCAATTACATATCTCTCGCTAAAAAGCACTTCCACTCCTCCACAACCTGACCTCCTTACTCCCCAAACGTTCTCTCAATCATCTTTGCGAGGTACCCTTGAAAGTAAGTCAAAGCATGAGAGGAAATAAGTAACAAAGAATTATGAGGGAGAATAGGCCACGGCAAAAGCTGTACCAATACTATCAATGAACAAATCAAAGATGTCCTACCCGGTAGCGACAACACATCATTCAGTACACACAAGCTCAGATCTTCGAAAATGCTCTTATCTTCATCTTCACATCTAAATCCATAACAATCATCAACATCATCACATCATCATCCTCCTAATCACAAACCCCCTTTCCCCCCTTCCTCTCTAACCCCATCCCCCTCCTCAGCCTCCTGCCGCCTCACAACCTCCCTCCAGGTCCCCATAAACTCCCTCAACCCAGCCTCGCCCTCATTTCCCGCATCAACTACATCCTTAGGCAATTTATGCGCGCTGTACCGCGGTGTATTAAACGAATAAGCTTCTGGGTCGTCGCGATTGATCAGGCGGAATTCGGGTGTCAAGGGGAGGTCTTCCGTGTCGCTTGCTGTGTCGTCTTCTTTGTTTGTGGTATTGGTAGTGAGGCTGCCCGTGGGATCCCCTTCACCATTGGGGTTGGGGTTGGAGGTGGGGGTGTCGGCGCCGGGCTTATGCAGGATCTCCAGCCAAGAGAATAGTAGTGGGTCTGTTCTTACGGCCCAGGGGTTCATGTCTATAAGCCATACTCGCTTGTGCGGTGGAGGGATGTAGACGTCAAATACGAAGTTCTCGTCTGGAAATGTATCCCGGAGATGTTTCTCGAAGAAAACAGCTATTAGAGGCCGTAGGGTGGGTACCAGCCCCGGAAGGAAAGAATAGTGGTTTAAATCCCGCTGGCAGAGACACAGCAATCGCCGTCCGCGGACAAAACATCGGAATTCGAGCGCGGGGTTGTAGGCTGGGATGGTTTTCCTGAGGATGAGGTGGTAGGGGATTGTAGCCAATTGCTTCTCTTTGGCTTTCTTCTCCCATTCTCGATAGTCCACTGGTTCTTCTTCCTCTTCTTCGTCTTCGGAAGCATTCGTGCTTCCCCATGAGTCTGCATCTTCCGAATCAGATTCGTCCCCTTCGCATCCGTCGAAAACTTGCTCGAGGTCGTGCGTCACGAAGTCCGAACTCTTGAGCAGTAGATAGACGTCATTAGCGGTCCGGCACTCCATGCTGTTCGTCGCGGAAATCCAGGTCGCGTCTTTTGGGGCCGACCAGTTTAGCTTAGGCATCACAGAGCCGCCTAGCTCTGTGATTGTGCTTTTGATCTTGGAGTGGATCTCGGGCCAGGCGAGAGAAGGATCGCCAAATGGGTCATCTTCCGAGTCTGAGATATCTTGGTCTGAGGGCGGGGGGGTGAGAGGATCGGTAAGTATGACGGGAGAAGGGTTCTCAGGAGATAAGAGTATGCCGTCAGCGTGTAAGTAGGACAGAAATGGGGGGCTGATGGGAATGAGCCGGGCTTTTGGTGTAAGAGAGCGATACCTGTAGAAATTAGTCCCTGATACTTAAGGATGGAGAGAGACGACAAACCGTGGATACCATGAATGGTAGGAGCAGTTGAGGACGTGAGATTGTGTGAGTTGGGGAAAGGGAAGTTCTGTTATATGCTCAGGCGTTGAATTGGATCCCTCAAGGTCTGAGTTGGCGACAGGCATGGTGTGGCGGTATCTTCAAGTCTCTCCTAATATCACTTTGCTGTCGCTGATATGTTGTCTTGTCAAAAAGGGAGCTGTTGAAGAGCTGAACATGAGTCACCTTTATCTCCATCCTCCGCGGATGATTCCAAGTTCCGAAGTTTTTCCGTCCCATCAACATATCATTCTCGATATCTCCCTCCACTGCTCTTGATACAGCCACGTACAGTCCCCAAACACTGTCCTCCCCCCCTTATCCCCCTCCATCTTACCTCCCAATACACCATGTCCTCCAACGTCGGCCTCACCACTCCCCGCGGCAGTGGAACCTCAGGCTACGTCCAACGCAACCTCTCGCAGCTCAAACCCCGCGACAATTTCGCCCCGTACCCCAAAGACGACGAGCTGCAGAGACACCGCCAACGGCAACCAGATCAAGACATTCTGAACCATGACCGACTGCGAGGGATAGAAGTCAAGGTCTTTGAGCTGCAAGACCGCCTCGAAGACGAAGGGTACGCTCTCCCAACCCCTCTCCCTCAATCTCCCCACAAACAACCCCCCCCGCCCACGCCCCGTGATCCCTTGAGCTGACACCCCTCCCGTCGAGCAGTCTACCCGAAGACGAAATCACCACCCAAACCTCCGCTCTCCGCGCTACACTCTCCGCCACCCCCTCCTCTTCCACAAATCCTAAGTCTCGTAAGGGGCAGTTCAAAACTCATCAGGTGCACGAGCAGGCCGCGGCGAAGATCGAGGAAAGTGAGAAATTGAGGAAGGCGCTTGGGATCAGGAGTGATTATGAGGAGGGCAGTCATTGGCGGAGGGGGGAGGAGAGGTTGAGGGAGGGTGTTGGGGAGGAGAGGGTGAAGAGGGAGGGGCAGTGATGCTGGGGATGGGAGGGGTGGGTGATAGCGGTTACAGGGATGCGGAGGGGTGCATGGGTCGGCGTTCAGGGGGAAAGGTGGCTGGGTTGGCAATTCGAGTGACACCGGAGGGCTCGACACTTTGGGGACTGGAAGCTTCGGTGGGAGGGGCTCTGACCACTCAGGGCCGGGTATATCTTCTACACGCTGGATTAGCTATTACCTTTCTCGGGGGTTTTGATCTTCCAGCGTGGAGTTGCCGATGAAGAATATTACCGGAGTTGGCAGGTGTGTGGTCCAAGTGTCTGGCATTATTATCAAAGCCACCATCGACCAATCGACCGCAGAGGCACCACCAGGTCATGATATGATATCCAATCCTCCGTTCTGATACCCATCTTGCGTTAAGGAAACCACGTCTTTGCGAGCGAGAGTCCTGAACTTCAACATCCTCAACACCTGGCACCTTTCCTCCTCGCTTCTCTTTCCACTCCCCCCCATTCCTTGCATCATCACAGTCCCCCCAGCCCCCCTGATCACGGCAAATTCATAAACACCGGCAACATCTTACTATAATTTGGCGTCCCCAACCCGGTCACCGGATCCCACCCGCTCACCGCCGTAAACCCAGCAGTCCCGCACCCCTGATTGCCCCCCTGCGTGATGTCATTCAAGATCGTCGGGTTCGCATACAACGTCGGGTTGATGAACCCCACTCTCCCCTTACCAGCATTAGCCCTCTGCTCATTAATCAACGTAATAACGCTGCCGAACGTCGGTGACGACGCCGAAGTGCCATAGATGAGCGACAGGGAACCATCGACCGCGACGACGTAATTTGCGCCGTTGGCGGCCACGTCGGGTACCCCCGCACGGCCTGCGAGTTGTTGTACTGCGTCGCGGTATAAGGTGGTTTGTGGTTCGCAAAGTAGGCTTTCACGGCGGAGGATTGGTAGGAGGGTAAGGGGAAGACGTTGCTGAAGCCGCCGCCCGAGTAGATGACCGTCTCGCAGGCTTCTTCGGGTGCGGTCACGCTGGCGCCGGGAACGATTTGCGTGGCCCCGACTGAGGTTACGTAGGGGCATGTGCCGGGGAAGGAGGGGTTGAAGGTGCCTGAGCCGCCGTTGTTGTAGGTGCCTCCGGCGCATTTGGCGCGGGTGCAGCATTGGCCGCCGTTGCCGGCAACGCCGGAGTCTCCGCTTGAGTAGAGGATTGTGGTGCCCGCCATGCCGAGTTTCATGTACCTGGAAAGGTCAGGAGGGGGTTGAGTGGGGCATGGGAGGGAATGTACTCGTTGCATTGACGCTGCTCATAGGCCGGTGTTAGGTCTGCTTCGTTGGAGCCGTAAGAGGTGGAGATCACAGCTGCGGGGGCATATTTGCCACAGTCTTTGCTCTTGTAGCCTCCGGAGTTGGGGTCGGGATAGGTGGCATCGCTGTTGGATTATTAGCTGCTTAGCAAGAGCACTACAGACAGGTTGGGAAGCGTACTAGACCGGGCTATCTCCGCCTCCCGATGTGCAGTACGAAGCATCCAGTGCGTCGAGGAAGTTGTTGAAAGAAGCTCCCTCAATGAGATCACCAGTCTGATACAGTGTCACTTTCTGGGGGTATACTAAGGGAAAGTGAGCTGGCTGGTTGCGGGCAGTAGGTGTCGTGGGCTGTGCGACATACCGAGTGCAATAGCATACTCCAAGTCAAGATCGGACTCTCCGTTGTAATTGAAACTTTGTGTAGTGGTCTGGTCCACCCCGCCATCGATCGAGTCAAATATTGGTGCAGTTCCAGACGGGATTTCACGAGCCAAGTTGCTGTAGAAGAGATTGAGATCCGACTGCAGGTATGCTTGCGGAGTGTATTCAACGACTCCATACGAAGACTTGGCCAAAGTGCCATTGGGAAAGCTGTAAAGCGCTCGCAAGCAGTCAGGGGTGATTTGCGTGTTACAAGTTGTGAGGCTGAACGGCTGTGGAGCAATATCTGGATTGGCGCCAGGTCCTGCGATGGTTGGGCCTTTTTTGGGGAGAAAGCCATTGCCTGGTTGGCCAGGTTGGAGAGCCTCCGGGATTTGTCGCTTCTCTTGCTTTCGATTTGGGTTTGACACGATTTTGGTATCAAAGTGAACGGTCGGCATGATCAGATCAATGTGCTCCGAAATATGCTCCGGAACACTGTAATCCTCACAAGCAATGTGATCTTGCCCGGACGAGTGCGAGTAGATTTTGTATTCGGTCTGTAGTAGACGCTCCATTTCGCCAATAGTGGCGTCGAAGCGAAGCCAGTTCTTGCCTCGTGATAAGATGATGCTGGATGATTCGATGCCACATGATATGAGCCAGTTGCGAACGGCATCGACGGACGCTTGCGTAGGCGCAAAAAACTCTGCAATCTAGTCCATGCTCAGTCATGTGCTACGTGCTGGCCCAAAGCTATGCTTACCTGTTCCGTAGTCCAGTGCTTGCCGTAGTGTTCGCTAGCAGGATCGGAGACTTGCAAAAGAACATCCTCACCCATGTCGAGATTGTTCTCTGTCAATCCGATGCGGACAGGGAGTCTGATACGTCCATTGGGCTTGACATCTTCTCTCGGAGACCAGCTGGACGACTCGCTCCGCTTCTCGTGCAAAACATAGTTCGAAGAGGTGGGGAGTGCTGCAGCAGTAGCGCCCAAGGCCAGGGCAGTTGTGAAAATCGTGAAACGCATTCTCGTGGTCTCGTAGAGATGCTAGACGTCTTGAAGATTAGAGAATGAATGCTCGTTTCTCGGGACCCAGCGTTTATTATATGCTCGAAGAGCCATGAACAACAGATATTTGTATGCACTTAGAGCTAGGATGGAACTGGGAACAAGTTATGGATTGACAAGCTGGTACACTACATCGTGTTGCAACCTGACCTATCCCCAGCAAAGTCGTGTCGGAGAGTTGATTAAAGGAGCAGGAGGTATCCAGCATGGAGGTCCACGCACCTACGAACTTGTTCATAGCGTCAGAGCTTAGCTCGGTAGGTTGCAGAAAAGGAGCTGAGAACGTTCCCGTTAACTGGAAGAGAGGAGAAAAAAGGAGTCATGAGGCTGGATTGGACATCGAGCGCCTACCCAGGACCTTATGTCCTTCTACTTCAAGTCAAGTCTGGCACTCAATATTGACATGATCGACGCGTACATCATGTTGAAGCCGGAGAGATATGAGAATGCGTGAATCACAACGAGTAGCAGTAAGACGGGAACGCCCGAACACAAAGTCAAGGAAGCGAAGGTGGCTTTGACGAGCTAAGTGAGCTGTACAGAGTCATGGGCGCTACTTTGCTTTGACAACGGGGAGCTAGCATCTGTTCGTAACTGTTCCCCTCTCTTGCTATCCCAACCTTTAAGCTAATTGCAGTCTTTGGCCCGCTGTGGGAGTTGAAGCTCCGGGGCTCCTCAAGCGGTTGCTTGAGAAAACTTTCGCTTGTGATCTGGTAGACCATGTATGGTACAGCCAAGAGCCAAGAAGTAGCCGGAAGCTGTGAAAAATCACGGACCAATGCATCATCGAACGGGTGTGGCATTGTGAGGGGGCACGGGACCCTTCCGAACCAGGCCGGAGCTCTGACCACAATGGTGTGAGAGCAGCGTTCAACAGACCGTGTGTCAAGGGTAAGCTTCATCACTTGACAATAGATTTCGCTGTCAGGGAACGGACGGCCCGCGCCGAGTAGGGAGAGGCAAGAAACAAAAGTGGACTATTTTAGAGGAAAGGGTGGGGGTCTTCTGTTCTAGCTTGCAGCTTTAGCCATTGGTCGTGCGACCACCTCATTGGGGTTGCAATTCTCTCGAGGCCGCTGTATGACATGTTATACTTATCTTTGCCTTATCTCTGGGGAATCTGACGCTAGACCTAGAATGGGGCATTGATACAACAGCCTAGTGTCTTGCGGGCAGGTGCTCTCTGTTATGGCGACACTTCTTGTGCAACCTTTAGATATCGGAACTCAGAAGATCGCGAAGGCGGCGGGAAGGCGGGCAGCATAACGGGCATGATGCAATATTAGGTATTGTGTCTGCCATTCTGCGATAGCCGTCATTTAGTAAAGCCCGTTGTCATGTTACAACCTCGTGGTCTGACGGGACGGGAGAAGATTCTCGAAATCCTCAGGTCGGTGTCCATGCATGATACATAGGTGGGACCGACTCAGAGGAAAGTGTTTAGGAGGCCTAATGCGTGGAGCTGCAACATCACAGATGGAGGTTTGACAATAATCCCAGACCGCGTGATTTTGCGGGCTAGGACGCAGATTAATAGCACTACACGGCCAACAACCCTCATTCCATCACACCCGACAGAAACAGATGTTCAAAAGATCTTCATGACAAGTCGCTGCCTCGAGACGGTGGTCCAGAGCTCAGAAGCCAATTAGCATAGTCAACCTAGATTTCCCAAAGTGGTGAGCATAAGGGGTACTTTGTAATAGTAGAGAGCAAGGCGGCCATGGTAAGGATAAAAAGCGACTTGTTTTCAATTTTTGTGTTAGAAGTCCATATGATATCTGTGCAGAAAGGAAAGAGACTTAGTCCTCTAGCTACGGAAGACACGTTCGAGGGTACTTTCCCAGTCTAACGATTTTCCCATGCTGTCATAGCTATTGGGCCAGGTGTCTGCAGTGGTGTAATTTCGTCTAGACCAATACGCTCATGACCTACTGCGGTCATCGCAGATTGGGCGAAGACGATAGCATTGACTCGTAGTACCTTGCGGGCAACCTGGAGCAAGTTTCCAGTGCCTTGGGTGATGGCGTTCTCATTAATCTTTCTGCATGCCGATATTGGCGAGGGGAACGCAAGGTGGACGAAAATTGAAGGACTGATCTCGAGGGGAAGGTCGCAAATGCTCGATAGGCTCAAGAGAACCGCCGCAAGATAGGTCACTCAAGCAGACGATTCGATGGAGGATTGCGGCTTGAGAAGATCCTGCAATGATTCGTTCGGCATGCAAAGAGCGCGCTACCTCTTGTGATGCCAACAAGATAGAATAAGTCAAGCAGTAATAGTGGTCGTATGGACTTGTCGTGGAAGGTTGTTCAGAGGCTGGGCAGTTTGTTTGCAGGGCCTAGGTACAGTCTAGGGGTATTAAAGGAACAATCAGTACTGCTCACGATCGCAGGGCGTTCTTATTCAAGCAAACTACGAAGACTGGGTGAGAGGTTGATCATAGAGCAGAAAGTAAGGGACGTGGAATGAGCTCGTAGACGGAAGTGTCGGAGGCATTCCGCTACCGCTTTGCTGACACCAGTGCTACTGTATTTGAGCGTCCTTTTTACTGTTACCATCGTGCCAGAGGGTCTCTGCAATGGCAGCAGAGGGTCTAGATCCCAAGACCTTTGAGTCATGGGAGGAAGCCTTTCAGTACCCCATCCCTGCGGTGAGGGCAATGGAGAAGCACCTCCGTCGGGACATCGATTCAAACCGGGGAAAGTTGAGGACGTTGGTTGGGTACAATTCTCCTTCTAGCAACAAGAGTACAAACACTATTCTCCAAAGTATAACTGACTTTTTATGCTCTAGTGCAAGCTACCGCGACCTGCTTGGGACGGCCGAATCTATAATCGAGATGAACGGCCAGATGCAAAAGGTTGAGAACTACATTGGGGACATAGGGCAAAAATGCAATACCAGACTGCTCGAGAGGAAGGGGGAAAACTTGCAGACATGGAATCAGGAAGCCGGGGCGAGAGGTGAGGACCTTGACGAGGATAGCAACACCTAGAATTGAGCTAACTACGTCTGTGGCAGACAACGCGAGATACGCCTTCGCTTCTCAACTTGCTGTTCTTCGCAGCTGCCCCGACGTGATTCGGAGGCTATTGAAAAACGGAGAATCGATGTTGCTGGCAGCTAAGGTCCTCGTGATTTCAAGACTTTTACACACAAAGCTAGCCAAACGACCTAATCCACCTCCGTACCTTGAAAGCCTGAAGAATCGATTGGCAAGCCTTCGAAGGAAACTGCTTGCAAGGATTGATCGGTGCTTCAAGAGCATTACATACTCTAAGGATGCCCTTATAGGGGCTATGTGCGCCTTCTCATTGGCGACCAGTTCATCACCAACAGATGTTGTTCGTCACTTTCATCATTTACGGCTAGAAGCAATGTCTGAGCATATGAATGGGCCTTCTGGCCACCACAAGGATATGCTCATAGCATTACAGCTTTATGTGAAGACATTGAAAGATACACAGAGTATAGTGCCCTTACAGTTCTCGCACGCATTGGAGATACTGAAAGCTGTCTCGTTATTCAAAGGCCAAGATTTACATGGCTTGGTGGAGATGAATCTGGACATTCATGAGCGCTGGATAGGTGACGATATAACGAATTTTACACCCTATATACGCCACGATGATCTAAGCAAAGCTGAGGCTGAAAAGCTATTGAAGCTGTGGGCCAAGCGGGCGGTAACAACATTCCTGGATGGGTTGCACAGAAGGATCCAGGATGTGGAGGATCCAGTGCGACTAATGCTACTCCGACAGGAAGTACTCGAATTGTGGCTGTCGCAGCATCAACATTCTCTAGGCATTGACACGGCCGAGATTCTTGATGGCCTTCGTGATGTTTTCAACAACCAAGCTATCCGCCTCATACGGTTGCGATCCTTGGCTCTTGATCGCGTAGACTTGTCTATCCAGGACTCGATCAAAGGCTGGCGGGAGGGAGTGACTGACGTGTTACTATCGCTCTGGGACCCTTCAATAACACCAACAGACACAGCTAGGGGAGGCAAAGGCTTTCGTAAAAGCGTCATGAATGTCTCCACAGGCAAGAACGATATCCTTGAGAGGGCGACAACAAGTTACATGGCTTGGCTAGAGACCATCGAAACGATCGAAGAAGCCATTCAGGCACTCCGAAAGACTAAGTGGGCAGACAACGTTGACGAAATGGACGACGACGACGATCTACTAGATAACAAGCAAATGCTGCTTAGTGAAGACGACCCCCGGCTGCTGCAAGAAGAGCTTTCGAAAGCACTGAAAGAATCGTTCGCCAAGCTTCAAGAGTCGCTACGAATCACTTCACTCGAACTGGATACCGTAAATGACGGACGCAGAGCCGCCTTCCTACTCCGCGTATGGCGCGAAGTACGCGAAAAACAACCCCAAAGCTACCGGAACTACGACCTTGGCCTAGGATCCATTCCGGATCTCCAGCGATTAGTTGCCCTAGCAGCACTGCGCGCGCCACTAGAAACATGCTCCATGCGCTTTTCCAAAGCAGCGTGGTCGAAACAACTGGCAGCAAGGCCACTTTGGGAAGGCGAACCAGATTTACCTGTTCTACCGTCGCCGTGGGCGTATAGGCTACTACGAGAGGTCGTGCAGTCAATGGCTAATTTTGGGAGTGATATATGGAGCCCACAAACTACGGCTACGCTCAAGGAGGTATTGATCGAGCGACTGGCGCAGACGTTAGAAAAGCCAACTGGGGTTTCTGTGCAAGTCAACGGACATACTAATGGTGAGGGTCATGGTGGAAAAGCCAATAGTAGTAGTGTTAAACCCGAGCACGAAGGCGACGGAGAAAACTGCCACAACAACAACGAAGACGGCGAAGCAAAAGCTCAGGAGGGCGAGAATGGGCCTGAGAGAGACGTCGCGCAGGAAGACGAGCAAAAGGCAGACGGAACGCACATCGAGAACCACGCAGACGAAACCACCAACCACGTCCTTCTCAACGGCGACACCCCCACCGCTGGGCCCCCTTCAAGAGACCACACAATCCAAACCCTCTTCGACGCCCTCTACCTCTCCCACGCCACAGTCACCAAATCCTCCTTCCCCCAAACAACGTCATCGGGTCCAACATCGCCAGAGCTGAACGCGTTGGGGAAGCTGATGAACGAGCTGCAAGCGCAGGTGGGGTTGAATGCGGAAGAGGTGGGGAGGATGAGGAGGGCGGCGGGGGAATACTGGAAGAGGAGTGGATTGTTGTTTGGACTGCTGTTGTAGGATTGGTAGTTGAAGGGAGGTGGGCTGAGGTGATACGATTGCTCTAGAGCTCCTTCTCCCGATATACTAGATTCCAAGATCCATCCCAAAATTCGCTACAGCACTAATGGCCAACGGGGTATCTATGTGATCTCAACCTGCCCCCACCCACTCTCCTCGACCCTATCCTCACCCTCACCCAAGGGAAACATACCCCACACTCTCCCCCTTCCCAACCACCGCCTCACTCCCACTCCCACTCCCACTCTCCCTCCCCTCAGTCTGCGTCCCCATCTCCCGACTCAGCACCGTAAACCCCTCCCCCCTCCCCTTCCCCCTCCCCACCGCCTTCCGGCTCTCCACCTCCGCCTCATGCATCTTATAACTACTATACCTCAAACTCCCCAGTATCAACGCAGCCATAATCCCAATCGCCAGCGCCGCCCGTCGGGTCAGCACCCACCTCAAACCCTCAACCTCGCTCTTGCTCCCGCTGCCCAGCAGGACGGAGATTTTGTAGTTGAGTTCGGAGATCTCCGAGTCTCGGGATTGGGACTGCATGCGCGAGGCCATGCGGCGGTCGTTGAGCATGCCTTTGAGGTCGTCGCGCAGGGAGAGGGTTTCTTGCGATACGTGCTGTGAGAGGATGTCGTAGGTGTGTTGGAGGTGGGAGAGTTGGGTGTGCGTTTTTGTGGAAGAGGATTTGCGGAGGTTGAGGATTTCGGTGCGGAGTTCGGAGCAGGCGGCGCGGAAGAGGTAGGTTTCCTAGGAAGGGATGTTAGGGGTAGGTGGAGAGGTGGGGTGGGCCGGGGGTTGGAGGTGGTGAGGGTTGGGGATGAGGGTGGGGGCTTACGTTCTCGACGTCTGACTTCGAGACCAAGGCATCGTTCGCCATGTCTAAATTGGTGGCTAGTAAGCCTCGCACAGCTTTCATGATGGTAGTGCTTTGGGCGTCTGTGAACCCGCCGTTTTCGAGATCTTTGACCAGAGTGTAGGTGTCGAAGTGGTGGACATATTGTGGGGCTTGGAGGTGGGGCGTTTTGTGTGCTCCGGGCGTTTCGATTGTTGGTGCTGGCATTTCTAGGACTGTGGCTAGCGATTTCGCGGTCGTTGATTCTTGCTTGGGAGGTGTTGTGATTTTGAGTGGGTTGCTTGAGGCGTTGAGTTCTGAAGCTCTTTTGCCTGGATCCTGTAATGCGGTCGAGATGGCTTCGCCTCTACTGATGGATGATTCTCGTTCTTTTGTTGGGTCGGCTGCTTTCTCGGCTTCCTTCGGTGGGGGGCGGTCTGCTTTCCTATCCTCCTGCTTCACAGGCGCTTTCACTTCTTTTTCGATCGCCCCAGCTAGTGTCTTATTTTCAGGTGGTTTAGATGGAATCTGCAAGCCGGGAGGCGGTATCTGTGACTCTTGCGCTTTCCCATATCTCTGAGCGTAGGGTTCTTCTGTCCGTCTTATGGTTGTGCTGAAGCCTGCTCGGTGCACCTGCTTTGGCCTTGCGTAGATTAGATATGGATTTTGGCGGGCTTCATGTAGTAGGGTCGATTTGAAGATGTGGGGATATAGAAAGGTAAGGCGTGGGGCCGACATGGTTTATGAGCAGGGAAATGCAATGATTGGGAAATCAAACAGTGACAGGAAAGGCTCAATTGATATCGTCTGCCACTACTTGACCTCGGTAGCGGCTCGTGGCGACGAACCTTGAATAGTTTACCATGCTAGTTGTAATATTTCCGTAAAGCATCCGTTCCTACTTGCTTACGAGTCATCTCCTTCCCTATATCTCACGAGTAGTCGATGTGCCATTGTTCTCGGTAGAATTTATCTGATGAGAAAGTGTGCTCCTGCAATGGTGGTTACCCCGCTTCATAAAGCTATCCCATTGGACGACCCTCGATCCTTCGTTCGATGCACGACAATTGAGTGCATGAAACGCGAAACGAAGCGCCTACCCCTGCTGTTAATGATGATAAGGCTACAAGACTACGTGTCTTTCCATCTATTTTTCTTTCCTACTTTTATCTGCTTTCTGCTAGAATCACATCCTCTTTCGCTTGCATGGTCACACGACCTAATTTCTGCTTTTTCCCTTCATAGGCCCAGAGTCGAATAAAAATACATCTTGTGCCATTTGAAATCCTAGAAATACAGATTATCTCCCCCAGCTCAAGATGGCAGAGACTAATACAAATCCCCAAAGCTTACGAATCCTCTCCATCGACGGTGGGGGTATCAAAGGACTGACAGCCTTGCTTGTCTTGAAACGCCTGATGCGATCATTAATGGTTGAAGCGAAGCTCACGGAAGAACCAAGGCCATGCGAGATGTTTGATCTTATCGGAGGTAACTCGACAGGAGGTCTCATTGCCATCATGCTAGGACGGCTGGGTATGACTGCAGATGAATGCATACAAGCTTATGAGGATATTGGCCAGATGGTCTTTGGTCAAAAGGTCCCTGGGGGCATAGCTGGTTGGTTCCGAAAGAAAAAGAGCAGCGGTCCGTTGTATTCAGTCGACCAATTTCAGTCTGCCATCAAAAGAGTGTTGGAGACCAAGAAGGTGGACATTGACTCTCCTTTTGACGAATATAGTACGGGAGGATGTCGAACGTATGATCTCCCGAGGCAATATTGAAAAATCATCATTAATCTCTTGTAGCTTTATCACTGTGACAAGATCATCCGATGTCAAACCACAAGTGATTCGCAATTACATCAGCGAAAACACAGATCAAGAAAAAATCCAGTGCACCATATGGGAAGCCAGTTCCGCGACCGTAGCCGCTGCACCATACTTCGGCGGAGTCACATTTCGAACATCCAAGTCAGGCTTCACCACTGGTCGCTGGACTTGCCCCATCTACCAGGCGATCGCCGAAGCTCGGAGTATCATCCCAAACCAAGATCTCGGGTGCGTGGTCAGCCTTGGTACTGGGTGGATCCCGACCTCCGAAATGCCCAAAAAGGCGGACAAATCCCTGCAGAACTATATCGACATGCACACAGACGCCGACAGAATTGCTGAGTCCTTCCGGACAGACAAGCTCGGGCAAAAACTACTGGCTTCGAATAGGCTTTTTAGATTCAGCGTCAAGCATAGTATGGCGCAGCTCAAGCTAGACGAGTGGGCAAAGGAACGGGACATGCGGGATTTGACCGACTCCTACCTGCAGAGACCCGAGCAAGCTGCTAACGTGAGGAGCTGCGCGCAGTCTTTGCTGGATCCCCAAGGCGTGACTTTTTAGAGCAATACACGTGTTTACGAATTGGACGACGATACGACTGATTTACGACGGGGGTTAGAGCAGGACTGGATGGATAAATACGACATGTCCGCGAAAACGGATCAAGCGACACAAGCTTTGATCTTAGACGGGCATTTGAGCACGAATCACAAGCGTCCCTTCGAGCCCGCGCATGTAGTATCACTGCCTTTGCATGCAATGATCAAGGCTGACAACGTGACGCTGGCAATGCCACAATTCGCAACCCTCCCCCCGAGCCCACACACACCGTCTCACCGCCTTCACATTCAATTATCAAGACTCCCACTATGATTTTGGCAATATCCCAAACTCCTCCAATTCTAATACCCTCCCATTCCCCAGCAAATCACACCTGCCGTCCATAATGCCCCCTATACACTACCCCATCCCAACCTCACCCACCAGGCATCCCCAAAACTATTACAATCCTTGCAAATCCCATCATGAGCACCTAGGTCAAAGACGATGATCATGATAGGTAGGCAGGGTGAGCTATCGGGCTTCTCAGCTGCAAAATGCCATTCCACCCATCTCTCCCTCAAGCAAATTGCAGGTCAGTGGCCTGGGTTTGCTGGGTAGATTTTTGGCTGATGGGGTAAGAGGGCTGGGTTGAGGGGGATCTGGAGGCAGTTGGCATCAGGCCGTCGATACTGGTGGGAAAGCTCATTGGAGAGGGGAATGAGGTGCGTGTTGGGCTTGGGGGGAGTGCGTATGAACGCGTTTTGGATGTTTCGGATGCTTTGGCGGTTTTTTTGCTTTTGGGGTGGCGCCGAGAGGGGGGGGGTAAGGTAGTTGTGTGCTGTCCGGTGGGTAATGGGAAGAGATTAGGGAGGAGCGGAGCACAGCGGTCAGGAAATGGCAAGTTGGGAATTGACAGCGGACTCGAAACGTGGGTGAATTGTAATACTGGCCTTGATTTGTGTCACGCTCGCTTGCTATGCTCGTATCGTTATCGTCAAGGCATGCAGGTGCTCTGAATAGGGACCACGACCGACTTATCGAGCGAGTACGGCTTCCCGAACTGGCACCGCAGTCTCGTCTTCATACTCGATCTCCACCCTCGGCTTCGTCTTGCGGGGCGGTGGTTTTGCGTTTCCACGCTTTCTCTTCGCGCCAGCAGCTGCTTTCTTCGTCTCATCTTCACCCTCATCAGATCCATTTCCAGCATCACTCACACTTCTTTCCTCGTCAGTGTCCGCCTCCTCCAGACTCTCATCATTGTCATCCTCCCCACCCAGCCACTCCTCTAAATCACCGAGCTCCTCGTCCTCCTCAATATCACTCACATACTCCACCTCCCGCTCTCCCTCCATCTCCTCCATCATCTCCTCATCAACACCCTCATCAAGATCGACATCTCTTTCCCCCTCCCCTCCCCGCTCCAAACCCCTCAACACCTTCTTCCAAACACCCTCTTCAACATTCAACGGCCGATCCCCATAGGCTCCACTCCTCAACCTCTCCACCAACTCCCGCTCAATCGCCCTCTCAACCCTCGCCGCAGCCTCCGCCTTCCTCTCCCTCGTAGCCTCCCTCCTTCTCACCTTCGGCGCCAGCTTCGGGACCACCCTCTCCCCCAGCCTCTCTTCCTCCTTCGCCAGTCGCCGCGTGCGGATAGCCACCTGCGTCAGCCTCGTCAAACGCTGCTTGCACTTGTGAACGAGGAATTTGGGCCAGTAAATCAGCTTCGAGTCGATTTGCTCGAGGGCTTGGGCGTAGTTTTGCGAAAGCTTGGTTTTGGCCCAGAGTTTCGAGGGCATGTGCGCGCGCTCGATTATCTTGGTGTAGAGATAGAGGGTCCCGGATTCGGGGGAGGAACGGATGGTGGCGTAGCGGGAGTTGGCCAGGGGGCAGGATTGGCGGTTGCAGAGGCCGGTTACGTTGTGTTCGTTTCGGCAGAAGTTTTGGTTCTTGGGCGTTCTGAGGTGGGATAGTTTAGTCTTGTAGGTAATAATCTAGGAGAGTGAGTGGGGAGAGGGGATGCTGGGGAGGAGGGCAGTTTGGGAAGGGAAGAGAGTACTTGAGCTTGAACGAGCAGAATTGTTGATTTATGATCTGCCATACTATCTCATCTGATGCCATGGTTACTGCAGGCCAGACGAAGGAGATAGACCGAGCGAGCTTCACTGTTCTGGTCAAGAGATAATACGAATGGAATTCGTGCGTTGCTTCAATCATCAGAATACAAAAATCGGAAATGTTGAAGGCCGCGGCAATCGCGCTTGAGCAAAAATGTAGCAACCTTTCTGCTCCACCTGCTGTCTGGCTCAAGAGCGTCTACTCTTGATCTTGATGTTGTTGACCTTTGAAGGTCTGTGATGAGATCTTGGTTACAGAGACGGCAATTACGGACTCATGGATGGTCTTTTCAGCCCTTTGGGCCGTACCAAATTCCGCACTTCGTCCGTTCTCGCGGTGCTCATGACTTGAACTCTTGTGCTGACCAGCCCCCACGCAAAGCTCCTTTCAAGCCTCAAAATGGCCCAATCGGACGATGTGCCAGGCGTTACAGTCAAGTGCCAGTTGACGAACCGACAATCTATGCATTGTCCACAGCTCCTGGGCGAGCTGCCATTGCCATCATCAGAATTTCTGGACCAGCCTGCTTGACTATATACAAGGCGCTATGTCCTGGCATGGATCCACCAAAGCCCCGGCAGGCGATGCTGAGAACTCTTTATGAGCCACGAGACTCCTCGGGAGTGCGCCCAATCCTCGACGCGGGGGCATTGGTACTCTACTTCCAAGCACCAGGTACTGTTACTGGGGAGGATATTCTCGAGCTCCATGTTCATGGTGGGAACGCCGTTGTGAAGGCTGTCTTGGCTGCTGTGCCCAAAGCGCTTCTTCTGGAAGCGGGGAGTCCTACAATCCGTTATGCCGAACCGGGAGAATTCACGAGGCGTGCATTCTACAACAACAGACTTGACTTGACTCAAGTTGAGGCATTGGGGGATACCCTGTCAGCCGAAACAGAACAGCAGCGCCGACTCGCTATTCGAGGTACTGCGAATACGGCAGGTAATTTATATGAGGAATACAGGCAAAAACTGCTGGCTGCTCGTGGGGAGTTGGAGGCTCTGATTGATTTCTCCGAAGATCAACATTTTGATGAGACACCTGCAAAATTATGTGCCTCCGTTGCCAGACAAGTCTCACGATTGAAGCGGCAGGTACAGGCCAACTTTGAAAGCGCATCTCGGGGGGAGCTGCTTCGAAGTGGAATCAATGTTGCTCTTATTGGCTTGCCAAATGCTGGAAAGAGTTCCCTGCTTAATCGAATCGTTGGCAGGGAGGCTGCTATCGTCAACGAGCAAGAAGGAACAACAAGAGATGTCATTGATGTCAGTGTGGACATTGGAGGGTACTTGTGCCGCTTCGGCGACTTGGCCGGGCTCAGAAACCTGCCCGTCCAGCCAGCCTTAGGGGACCATAATGTGCGTCAGGAGCCACTATATAGAATTGAAGAGGAGGGTATGAGGCGGGCACAAGAGCGTGCCTTGGATGCTGATGTCATTATCGTTCTTCTCTTCGTGCAGGGGGGAACCCGTATCACAAGAGAATCGGCATTTGAAAACGTTAAGATTGGCTCGGAAGTGGAGAAATTACTCGCAAACCTTGACCCGCAAACCCAGAGGATTATGTGTGTGCTCAACAAGGCGGACTGTTTTGATAATGCAGACACCGTGGGTGCTGTGTGTGCTCACTTTAGCAAACATCCTGCTTTGCAACCTCTGCTGGCGACCTCGGGGCTTTCCGTAATACCTATCTCGTGCATGAAATCCAATGGCGGGCACCTGTACCCATCTGATGCCCACGGCACCAACAACTTACTTACGAGTCTAGTCCAGCTTTTCGCCAGGATGACAGCCGCTGTCGTATCCGAGGGGAGCGGACTCGGTGCCAAAGACTCAATATGGGCTGAATCATTGGGTGCTACAGAAAGGCAGGGGCTCTTGTTTAAGCAATGCCTCGAACATCTCAGCAGCTTTCTTCAGCGAACACAATCCTTAGATGATCCTAATGCTTCGATTGACAACGAGGGTGAGGTCGACGTTGTCTTAGCGGCAGAGAGCTTGCGAGCCGCTGCAGACTGCTTGGCAAAGATCACAGGGAAGGGTGAGGCAGGAGATGTCGAAGAAGTCTTGGGAGTAGTGTTTGAGAAGTATGCTGAAAACACGATGCAGACTTCAACATATAAGCTGACATGGCAACAGATTTTGTGTTGGCAAATGAGGGTCAACATATGCTCTACTCGAGCGACACGTACCCATGATTGCGAGTATCAAAAATGGGATGGAAGAGGCCGTTCACAGAGCAAGGGTATAGGATTGGTTGAATGGTGGCTTTCCCACAGGGATCCTATACGTATACCGAAGTGAGTCGAGAGGCTGTGACCCTCCAGATTACAATACCGATATAGAAAGCCTTCACAGTGCTTACTCACTACCCTGTATCTTGATTGAGTACATTTTAAAAAATTTGACATACTCGTTCGAGAGCGATTGTAGAGCTGCCATGGCCTTGGCTTCAGTATGTAGTTGCGGTCAAGCACAATCAACGCAAAGGTGTGGTCTGATGTAAGAGATTTCTATCACTCAACGCCGGCCTCACGATAGCACCGAGGGATAGGAAAAAAACCTCTTGGATCAATTGAGTTAGCGCAGTTCTGGTTATGTCCGGGTTAACACCTTCGTAGACACATGCGCCTGAATGGTGTTGCATCCTTACCTATCATTGCCTGCATTCTTGTGCCCCTCAATCTGTTTGATTCTGTTTGGGTGAGCCTAGTCCATGGGTGTGTACCAGAGGTAGGCTGCCGAGCGAAATGAAGCAGAATGGCTCGGCAAAGAAATCGGTGTCTTTCTCGTCAGAAACCAAAAAGAGCCCCGAGCCTCAGAGCTCCAATACATTACCAGGAGTTGAAGACATCACACAGCATTACAATGCAACGAGAGCTAGGCAAATACCTCAGACAGAGCTAGACGAATCCAACAGGCAGAAAGGTGTTCAATTCAAGGCTTCTCTTCTCTTGCTGATTGGCTTCTTCTTTTGGATCTTGTGAGCCTGCCCTATTTGTCACAGCACTCCATGCTGACCTTCACAGCTTCATACATGGACTAGGTATATTCTTCTTCACTAAAGGCTTCCTCCTTACACGACTTGTCCTCGACCAAAAGTCCGAATGCGCGTCTCCGCCCATTGAGGTTCCAACGCGGAACCTTGGGACTTATATGAATGGATGCTGGCATCCGAAATCTTTTGATAAAGCTGTAATCATAATCATCGACGCTCTACGCTACGACTTTACGGTCCCATATCATGGAGAGCCTCACCACTTTCATAATGCCCTCAACGTACTGCACGAGACCGCTACGCGGACTCCCCAGAATGCATTTCTCTTACCTTTCATCGCCGACCCTCCCACGGCTACTCTCCAGCGGCTGAAAGGGTTAACGACCGGGACTTTACCTACATTCATCGATGCCGGCTCGAATTTCGCCGGAACGGCAATTGATGAGGATAATTTGGTGGCACAATTACGAGATGCAGGCAAAACCTTGGTCCATCTTGGAGACGACACATGGCACTCGCTCTTTCCAGGCTACTTTGACGCCAATTTGACACACGCATACGATTCTTTCAACGTTTGGGATTTATATACTGTGGATAATGGAGTCACAGAGCATTTGATGCCTCTTCTAGGAAAGGAAAATCGTGATAAATGGGATGTCATCTTTGGCCATTATCTCGGTGTAGACCACGCCGGACATCGCTACGGTCCTGATCATCCAACTACACGTGCGAAGTTACAGGAGATGGATGATGTCATACGAGAGATGATCGCATCTCTTGACGACGATACTCTGCTTGTGATAATGGGCGACCACGGCATGGATGTCAAAGGAGACCATGGTGGAGAGTCGGATGATGAGGTTGAAGCAGCCTTGTGGATGTACTCGAAGAAGGGTATGTTTGGCAGGGGCCACAACGGAATGATGAACCCCCCTCCAACAGCCAAGGAGAGACCAGTCGGACAGATCGATCTTGTCCCAACATTGTCGTTGTTACTTGGCATGCCCATCCCTTTCAACAGTCTCGGTGCACCAATCTCGGAGGTCTTTGTTGGGCCTGGAAGACCTGACTGGCAGAATTTAGCTACCGTAAACGCTCTTGCAGCCGCACAAATATCTAATTACCAGCACGAATACTCACGTGCGAGAGGACTAGAAGAGGGCACGTTTGCCGAACCGCAGTCACGTTGGGCCTTGGGGCTTCAGTCGTGGGAATCAGCGCTCAAAGACCCAAAAAATGCTGACTATAAGGCCATCTACCAAGCCTTTTCGGAATACCAGCATGGAACACTGAAGATCTGCCGTAGCCTCTGGGCAAGGTTCGATGTACCAAGCATGATCGAAGGGATCGCTATATTAGCTTTTGGGGTGGTTTTCCTCACCATCTTCGCACGGTCTTCGAGCTTAGCAGGACCCGACTCTGCACCACTTTATCTTGGTCAAATGTCGTTGTTGGGCGGTGTATGTAGCATTGTTGCTCTAAGTGTTGAGTACTTCTTCACTAACGCGGTTTCCATCAATGCTGCATTACTAGGCCTCGCGTCTGGAGGCGTTGCTGGTATAGGACTTGCCATGACTACCATACGACAACATATTAGCTTACCTATGCCCACGTCCATCTGGGGCTGGCTTGCCCTTGTGTTTACACTAAGTCAATCAATTGGGTTTGCTTCCAACTCGTACACAATATGGGAAGATGAGATCTTACTTTTTTTCCTAAGTTCGTTTGCAGTCGTCGCTTTGATCTCCTCGATACGTCACGAATCGTCTCTGGAACGCACTCTCGGCATCACCCAATCCGTAATTTTTCTGGTGTTGACGCGATTCGTTGCGCTCTCACGCCTGTGTCGTGAGGAACAGATGCCCCAGTGCAGATCCACCTACTACGCATCCTCAACATCCTCAACATCGGCTCCATGGCAGCTTGCCATCCCTCTACTCGCCGCAACAATCCTTCCCCTCGCTATCAAGAGATACTACCAGCGTACCAAATCGTATGAAGGCTCGGCAACAATCTGGATCGGATTCGTCCTTCGACTAAGTCTTCTCTGCACTGCCGTCTTCTGGATACTCGACGCAGCCGACGACAACGACTGGCTGTCCCTCGAAAAGACCACCCTCAAAACTATCCGAGTAGTCATAGCTCGGATAGTTCTCGGCATCGCCTTTGTGGTCGGCACCTCAACATTCGTCTACTGGCAGCCCTGTATCAGCATCAAGCTCGGCTCCTCCGACGAAGACGCCGAAGACAAAAGCTTACCCAGCAATCCCAAATCCGTCAAGATATATGGCTACGCCAATGTCCACGGGTCCCGCTACTACCTCCTCATTGCCACGCTCCTCATCGCCCTCACGCTCGTACAAAAGCCAATGGGCAACGGCGCCCTCTGTATCCTCGCTATTCAAATCCTCGCCCTCCTAGAAATCCTCAGCGTGAATCAGATATCCCACACAGCCATCGGCCCGATCATCCTCGGCCTCCTCGGGAATTTCCACTTCTTCAAAACGGGACACCAAGCCGCGCCGGCGAGTATCCAGTGGGAAAGCGCCTTCATCCCGCTGAGCACAATCCTCTATCCCTGGTCGCCCCTCCTCATCATTCTGAACACCTGCGGGGCGCAAATCCTGACGGCCGCCGCGGTCCCGTTGGTGGTGTTGTGGAAACAGCCACCGGTGAACAAACGGCACAATCTCCTCGTCGATGTTACGAGAGCGGTGGCTACGTTTATACTCTATCATGCTGTCATCAATCTCGCTACGACGATGTGGGCCGGGCACCTCAGGAGGCATTTGATGCTTTACCGGATCTTTAGTCCACGGTTTATGATTGCGGCTGTCGTTGTTTTGGTGGTGGATCTGGTGTGTGCAATTGTGGCGCTGGGTGCGGTTTGGTTTAATAGTAATCGCGTTGCTGAGGTGTTTGGGTGGGCTTGAAGGGTTGTACGTTTTACCCTTGCATAGGGGGAATTGAGGAAGGTTCTATAGGATGTCGAAGAGGAATTGAGAATCAAGGGGAGAGAAAGGTACGTTGGGATGGATATACCCATTGGTCTAAGATTCACATGTTTCTTTATTTTAGTCTGCTTCCATCGCGCTTGGTCGCTTAGATGCGATTTTCGTGTACACAATTCACCTCGATTGCTCTACTCATGTTTTTTCTCAACACAAAAACGAACCAGTAAGATCATTCCTCTATTCCACAACTGCCACCCCCATTTGCGTACCCACAGCGGCAAGATCCCTCATCCTACGTTTATTCCCCTATACACTCCTCTCGCAGCTGCCACAATACAGATCAGCACACCCGCTACTCCACCACCTTACACCTCTCCTATCATTTCCTCATTTATACCAATGTCTGAGCAACTTCCACCATCCCCAATCCCCCTCTCCATACCCATCTTCCCCCAGTTTTGGTGTACTTCTATGAGTAAGTGCTGGGGAACGAAAAGGCACCATAAGAACGGATGGAAAGAGCTGTCAAGGAATTGGCTGGCCGATCCCCAAGTCAATACGCGACGATCTCGAGCCATGCGAGCCCAAGACTACTGTCGCTTATGGATCATATTTCAGCGCTATCATCAACAAATGCAAGCTGCACGAGCCGAGGCGCCGTGAGCAAGTAGGCTGTTCACCTAATGCTGTCAGCATCTGCGTTCAATCTACGAAACATAATTAACGTCCAAGCCGTCTGTCAGCACGGCGCCGCAGCAGTGCTTACCTTCTTTGGCCCGAACGTCGGACATGATTCTGTAAAGACATGTTGTCCGTCATCCCGTGCCTTGATGACTTAATGTTTTGTCTCACCCTACGGCGCGTGGATCGAGTGTAAGTGGTGCGCCAAAATCTTAACGAGAACTCGGCCCGAGGCGAACAAGCGCTTACGGAGTACTATACCTCGTGTTCATTGCTGACTGAAAGATCTCGCTTAAGAAGGTTAAGGTTGTGCGATAGAGGTTATCAGGGATCTATATTCGGACGTTCGTTTTGTGAGTGGGCCATCTCGAGCTGGGGAAGTGGGTAAGTTGACAGTGATGATGGTGCTGCTACTGCGTGATTGGGATATCTAAGAAAGTTGCCCCTGATGAGTCTGCGAAAACATCTGTTTCATGCATAAAAATGGAAGAGGCCGAAACCCCTTTTGTAGACTTCATCCGTTTCACCGCATTTTACCTGTCCTCTGACCTCACTCATCAAGTCAGCAGCATCACCTCACACCCCCAACTTACACCTCTCCACCACGAACCCACAACCCTAAAACCAGCAAGCAAAAGAACAATGCCTTCCCCCGGTCCCCTCTCCCTCGCCCTCCCACTCCTCACCACCCTCATCCCCCTGACGAGCGCAGACTTCTACGTTTCCCAGCTTTGGAACACCTCCCTCACTGGCCCCTGGCAGCCAACAAACCGTGTACGATTACGGCGCCTGTCCGTCTAATTACTGGAACTGCAAGTGCTATGTCGATAGCGTCCGCTTCGGGCGCGCCGAGGGGCTTACCTATGATAGAACGTAGAACCGCAAATTCTTCAGCGTTGACGGTATGTCTGCAATTGTCCCTTGGCCTTCTAATCCTCTTCGGTTTCCTTGCTTTCAATTCTGGTGATAGAGATGGCTGGCTCTCCTCTCTCTTTTACCCCGATTAGGGGGCCGAGCATAAGCTGGGACGAGAAGTCGATGAGAAATGAAGAGGTCATCATTTCCTTGCGTCGTGACCTCGGGCTTGATGACTGATTTTATAATCCAATGATCTAGGCATGTTCGGCGTTGGCAAGATGAACTTCTACCTACAGGGAGATCAGTCGTGGAAGTTCTACTTGGACGGGGGGAGTGGGAAGAGCGTGGGCGGTTGCTATCGCAACGCGGCGGACAAGGAGTGCGCGAATTCGGATGGGTCGACGTATGTGTCGGATTTGCTGGTTTTTTATTCGTATATTTGTGGCCATGCTTGAGGGAGGGGAGATGTGGAGGGAGTGACTTGGCTGAAAGGAGGAGAGTGAAAAAAGAGCCAGTCAGAAGGGGAGGCGCGATGGTAATGCAGATCGCGATTGGTTTTTTTCACAGTTGGGACGTTCTTGATATCATCAAGCGAGAGTTTCATAGACCTGGTATACCTGGAAAACCCCCTAATCACAGTAAAGGCAATCGCAAATAATGATGCAGGTCATCCAGACCCAGTCAACAATCACGCTCGACCTGCCACTCATCCCCCTCGAAAAGATTACGGTAGTTTCGCCCAGTCCGCATGCCTTGTAACCCCATTTCTCCTTCCGCATGGAGTCCCACTATCTACTCTGATATCTCAACCTACCGCATCGAATTTCACGCGCATTTTCACGCTCAGTCTGTTTGATTGCAAGTATAACCCAATTGTTGGCCACTGGTAGGGGGCTGAGTCTGAGCAATAGTGTTTACAACCGCTGTGTGAATAACGAGAGCATCCGATTCTCCTTCACCTTATCCCCTTATGATCATGAAGTATCTATACTTATACATATCCCCATATCTCCATTCCTCCCCTAAGTTGCACAATACACCCTTTCCATCCCTATCCCTACCCCACCACAGAAGAGGCCAAATAGCGGTTCCTTTGTCTTCACCATCATCCTCCATGTAAAATGGCAATCTTTCTTTCATAGCCGTCGATAACTACGCTTCTTCTTAACTTTATGCGCCGTTTACCTTCTTCTTCAAATGAACATCTTCGATATTAGATTGGGCGATTTTCTTGAATGTATGCATATGCGTATACATGTGCAAATATGCGAATACCAATACCCATACCCACACCCGTAGCCATTTCACCCAAATCACACACAAATGCGGCGG
>JAABUQ010002912.1_pt1 | contig 32600 bp, 22 predicted proteins | sample 5560001 | NCBI WGS metagenome assembly JAABUQ01 (sample SAMN10711888, study PRJNA513371) | rock metagenome | isolation source: Antarctica rocks | place: Antarctica: Victoria Land, Finger Mt nord | collected 2015-12-18 | reverse complement strand
CACCGACGGCTGGAGGAGTTGGGTGCGGCCTTTGTCGAGAGCGCCGGGTGGGAGCGCCCGCAGTGGTTCGCCGCCAACGAGCGCGAGCTCACAGACCACGAACAGGAGCAGGAGCAGGAGCAGGAGCGCGGGCGGCCTCTGCGCGCGGGCTGGGCGGCGCGCCACTGGTCGCCGATCAGCGGCGTCGAGCACCGGGCGACGCGCGAGCGCGTGGCCATGTTCGACCTGACCCCCTTCACCAAGCTGGAGGTGGCCGGCCCCGGCGCGCTCGCCTACCTGCAGCGCCTCGCCAGCAACAACATGGACGGGCCAACCGGCAAGGTGACGTACACGGCTATGCTGGACGCGCGCGGCGGCATCCAGTGCGACCTGACGGTGACGCGCCTCGCCGAGACGCGCTTCTGGGTCGTCACGGGCGGCTCGGTCGGTATGCACGACCTGGCCTGGATGCGCCATCATGCGCCCGACGACGGCTCGGTCGGTATCACGGACCTGACCTCCGCCTACTGCTGTATTGGCCTGTGGGGACCGCACGCCCGCGACGTGGCGCGGCAGGTCGCCGACGCCGATCTGTCCAACGAGGCTTTCCCCTACTTCACCGCGCGGCGCGCGACCATCGGCGCCGTCCCGGCCCTACTAGTGCGCGTGTCGTACGCCGGCGAACTCGGCTGGGAGGTCTATGCCCCGACGGAGTACGGCCTGACGCTGTGGGACACGCTGTGGGAGGCCGGACAGCCGTTCGGCGTGACCGCCGCCGGCGGCGGGGCCTTCGACTCGCTGCGCGTGGAGAAGGGCTACCGCCTGTGGGGCGTCGACATCGACCCCGACCACAACCCGCTCGAGGCGGGCCTCGGCTTCGCGGTCAGGCTCAAAAAGGGCGACTTCCTGGGGCGCGAGGCGCTGCTGCGTCTGAAGGAGTGTGGCCTCGCGCGCAAGCTCTGTTGCCTCACCTTCGACGACCCGTGCGCCGTCGCGCTGGGCAAAGAGCCGATCCTGGATGGCGAACGCACGCTGGGCTACGTCACCAGCGCGGCCCACGGCTACACGGTCGGCTGCGGCATCGTCTACGGCTATCTGCCGGTCGAATGCGCCGCGGAAGGGACCCGGGTCGAGGTGCAGTATTTCGGCCGCCGCTACCCGGCCATGGTCGCGCGCGAGCCCCTATACGACCCCGAGGGGGCGAGACTGAGGAGCTAATCTAATAAGATGGATGCAGCCTGCGACTGCCCGGCTAGACCGGCGAACCCGCGGCTAGGGTTCGGGGGGCTAGTCCGCATGTGTCGCATGGCAAACCATGCCGACTGCGGTCGGTTGGGTAGGCGCCGAATCAACCTTTTTGGTCTGATTCAGCACTAGGGGGTAGCTGACCGATGCCAGAGCGAAGAAGTCCGCTGTACGATTTCCACGCGCGCTCCGCCCGCGAGCTCGTCAAAGGCGGCGGGGACTTCATGGTCCCCCTATCCTACACCTCGTCCGTGGACGAACACCTCAACGTCCGTGGCAACGTCGGGATGCAGGACCTATCGTCGATGGGCGAGGTGGACATCAAAGGGCCGGGCGCCGAGCGCCTCATCCGCCGCCTGCTCGTCAACGAGGTCGCCGACATGGAGCCGGGCCAGGTACGCTATTCCACGATCTGCAACGACAAGGGCGGCATCGTCGACGACGTCACCGCCTACAAGTTTGACGACGAGCACTTCATGGTCGTGACGAGCTCCGGGCCGCGACAGAAGACGGTGCGCTGGATAGCAGAGCACGCCGCCGGGACGAGCGCGTACGTGACCGATATCACCGGCGGGACCGCCTTGCTGGTGGTGCAGGGGCCGCGCTCGTACGCCTACCTCAAGACGGTAGCGGAGAACGTCGACCTGGACAGGCTCAAGTTCTTCCGCTTCTCCACGGCCCGCATCGCCGACGTCGACCTGCTCATCTCCCGCTCGGGTTACACGGGCGAACTGGGCTACGAGTTGTACACGCCGGCCGAGCAGGCCCTCGTGCTGTGGGAACACATCCTGCGCACGAGCCGCGCGTTCACGCTGCAGCCCTACGGCATCGGCGCCATGCAGAGCCTGCGCATCGAGAAGGCCTATCCCCTCCATGGACCCGACATCGACGAGAGCTACTCGCCGTTCCACGTCGGCCTGGATCGCTGGATCGCCTTCGAGAAGCGGGACTTCATCGGGCGGGACGCCTTGCTACGGATACGGGAGCAGGGCCTGGACCGGCGGTGGGTCGGGTTGATCCTGGAGAGCGAGGCGCCGGCCGCGGCCGGTGACAAGGTCTACAGCATCGGCGACGTGGCGACGTTCCGCGAGAAGATGTTCAGCGGCGGCGAAGCGGGCGCCCACAAGGACACGCTCCTCCCCGGCGAGCGGCAGGTCGGGCGCGTCAGCTGCAGCGCCAGGGGGCACACGGTCGGCAAGATGCTGGCCATGGCCTACCTCAACACGGCCCACTCGTGGCTGGGCAACAACCTCATCGTCGAGATCAACGGCCGGCCCGTCCTCGCCAGGGTCGCCGCGACGCCCTTCTTCGACCCACAGAATAACCGCGTGCGCGCGCGGCCGCGGGACGACGCGCGCGCGGAGCCGGGGCCGGGACCAAGGCCAGGCCCACAGCCAGGATCGGGGCCGCAGCCAGGACCGGGACCGGGACCAAGACCCGGGCCACAGCCAGGATCACCGCTAGACATCGGCGGCCACTAGTGCTGAATCAAGCGGCTTACTTTGCGGGTCGTGTCCACACCCGACCGCAGTCGGCCGGTGGTTTGCCATGCGACCGCAGTCGCAGGCCTGGTTGCAAACACACCTCGTTAAAACGACACTAGGATGAGAAGCGCCATGTACCCTAACACGAACCCCACCTCCAACGCGTACGACGCCATCGTCGTCGGCGTGGGGGGGATGGGCAGCGCCGCCTGCTACCACCTCGCGCGCCGCGGCAAGCGGGTCCTCGGCCTGGAGCGGTTTGGCATCCCCCATCGGATGGGGTCCTCACACGGGCAGACGCGCATCATCCGCCTGGCCTACTACGAGCACCCCTCGTACGTGCTGCTGCTGCGCCGCGCCTACGAGTTGTGGCGCGAGATACAGCAGGCCGCCGGCGAACAACTGCTGTACATCACCGGCTCGATCGACGCCGGGCCGGTCGATAGCTGGGTGTTCAAGGGGTCGTGGGAGTCCTGCAAGCTGCACGACCTGCCGCACGAGGTGTTGACCGGAGCGGAGTTGCGCCGCCGCTATCCCGGCTACCACTTCCCGCCGGACTCCGCCGCGGTCGTGCAACCGGACGGCGGTTTCCTGCTGCCGGAGCGCTGCATCGTCTCCCACGTCGTGGCGGCGCAGGCCCTGGGGGCCGAGATCCACGGATTCGAGCGGGTGCTGGAGTGGCAACCGCTGGCCAGCGGGGTGCGCGTACGCACCGACCGGGCCGTGTACCACGCCGACAAGCTCGTCATCACGGCCGGCGCGTGGGAGGCCGATCTGCTGGATATCCTGCACGGGCTTGCCGTGCCGGAGCGCCAGGTCCTGGCCTGGCTGCAGCCGACGCGGCCGGACCTCTTCCAGCCCGACGTGTTCCCCGTGTTCAACGTGCTGGTCGACGAGGGCCGCTTCTACGGCTTCCCCGTCTTCGGCGTGCCCGGCTTCAAGTTTGGCAAATACCACCACCTCGGGGAGGCAACCGACGCCGACACGGCCGATCGCGAGGTCCACGACTACGACGAGCAGATGCTGCGCCAGTTTGCCGCGCGCTATTTCCCGGATGGCTGCGGGCCGACGATGGACCTCGCGACCTGTCTCTTCACCAACACCGCCGACAACAACTTCATCATCGACCTGCACCCCACCTACCCGCAGGTCTCTTTCGCCTCACCCTGTTCGGGGCACGGCTTCAAGTTCGCCAGCGTCGTCGGCGAGATCATGGCCGATCTGGCCGATCTGGGGATGACTCGTCACGACATCAGTCTATTCCGCCTGGAGCGGTTGCTGTATCCAGAGGGAGGCCACGCCCAACCGACCGGTCGACCGGTCGATGGACGACGCGTCTTTCCCAGGGCAGAGGCCGTGAAGCCATTCTGGTGGTAGCAAGCCTATGGGCCTGCGATTGCCCGGCTGGACCGGGACCGGCCGCAGCTGGTCGGGGGCCAGTCCGCATGTGTCGCATGGCAAACCACCGGCCGACTGCGGTCGGGTGTGGGACGACGGACGACGGACGACGGACGACGGACGCGGGCGGCGGCGCCTCATCTGGAACATGTGCAGACGCGGGGGGAAGAATAGATGCGCGCGGAGTCGGATCCGCTCGGGCTCGCCGAGGCCAAGGCCGCCGTGCGGAAGACGGTCCTCGGCCGGCGTGACGCCATGGACGCCGGTATGCGCGCCGCTGTGAGCCGGGCCATCGCCCTGGACATCGTCGCCCTTGGCGCGTACCGCCGGTCCCGCGTCGTGATGGCCTACGTGTCGTTCGGCAGCGAGTTCCAGACCGGCGATGTCATCCGCCATGTCCTGGACGCGGGCAAAACGCTGGTCCTCCCCAGGATCAACCGCGCCACGCGGGCGCTGGAGATATACGAGGTCAGAGAGCCGGTGCGGGCCCTGGAACCGGGGGGGTGGGGGATCCTCGAGCCGCGGCCGGATCGCTGTGCGCGCGTGGAGCCGGATGTCGTCGATGTCGTCTTGGTCCCCGGCCTCGCCTTCGACGCGCGGGGCCGGCGTCTGGGGTACGGGGGAGGCTACTATGATCGGCTACTGGGAGGCTTGACCGCGCGCCCGCCGCTGGTCGCCGGGGCTTTCGAGGCGCAGATGGTCGGGGCTGTCCCCATCGGCGCGCATGACGTGCCGATGGACATCGTGGTCACCGAGGGCGGGCGTTACCCTCCCTGAGCCACCGCGCGGCCCCGGTGTCAACGGTTGGCGCCGAGGAGAGCGCAATTTAACCAGCCTTTAACAGCGGCTTTGTGTTCCCTTTACACAAACCGGCTGCAAGCTGTTATCATTAGTGTAGAGATGACACGAACTGGCGATGCGGGGTCGCGCTAGCGCGCGAGAGGGAGAGGGGATTGCTCATGGACGCAGGGGACATCGAGGAGATCGTGCTAGCGGCGCATGAGGGCGTGGCGCCGATCGCGGTGGCTGAGGAGTGCGCGCGGCGCCTGGAGTTGGCGGATGGCGTGCGGATTGCCGTGCGGCGCGCCGGATCGACGGGCCGTCCGCAGCGCTTCGTGGTCTATGAGGGACGGATCACGACGCCGCACCACTACGCGGCCGTCACCTTGAGCGCCGCGGTGGAGGCGTTGCTGCGGCGCGAGGGCCGCCCTCTGGACGCGTGGGGGCTGCTGCAGGCGGGCCGGCAAGCGGACGTTTTTCCGGCCGGCGTGACCATGGCGACGATCACGCAGGCGGCCCGCCTCCTGGCGCGTCAGGGCCGCGTGGAAGCGGGCCAGGAGCGCGGTACCTGGAGTCATCGCGCGGTCGCCGTCGCCGCATAAAGGCGTCGCGTGCGACGCTCCTCCCGCGACGACCAGCAGGCAGCGCGACGCGACGACGCCTGCGCCTAAGTAGACACTGGTAAGTTCTTGCACAGCCGTCACGCTTGGGTGCGTACCTCGTGCAGCCTCTCCGGTTGCACGAACTTCGCAACACCTACTTAGACCCAATACAGTTCAGTTAAGCCACGGAAGCCTCGTCCAGCATGCCGCGGAGGGTAGGATGGACGCCCCGTTTACGTGTGAATGGCGTGCTTGTCGGTGCTATCCGGCAGCGACCGACATCCTTAACTGAACCGTATTGGGGCTACACCACCTGCGGCCTCTTGGCGCGGGTGCTCGTGGCGCACGTCACCTTCGTCACCCGCGCCACGAGCACCCTGGCCTTCCCGGTCGTGCGCGTGCTCCGCCAGACAAGCTAGGTGCAGGATGCCCTCGTCTGGATCGGGCGCGGGGAGGAGCGCCAGCAGGTCCGCCTGCTTAGCGTCCTCTACCAGGGCGCCTGGCAGCGCATCGCTACTCCGCCAGGCCGATTATTTGCAGGCCCTGGTCGTCTCTCGCCCGTGGCAGGCCGTCACGCATCACGCGAGCGGTCGGCGATGGCGCCAGTAGCAAGGCGCGCCATTGTGGTATCGTGGCTAAAATGCTGCCGGGCAACCCGCAGGACTGCCGTCGCGGTTGCCGATCGATGGCCATCGTCGCGCCATACCAGCGATACCGTGCGGCTGGGCGCCGGGGCCTCGAGCGCCACGATGCGCACCGGCGGCCCGCTCGCCTCCACCGCCGATCGCGGTACCAGGGCTATGCCAAGCCCGGCGGAGACCAATGCGCGAACCGAGGACACCTCCCCGCTCTCGACGGCGATGCGCGGCTCGAAACCCACTCCCGCGCAGGACTGGAGCAGCGTCGGCCGCAACCCGGACCCCGGCTTGAACGCGATAAAAGTCTCCTCGCGCAGCGCATGCAGGGATACCGGGCCCGGCCCCGGTTCCATCAGGGCAAGGGCATGATCCGACGCCACGATGAGGACCAACTCCTCGACGAACAGCGGCTCCGCTACGAGGCCCGTTGGTAGGCCGTTCGGGAACAACTCCTTGAGTTGATGCACCACCGCGAGATCGAGTTGGCCGGCCTCCAGTAGCGCCAGCAGCGGCATCGTGTTGTCCTCGCGCAATGCAAGCTCGACGCCGGGATAGAGGGCATGGAACAGGCACAGCAGCGCGGGCAGGCGCTGTTCGGCCACCAGCGGCAAGGCGCCGATAGTCACCCGTCCCCGGTGCGGTCCCCTGAACCTCTGCATCTCCTCGTGGAGCGCCCGTACATCGGCCAGCAGCCGGTCGCCGCGCGCCACGAAGGCCTCGCCGGCCGCCGTGGGACGCAGACGGCGCGTCGACCGGTCGAAGAGCCGCACGCCGAGCTCCCGCTCCACCTGCTGGATCTGCCGCGAGAGCGCGGACTGCGCCACCCGCAGCTCCCTGGCCGCCTGCGTGACGTGTCCGGTCCGCGCAACCGCCACGACATATTCGATCTGGCGCAGGTCCATCGCCTTCTCCATGTGATGCGCTATCAGCATCAACTGTATCTCAAACAGGTCTTTGACGGGCGATACGTCGCGGATCGACACTACGAGGAGAGGAAGGAGGGTGGGATGGATCGCCGCGCCATCGCCGTTTTGACGGCCGGACACGTCCCCCAACATCAGGCCTTCAACCAGAACGACGGGCAGGTGGACACGTGAGGATGGTCTCGGCCATCGGCGCGTTGCCGGCGCCGGCGCGGACCCTCTTCGTCGGCACGTTCATCAATCGGTTCGGCAACTTCGTCGGACCGTTCCTTGTGCTCTACCTCACGTCGAAGGGCTATACGCCGGGCCAGGCCGGCCTGGCCCTCGGCATCGTCGGGCTCGGCAACTGCGCGGGGAACGCGCTCGGGGGGACGGTCGCGGATCACTTCGGCCGGCGCGCGACGATCGTCTTCTCCATGGCCGGCTCGGGCGTGCTCACGCTGGCCGTCCCGCTGTTCGCCAACAGCGCCGCGGTTATCGCGTTGGTCGGCTTGGTCGGTGTCTTCGCGCAGCTCTATCGCCCGGCGGCCGGCGCGCTGCTGCTCGATGTGGTCCCCGACGACCAGCGCGTGACAGCCTTCGCCGCCTATCGCCTCGCGGTCAACCTGGGGATGGCGCTTGGCCCGACCGTCGCGGGCCTGCTGAGCAGCCGCTCGTACGCGTACATCTTCATCGGCGACGCCGCCACGTCGTTCCTGTTCGGTCTCCTGGCCCTCGCGCTGCTGCCGGAGACAGCGCCGGCAGCGGACCACGCGATGGAACGAGTGGAGAGAGAGGGCTACCGCGCGGTTCTGCGCGACCGGCCATACGTGATGCTGTTGCTGGCGATGGGCGCAGCCTACCTCGTCTACGTGCAGGCGACCGCGACGCTGCCGCTGCACGTCAAGGACGCAGGGTTGCCGCCGTCGGTGTACGGGCTGTTACTCGGTCTCAACGCGCTCGTGGTCGTGCTCGTCGAGCTTCCGTTGACGGCGATGACCCGGCGCAAGCCGATGCGTCGGGTCATCGCGCTCGGTTTCCTGCTGCTCGGCTTGGGCTTCGCCCTCACGTGGCTGGCGCATACGGTCGTCGCGCTGGGCGCTACGGTGCTCGTCTGGACGGTCGCGGAAATGCTCTACTCACCAGTAGCCTCCGCCTATCCCGGCCGGTTCGCCCCGCCGCGCCTGCGCGGCCGCTACCAGGGCGCCTATGGCATCGTGCAAATGGGCGCCGCCGCTGTGGGACCTGTCCTCGGCGGCTTCCTCTACATGCGCAGCCCGGCCGTTCTCTGGCTAGGGTGCGGTGTCGTCGGCGTCGGCACGGCCATGCTCATCTTGACAGCCACCGGGCTTCAAGAGTAGGTGCATGACCCCTATCTACTCTCCCTCCGCCTCGTCGTCCTCCTCCGTTTCCTCGTCGTCCTCCTCCTCTTCGTCGTCCCAGGCGGGGTACTGCGGGATGGAGTCGCCGTGGCGCTCGCTGACGCGGGGATACTCGACGCCGGGCGCGACGCCGTTGGGCGTGACCGCCTCCAGCTTGACGGTGTGCCGCCACTCGTCGCCGTAGTCGAAGATGTAGAGGAACGACGCGCCCTTGCGCAGCGGCAGGTGCTCCAGCCGATAGGCCGCGGCGTTGCGCCCATCATTGCCGAAGGGGCTGGTGTACTCCGTGTCGTCGTCCCAGGCCTTGCCGCTGAGGAAGAAGGACCACAGGTGGTCGTCGTCCCAGTCGAAGGCCTCCTGGATGGCGCCGTGGAGGTCGTAAAGGGTCTCGTCGCCGCTCATCTCGATGCGGCGCCACACGTCCTTATGGTCCTTCAGCGTCACCTTGAAGCGGTAGAGCGTGCGCTTGCCCGCCTCGGTCGCGGACAGGTCCGCCAGCGGATCGTCCTCTTCGTCCTCTTCGTCGTCGTCCCCCTCCAGGCTGCTCACGTCGAAACCCACCGGCGGATAGGCGACGCCGACCGAGACGCCGTCTCCCACCGTCGCGCTGGAGCGTATGCTCTCCACGGGGATCAGGCCGCTGTCGAGCGGGTGCTGATACACCGTGAAGAATCCGTTCAGGGCCTCGATGGCCAGCGTCAGGGCCGCCGTCTCGCGCGCGTTCGGGGGACCGTTCTCGCCCCCTTTGCTGACGCTCAGGAAGACGGGGACCTTCTGCCGCGCGGTGTAGGGCTGCCCGTGGCCGCGCAGCCAGTCCAGATACGTCGGATCGGTGTCGCGGCCGTCTTCGACGAACACCACCAGGCTATCCTGTACCGCTTCACCCAGGTCGGCTCCCGCTCCCCCTCCCGCGTCCCCACCCGGCCCCTGCTCCCGACCCATCGTCGAGATCATCTGCCTCACCATGTCGCGCAACTCGCGCGTGGACACGCCGTCGAATCCCATGCCGCTCTGGCGCATCGCCTCGATAGCCGCGTCGATCTCCTCGTCGTTGTCCGCCAACTCCTCGCCGGCCTCGGCGACCTGTTGGAGCGCGGCGAGGTCGTAGTAAAAAGCGATGCCCTGCACCATCTCGCCCCCGCCCATCACGCAGGCGTAGAGCGTCGGCGTCTCCGGTCGTGGGCCGTGCTCCCCGAGCGTGACCTCCAGCGGCGGATAGTCGGACATATAGGTCCACGGCGCGCGGCGGATAAAGCCCTTGGCCGCCGCGAAGAGCGGCTCGAGCAGCGCCGTCTCGATGTCCCAGGAGAACGGCTCGGGCGGCGGCGCGTCCGGGTCGGCGCCCAGCGAGGTCGCCAGCTCACGGAAGGCCGTGGCCGCGGCCGGCATCTCCTCCAGCGCGACGGTCTCGACGGGGATGTCAAGCGGGGCCAAAAAGGCGCGCGCCGCCGCGGCCAGCGCCTCGTCGTTGACCCGAATCAGGCGCGGCAGCGCGGGTCCGCTGGCGTTCACGCCCGCTTTCTTGCCCTTACCGCGTCCTTTCCCTGCGTCGATTCCAGCCAGTTGCAGCAGTTGCGGGGGCAGCGAGACCGGTTCGGCCAGGGCCGTCACCAGCGCCTGCAGCGCCTCGTCGATGCCGCCGCCGTCGACCTCGCGCGGCCCGGCGGGCGCGCTGCCAAGGATCATCTCGGTCGCGGAATCGAGCCATAGCGCCATCTGCGCCTGGACCGTTCGCTCGCCCTCGCGGGTGTAGAGGCCGACCGGCGCCAGGATACCGTCGAGCACCAGGTCCGACCGGCGCGGCAGGGCCGCCAACCGCGCCAACTCTTTCTTACCGGGGCGCTTGATCTTGGGCATCGTTCTCCTCCTCCGCTCCTTTATCGTCCATCCCCAGGATACCGGAGCCGTCCGTCAGCAGGCGGCTGAGATCGTCGACTAAACTTTCCGGCGCGGGCGCCGGGCGCAACGCCGCCGTCGCCGCCAGGAAGCGCCTCACGTCAAACGCGTCCACCACGGCGCGCCGGCGCAGCTCCGGCGGCAGCAGGTGCTGGAATGGTCCCAGGTTAAGCGAACTCTCCAACTCCCGATACCGCTCGCGCAGGTAGCGTTCCACGCGGTCCTCGGTCCACGCGGGTATCGCGACTCCATTGTCGGGTACCCGCACGGCCAGGCCGGGCTGCGCCGTCTGACGCGCGGGGACCGTGTAGCGCAGCAAATCGCGCAGCACACGGCCGTACAGGTCGCCCAGCCAATGGAACAGCAGGTAGCCGCCATCCTCTTCCCAGTCCCCGGCCGCGGTCCAGTCCCAGGCCAGTTCGACCAGAGGCGCCACGCCCGCGGCGAGGCCGAGTTGGGCCGGGAGCAGCCGCGCCAGCTCGTAGGAGAGCAGCCGCCGCTCCGAGCGGTAGCTCAGGCGCGGCGCCGGCTCGTTCCCGCTCGAGGGCGTCACCCACATGGCCTCGCCATCGTACCACTCGACCGAGACCGGCCGTCCTTCCAGGGTCAGCACCTCGCGCTCCAGCCACCAGGCGTCGACCGTGGCCACGGTCTGGCCGCTGTGTTGGTCGCGGATACTGATGGTGCGCCCGGCGTCGTTCTGGATATTGCCGTAAAGGCTGACGCTGCAGCGCGGGCTGCCCTGCTGGTCGAGCAGGCGGTTGAGCCGGTCGCCGGGCCGCCACTCGCCGGGCCGGCCATCGGCCAGGTAGCCCAGGCCGCGCAACCGCGCCAGGATGTCTTCTATCTCCGGGGGCTTGAGTAATCCGTCGAACAGGGCGGCCAACTCGGGCAGCCGTAGCGCGCCGGTCGGGCTGGCCTGCAACAGGCTGAAGATCTGCTGCACGGCCACGGCGGGACGGAAACCCTCACCCCCCGCCCATGCGGATTGGTCTCTCGGCTCTGCGGAGCCGACAGCCCAACCGGCTCTCCCGTGCGCGGGAGAGGGGAGAAGGCCGTTGCCATCGCTCGTAGTATAGGGGAGGATGTCACGCGACGTGGGAGACGGGGGGCCGTCGCCATTTTGCCCCCCCTCTCCCGCGGCAGGGAGAGGGGGTTGGGGGGTGAGGGCCCCTTCGGCGTGGGCGCATAGCGCGGCGAAGAGGACGCGCTCCAGCGGCGAGCGGTAGAAGCAGGCCACGCGCGTGACGGTGCGCCGGCGGTTGCCGCGCCCCATGCGCTGCACAAAGGAGTCGGTGTGGCCGGGCGGGCCGATCTGGATGACCACGTCGACGTTGCCGATGTCGATGCCCAGCTCCAGCGTGCTGGTGGCGAACAGGATCGCCGCCGCCATCTCGGCGAAGGACCGCTCGATCTCGTGGCGCCGCCCCGCCTCGATGTTGGAGTAGTGGACGTAGACGTTGGCCCCGAACGGCGAACGCTGGCGCACCGCCGCGCCATAGGCCTCGACTTCGGCGCGCGTACTACAGAAAACAAGCGCCTTGCGCCAACCGCGCGCACGGAACGTGCCAAGGTAGGCCATCAACGCGCCGATCGACCCCGGCGCCAGCGCGAACAACTCGGCTTCCATGGCGCGGCCGCCGGGTACCTGCACGACCCGCGTGCGGCCGCCCGGGAAATAGCGCGCGGCCGTGACGGCCGGGTCGGCCAGGGTCGCCGAGAGCGCGACGTGCTGGAGCAGTGCGTCGGGGGCGCCGCCGTGGGCATAGGCGTAGGCGCGGATGCGGCGCAAACGGCGCAGCAGCACGCGCAGTTGGTCGCCGCGCGGCGTCCCATCGAGCAGGTGCAGCTCGTCGAGCACGACCGCGCGCAACGGGGCGAACAGGGCCGGCCGCGTCGCCAGGAGGAAGTCGAGCGATTCGGGCGTGGTCAGCAGCAGCGCGGGCGGACGGGAGGGGCGCAACGTGTTGGCGTCGCCGGTGCGCACGGCGAGCCGCAGGCCCAGCACGTCGAGCGGGCGCTCCAGCCGGGCCGCGAGGTCCCCGACCAGCGCCCGCGTCGGCACGACGTAGAGGATGTTCAGCCCCGTGGGGCCGGCGGCGCTGGCGCCCGGACGCGCGCCGCGCGTGTCGGGACGGCAGTGACGCTCGATCAACGGGGCCACCGCCGCCTCGGTCTTGCCGCCGGCCGTTCCCGCGCAGAGGATGGTGTCGGCGCCGTCGAGCAGGGGCGGGATCGCGGCCAGTTGCGCCGCGGTAAAGGCGCCGTGGCGCTCGAAGAAGGCCGGCCAGGCGCGCGGCAGGCGCTCCTTGAGCGACAGGCCGGCAGCGATGGCGGCGGCGGTCACGGCAGACCGGCTCCGACCCCGCGGCGCAACTCGTCAAGCAGCGCCGCCGGGGTATAGTCGCGGTGCAGGTACAGCAGGTCGTACAGCGTGACCGACAGGCGGATGACCTCGCGCAGGTTGACGCGGTGCTGGCCCAGCAGCGCCGAGAGCAGGGCCGGCGCCATGGTGAGCAGCCCGCCGAAGCGATCCACGTCGGGCGTGTAGCCGTAGGCCAGCCCGTGGTACTGCAGCAGCGTGGCGCCGAACGCGGCAATGTCGCGCTCGATGAAGCGGTCGTCCAGGCGCACGATCTGCGCCGGGGCCAGCCAGGCGTCGACGGGCATCCGGTTCTCGCTCTCGGTCAGCGCGAACAGGAAAAACAGGTGCGGGTTGGTGGCGAAGGTGGTCGGGTAGCCGACGCGGATGTGCTCGGGGATAGTGGTAGGATCGACCCTGCTGCCGGAGCCCAGCGCGCCGTAGATCAGCGCCTTGAAGAAGGCGTCGGCGCGCCCGCGCTGCGTGGCCCGCAGCAGCGAGTAGTGCTCCGACTCGTCGATCAAGATGGCCAGGCCGCTGTAGCCGCACAGCGTGGCCAGCACGGCGAGTCCGCTGAGCAGGTAGGAGTACAGGCGGGCCACCTCGCCGGCGGCGTAGAGCGAGGGCGGGCGCTTGAGGCAGCGACGCAACTCGGGCGTGGGCTTGAGCTGACCGGCCAGCCAGGCCATGATGTCGTCGTAGACGCCCTGATCGGTGCAGTCCTGCAGCGCCCGCAGCGCCGCCGAGAGAGGGCAGTGCAGGGGGACAGGCGAGCGCTCGACGAAGGCCGACACGACGCCGGGATGCTCCAGCGCCCGTCGCACCAGCGGGCGCAGGCCACGCTCGCTCCCATCTTCGTCGGGGTAGCGGATGGAGCGCACCAGTGCGCGGTAGATCTCGAACGCCTTGGCGGGCGGCGCTTCGACGAGGTCGAGACTGGCTGAGGCCACGATAAAGTTCTCGCGCAACGCGCGCCGCGCCGCCAACTCCACGAAGTGGCTCTTGCCGAAGCCGTAGTCGCCGATGACCGCCTGCACGTCCCCGCCGCGTTCGCGGCTGCGCGCCAGGGCGCGATCCAGGCTGACGCGCTCGGCCTCCAGGCCGATGGTCAGCGTCTCCACGTCCCGCACCGGGACCACGCCCAGGCGCAGCGCCTCCAGCGTCTGACGGGCGCGGAATTGGTCTATCTCCAGCGTGGCCGCGCGCGGCGCGGCCGGCGGGACGAGCGACGGCGCGTGCTGCTGCCAGGCCGCCGTCGACGAGCCCTCGAACTCGCGCGCGGGCAACCGGAAACGCCGCCCGCTGGCGAACTGGACCTCCCACTCGAACCCGCCCATGTAGGTGCGCAGCAGCCGGCCCGCCCCCAGTTGCGGATGCACCACCGCGCGGTCGCCCTCCGCCGGTTTAGCCTGTATGTCCGTTGTCGGCGTCATCTGTTGCATCAATATGTTCCAAGTGGGCAGTGGACAGTGGGCAGTGGACAGAACACGACAATGGCGCCACTGTGACAAGCCGCGACACGCTGCTGACACTGTACAAGGGCGACGATCAAGGGTGCTACACTCATTACTGCCTACTGCCTACTGCCTACTGCCTACTGCCCACTGCCCACTGCCCACTGCCCACTGCCCACTGCCCACTAATACGGCCGCTGCATCCCATCGGCCAACTCCTCCAGCGACTCGCTCTGGCCGCGGATGGCGGCCGCGGCCGCGTCGGGCGTGACCACGCGCTCGCCCTCCTCTTTCTGGCGGTACCACTCCGTGACCAGCGCTTTGATGAAGAGGCGACGGTGGCTGATGGCCAGATACGAGTCGCGCGCCGCCTGCGAGAGCACCGCGATGTTGCGCGCCTGCGTCTCCGCGTCGAGCTTGACCCCGAAGGCCACCTCGAAGATGGGCAGCAAGCGGTAGGCCACCTGTTCCAGCAGCACGTCGTCGGCCACGTCGAGCCGCTCCAGGTTGATCTGCGGCGAGAAGGGATTGGAGCGCGAGAAGTAGTTGGGCGTCTGCACCCGCTGCTGCAGGGCCGGATACTTGGGCACCACGTCCTGGATGAAGACGGGCGGGACGGCGTAGACGAACATCGCACCGGGCAGGTCGTCGCGGCAGCGGTCGATCACCTCGCGCAAGTTGTCGGTGGCCACCTTCTCCGAGCGCCCGCCCATGCTGAGCATGCGGTCGCCCTCGTCGAAAAGCAGCGCCAGCCCGGTGTAGCCCAGGGCGCGCACGACCTGGCACAGCGAGCGCAGCATCTTGAAGGCGTTGTTCTTGTTGATCTTCTCGGTCACGCCGATGGAGCGCAGGTCGCGCATGTCCTCGGGGCTGGGCTCCTCGCCGTGCAGCCAGCGGCCCAGCGCCTCCTGGCGCAGTTCCTGGCCGCGCAGCAGCGCGCCAAAGTAGCCCTGCACCGCTTTATGGAAACCGAGCGAATCGACCGGCGTGGTCTCCAGCGTCTGCAAGAGGGCGCGCACCTCCGGCAACTCGGCCGTGCCGGGGTCCTCCAGGTCGGCGTGCAGCCCGGCCACGCGGCGCAGCGTGCCCTCCAGGAAGCGGGTCAGGCCGCGCTCATCCTCGCCCAGGTTGCCGAGCTCGTGCCAGATGATGGAGGAGGCCACGGCGGCGTAGACGCGCCGCTGGTCGTCATAAGGGCTCTCTTTGGGGCTGAGGTCGACCTTGCTGACGGCGAAGTTGCGCTCCCAGGCGCGGTCGCGCAGACAGTAGAGGAAGTGAGACTTGCCGCTGCCGTAGTCGCCGACCACCAGCTTGAACACGGCCCCGCCATCGGCAAGATACGTCCCGAGGTAGTGGCTGTCAATGGTGTTGAGCAGCGACTCGTTGCCGACGTTGTAGTAGCTGACGCCTTTAGAGAGCGGCGTCCCCGACTGCCCCAATACCTCGATGATCTGGCGCGCCAAACGCGGCTCCGGCAACATGCCCTACGACTCTCCCGATGCGCCTGGCGCGTGGCAGCGTACGACACTAAGCCGCGCATACACGCGCATGGACGCGAATAAATACTACTAATGAGTTAATCATAACACGACTGTCAACTAAAAGCACGCGCTATGGTGAGTGCCAGCCTGACCTTGAAAGGTTATGGCAGGGCACGGACCCTGAAGAGTCTCCGCGGGGCCGTCTCCCAGCGCGGGCCGGACACGCGCCGGGCTCCCATGCTGACCTTTTAAGGTCCGTCCCTGCCATGACCCTTCAGGGTCAGGCCGGCAGCGCACTCTCGACATCGCCGGCTTATGAGAACTCAAGGTCGGAGATATAGCGGCCGCGGTAGGGGCTGTCGCCCTCCACGATCCAGATGCTGCGGTCGGGGGTGTCGGTCTGCGATTTGGTCGAGCCGTGGACGGTGGCGTGCTGGCCCTTATAGGCGAGATGCCGCACCTGGGCCATGTCAAACACGTCGTAGGCGAACTGCGCGCGCGTGTAGTCCTTGTAGACGCTCTTGGTGGGCTCGATACGGAAGGCCTTGCCCTGGCGCAAGAAGACCAGTTCGACGTAGCACTCCACAAGGTTGGCGCGCGGGTTGCCAGAACCGCCCTGACCATGCCGCGCGCGCACCGTCTGGTAAGCCTCGAAGAGATGGCCGATCCAGCGATCGCCGTCCTCGTTGCGGCCCATGACCGCCTTGACCTCGCGCGCGTAAGCAGTGCGCACCGCCTCGATGCTGAGCGCGACCTTTTTTGCCACCACGTCCTTACCGTAGCGCAGGACGCCGTTGCGGCCCGGAAAGTCGACCGTCAGCTCGAAGCGGCCCATTTCGAAGCGGGGCGACTGGCCATGGACCTTGATGCCGTCCGCGGCAAAGGCATGGATCAGCGCCGCCGCGAACGTCGTGCCCAGGGCCTTTTGCGCCGCGTCCAACTGGGCGCGCAAGCCCTGCAGGACATCGGCCAGCGCGGCGTCCGGCGTGCGCGCCCGCAATGCCTCGAGCACGCCGACGGCGCGCCCGAGCCGGACCACGTCGACCGTCTCGCCGCGTAGCGCGGCGAGCGCGTCCTTCAGCGCGCCGTCGAGGTCGGCCAGCCGCTTCGTCTCACGGCGGAGATCGGGCAGCAGCGGGTCGATAGCGTCGTCGCGCAGGCGTGCCCCCTCGACGGCGTCGCGGGCCATCAATAGCCGGTCGGCGTCGACGCCGCCGGTCAGGCCTTGCCCTTGTCCCTGCGCCTCAAAGTCGGCGAGGCTGCGCGCGACTTTCGTCAGCGCGGTCGCGGTTCCCTTGAGCGCGGCCAGGGCGCCGTTGGCCGCGCGCTGGCGCGCGGCGTAGGTCTCGCGCAATCCGTCCAGCGCGGCGATGAGTGAGTCGTTAGCTGTCATTGACATAGCAAGAAGTATAACAGGCCGAGGAGTGATCCCAAGGGGCGTAGCCCATTCGGGTGCACCCCGCGATTGTGGTTGCCGCCTGACCATAAATGGTCAAGGCAGGGCACGGACCCTGAAGGGTCGCCCTTGGCCCGTCATCTTGCGCGACCCCAGCGTGCGCGGGCTCTCACGCCGACCTTTTAAGGTCCGTCCCCTGCCATGACCTTTCAAGGTCAGGCCGTCGGCATCCACGATCACAATCTCGGGGCGCACCCGTCACCAAGCCCATTCGGGCTGGCCCGCGCGCCGAACGGGGCATGACCGGAGGGACTTAATTGCTATAGCCGCGCGCTCCCATCCCAACGTAGCGTAGGGACATAGCGCACCCGCGCAACATGCAGAGAAGGGTCCGTGGAGGGACGCACAGCGATGGACAATAGTAGCAAATACCTGATGCTCGGCGGAGGCGTGCTGGCGATGGCGGTCGCGGCCGTCGTCTCCTTGATCCTGGCCCGCCAGCCGGCCGCCACCGTCGTGGTACCCGCTGCCCCCCCGCCCGTCGTCGGCGCGGCCAGCGCCGTCTTGCCGCAGGTTGCGCCGGTGTTAGTCGCCGTCAAGCCACTCCCGGTCAGGACTCTTCTTACGGCCAAGAGCGTGCCCGCGCTCTTCAAGGTCGTCTACGAGCCCAAGGGCGTTGTGTCCCTGTCGACCGTCTTCTCCGACCCGGCCCAACTGACCGCGCTGCTGAATGTGGCGCCACGAACCACGACCGTGCCGCTGGCCCCGGGCGCTCAATTAACCGTGCCCGACCTCTTGGGGCTAAGCGTCCCCAGCACGATCAACACGGCCTCGGCCGCCATCCCTAGAGGCCACGACGCCGAATCCCTGGTCGTCGCGCCAACCAAAGCGGCCAATGGCGTCATCGCGGTGAACGACCACGTGGACGTGGTTTATAGCGTGCCGGTGAAGCCGGGCGTGGTGGTCGCGGGTACCGAGCCCGACCATAGCAACATCCTGATCGAGGACGCCACGGTGGTGGCCGCACAGCCGATGAGCAACACCTATACCCTGGCGCTCCAGCCGCAAGACGCGATCCGCCTGGCCCACGTCCAGGACGCCGGCTGGAGCGTGCACCTTGTGCTGCGCTCGGCGCTCGACGTCGACGTCTATCATCCCATCCACCGCGCAATGCAGCAGAACTTTTAGTAGGCAGTGGGCAGTGGGCAGTGAAAAGCGTGCCGATACATGCGCCGGACAGAGACGTGCGCCTTCTGTCCACTGTCCACTGCCCACTGCCCACTGCCCACTGATCGGGAGAACCAATGACGTACATCCCATACATTGCCGGGCCGGCGGCGGCGCTGGCAGTCCTGCTGCTCACGGCCGGCCTGGTTCGGGTCCGCGTCCAGAACCCTCTGACGCGGACGCTGGGCAGCTACGTCGGCGCCTGGGGGATACCCAGCCCGGACGAGAGCGAGCGGCAAACGACGCGCCGCGCCGTACGCGACATCTCCAAGGGCTCCCGTGGAGCCTTGCTGGCCCTGATTGCGCGAGCCATGACGCTCCTGCGTCTCGACCAGCGGGTCTCGCGCTTCCAGCCCTGGCTGACCCGCCAGCTGATCCGCGCCGACCTGTCCCTGACCGGGCGCGAGTTTATCTTGCTGGCCATAGGAGTCGCGGCGGGTGGACTCTTCGTCGGCTCGGTCCTGTGGGGTGTCGGCGTCGGCTCCCTCCTGGGCGCGGTCATCGCCATCAGCATCCTCGTGTTCTACGTGCGCTTCAAGCAGAAACGGCGGCTGAAAGTATTCGGCGACCAACTGCCCGAGGTGCTGTCCGTGCTGATCATCAACCTGCGCGCGGGCCTGAGCATCATGCAGGCCTTCGACAACATGAGCAAGCAGACCCGGCCCCCAGCCGCGCTGGAGTTCGGGGCCGTGATCCGCGAGACGCGCCTCGGCGTCCCGGCCGAGCAGGCGCTGCGCGGGCTGGCCAGGCGCATCGACAACCCTGACCTGCACCTGCTCGTCAACGCCGTCATCATCCAGCGCGAGACCGGCGGCAACTTGATCAACATGATGGAGACAATCGAGGCCACGGTGCGCGAGCGGGTCAAGATTCGCGGTGAGGTGCGCACGCTGACAGCGCAGACATCGATGGGCGGCTACATCATCACCGGCCTGCCGATCGTGCTGGCGCTCGCCCTCTACTTTATCAACCCCTCGGGGATCAGCTTCTTCTGGAGCGACCTCCTGGGCATGGTCATGGGTGGGGCGACGATCCTGTGCGTCGCCGTGGGCAACATGGTGCTGCGTCGCATCGCAAAGGTAGAACTGTGACACGGGAACAGGGGAACGGGGGCTGGTGACACGATGAATGGTAGTACGATGGTGGCGGCGCGTATTCTGGCGGCGGGCGGGGCCGGGCTCGCGGTCTGGCTGCTCCTGCTCGCGGTCACGCGCCTCACGACGCAACGCCGCCTGGGGCGCATGCGTTCGCTGATGGTGGACGTGCCGCAGGATCGTCCGGATAAGATACCCGACTCCGAGGAGATCCGCGCGCAACAGATCGCCTCGCGGCGCTTCTACCAGCGCACCCTGCTGCCGGTGTGGCAGCGCGTGACGCCCCTGATGGCCAAGTATGCCCCCACGCGCATCACCGTCACGCTGCAGCGCCAGCTCGACGGAGCCGGTAATCCCGGCAAAATGGGGCCGTACGAGCTGCTGGTGGCCAAGGCCATCGGCTTGATCCTCGGCATCCCGGTCGGCTTCTTCCTCATCCCGCTCCTCCTCGGCCGCAACGACGCGGCGCATACGCTGTTCTACATAGCCCTCGTCGCCGTGGGCTGCTGCTTCCTGCCCGATCTCTGGGTGCGCCAGAAGCGTCGCGCCTACCTCTATGGCATCAGCCGCGCCCTGCCCGACGCGGTCGACTTACTGCGCGTCAGCATGGACGGCGGTTTGTCATTCGATGGCTCCGTGGGCTACGTGGTCACGCACATGAAAAACGCGCTGACCATTGAGATGAACCGCTACCTGGTGGAGCGACAAATCGGCCGCCGTCAGGACGAGGCCATGCACCTGATGGCCAACCGCACGCGCGAGCCCGACCTGGTGCGCTTCGTGGAGGTGGTGGTCCAGGGCGAGGCGTTGGGCACGGGCATCAACCGCGCCCTGACCGCGTTCTCGGACGACCTGCGCACCAAGCGGCGCCAGCGGGCCGAGAAAAAGGCCCACGAGGCCTCCATGAAGATGCTCTTCCCCATGGTCGGCCTGATCTTCCCCGCCATCTTCATCATCATCCTGGGCCCCACCGTACCCATCTTCATCTCCAGCTTCGGGCTGCATTAGTCTGTTGTAAGATACCAAAGTTATTGGGCTTCGTACCAAAGTTATTGGGCTTCGTACCAAAGTTATTGGGCCTGGGACGGGCTGCGGGCATTGGGCGCTAGCGGGCGTCAAGGGACGGCAGTTCACTTCTGCATCTCATGCCCGTGGATCAGCGGTAGACAGCCGAGCTGTAAGATTCGGAAGTTATTGGGCCTGATGATAATACTCTGCTGTGGTAGGCTTTGATGTATCTTATCGAAAAGTCGGGGGCTACGCCGCCGCGAGCGCCACAGCGGTGTGGACCTCAGCCGCGCGTTGGGTGATGAGATCAGCCAGGGAGGGCATGCGGTTGGCGCCAGAGAGACGGTCGTGCAAATAGTGGGCGACGTTGACGCCGAGCTTGGCTGCGGTCTGGGTGATGGTGCCGAAGATGTCCCAGGCCGTGACGCCCGCCCGTGAGCGGGGGCCGAAGCTGACGTCGCGCGTGCGCACGCGCTGACGGGCGCCCAACTCGGCGGGGTTGTGATGCAGGGAGACCTCTGGATGATCCAGCACGCACAACAGGGCCTCTTTCGTGGCGGCGGTCTTGGCGATGCGCTCGTCGAGGTGCCAGTAGCCCGTGCGGCGGGCAAAGAGGGCGTCGAAGGCCGCGTCCCGGCGCGCCCGCTCCGCCGCCGTGGGGGCCGCGCGATAGGCCTGCAACTCCTGATAGTAGGCCCAGAAGTCGGTCAGGAACGCCTCCACCAGCGCCCGGTGGTGCGCGAAGAGGGGGGTGAGTTTCTTGAAATGGCGCCCCGCGTGCACCCAGCACAAGGCCACCTCCGCCGTCACGCTCTTGAATTGGGGCGCGTCGTCGCAGATCAAGATCTCCACCACTGGCCCGTCCTGTTGTACCCGGTAGGACCCGATCGCCGCCGCGTCGAGGACCTGCTGCCGCTGCTGGGGACCCAACCGGGGCACAGGCTCCTCCAGCAGCGCCCGAAGGTGTCCGCGTCCAGGTCCACGCTCTGCGGCAGCTGTCCCAGCGCCGTCAGGATGGCGACGGGCAGCCTGTGCTCCGCCAGGAACGCCCAGGCGTCGCGGTTGAGTTGGTAGACGCGCGGCGCGCCCAGCCGCAGCACGTCGAGCACGGCCTGCCGGTCCTTGCGCGGGGTGGTGCGATAGAGGGTATAGAGGAACGCGCACAGGATGGGGCAGTGCTCCTCCTCCCCGTCCACCCGGGTGCTGGTCTCGTCGATATGCTGGGCGGAACTGCTGGCCAGCCCCGCTCGCGCGATGTCCTCGTACTCCGCGGCGAAGACGGGCTGCACGATCAGCAGCGTGGCCAGCGTCGCCGCCGAGATGACGATGCCCACGCTGTGCAGCACCTCCCGGATCTTCGGCTCGCTCATCTGCCCCTGATAGTACAGCTGCAGCGCCAGGGCCTTGAGTCCCGGCCCGTCGTGCCCCTGCCCCCGATAGCCCTCCGGCAGCGGCGCCTGGTAGCTCCGCCCCGTACTCGCCGCGTACCAGTGCGCGCAGCGAAAGAGCACCGTGTCCGTGCGCAGCACCACGTCCTGTACCACAAACTCCGCATACCCCTTGCGCTCCGCGTCCGGCGGCAGCAGCGCCGGCTCCACCTCCCGCTCCTCGGTCCGGTCGATGTGGAGCAGGGACCGCTTAGCGACGCGTGGACGTGCCGGGCGCTCCGCGCGGCGTTCGCGCTCGCTGGCATGATCGGCGGCCGCCCGTTTGGACGGCAGGATCGTCGGCGCGCCCTGCTCCCCTTTGAGCCGGTTGACCTCATCGCGCAGGCGCTGGTTCTCGGCGCGCAAGACCTGATTCTCCGCCGTCAGCGCCTCAATGGCGTTCAGCAGTACGCCGATGATCCGGCGCGCCTCGAGGTCCGTGATCCCGCCCAGATCCAACTCGTCCAGCATCCTGACCCTACTCCATGCCGTGTCTACTCAGTGGCCTCAGTATACCTGCCCCCGGCTTTTTGAGAAGATACCCAAGTGTCGCTGTAGTATTAGTGCGTCGCCTGGGGGATGAGGATGAGGTCGTGCGCGAAATGGCATCGGGTACGCTCCGACACTGGGAGCGCGCTCTCCCGGCACTCGTGGCCCACGCCAGGTTGGGCGCCGCGCGAGAACGGCGCCTGATTCTTGTGCTGCTGACCGAACTGGGATATTGGCGAACCGATAAGGCGTATGAGGCCGCTGTGATGACGGCGCTCGCGCATACAAGCTATCCTGACGCGGTCGTACGCGCCGAGGCGGTCGAAAGCCTGGGTGCGCTGATGCACGATCGTGATACCGATACCCAATCGCTGCGCGAACCGGCCGTTGATGCAGTGCGCCGCGCGCTCGACGATCCTGCCTCGCGTGTCCGGCAGGTTGCGGCGTGGGCAGCGGGCATCCTGGTGGGTATCATGGCTGCGGTCGAGCAGCTCATCGTGTTGCTCGGTGATGTGAGCGACACCGTTCGAATACAGGCTGCGGTCTCGATCTCTGCTGAGTCGCAGGGCCTTTACGCATGTGGGAACCGTTTGAGTTGGTGCGGTGTAGCATATAGAAGGCCGCGGCGCGTGGTTTGCCGGTCGGCTGTATCTGTGTATAGCGATAGCGAGGAGCATGATAGCGAGGAGCATGTCGATGAGAGAGATGGTTTTGACCATGGGAAGCCTGGCGGCAGCCCTTGTCATCGGCTTCGGGAGCGGCGCGCCGGCGCGGCAACAGGTCGCGGCAAGCGGGCGAACAGTGACGGGTTCGGCACAGGCGATATGCGCCGCGACGCCGCTGCAGACCGCGCCCTTTGAGGGTGTGAGAGGGCTGGGAGGTCTGCGCTGGATCAAAGCGGTTCCCACGTCGTCGGGCATCACCGGACACCTGTTCTATGGCCATGGCGCGCGCGGGGCCGCGGCGGAGTTGCATACGCACGGCCTGATGCCCGACGGCGGGACGACCAAGATCCTGTGGCTGATCGACCACGGGACCGTCGGCAGCGCGTTGACTATCGACGGCCGTAACCTGACCGGGCCGGGCAGGTCACACCAGACGTTCCCGGAAGCGGGAGGGGGAACCTTTCCCTATAGCCAGTACCCCAGTATCGTCGACGTGCCGACGCCGGGGTGCTGGCGCTTCCACGTGCGGAGCGGATCGGTGACAGGTGAGGTGACGCTACGCGTGGTCGGGTGAGGAAGGACGGCGGGGACCAGCATTTCCCGATGCCGGCCCCCACCATCGTCACCCTGCTCCGACAGTAGCCGTGGTGGGGAGCATTACCTAATCGACCTGCTCAGCCGGCGGCCTGACGGATGACATGGTCAGCCACCGTGGACGGGGCGAGGTCGTAGTGGGACGGCTGCATGGAGCTATAGGCGCGGCCTTCGGTCAGCGAGCGCAGGTTGCCCACGTAGCCGAACAGCTCGGCCAGCGGGACCAGCGCATGGATCGCCAGCGCCCGTCCGGCGCCGTCCACTTCCGTGCCCAGCACCTGCCCGCGCCGCGCCACCAGGTCGCCCAGCACGTCGCCGACCAGGATCTCCGGCGCCGCCACCTCGACCCGCATCAGCGGCTCCAGGATAGCAGGACCGCCTTGCCGCACGCCCTCCTTGAAGGCCAGCGAGGCGGCCAGCTTGAACGCCAGTTCGCTGGAGTCCTTCTCATGCGCCGAACCGTCCACCAGCGTCACCCGCGCGTCCGTGACCGGGTAGCCTGCCACGACGCCCGCCGCGGCGGCCTCGCGCACGCCCGCCTCGACGGCCGAGAAGTACTCCCGCGGCACCGCGCCGCCGGCGACGCGCGTGGCAAATTGCAGCCCCGCGCCGCGCTCCAGCGGGGTCAGTTCCAGCCAGACGTGGCCCCATTGCCCGCCTCCTCCCGTCTGGTGGATCCAACGGCCTTCCGCCCTGGCCTGCCGCGTGACCGTCTCGCGATAGGCCACGCGCGGCTGGCCCGTCGTGGCCAGCACGTTATACTCGCTGCGCAGGCGGTCGACCAGGATCTCCAGGTGCAGCTCGCCCATGCCCGCGATGACCGTCTGGCCCGTCTCCGGGTCGGAGCGCACCCGGAAGGTGGGGTCCTCGTCGGCCAGTCGTGCCAGCGCGCCGCCGAGGCGGTTCCCGTCGTCGCTGCTACGCGGCTCGATCGCCATCGAGACGACCGGCTCGGGGAAGCTGATCGACTCCAGGACGATCGGCGCGGCAGGGTCGCAGAGCGTGTCGCCGGTGCCGGCGCCCTTGAGGCGCACGAAGGCCGCGATGTCGCCCGCGTAGACGACCTCGATGTCCTCCCGGCGGTCGGCGTGCATGCGCACCAGCCGGCCCACGCGCTCCTTGCGGCCCGTCGTCGTATTGAGCACCGGCGCACCGGCCCGCAGCGTCCCGGAGTAGACGCGCGCGTAGACCAACCGGCCCACGGAGCGGTCGCTGACCACCTTGAAGGCCAGCGCCGCGAACGGCGCCGCGTCGTCGGCAGGGCGCACGGCCTCGCCGCCCTCGTCGGGCAGGACCCCGACGGCTGGGGGCACGTCCGACGGCGAGGGCAGGTAGGCCGCCACCGCGTCGAGCAGCGGTTGCACGCCCTTGTTGGTCAGGGCCGAGCCGCACAGCACCGGATTGAGACGGCCGGCGATCGTGGCCGCGCGGAGGCCCGCCCGCAGTTGCGCGCGGTCGAGGTCGCCGCGCTCCAGGTAGGCCGCCATCAGCGCGTCGTCGGTCAGGGCCACGCGCTCCAGCAACTCGTGGCGGTAGCGCGCCGCCTCGTCCCGCAGCTCCGGTGGGATAGGGCCTTCGACCGGCGCAAGGCCGTGCGGGTCCCCGTCGTGGTAGCGCACGGCGCGCATGGTCACCAGGTCGATGACGCCCTGGAAGTCGTTCTCAAGCCCGATCGGGATTTGGACCGGTACCGCATTGGCGCCGAGCCGGTCGCGCAGCATCTCCAGACAGCGCGCGAACGAGGCGCCGGTGCGGTCCATCTTGTTGGCGAAGACGATGCGCGGCACGTTGTAGCGGTCGGCCTGGCGCCACACCGTCTCCGACTGTGGCTCCACGCCGGCCACGCCATCGAGCACCACCACGCCGCCGTCGAGCACGCGCAGGCTGCGCTCCACCTCGACAGTGAAGTCGACGTGTCCGGGCGTGTCGATGATGGTGATGCGGTGGCCGTCCCACAGGCAGGTGGTGGCGGCGGCGGTGATGGTGATGCCCTTGCGGCGCTCCTGCTCGGTGTAGTCCATGGTGGTCGTCCCGTTGTGGACTTCACCGGTGCGATGGATCACGCCGGTGACGAACAGGATGCGCTCGGTGACGGTTGTCTTGCCGGCGTCGATGTGGGCGATAATCCCGATGTTGCGGGTACGGTCGAGCGGATAGGGTCTGGTCATGGGTAGCCTTCCTTCTTTCTGTGCAAGATGGTCTGTTACAGGGGCGCGGAGCCGCGGCCATGGGGCAACCACTGCTGACTGTGCCCCTTTAGGGACGCGGACGCGGTCGTCCGTGATGCGGGCGCGCGCCAGGTTATAAGGCGCGCCCACACGGCGTGTAGCCGATTGTCGATCGGGTTGTGAGCGTCACGCTCGTGCCGCACACCGGGCACGCGTGGGCCGATGCGCCGCGGCGTGGGGCGCGAGAGCACAAAAAAAGACCGTGGGCGGGACGGTGTGTCCTGCCCACGGTCCGGTTCGGGCGTCGGGACAGCGCACTGTCCCCGACGGAACCTGTTGTGTGTCGGCGCGCGGAGCGCGCACGACATAACGACGCTAGATCAGCTAATGATGTCCTGCGCCGAAGGGACGTGTGCGCGCGACCGCGCGACGATGGCTGGGCAGAGCACGGCCACCGCGAGGCAAGGCATAGTCACGCGCGGCGTCATCACGCCGTACTGCCACGCCAGGCTCGGGAGCCGCGGAATATATCAGGAGTTTGCCCATCGTCCTTGTCCTCATCATCGTGTCGTCGTTAGCGGGCCGCGGGTACGACGTGTCGTCGTGCCGCGGCAATGGTGGCGCGCGCCATCCACAAGGTATGGTATAAGCGCCCTGTTTGTCAAGTGGTTACATCTGTGGCTAACCTACCCCCAAAGGGGATCACTGCCCCCCGTGTGGTCAGGACCTGCCCGCTCACCCGCATCCACAGCGGGTGGACAGCCCCAGGTTCGCCTCCACGGGCACGGTCGCGACGAGGGTGCGAGGGCACTCACCAGCGTCAGCATGCGGTAGACTACGTCTGACATCAAGGTGCTCCTTCGGTAGCAGTCGGTCTCAGCGCCCGTACTCTACCAAAGGCTGTCCCCTGGCGCCATCAGTGAGCGAAAACTAGAGTAGAGGTAGAATGAGACTGAAATTAAGATATAAAGAGGAGGAACGGAACCCTTGCCCTGACTGTCAGTAGGATGTGCTACCTGTCGCGCATACAGGGACATCCGAGTGTGGGGAGCGTGCATGCATACTGCGTTGCGCACGCGGCCTGGCTGGAGTCCCCTAATAGATGACGAAGGAGTCGCTATGAAGGTGTTGTTTAGGAGCGGGCTGTCGGCCGTTGTCCGACGACGCATATTCCCGCTCATCGTTCTCCTCTGTGCCGTGGGGGGGATGCTCCTCTTCCCGGCGCCCGCGGGCGCCGCCCATACCGCCGCCGTTCTGGCCTCCCATCCGTGGGCGCCGATCACCACGTCCGACCAGCCGGACTTTGGCCCGAACGTAAAGATCTTTGATCCCAGTATGTCGACGAGCCAGATCCAGGCAATCGTCGACGCCATCGCCAACCAGCAGGTCGACAACGAGATGGGCACGCAGCGCTATGCACTGCTTTTCAAGCCCGGCGTCTACGGCACGCCGGCCGCCCCGCTCGACTTCCAGGTGGGCTACTACACCGAGGTGGCCGGCCTGGGCGCGTCGCCGACCGACGTCACCATCAACGGCCACGTCGATGTCTACAACCGCTGCTTGCCCACGACCGACGGCTCCAGCAACTGCATCGCGCTCGACAACTTCTGGCGTTCGCTGTCGAACCTGACGATCAACGTCAAGGGACTGTCCGGCTGCCGGGCCTCGGCCGACTTCTGGGCTGTCTCGCAGGCGGCGCCGATGCGGCGAGTCAACATCACCGGCGGCAACCTCACGCTCATGGACTACTGCACCGCCGGTCCGCAGTACGCGAGCGGCGGCTTCATCGCCGACACCCAGACCGGCCCCGTCACCGTCACAAATGGGTCGCAGCAGCAGTTCTTCGTGCGGGACAGCACGATTGCTGGCTGGTCCAACGGCGTGTGGAACCAGGTCTTCTCGGGCGTCCAGGGCGCGCCGGTTCAGTCGTTCCCCAACCCGCCGTATACGACGCTGCCGACCAGCCCGGTGACCCGCGAGAAGCCGTACCTGTACATCGACGGGAGCGGCAACGACAACGTGTTCGTGCCGGCCCTGCGACAGAACTCGTCCGGCATCACCTGGGCCAACGGTCCCACGCCCGGCTCGTCGATCCCGCTCAGCCAGTTCTACATCGCCAGGCCTGGTGATAGCGCGGCCACCATCAACGCCGCCCTGGGCCAGGGGCTCAACCTGATCTTCACACCGGGCATCTACCACGTGGATCAGACGGTCAACGTGACGAAGGCCAACACGGTGGTGCTCGGCCTGGGCTTCCCGACCATCATCCCCGACGGCGGCGTCGTCCCCATGCAGATCGCCGACGTCGACGGGGTGAAGCTGGCCGGGCTGCTGTTCGACGCCGGCCAGACCACCTCGCCGGTGCTGCTGCAGGTCGGCCCAACGGGCGCCTCGGCGAGCCACGCCGCCAACCCGACGTCCATTCAGGACGTGTTCTTCCGCATCGGCGGCGCCGGCCCCGGGTCGGCGACGACCAGCCTGGTGGTCAACACCAACGACACGATCATCGACCACATCTGGGCCTGGCGCGCCGACCACGGCGCGGGCGTCGGCTGGACCAGCAACACCGCGGACACGGGCCTCATCGTCAACGGCGCCAACGTGACGGCGTACGGCCTGTTCGTCGAACACTTCCAGAAGTACGAGGTGCTCTGGAACGGCAACAACGGCCGGACGATCTTTTTCCAGAACGAGATGCCCTATGATCCGCCGAACCAGGCGGCCTGGTCGCACGATGGCGTCAACGGCTACGCGGCGTACAAGGTGGCGGACTCCGTCACCAGCCACGAGGCCTGGGGCCTGGGGAGCTACTGCTACTTCAACGTCGACCCCACGATCGTGGCCGACCACGCCTTCGAGGTCCCCGACATCCCCGGCGTCCAGCTGCACGATCTCGTCACCATCTCCCTCGGCGGGGTCGGCGCCATCAAGCACATCGTGAACAACACCGGCGCGGCGGCGGACAAGGCGTCGAACCAGGCGGACTTGGTTAGCTATGGTTCCCCGGCGGGTAGCGGTAGCGCCACCGCTACGGTGACAGGGACGGCGTCGGCCACGGCGACCGGCACGGCCGCGGCCAGCACGACGGCGACACCAACGGTGACCCCAGCCAACACATCGACAAGCACGCCCCCGAACACGGCTACCAACATGCCGACGAGCACGCCCCCGAACACGGCTACCAACACGCCGACAAGCACGCCCACGAATACTGCTGCTACCACTACCCCGGTCCCGGCCACGGCGACGAATACGACCGCGCCGCCGACCAGCACGGCGACATCCGTCCTGGCCACGGCGACATTCGTCCCGGCCACGGCGACGCCCCGGCCCACGCCGGCGTCGCGGCCCTGCCTGGTCCGCACGCTGTTCCTGTACGGCTCGCGCTTCGACTTCGATGGACCGACCTCCGACAGGCTGCCGAACATCAGCGTGCGCAACCTGCGCAACGTGAGCGGACATTTCCCCCGCGCGACCTCGCCGGCGCCGCTCTTCGTCGACGATGGGCGCACTGTGTTCTATTCGGACACGCGCTACCGCTCGCTGGCCTGCGGGGGGACGACGCTGGTGGACGTGACGGGCACGGTGTTCATCGGCTACACAGTGCAGCAGCATGGCCGCCTGGTCGACCTGATCGGCCGCACCTTCCGGCTGCGCGTGCGCTCGGCACGAAACGGCTACAGCGCGTCGCTAGAGATCTATGGCGCGGGCATCAACCCCCGGACGTACAACGGCCTGCATGGCACGGTGAGCGTCCAGCGCTAGCCATTCCATTCTGCCCTGGACGCGGTCTGCACAACGGCGTCCTATCCGCCGCCAGGGCAGGATTCCACTAGTACACGTTGGCTGAAATACCTTGGCGGTACGTGTGGGCCGCCGAGACACTTCAGTGTCCGTGGTTTGCCATGCGACTTCAGTCGCAGGTTGCCGTGGGAACGCAAACTTATCTGCGCCAAGCTGTACTAGCGCGTCAGGTCGAGGACGCTCACGCCCGGGGGTATGCTCCGGTGCGTAGGCCCTGCCGCGGCCAGACGGGCAGACCTTGCCGCAGCCAGACGGGCAGCCATCCCCAGGTCGTGGGCGCGGGCAGCGTGCCGCCGGACGTCACGACGACGGCGTGTCCCGTCCGCTCATCGACCGCCACCGCCCGCGGGCCTATACCCACGCGGATGGTCCGCGGGATGGCTCCGCTCCGCCCATCCAGCACACCCACAAGGCCAGGGCTGGCGAGGGTCCCCGTCTGGGTAGGGGCGCCGTCGATGGTGACCACGAGGCGCCCGGCGCCGCTATCCACGGCCGCGCCCCCGAGGTGTCCGCCCACGGTCACAAGGCGCAATAGCCGCCCACTCCGGCTGTCGAGCAGGCCCACCGTCCCCTCTTTCCGGGCGACGACGAACGCCCGCCCGTGGCGTGCGTCCACGATGACGGCGAGGGGAGGAAACCCGGGCGCGTTCCGCCCCACGACGGCCCGGTGGAGCAGGCGCCCGCTCCCGGCATCGAGCACGCTCACGCCGGCGCCGTCGACAACGAACACGCGCCCGGCCTGCTCGTCGACGACGGGCGCGCTGGGATAGACGGCGCCGGGCAGCGGCGTGGCGCGCAGGAGCCGTCCACTCACGGCATCGAGCATGCTGAGCGTGCCGCGGAGAGCGTCGCCGACGAAGACGCGATTGGTCCGCGCGTCCACCACGGGCGCGCCTTCGTCCCACATCGTGACGGTCGTCGCGCGGCGCCTCCCGCGCACCGTTACCGTGCGCAGGAGCCGCCCGCTCGCGGCATCGAGCACGCTCAACCGCGCGCCGTCGAAGCGGCTGACGAAGACGCGCCCGGTCCGTTGATCCACCCCGAGCGGGGAGCCCGCGAAGGCGCCGCTTCCGAGGGGCTGGGGCGGTAGAGGCAGGGCCAGCGCGCGCACGAGGCGCCCACTCAGGGCGTCGAGCACGCTCACGCGCACGGCATCGCGTACGGGATCGGGTGTTGTCCCCACCGGCAGATAGTCGGGGAACCCGAGGACAAAGAGGCGCCGCGCCCGACTGTCCACGGCCAGCCAACCGAGGGCTCCTCCCAGGGTGACCGGCGTCGTGAGCAGGAGGCGCCCGCTCCGCGCGTCGAGCGCGCTCACGTACCCGCGCAGGAGGGGAGACCCGAGGCCGGGCGCGCTGAGCACGAAGACACGCCCGAGGCGCTCATCCGCGGTCAGGTCATCCACCTGCGTCCCGGCAGGGGACGGGACAACGGCGACGGTGCGCACGAGCGTTCCCGTCGCGGTGTCGAGCACGTCGACGCGCCCGTTGCTCTGATCGCCGACGAAAGCCCGCCCGGTTTGCGTGTCCACGACGAGCGTGCCCGGGTCTGGGCCGACCGTCACGGTCCCAACAACGGGGTTCCCATCCGGTCGGCGCGCCACGTCCATGGCGCCGCCGAGGAGGGCCAGCAAGGCCAGCCCGGCCAGTATCGGCGTGTGCTTCACTCGTCTCTCCTCACTGTTGGCCTACACATCCTCCGCGGTGCCCTGGGCGTAGATGCGGCCGCGCGCGACGCGCAGGGCGATGCGCGGCAAAGGCGTGACGGCCGGGCCGGCGAGCACGGAGCCGTCGGCCCGGAAGCGCGCGCCGTGGCAGAGGCAGCGTATGCTCAGCCCGTCCGGCGCGGGCTTGAGGCGACAGCCCATGTGCGTGCAGAGCGCCGAGACCGCGTGCAGGCGCCCCGCGTCATTGAGCAGGAAGCCGAGCGCGCCCCCCGCGCTGAACGCCCTGATTCCGCCGGGCGGCGCCTCGCCGACCGCCCCGATGTCGTACCAACGCGCGTTCGCGGCCTCGACCAGCAGGGACGGAGTCTGCCGCGTCTGTAGGATGGCCGCTCCCGCGCTCCCGGCCACCCCGAGCGCGATGCCGCCGGCCAGCGTGGCCGCCGTGCGCAGGACGTCCCTCCGACCGATGCTGAGCGGGCGCCAGTGGCGCGTGTCGTATGCCCCGGCCTGTATGCCCGCCCGCTCGAGCGCGGCGAGGTAGTCCGGCGTGGGGGTCTCCACCCCCGCGCGGGTCAGCCGCAACTGGGCCGCCAGCACGCGTTCCGTCGTCTCCCGTGCCGTCAGCTGGTCCGGAGGGGGGCGCCGGTCGGCGACGAGCTGATCCAGGAAGGCGTCGAGGTGGACGACCGGCTCCACGGACGGCCGCTCGTCGTCATGTCCACCCCGCGGTGGGTCGCGCTCATCGCTCATCGTCGGCCCGTCCTTCCCGCGCGCTTGCTGTTTTCCCTGGCCGCTCCCGCGCGTCAGAGGGCGACGAGTCGTTCCGGGGGGCTCGATCCGCTCTTTATAGATACATACAGGGGCGTGTTACAACCGTCGGGGGCACGGCCGGCCGCGACCAGCGGTGCGCGGTCATCGGCGGCGGGTTCATGCCCTCGGACAGCTCTGTCCTTCTTCCAGGCCTGTGTAACACGCCCCTGTATGTATCGCTGAGGGAGTCACACGCCGGGCACGCCACGGACGGAGGGTGCGGCGGATGGCTCTCGCGAGCCAGGGGGACGCAGTCCCCGGACTCACGGCGCAGCCTCACGCAGGGGAGACCGCGGTAGGTAGGAGGGCCGCCTGGAACCGGCATAGAGACCAGTAGACGCGTATGCAAAGTGTGGCTCTCCGAACGGGGCTGGCCCGTGCGCGAGAGACTTGACGACAAGGGGGACCGACAGATGACAGCAGCCGTAGCCGTAGCAGGGCTCACGTCGACCGAGCTCTCCATCCTCAAGGGTGGAGCCGTCGGGTGTGAGTCAGTCCAGAAGATCATCAACATGGCGGCGACCGCCGAGGCGTTCGCGGTGACGGCCCTCGGCCTGGCGCTGCAAAACGCCGCGGGCGGCACGCTGGCGCTCAACGCCGAGCAACGGCAGGCGCTGCGGGCGGCGCGGGCGGAGGAGCAGGCGCACTA
>JAABUQ010002911.1_pt1 | contig 32601 bp, 30 predicted proteins | sample 5560001 | NCBI WGS metagenome assembly JAABUQ01 (sample SAMN10711888, study PRJNA513371) | rock metagenome | isolation source: Antarctica rocks | place: Antarctica: Victoria Land, Finger Mt nord | collected 2015-12-18 | reverse complement strand
CCAAAGGCAAGCCTTTGGAATCCATTCGCTTAAGGGATGGGTTTCCAAAGGCCTCGGGCCTTTGGCGGGCCTGGGCAGAGCCCAGCCTTGCTTGCCGGGCAAATTCGCGTACCGGCTGTGGAGAATTCCCTCCAACATCGATTTGCATCGAGCTTCCCGATGTCGACATTCGGTCGATCGGTGCGTCGTGAAGCACGCTGCTCGGGATGATCGCCACACTGCCTCTGCCTTGTCATGACGGGTGGCGTTCGGCCGATCGTTCCGGAAGGCCTTGATGTCAGGGTCGCAACCCCTGCGCCGGCTCCCCGGGGCTCGCGGGCGGTCCGGAACAGCGCGGCAGGTAGAGCCGCACCGTGGTGCCCTGCCCCGGGGCGCTGCCGAGGCGGACGTGGCCGCTGGACTGGCGCGCGAAGCCGTAGATCATCGACAGCCCGAGCCCGGTGCCCTGGCCGACCGGCTTGGTGGTGAAGAACGGGTCGAACGCGCGCGCCATCACCTCGGGCGACATCCCGGTGCCGGTGTCGGCGACCGCCACCATCACGTAGTCGCCGGGCGCGTCGGAGCGGGGCGCGTCGGAGCGGGGCGCGTCAGCCATGGCGGCAGCCCCGGGCGCGTCGGCCGGCGCGCCGTGCCGCCCCGCGTCGTCGAGCCGCGCGTTCGCGGTCTCGATGCGCAGCGTGCCGCCGCCGGGCATCGCGTCGCGGGCGTTGATGCACAGGTTCAGGACCGCGTTCTCGAGCTGGTTCGGGTCGCACAGCGTCGGCCACAGCCCGCCCGCAGGCAGGCACTCCACCCGGATCGCGGCGCCGGCGGTGCGCTGGATCAGCTCCTCCAGACCCGCGATCAGGCGGTTGGCGTCGGTGGGCTCCGGCTCCAGCGTCTGCTGGCGCGAGAACGCCAGCAGACGGTGCGTCAGCGCCGCCCCCCGGTTCGCCGACTGCATCGCCGCCTCCGCGAGCCGCGCCAGCTCCGCGGTGCGCCCCTGCGCGATCCGGCTCCGCATCAGCTCAAGGCTGCCGATGATCCCGGTGAGCAAGTTGTTGAAGTCGTGCGCCAGCCCGCCGGTGAGCTGGCCCACCGCCTCCATCTTCTGCGACTGGCGCAGCTGCGCCTCGGTGTTCTCCCGGTCCGCGATCTCGGCCAGCAGCCGGCTGTTCGCCTCGTGCAGCGCGGCGCTGGCGCGCATCTGGCGCGACAGGTCGGTGACCACCGCGCACAGCGCCCGCGCGCCGCCGCCGCCCAGCTCGCTCAGCGAGAGCACCACCGGCACGCGGCGGTCCGTGCCGGCGTGCAGCGAGAACTCGCCCCGGCCCTCGCCGCGTTCGAGCAGGCGTTCCAGGCGTGCGGTGTCGGCGGGCAGCAGGAAGCGCTGCAGCGGGCCGCCGACGACGCTCTCCTGCGCGACCCGGAGCAGCTCGGCCAGCGCGCGGTTGCAGTACAGCACCACGCCGTCGGCCCCGAGCGTGAGCGCGCCCTCGCCGATCTGCTCGATCAGGCGGCGGTACGGGCGGTCGTCGCTCTCCAGCGTGTAGATCGCGGGGCCGTCGGAGCCGCCCACCACCACGGCGTCCACGTCGCCTTGGCGGATCGCCTCGATGGTCTCCTCGGCCTCGCGCAGCCGCTCGCGCAGGTCGAGGATCTCGTTGCGCAGGGCGTCGTCGACGGGGCGGGGGCCGGGGCTCATGACGTGGACCGGGCAGGAAGCGGGGACCGGGCAGGAGGCAGGAACCGGGCAGGAAGCGGAGACCGGGCGGGAAGCAGGCAGGCGAGGCCCGGCCCTGCCCGGACCCGCCAGGGGTCCCCTCCCTCAGGCACGGGGCTTCTGGAGACCGATTCGCCCGGGGAACGGAGTCCGGAGGCTTGCCTCCGGCGGGGTCCGGAGGCGGGGCCTGCGGCCTTGCCATCCGCCGTCACGGCGGGTCCGCCGCGAGGCCGAGCGCCGCGAGCACGCGCGCCTGGTCGGACAGGTCGCCGATCAGCCGGCGCACCGGCAGCGGGCGCAGCCGGATCAGGGTGGGCACGGCGACGATCTGGTGCACCCTGGCCGCCTCGGGGTCCTGGTAGATGTCCACCACCGCGAGCGCGTAGCGGCCGGGCAGGCGGGCCTCCAGGATGCGCCGCGCGGTGGCGACGGCGCGGGCGGAGCGGGCGGTGGTGCCGGCGACGTAGAGCCGCAGGACGTGCGACGCCGCGCCGTCCAGCCCCGGCTCCCGCTCCCGCGCGAGGCCGTCCGGGGCCGCCGGGCTGCCGCCGGCCGTGCCCGGCGCCGCGGCGTCCCGCGTTTCGCGGGGAGCCTCGCGGGGCGCTTCCCGGGGCGCCTCGCGAGACGTGTCCTGGGGCGTGGCCGCCGGGGGCTCGGCCACGGCCTCAACCGGCCGGGCGGAGGTCGAGTCCCACCAGCACCCGGTCGGTGTCCGACAGCGTGCCGATGACGCGCTTGATCGGCGCGGGCAGGTGTCGCACCAGGGTCGGCACCGCGAGGATCTGGTCGCCGGCGGCGAGCTGCGGATGCTCCAGCAGGTCGATCACCTCGATCGTGTAGCGGCCGGCCAGGTGCGCCTCGCAGATGCGCCGCAGGTTGGTCAGCGCGGCCACCGAGCGCGGGGTGTGGCCGGCGACGTAGAGGCGCAGGGTGTGGGTGCCCGCGTCCGCCCCGGCGGCCGCGGCCTCGCGCTCCGCCGGGGTGTCCTCCCCGAAGGCGCGCGGCTCCAGGCGCGGCGGCACCGTCCTGTCCAGCGCGCCGTCGGGCACGGCCTCCGGCGCTGCGCCCGGCGTGGCGTCCGGCGCGAGGGGACCGCGGCCGCTCACCGCTCGCGGCCGGGGGCGCTGCCGCGCAGGGCGGCCATCTCGCGGCGCTCCGCATCGCGGGTGGCGTGCCGCTCCGCCTCCAGGCGGCCGAGCTGGCGCAGCTCCTCGTCCTCGACGTCCAGCGCCGCGCGCAGCTCGTCGATCTGGCGCTCCAGCCCGGCGCGGCGGCGCTGCAGCTCGCGGGCGCGGCGCTCGGCGTCGAGGTCGCGCTGGCGGGTCGCGTCGCGGTCCCGGTTCTCCTGCGCCAGCCGCGCCGAGCCGGTCAGCACCCCGGACGCGCCCAGGTAGGCCGGCACCAGGTGCACGCCGCGTTCGGTCATCTGGAACTCGCGCACCAGGTTGGAGTGGCTCATGCCGCGCGACTTGAGCACGTACAGCGCGCGGTTGCGCTCGCCGTTGCTCTCGAGGTTGACCACGGACAGCCAGGTGTCCATCAGCGAGGACATGCCGCCCTCGGTGCGGTCCGCCACCCCGCCGCCGGGGATCAGGTTGGTCATGATCGCGGTGACGCCGCGGCTCTTCAGCAGGTCGATCATGCGCAGCAGCGTGGCGTGCACGTCGGCGGGCTCGCCGCGCAGGCTGGAGATCGGGTCCACGATCACCGCGTCGGGCGCGAACTCCTCGATGTCGCGGTACATGCGGGCGAGGTGCGTCTCCAGGCCGAACAGGCTGGGGCGCGCGGCCTTGAGACGCAGCAGGCCGGCCGCCCCCCAGGGCGCGAGGTCGAGGCCGATGGAGCGCATGTTGCGCACGATCTGCTGCGGGCTCTCCTCGTAGGCGAAGTAGATGCAGCGCTCGCCGCGCCGGCACGCGGCGTCGGCGAAGTGGCTGGCGAGGCTGGTCTTGCCGGTGCCGGCCTCGCCCGAGACCAGCACCGAGGAGCCGCGGTAGAAGCCGCCGGCGCCGAGCATGGCGTCGAGCCCGGCCACGCCGGTGGACACGGCGACGTCGCTGGTCTCGTGCTCCAGCACCGCCGCGGTGACCGGCAGCACCGAGATGCCCTACGCGTCGATCAGGAACGGGTACTCGTTGGCGCCGTGCGCGGAGCCGCGGTACTTCACCACCCGCAGGCGGCGCGTGGTGACGCCGCCTGCGACCGGGTTGTCGAGCAGCACCACGCAGTCCGAGACGTACTCCTCCAGCCCGTGGCGGGTCAGGCCAGCCTCGCCGCGTTCGGCGGTGATGACCGCGGTGACGCCCTGCTCCTTGAGCCAGCCGAACAGGCGGCGCAGCTCGGCGCGCAGCAGCGCGGTGTCGCTCAGACCGGAGAACAGCGCCTCCAGGGTGTCGAGCACCACGCGCTTCGCGCCCACCGTGCGGATCGCGTGGCCGAGGCGGATGAACAGGCCTTCCAGGTCGTACTCGCCGGTCTCCTCGATCTCGGCGCGCTCGACGCGGACGTGGTCCATGAACAGGCGGCCCTGCGCCACCAGCGCGGGCAGGTCGTAGCCGAGCGAGGCGACGTTCTGCGCCAGGTCCTCGCCGGACTCCTCGAAGCTCATGAACACGCCGGGCTCCGCGAACCCGGTGGCGCCGCGCACCAGGAAGGTCATGGCGAACAGCGTCTTGCCGCAGCCGGCGCGTCCGCACACCAGCGAGGGCCGCCCGCGCGGCAGGCCGCCCTGGGTGATGGCGTCGAAGCCCGCGATGCCGGTGAGGCACTTGGGCAGGGCGTCGATCGGGGCGGCCTGGTCCGTGGCGCGGTGCATCGTCTCTTTCGGGCAGGACACGCGAAGGTGGTAGCGGGGCGGGACCGCGAAGGGAAGCACCGCGAGCGGGACCGGGGCAAGGATCAGCAAGCGAGGCCGGGCTCCCCCTCCGCTGCCATTCCAACGACCCAAGAGGGTCGTCGGAACCTTTGGCAGCTCCGCCCGGACCCGCCAAAGGCCCGAGACCTCTGGAAACCCATCTTTTAAGTCGTGGTTTCCAAAGGCTCGCCTTTGGCGGAGTCCAGAGGCAGAGCCTCTGGCCTTGCCTGCCCGACCGGCCACGCCCAGGGGCTTCCAACCCTCGGGAACGCCGGTGCAAGGAGAGCGCGGCGTTGCCGGCCTCCTCGTTTCACTCTCCCACCCGGCCCTTGCGCGCCGGCGGGGCGGGCACCTTGTCGGGATGGCGGCACCACGGCACGGCCGGGCAGCGCCAGCACTCCGGCAGGCGGGCCTTGCACAGGTAGCGCCCGTGCAGGATCAGCCAGTGGTGCGCCGGGCGCAGGATGTAGGGCGGGATGCGCGCCACGAGCGCGTCCTCGACGGCGCGCACGGTGGCGCCGGGGGCGAGGCCGGTGCGGTTGGCCAGGCGGAACACGTGGGTGTCCACCGCCATGGTCGCCTCGCCGAACGCCACGTTGAGCACCACGTTCGCGGTCTTGCGGCCGACGCCGGGCAGCGCCTCCAGAGCCTCGCGGTCGTGAGGCACCGCGCCGCCGTGCCGCTCGACCAGCTGCGCCGCCAGCGCCGCGACGTTGCGCGCCTTGGACTGCCACAGGCCGACCTGGCGGATGTGCGGGGCGACGCCCTCCGCGCCCAGCGCCGCCATCGCCGCCGGGGTGGGGGCGCTGGCGAACAGGGCGGGCGTCGCGCGGTTCACCGAGGCGTCGGTGGCCTGTGCGGACAGCACCACCGCCACCAGCAGGGTGAACGGGTCGGAGTGGGCCAGCTCGGTCTGCAGGTCGGTGTCGGGGACGGCGATGGCGTCGAGGAACAGGCGGACCTCGGCGGGCGCCATCGGGTCGGGACGGTGGGCGTGCGTCGGGTCGGGCATCGCGGCAGTGTCGATCCCGCATGGCCGGGCGGCAAGCGGCGGGCGAGGGACGCGCGGCAGGCGCGGCCGGGGACTCTGCCGCCGGACGCGGCCGTTGGCCGAGCCCGTGTGGTACCAATGGTCTTCGAGTGCGACCGGTCAGGCAGGCAAGGTTGAGGCTCTGCCTCAAACTCCGCCAAAGGCAAGCCTTTAGAATCCATCACTTAAGAAAGGATTTCCAAAGGCCTCAGGCTGGCGGGTTCGGGCAGAGCCCGGCCTTGCCTGATGACAGGTCAATGCCAGAGCCGTTGGCATAAGCCGCTCCTTGAGGGAGGACGTCTCCGACCCGTGCGGGCTGCCCGCGCGGTCCGGTGGCCTGGCGGGGCTGCCGGGATGGGGGAGGATTCCGGCTTGTCGGCCGGCAACTCTGCCGGGGCGGGGCGCCGGGCTAGTTCGGCGGGAAGGGCTGGCCGTAGGGCGGGTTCCAGCCGTACGGCGGGCGGGTGAAACCGCCGTACGGCCAGCCGCCGGAGGCCGCGCGGGGATACCAGCCGGCGGGCCCGTCGTCGTACGGCACGTCGCCGGAGGAGGCCGCGACCACGGAGAAAGGTCGCGGCGGAGCGGGTGCCGGCTGGAGCGCGGCGCGCAGGGCGGCGGGCCGGAGCACGGGCGGCAGCGCCAGCGCGTGCGGCGGTTCGGACATGGCGAGCACCGCGGGGCGCGACGCCCGCCCCCGCGTCAGCCAGCGTGGCAGCTCGAACCTGGCCGGCCCCGCCTCGCGGGCGAGGCGAGGCCTCGGCTCCGCCGGCAGGGTCGCCGTCAGCACCGCGTGCGGCGAACGCAGCGGCGGGAGCGGGCGAGCGGGCGGCAGCGGCAGCACCGATGGCAGCGGCAGCACGGAGGGCGGCGGCGGCACGGGCAGCGACGGCGGCACGGGCAGGGGCAGCACGGCGGCGACGAGCCTGGTCCGGGCGGCAGGCCGTTCGAGGGCGGGCAGGATCGCGGCCTCGGGGGCGGCCGGGGGGTCCGGGTCGGCGGCGGGCGCGGGGGACACGGGGGCCTGCAGCCACGCCTGCAGCGCCGAGGGCTCCACGAACTGCGCGGGCGCGACCGGGCGCAGGGCGAGCAGGCGGTCGGCCATGTCCTGCAGGCGGCCCGGCTCGTTCAGCGCGGCCCACTCGGTTCTCAGCACGGCCGTGCGGGCGCGCGCCTCCTGCGTCGCGTGCGCGGCGCGGCCGATCTCCCGGTCCTGCACGGCCGCGCGGGACTTCTGCCAGTACAGCAGGCTGGCGCCGGTCGCGGCGAGCGCGCAGAGCGCGGCGGCCTGGCAGATCCTGGCGGCGGCGCCCCGCTCCGCGACCGTGGCGGTCCCGCTGCGCGAGGGACGGGGGGCCCGCGGCGGGAGGATGGCTCCGACGGACGGCCGGGAGGGGGACGCGTCGGCGTGGCCCGGCGCCGGCGGGCGGCGCCGGAGCCCGGCGGCGGCCATGCGGCGGCCCATTCCGGCGACAAAGGCGGGACCGGGGCTCGTCGGATGGCCGGCCGGGACACGAACCTCGCTCCCGGGCGTGGTGAAGTGCCGCATCGCTCGATTCCCGTCGGAGATGTCGTTGCACGCGCGAGACGGAGTCCCGCCGGAGCCGCTGTCAGGGTCGTACGGCCGAGTAGAGGGGACGGCGGGGACCGCTGCAAGCCCGGTGTCGTCGCGCGGCGGGGCTTCGTCGCGCGGCGGGGGCGTCGTCGCGCGGCGAACCCTTGCCGGCTGCGTCGGAGTTCGGGCGAGGCACTGCCCGGAGGCACCGCCTCCGGGTTTGGATCAGGGCCGGGGCCTGGTGATCCGTTCTGCAGGCGGACCGGATGCGGCGATGGCGCTGGCCGGGGCGGCGGCGCGCGGCGGGAGAGCGGAGGGCGGTGCAGCTCCGGCCCGCACGGCGATCGCCAGGCCGGAGAGCCCCGCCGTCATCGCCGCGGCGAGCAGCACGGCGCGGAGCAGCCCCAGCTCGTCCGGCACCCAGCCGGGGGCGGGGGGAGTCGGGCGGAGCGGGGCGTCCGGCGCGCGCGGCCTGAAGGCCAGGACGGTGCCGGAGGGCGCCTGCGCCTCGATCTGCGTGGATGACATGGCGGGGCCCTGCGGCGTCGCTAGGCCGCAGGCCTTTCAGGATCGGGATGTTGAACCGGGAGCCCCGGAGGCCGGGGCAGGGCGGCGATGCTAGGCGCGAGGGTCTCGGTGCGCGCATCGGGCCGCGAGGAGCATGGTCGGGACTTGCCAGCGTGTCGTCATTGCCAAGCCTCCCGTGCCTGCGGTTCGTGGAGATCGTTACAGCGTCGGCACGCCGCGCGCAAACACAAAAAGGGCGGCCGTGCGGGTTCTCGCGCCGCGATGCAGACCGGCCACCACGCCGCAGATGGGTCGTGGGGCGGCCTGCCCTGGTCCCCGTGCGGGTGTGCGCCGGGTGTGAGAAGGCGGGGCGGGTTGAGGCAGGCAAGGCCAGAGGCTCTGCCTCTGGACTCCGCCAAAGGCGAGCCTTTGGAATCCATTACTTAAACAAGTGGTTTCCAAAGGCCTCGGCCTTTGGCGGGTCCGGGCAGAGCCCGGCCTTGCTTGCCGCCCTTTTTGCCCGGTTCCGTGCAAGTCTGACGGAGGCCGGGGCGGCGACGTCAGGGCGGGCGGCTGCGGCGCTCGGTCCAGGCGTCGAGCAGCATGTGCGGCAGGGTCAGGGCGGCGAGGCCCTGCAGGGTCAGGGCGAGCAGGCGGTCGGGGGCGGGCCCTGCGTAGGCGGGCCACAGCGCGACGCCGAGCAGCAGGGTCAGCGCGGTGACGGGCGCGGCGCGGCGCAGGGCGGTGGCGCGGCTGGTCACGCGGGGCGCGCGGTGCGGGTCGGCGACCAAGGCGGCGACGTGGTGCGGCGCGTGGATGGCCACGAAGTAGAGGGCGAACGCGGTGATCGGCGGCAGGGCGGCGAACAGGGCGAGCATCAGGGCGGGCTCGGCCAGCGCGGCCGGGGCGCCCGGCGCGGACAGGACGCGGCGGAGCCAGAGGGCGGCGGGCAGCAGCCACAGCAGGGCGGCGGCGAGCAGCCAGGCGGGCGGGGCGTCGAGCGGGACGCCGGCCACGGTGCCGAACAGATGGGCGGTGGCGGCGGGGTGCAGCAGCACCGCGGGCGCGATCGGGGCGCCGCCGCGGAAGGCGAGGTCGAGGCGGTCGCCATGGGGCGCGTCCTCGGCGCCGAAATGCAGGGCGGAGAGCGCGAGGAAGCCGGCCAGCGTGGCGAGCGGGGCTGCGCTCCAGCACAGCAGCACCAGGGCGGAGAGCGCGAGGTAGGGCGCCGAGAACACCGCGAACCACAGGCGGCCGAAGCGGGGGCGCAGCGCGGTGCGGGCGATCTCGCCATCCAGCGCGCCGTGCGGGACGCCGAGCAGGATGATCGCCGCGAGCGCCGCGAGCTGGCGCGGGGCGGGAGCGAGCAGCGCGGTGGCGGCCAGCGGCGCGGCGACGAGCAGTTCCGGGGGCAGGACCGCGAGCGAGGCGGCCCATGGCGGGAGAAACGCGTCCGACAGGGGCGAGACCGGGGAAAGCGAGGCGGCGGCGGCGGCGGGCGGCGCGCGGGCCGGCAGAAGCGCCGGCGGCTGCCGGACGGAGCGCCGCCGGCCGGAGGGCGGCGGAGCGGCCGAGGGTTGGGCGGGCAGGGACCGAGTGGCCATGGCGTACGTGTCCCTGCCCGTCCGGTTCAGGCGGTCGCGGGCACGGCGCCCGGGAGCACCGTGGCGGTCGTGGTCGCGGTGGCGGCGGCGTGGCCGGACAGGTCGCGGTCCACGATCTTCTCGAAGCCGCGGGTCGTGTAGAGGCCGTAGATGACCTTGGAGACAAAGTCGATAATCGCGATCAGGGCAACCGACAGCGTCTCGTTGAAGACGCCAAGGCCGTCGGTGCTGAAGAGCAGGATGATCGGGTAGACGAGCCAGAGCACGGACAGGATCGCGGCGTTGGTGCGGTAGTTGCTCTGCACGTCGGCGCGCTCGAGGGCGGCCTGCTGGCGCAGCGGCACCCACATCACCCAGTACACCGCGGCGAAGGCGCCGCAGGAGACGAGGAACCAGGTCCACTTGATCCAGTACGCGATCGAGAGGCCGAAGAACAGCGAGGTCACGATCATCAGCACGTCGGCGAGCAGCAGGCCGGCGATCAGGCCGAGGTGGCGCGGCCTGGAGTGGATGGCGAGACTGGCCAGCGACAGCAGCAGCAGCGGCGTGGTGAACGTCCAGTCGATGTAGCGCGCGAAGTAGAAGGTGCGGGTCAGCACCAAGTCGGTGCCCGTCGCCGGGTCGCCGAGCAGGGCGGTGGCGATCGGCACCGTGCCCTGGCGGGCGGCCATGGCGAGGTAGGACACCGCCGCGATGATCGGCACGATGCCGTGGTAGATCGTGTGGGACTCCTCGGCGGGGGTGCGGCGCTTGCCGATCGCGAGGATCGCGCCCGCGCCGATCGCCATGGCGATCGCGTCGAGCCAGAGCCAGAATTGCGGTGTCATCGGTGTTCCCGGGTTGCTACGCGCGGCAAGCGCGGCTGGAACGGCGAAGTTGCGGGGCTCGCCGGAGTGTGTAGGCGGCTGTGGCGCGGCGGCGACGGGCCGAAGCGGTGCAAGCGCAAGAGTGCGACACGGGCAGGAGCCAGGTAAGCAAGGCCGGGCTCTGCCCAGACCCGCCAAAGGCCCCCTCTTCCAAGCATGGGGCCTTTGGAAACCATCTCCTCAAGTAATAGACTCCAAAGGCTCGGCCTTTGGCGGAGCTTGAGGCGGAGCCTCGACCTTGCTTGCCGCGCCCGCCCGGCGCCGGCGTCAGTCTCCGTCCACCGTCACCACGACGCGTCCCCTGACCTGCCCGTCGAGGATGCGCGGCGCGAGCGCCAGCACCTCGTCCAGCCGCACCGTGGCGGTCATCGAGTCGAGCTTCGCCGCGTCGAGGTCGGCGGCCAGGCGACGCCAGGCCACCAGGCGCAGCGGGCGCGGGCACATCACGCTGTCGATGCCGAGCAGCGCCGCGCCGCGCAGGATGAACGGCGCCACGCTGCCCGGCAGGTCCATGCCGCCGGCCAGGCCGCACGCCGCCACGGCGCCGCCGCGCTGCAGCCCGGCCAGGGCGTTGGCCAGGGTGTGGCTGCCCACCGCGTCCACGGCGGCGACCCAGCGCTCGCGGCCGAGCGGCTTGCCCGGCGCGGACAGCTCGGCGCGGTCGAGGATCTCGGCGGCGCCCAGCCCGCGCAGGTAGTCCGCTTCGGCAGGGCGGCCGGTGCTGGCGATCACGTGCCAGCCGAGCGCCGCCAGCAGCGCCACCGCCACCGAGCCGACGCCGCCGGCGGCGCCGGTGACCAGCACCGGGCCGGCCGCGGGCTCCAGGCCGTGGCGCTCCAGGGCGAGCACGGCGAGCATCGCGGTGTAGCCCGCGGTGCCGATCGCCATCGCCTGCGCCGGGGTGAAGGCCTGCGGCAGCGGCACCAGCCAGCCGGCCTCGACCCGGGCGCGCGCCGCGTAGCCGCCCATGTGCGTCTCGCCCAGGCCCCAGCCGTTCAGCACCACCCGGTCGCCGGGGCGCCACTCCTCGGAGGCGCTCTCCAGCACCTCGCCGGCGAGGTCGATGCCGGGCACCATCGGCCAGCGCCGCACCACCGGCGAGCGCCCGGTCAGCGCCAGGCCGTCCTTGTAGTTGAGCGTGCTGTGGGTGACGCGCAGCAGCACGTCGCCAGCCATCAGCTCGCCGGGGGAGAGCGTGCCGAGGGCGGCGGGCGCGCCCTTCGCGGGCACCACGATCGCGGGGAAGCGGCCTGCCGCGTCGCCGGTGGCGCCTGTCGTGTCGTCGCCCGCCTTGTCGCCCGCCTTGTCATCGGTCGCGTCGGTCATGCGTGCGGTCCCTTGCGCAGGAGTGCGGCCCGGACGTCGTCGAGCGTCGCGGGGTCGTCGATGGTGGGCGGCGGGTTCGGGTCCTGGCCGTCGGCGAGGCGGCGGATGCTGGCGCGCAGGATCTTGCCCGAACGGGTCTTGGGCAGGCGTGCGACCACGCGCACGTCGCGGAACGCCGCGACCGGGCCGATGCGCGCGCGCACCAGGGCGACCAGCTCGGCGCAGACCTCCGCCTCGTCGCGCACGGCGTTGGCGGAGAGCACCACGAGGCCGAGCGGCACCTGGCCCTTGATCGCGTCGGCGGCGCCGACCACGGCGCACTCGGCCACGTCGGGATGGCTGGCGAGCACCTCCTCCATCTGCCCGGTGCTCAGGCGGTGGCCGGCGACGTTGATCAGGTCGTCGGTGCGGCCCATCACCCAGACGTCGCCCGACGGATCGACCACGCCCCCGTCGCCGGTGCGGTACCAGCCCGGGGTGTCGCGCAGGTAGGCGGCGCGGTAGGCGGCGTCGCCCGCCACGCGCCCGGCCTCGCCCTCGCCGCCCCACAGCGTGGGCGCGCAGCCGGGCGGCAGCGGCAGGCGCATCGCCAGCGTGCCGGACCGGCCGCGCGGCAGCACCGCGCCCGCGTCGTCGAGCGCCGCCACGTCGTAGCCGGGGCAGGCCCTGCCGCCGGAGCCGGGGGTGGGCGGGAACAGGCCGTAGCCGAAGAACCCGGCGGTGATCGGCCAGCCGGTCTCGGTCTGCCACCAGTGGTCCACCACCGGGACGCCCAGGTGCTCCGCCGCCCAGGCGATGGTGGCCGGGTCGCAGCGTTCGCCCGCGAGGTAGAGCGCGTCGAGGCGCGACAGGTCGTGCGCCGCGATCAGCCGGCCGTCGGGGTCCTGCTGGCGGATGGCGCGCAGCGCGGTGGGCGCGGTCGACAGGAGGCGCACGCCGTGCTCGGCGCAGACCCGCCAGAACGCGCCGGCGTCCGGCGTGCCGACCGGCTTGCCCTCGTAGAGCACGGTGGTGCAGCCGGCGAGCAGCGGCGCGTAGACGATGTAGCTGTGCCCCACCACCCAGCCGACGTCGGAGGCGCACCAGAACGGGTCGCCGGCGTGGCGGCCGTAGATCATGCCCATGCTGCGCAGCAGCGCCACCGCGTAGCCGCCGCCGTCGCGCACCACGCCCTTGGGCTTGCCCGTCGTTCCGGAAGTGTACAGGATGTACAGCGGGTCGGTCGCGGCGACGGGGACGCAGGGGTGGGGCGTGGCGGCGGCCATCGCCTCGGCGAGGTCGGCGTCGCGGCCGGGGACGAGGCCGGCCGTCAGCATCGGGCGCTGCAGGATCAGGCAGCGTTCGGGCTTGTGGGCGCTGAGCGCGATGGCCTCGTCGAGCAGGGGCTTGTAGGCGACGAGGCGGCCGGGCTCGAGGCCGCAGCTCGCGGAGACGACGACGCGGGGGCGGGCGTCCTCGATGCGCTTGGCCAGCTCGGGGGCCGCGAAGCCTGCGAACACCACGGAGTGCACCGCGCCGAGACGGGCGCAGGCCAGCATCGCCATCACCGCCTCGGGCACCATCGGCATGGTGATCACCACGCGGTCGCCGGCGCGCACCCCCGCCGCCGCCAGCGCGCCGGCCAGGCGGGCGGTGGCGTCGCGCAGCTCCGCGTAGGTGAGGGTGCGCTGTTCGCCGGCGGCGGGGCTGTCCCAGACCAGGGCGGGCTGCGCGCCCCGCCCGGCGTCGACGTGGCGGTCGAGCGCGTTGCGGCAGACGTTGAGGCGCGCGCCGGGGAACCACTGGCCGAACGCGCCGAGCGAGGCGTCGAAGGCGCGTTCCGGCGCACGGTCCCAGGCGAGGCCGGCGGCGGCGCGCATCCACCAGGCCTCGGGGTCGGCCTGCCACGCGGCGTACTCCTCCGGATAGCGCGACGCGGTCATCGCGCGGCACTGGAGGCAATCAGCAAGAAAGGTTGAGGCTCCGCCTCAAACTCCGCCAAAGGCAAGCCTTTGGAATCCACTTGCTTAAGCAAGGCCGGTCCAGGGGCGGCTCGCCCCTGGCGGGTCTGGGCAGAGCCCAGCCTTGCTTGCTGACGGGTCAACGATCCCGGCCTTCGGTGTCATCGCGCCCGGGCATCCCGTGCGGCACCACGGTGGCGACGATCGAGCGGTCGAGCGCCTCGTAGGCGGCGTAGTCGATGGTGTCGTACAGCTCGGCGCGGGTCTGCATGTGGTCGAGGTGGTTCTGCGTGCCGCCGTCGCGGCGGATCGCGGCGTACAGCGACTGCTGCGCGCGGGCGGAGACGCGCAGGCTGCTCACCGGCCAGATCACCATGCGGTAGCCCATGTCCTCGAACTCGGCGGCGGTGAAGAACGGCGTGCGGCCGAACTCCGTCATGTTGGCGAGCAGGGGCACGCCCGGCAAGCGGCGCGCGAACTCGCGCAACATCTCGGCAGAGTGCAGCGCCTCGGGGAAGATCGCGTCGGCGCCGGCCTCGACGTAGAGCTTCGCCCGCGCCACCGCGCCGTCCATGCCCTCGCTGGCGGCGGCGTCGGTGCGCGCCATCACGACCAGGTGGCGGCGGGCGCGCACCGCGGCGGCGACCTTGGCGGCCATGTCGCGCGCATCCGCGAGGCGCTTGTCGTTGAGGTGGCCGCACTTCTTCGGCAGCAGCTGGTCCTCGATGTGCACGGCGGCGGCGCCCGCGTCCTCGAAGGCGCGGACCATGTGCATGACGTTGAGCGCCTCGCCGTAGCCGGTGTCGCCGTCGACGAGCACCGGGAGCTGGGCGGCGCGGCTGACCTGGCGGACGAAGAAGCACACCTCGTCGACGGTGATCACGCCGAGGTCGGGCAGGCCCATGCTCGCGGTCATCGCGGCACCCGACAGGTAGAGCGCCTCGAACCCCGCGGCCCTCGCCTGGAGCGCGGCCTGTCCGTTGTGCGCGCCCGGCGTCTGCAGGATGTGCGGACGGTCGAGGAGCGTGCGGAAGCGCTCGCCGGCGGGGGTGGTGGGGAGGTCGGCGGCGACGAGGTAGGTCATGGGTTGATCCTTGGGTCGCCGCACGTCGTCTCCAACGACTTCGCGCACCAGTTAGTCCATGTGCAACGCTTTTTCCGGCGCGGGTTGGGGTTTGCGGAAGCCGCGGTCGTGTTCAGCCTCAATGACCTGCTGTTGCTCGGAGCCAAGGTGGCCTGACAGTTCGGCTCGACGCATGCGGCAGGGACGGTGTGGAATGGTGCAGGATTTCTATATGGGAGGCTTCCGTGGCTTTGAGTCTGAAGGACCCCGAGACGGACAGCCTGGCGCGTCAGGTCGCAGCCCTCACGGGGGAGACGCTGACCGAGACGGTTCGTCGTTCCCTCGCCGAACGACTGCGGGCGGAGCGCATCAGGCGGGGGCAGCCGGGTATCGACCGCGCTGCCATAGACGCCCTGCTCGCGCGGTTCGATGCCCTGCCCGTTCTCGACAATCGAGGCGCGGAGGAGATCATCGGATACGACGAAAACGGCTTGCCTGCCTGATGGTGATCGGTACCTCGGCGCTCCTCGCCATCCTGCAGCGTGAGCCCGGGCGGGAGGCGTTCCTGGCCTCCATCGAGACGGCCACCATCCGGGTGATGTCCGCGGCGTCGGCGGTCGAGACGTCGATGGTGGTCCTGTCGCGCAGCAGGGAGGCCGGTCTGTCCATCCTGGAAGCATTGCTGCGGGACCTGCGGATCGAGCAGGCGCCCCTCACCGCCGGCCATGTGTCGTTCGCCGTCGATGCCTTCCGCCGCTTCGGCAAGGGGCGCCATCCGGCGGGCCTCAACTTCGGCGACTGCTTCTCCTACGCCCTCGCCAAGGCAACCGGCGAGCCCCTGCTGTTCAAGGGCGACGACTTTTTCCAGACCGACATCAAGCGGGCTGTCTGATGCCGACAGCCGGGATTGCTGACCCGACAGGAAGCAAGGCTGGGCGCTGCCCAGACCCGCCAGGGCGAGCCGCCCTGGACCGGCCTTCCTTGAGGATTGGATTCCAAAGGCTCGGCCTTTGGCGGAGTTTGAGGCAGAGCCTCAACCTTGCCTGCCTTGTCGCTCCCGCGCCGCCACTTGCCTGGGCGGCTTGGCGCCGGACAGGCCCGCCACCTCGCTCCGCAGCAGACCAATCTCCTCCAGCACCCTGCGCAGGTCCGCCGGAGGCGCGGCAGGTCCGTCCAGGCCGAGCGCCCGGCGCAGCAGCGGGTTCATCCGGCTCTGCCAGCCGGGACCATGCTCGCGCAGCCTGGCAAGCACCTCGGCATCGAGCCGGACGCTGATCTGCTCGCGCGGCGGTTCCGTCCTCGTGCGGCCGCCACGCACGAGCCTGCCGCCCTCGCGCATCTCGGCGTTGTCGAAGAACGCCTGTGTCAGGTGCGGGGCGTCGTCCGGATCGATGCCCGTCTCGCCGTCATCCGGGATGCTCGTCGGCATGGGCGTGCCTCATTGAGATGATGCGGTGGGTGTTGTCGCGAGGCGTCCCGACCAGCACCACGCGCCGGTCGCCGAGATGGCCGAAGCTGATGAAGCGGTCCTCGTCGTAGTCCTGCGGATTGGCGACCGCGCCCGTGAACACGGTACCCGCGAACACCTTGCCCGCGTCGCCGAAATCCAGGCCGCGGTGCAGCACCGTCCAGTCACGCTTGTTGGTGTTGAAGCTGATGTCCACTAGCGTATCACGCTCCTTCAAATGGATTCCAAAGGCTCGGCCTTTGGCGGAGTTTGAGGCCCATGCCTGAACGCGGGGCCTCAACCTTGCCTGCTACCTTTCCGCCAGCGGCACGAACGCCAGGTTCTCCGGTCCCGTGTAGTTCCCCGTCGGCCGGATGATCTTGCCGTCCGCGCGCTGTTCCAGGACGTGCGCCGCCCAGCCCGAGGTGCGCGCGATCACGAAGATCGGCGTGAACATCGCGGTCGGGATGCGCATCGCGCTGTAGGCGACCGCGCTGAACCAGTCGAGGTTGGGGAACATGCGCTTCGCGTCCGCCATCACGCCCTCGATGCGCTCGGCGACCTGGAACAGCACCGGGCTGCCGGACTGCTCGGACAGCGCGCGCGCCACGCGCTTGATGACGACGTTGCGCGGGTCGCTCACGGTGTAGACCGGGTGGCCGAAGCCGATCACGACCTCCCTGGCGGCGACCCGGGCGCGGATGTCGGCCTCCGCCGCGTCGGGCGTGGCGTAGCGCTGCTGGATCTCCAGCGCGACCTCGTTGGCCCCGCCGTGCTTCGGCCCGCGCAGCGCGCCGATCCCCGCCGTGATCGCGGAGTACAGGTCCGAGCCGGTGCCGGCGACGACGCGGGCGGCGAAGGTGCTCGCGTTGAACTCGTGCTCCGCGTACAGGATCAGCGAGGTGTGCATCGCCCGGCGCCACGCTTCCTCGGGTGCCTGTCCGTGCAGCAGGTGCAGGAAGTGCCCGCCGATGCTGTCGTCGTCGGTCTCGACCTCGATGCGCCGCCCGCTGTGCGAGAAGTGCCACCAGTACAGCAGCATCGACCCGAAGCACGCCATCAGCCGGTCGGCGATCGCGCGCGCGCCGGCCGCGCCGTGGTCGTGCGCCTCCGGCAGCGCGCAGCCCAGCGCCGAGCAGCCGGTGCGCAGCACGTCCATCGGGTGCGCGCCCGCCGGAAGCGCCTCCAGCGTCGCGCGCACCACGCCGGGCAGGCCGCGCAGGTCGCGCAGCCGCTCCTTGTAGGCCCGCAGCCCCGCCGCGTCGGGCAGCGCGCCGTGCACCAGCAGGTGGGCGATCTCCTCGAACTCGCAGTGCTCGGCGACGTCGAGGATGTCGTAGCCGCGGTAGTGCAGGTCGTTGCCGGTCCGGCCCACCGTGCACAGCGCGGTGTTGCCGGCCACCACGCCGGAGAGGGCGACGCTCTTCTTGGGCCTCGGCGCGGACTCGCTCATGCGGGGCTCCCGGGAAGCAGGCAAGGCCGGGCTCTGCCCGGACCCGCAAAGGGCCGTGAGGCCCTTTGATCCCTTGACTCGAGGAACGGATTCCAAAGGCTTGCCTTTGGCGGAGTCCAGAGACAGGGCCTCTGGCCTTGCTGGCCTGCCATCAGAACAACCCCCCCCGCCCCTGCGCCAGTGTCCCCGCCGGCAGCGCGATCGTCAGCCCCGCCAGTTCCTCGGCCCGCAGCCCGGGCAGGCGCTGCGCCACGTCGAGGAAGCGCCCGGCCTCGGCGGGGTCGAGCACGCCCTCGGTCAGGGTGCGGAACTTGCGGACGTAGTCGGGCCGGGTCCACGGCGTGGCGCCCAGCGTGTGCGCGTTGGCCACCGCCAGCTCGTCGGCGACCACGGAGCCGTCGCGCATGCGCAGCTCGATCCGCCCGCCGAACGCCAGCAGGGCGGGGTCGCGGGCGTGGTAGCGCTCGGTCCAGCGCGGGTCCTCCACGGTGCGGACCTTGCGCCACAGCGCCACGGTGTCGGGCCGGCGGGCGCGCTCGGGCAGGTAGGAGCCGACGTGGTGCCAGGCGCCGTCCTGCAGGGCGACGGCCACGATGTACAGGATCGAGTGGTCGAGCGTCTCGCGCGACGCCTCGGGGTCGAGCTTCTGCGGGTCGTTCGCGCCGGTGCCGATGACGTGGTGCGTGTGGTGGCTGGTCTCGATCACCACCTCGGCGACGGCGTCCCAGTCCGCGACCCGGCGGCCCATGCGGAAGGCGAGGTCGATCAGCGCCTGGCTCTGGTACTCGGCGGAGTGCTCCTTGGTGTAGGTGTCGAGGATGCCGCGCTTGGGCTCGCCCGGGGCGGGGAGCGGCACGACGTAGTGCGCGCGCGCGCCGTCGAGCATGCGCGCGATCACGCTGTCCTCGCCCTCGTAGATCGGGCTGGGCGCGCCCTCGCCGCGCATGGCGCGGTCGGCCGCCTCGATCGCCAGCTTGCCGGCGTGGCTGGGGGCGTACGCCTTCCACGAGCTGATCTCGCCCTTGCGGCTCTGGCGCGTCGCAGTGGTGACGTGCAGCGCCTGCTGCACCGCCTGGTAGGTGACCTCCGTGCCGAGGCCGAGCAGCGTGCCGAGGCCGGCGGCGACGCTCGGGCCGAGATGGGCGACGTGGTCGATCTTGTGCTCGTGCAGGCAGATCGAGCGCACCAGGTCGACCTGGATCTCGTAGCCGGTGGCCAGCGCGCGCAGCAGGGCGTGTCCGTCCCGGCCGCACTGCTGCGCCACCGCGAGCAGCGGCGGGATGTTGTCGCCGGGGTGGCTGTACTCTGCGGCCAGGAACGTGTCGTGGTAGTCCAGCTCGCGCACCGCGGTGCCGTTGGCCCAGGCCGCCCACTCCGCGTGCACGCGCACCGACGGGTCGCAGCCGAACACCGTGGCGCCGCCCGGGCGCGGGTGGGCGAGCGCCTGGTCGCGCGCGGAGGTGACGGGGCGGCGGTTGATCGCTGCGATGGCGACCGAGGCGTTGTCGATCACGCGGTTGACGATCATCTCGGCGACCGCGGGCTCCACGGCAACCGGGTCGGAGGCGACGGCGGCGATCTTCCAGGCGAGCTGGTCCTCGCGGGGCAGCCGGTCGGCCTCCGGGTGTACCGTGACGTCGTGCTGGATCATGCGCGTTTCCCCGTTTGACGGGAGGATTGCCAAAGCCGGCGGCGGGCGCAAGGCGGGGCGGCAAGGCAGGAAGCGAGGCCGGGCCCTCCCTCCGCTGCCCATTCCAATGGCCCAAGCGGGCCATCGGAACCTTCGGGCAGCTCCGCCCGGACCCGCCAGAGGCCCCTTCCTCAAGCATGGGGCCTTTGGAAACCGATCTACTAAAGGAACGGATTCCAAAGGCCTGCCTTTGGCGGAGTTTGAGGCAGAGCCTCAACCTTGCTCGCTTCGCCGGCCGCGCAACACGGAAGCCGGCATCACCCTCCGCGAGCGTGCGGGCCGCCGCGCGGTTCGAGCGTCATCCCGCCCTCTTCGGCCGCGACCTGGGCCACGAGCACGGCGCCGCCGTTGAGCCGTGCGCCCAGCAGGTGGCCCGCCGCCACCGCCGCGATGCACACCGCGACCGACATCGCGATGTTGATGCCGGCCCGACCCACCGCCCCGGCGCGCAGCAGGTCGAGCGTCTGCAGGCTGAACGAGGAGAAGGTGGTGAACCCGCCGCACACGCCGACCATGACGAACAGCCGCAGCGGCTCGGACGCCGGGTAGCGCCCGTGCGCCAGCGTCAGGGTGCCGAAGAAGCCGATCACGAAGCTGCCGAGGATGTTGATCGCGATGGTGCCCCAGGGCACGCCGTGGCTTATCGGCGCCGCCGCCGCGGAGAGCAGGTAGCGCGCGACGGTCCCGAGCGCGCCGCCGAGCGCGACCAGCAGGCAGGTGGCCAGCGACACGGGGCGCGGCCTCCGGCTCAGCGCAGCGCGAAGCCGAGGAACCCCACCGCCGGCTTCGCCGCCCCGCCGTCGTTGGCGAACAGTACCGGACGGAGGGCATCGCCGGATTCGGCCGGCCGGCCGCCACGGCCCGCCCGGCCCGCGGCCTCGCGCGGGCGCCGGCCCCGGGCGGGCGCGGCGGGCGCGGTGGCCGCCTCGACGCCGTGCGGCTCGCGGTCGCTGGCGCCGGGCCCGCGCATCGACAGCAGCAGGAAGGTGATGTCGTTGCGGTTCAGGTCGATCGACAGGTCGAGCGGCGACTGCCCCAGGACGTTGCGCCCGTCCAGCTCCGCGCCGCGGTTCAGGGCGTCGCGCGCGCTGGCCACGTCGCCGCGGTGGATCGAGTCGAACAGCGCCTCGGTCGGCGGCAGGTCGGCGGCGGCCTTGTCGGTGGGGATCACCCCCTCGGTCGCCGGCTCCGCCCCGGGCAGGGCGGACGGCGGCGCCTCCTTGCCAAGCTCCTTGGCGGCGGGCGGCGTGTTCACCGCAGGGCTGCCGCGGCCGGCGCCCGTCGGCCTGGACTGCGCCAGCGCCGGCAACGGCGCCAGGACGCACAGGGCGGCGGCCACGAGGCGGGCGGTCGGGGTCATGGCACTCTCCGGGCGGTCCGGCGGCCGGCATAGCGCGCCACGAAGAGGGCGTCCACGCTCCAGGAAAGCCAGGGTGAGCGGGTCGGTGTGCTCCAGGCCGCCGCAGGCGGTACGACGAGAACAGGGAGCAAGAAAGGTTGAGGCTCTGCCTCAAACTCCGCCAAAGGCAAGCCTTTGGAATCCATTACTTAAGAGGATCGGCTCCCGACGGCTCCCTTCTTCGGGCGGGGGCGTTTGGTGGGTCCGGGCGGAGCCGGCCAAAAGGTCCGATGGCCCGCCTGGGCCGTTGGAACGGCAAAGGGAGAGCCCGGCCTCGCTGGCTGGCCTGCCCGCCGTTGCGCAGGCTCCGGCTCCTATGCCGCTCCGGCTCCTACGCCCGGTTCAGCCACCACAGCCCGGCGTTGAGCCACGCGGCGTAGGCGCCCCACGCCAGGTACGGCGCCATCAGCCCGGCCGCCACCATGTCCACCCTGCGGAACGCCAGCAGCGTCGCCGCCACCAGCGCGTCCATCGCCAGGATCACCGCCAGCGCCAGCGCCGGCTGGTGCAGCCCGAAGAACGCCGGCGTCCACAGGGCGTTCGCCAGCAACTGCCACCCCCACAGCCGCAGCGCCCGGTAGTGCCGCCGCCGCGCGATCCCGGCGCGGCGCCACACCAGCCACGCCGCCACCGCCATCAGCGTGTACGACGCCGTCCACGCCACCGGGAACACCCAGTTCGGCGGCGTCCCCGCCGGGTGGCGCAGCGCCAGGAACCAGCCGTGCACGCTCATCTGCGTGATCGCGCTGTCCGACAGCCCGACCAGCAGGCACAGGCCGAGGAACCCGGCCAGCGCCAGCATCGAGCCGGGCGAGACGCGGCGGGGCGGGAGTTCGACGTTCTGGAAGACACTGTGCTCCGAGCCAGGGCCAAGGCCCGAGAGATGGGACCAAACGCGCGCCGGACCAGGGGCGCCGCCAACGGCCCGCAAAGGGCGGCAGGCAAGGCCGGGCTCTGCCCAGACCCCCCAAAGGCGAACCGCCCCTGGGTAATGAGCCAGTTTGAAATTGGGTGGGACAGGTCGTCTTAAACCTGAACTCGGCAAGCCGGCTTCCAGAATCGAAGCGCAGGCGGCATGCTTCCGTCCATGACCACCGACCATCTTGTCCCCTCAGACTTGCGGCACCTTTATCATGTCAGGGAGTGGCGCAACGCTGCCGGCGTGCTTTCTACGGCATGCCCTGATGAGTGGCGGGATATTATAGATGTACTGCGGGCATTTCGTTTGCTTCGGTCCGAAGTCTTATTAGCAAGGGGTGGGCTATCTCCCATCTCTCAGCAGATAAACGGTGCTTTTGACAGCAAGGGATGGAAAGAGACAAAGTTCGCGACAAAGATAGTCGTTGATGACGTAGAGTATATAACTCCTACGCATCTAGTCGACTGCTTCAAGGGGCGCGTTGCTCTCGAATTGGAGTGGAACAACAAAGACCCATTCTTTGATCGCGATCTAAATAACTTTAGGCTGCTTTTCGATCTGCGAGCCATTGACGTGGGTGTCATCCTCACCCGCGCGTCAGAGCTGCAAGATGTGTTCGATAGTCTGGGCAAGGGAGCGAGCTACGGCAACAGCACGACCCACCATCGCAAGCTCTGGCCGAGGTTAGAGGGCGGTGGAGGCGGCGGATGCCCTGTCCTGACCTTCGCAATCACGCCTGCCCTGTATGTAGATGATGGGCCTGAAGCCTTTGAACAAGCTACACGGCGCAAAGCAGAGCGGGATGCGCGTCGACGGGGACGGGGTAGACTCGGTGTCTCGCCGGCAGCAGGCACCGAGGATAAAGACACCGAGATCGGATGACGGGCTTTACTCGGCGGCCGTAGCAAGCGCCCTTCGCTGAGACGCTGAGTTATGAGCGTAAGTGTCCCACGTCGGTTCGTAGTCGTCGGCGGCTTGGTTGCCCCAGACGGTCCAGTTGGGGCGCACCCCCCTGGCAAACAGCTCTAGTCGAGGCCCCGGGCTGCACGCCTCAATAATTGGGTAAATCTCGTCAGGCTTGCGCGAGTGTTCCCGCTTGCGGGTGCCAACATAATTTACCTGGGTTCGCCCCGGCGGCAACGTCCGCGCGTTCTTTCCACGCACACCAAAAAGCACAATTTCAGTTACGTTCCTAAAGTAGAAACCAACGCCCCTTCCATCGCTTTTGCCATCTTTACGCAGCTTATGCCAGACGATGTTAGACTTATAATTGAAACCCCACGCCTTCATGACCTGCAAACCTTCCGGCAGCAGGGCATTCGGCACCCAAAGATACAGGTGGGAGGTTGGCGCACTGACCGTAGCCACCGGCAGCTTGGAAATTTCCGCTAGGTTCATTGTGCCATACCGGCTCAACCGCTTGTGCTCTGGCGCCATCTTTCCGGTTCGGTTTATGAACTGCCACGGAGGATCGGCCAGGATGCAGCCGAAGCTCTTGCCTTTGAGAGACGCGATGAAGTCCGCCGATGGGTCGAGATCGCTTTGCGTGGTCATCAGCCGACTCGCTCCTCTGCACGGGCTTCCCAGTCCTCTAGCACCTTCGCCATGTCCGCAAGCTCCCAAAGGACGGTGCTGACCACCCCGCCAAAGGCTCCACCTTTGGACTCCTCGACCTGGGGCATTCCCGGGTCGGGCAGGTCCGGGGCAGCGGATCGGCTTGCCGCTTCGGGACGGGAAGGCAGGCAAGCAAGGCTGGGCTCTGCCCAGACCCGCCAGGGGCGAGCCGCCCCTGGACCTGCTTCTCTTAAGGATTGGATTCCAAAGGCGCGCCTTTGGCGGAGTCCAGAGGCAGAGCCCCTGGCCTTCCTTCCTTTCTCCACCCCACGCCCCGCTTGCCCAAACCCCCTCGCCCCGGCCAGAACTTCCACCCCAGCCGGGACGCCAGCCCCATGCACCCGAACAGCCTGAAGTTCCGCGCCAACCGCGAGCGCATCCTCGCCGTCGCCACCCGCAACATCGCCGAGCACGGCTTCGCCCACGTCACCCGCAGACGCGTCATGGAGGGCACCGGCCTGGCCGACGGCTCGATGCACCCCCACTTCCCCCACATCACCCACCTGCTCGCCGCCATCTGCGAGCGCCACGCCCGCGCCCTGCTGGAGGCCACCGGCTGCGTCGACCCCGTCGACCCCATGCCCCCCCCCGCGCCGCCCTGGTCGCGACCGCGGCGCGCATCCTCGCCTGCATCGACGCCAGCCCCCACGCCCACGCCGTCCTGATGCGCGACCGCCCCTGCCTGCCGCCCGCCCCGCTCGCCAGCCTCGACCACCTCGACGAGGTTGCCGCCTTCCAGGTCGACTGCGCCTGGCGCGCGCTGCGTCCCGACCTCGCCGCCCCCGAGCGGCTCGCCGGCCTCACCCGGCCGCTGCGCACCCTGCTGCTCCGCTGGCCCGAGTGGCGCGAGCCCGGCCCGGCGGGCCACCCCGGCGCCGCCGCCGCCCGCGCCGTCGCCATGGTCGAGGCCACCATCGACCTCGCCCTGCCCGCCTCCGCCCACGTCCCCCCGCCGCTGCCCTTCGGCCTCAACCCGCACGCGCACTGGCTGTCCGACGAGGCCGCCGCCCGCTGCACCGTCCTCGGCGCCCCGGAGCGTCACGCCGCGCGGGACACCGCTCCGCCAAATCCCCCGATCCGTCACGCCCCGCGTGACACCTCCTGTCACGCCCCGCGTGACGCCGAGTCCGCACCCCCGCCCGCCCACGAGCCCGCCCCCGCCCACCCCGGCCTCACCCTGCGGGACGCCCTCGACCGCCACGGCCTGCCCCCGACCCTCGCCGCCGCCCGCCTCGGCATCAGCCGCCAGCGCCTTCACCAGCTCACCCGCGGCACCCGCGCCATCACCCCCGACACTGCCCTGCGCCTCGAAGCCCTGCTGGGCGAACACGCCGAGACCTGGATGGCCCGACAGGCCCGCCACGACATCGAGGCCGGCCGCCGCGCGGCCCTGGGCGAAGGCAGGTGCCAGGGCTCTGCTCCAATGCTTGAAGACGGGGACCCGCCAGGGGCGAGCCGCCCCTGGACCTGCTTGACTTAAGAGAGGCCGGTCCAGGGGCGGCTCGCCCCTGGCGGAGTTTGAGGCAGAGCCTCAACCTTGCTTGCCATACAGGCCGCCCCCGCCTCAGCGCCCCTCGCGCCGCCACGCCAGCAGCACCAGCCCGAGCAGCAGCGGCAGCCCCGCCCAGGCCGGCAGCAGCGGCACGGAGCTGACCCCCGTCACCAGGTGCGCGTCGCGCCGCCGCAGCCCGATCCACCCCGCGCCGCTGGCGGCCCCGTCCGCCGACACCATGCGCAGCTCCGGCGCCCCGCCTGGCCGCAGCAGGTGCACCCCGCCGCCCGACTGGCGCAGCAGCGGCGCCATGCGCTCCGCGCTGGCGCGCAGGTCGGCCTCCTCTTGCGGGTTGGCCGCTTCCGCCGCCGCGAACGCCCGCCGCGTGCCGTCCGACGCCGCCCACACCCCGGGCGCCGCGGCGTCCAGCGTGGCGACGGCCCGGCCCGGCCCGGCGGCGGCCAGCGCCACCGTCTGCGTCGTGCCGTCCGGCGCCGTCACCGTGACCTGCCCGGTCGGCGTCTCCGCCAGCGAGCGCCGCTCCACGGTGAGGCGGCCGGCGTCGATGCGCACCTCCAGCGCTTCCTCCTCCAGGCCCGGCTCCTTCATCAGCCAGTGTGCGAGCCTTCGCAGCAGCTCCGCCTGCGGACCGCCGCCCTCGTGGCCGCGCGCCCACAGCCAGATCTGGTCCGACATCAGCATCGCCGCCCGGCCCTGCTCCACCCGGTCGAGCAGCAGCAGCGGCAGGTTGTCCGGCCCGCTCATCAGCACCTGGCCGTGCGGGTCCTGCGGCGTGATCGCGCGATACCACGGCCCCCACGCCGGCTCCCCCCCGGCCGCGGGCCCGCCGCCCGCGGCGGCGCGCGCCGCGCCGGCGCTCCCTGCCGCGCCGCCCGCACCCGCCGCCGTGCCGCCTGGCGACGCGGCCCCGCCCGCCGCGGCCGCGTTCGCGCCCGGCAGGGCCTCGGTGACCGGGTGGCGCTCGCCCAGCGCGGTGACGCGCGGGCGGAAGCTGCCGTCGACCACGCCGTCCGGCCCGGTGTCCGGCGCCCGGGCCGGCAGCACCTCGGCCAGCGGCGTGTCCGACAGGCTGTCCGCGCCCACGAACTCCGGCCCCACCGACAGCAGCAGCCCGCCGCCCCCGCGCACGTAGTCCGCGATGTTGCGCAGGTACGGCATCGGCAGGATGCCGCGGTTCTGGAACCGGTCGAGGATGATCAGGTCGAACTGCGCGATCTTCTGCACGAACAGCTCGCGGGTCGGGAACGCGATCAGCGCCAGCTCGCCGAGCGGCGTCATGTCGTCCTTCTCCGGCGGCCGCAGGATGGTGAAGTGCACCAGGTCCACCGACGGGTCCGCCTTGAGCAGCCGCCGCCACACCCGCTCGCCCTGGTTCGGCTCGCCCGAGACCAGCAGCACCCGCAGCCGGTCGCGCACCCCGTTGATCGGCACCACCACGCGGTTGTTCAGGTCCGAGATCTCGCCCGGCCGGTGCGAGACCTCCAGCTCCACCACCGTGGGCCCCGGCTGCGCGATCGGCACCGCGACGTCCTGCTCGACGCCCACCGGCACCGTACGCTCCACCGGGGCCTCGCCGTCGCGCCGCACCGTCAGCCGCGCCGTGCCGCCCGCGCCCCCGGCGACGCCCCCCAGGATGCCGCCTGGAACGCCCCCCAGGATGCCCCCGGGAACGCCCCCCGCTGCGCCCAGATCCTCCACCACCACCCGGACCGCCACGTCGCGCCCGACCACGCCGTAGGACGGCGCCCCCACCACCCGCAGCCGCCGGTCGGTCTGCGGCCCCGCCGCCGGCAGCAGCAGGTGCAGCGGCGCCGGCGCGAACCCCGCGTTGCCCGCCGGCACGTCGTGCGCCTGCCCGTCGCTCAGCGCCACGATCCCCGCCAGCCGGTTGCGCGGGATGTCCGCCAGCGCCCGGTCCAGCGCCGCGAACAGCCGCGTCCCGTCGCGGCGGCCCTCCGGCACCGCCACCGTGCGCAGCTCCAGCCCGGGCAGCTTCGCCGCCTGCGCCTGCAGCGCCCGGGCCGCGTCGTCCACCGTGGCCAGACGCCCGTCGATCGCCATCGACGCGGTGTGGTCCACCACCAGCAGGCCGATGTCGGGCAGCGCGTCGCGCACCTCCTGCACCAGACGCGGCCCCGCCAGCCACGCCAGCAGCACCGCGAACGCCGCCGCCCTGAGCCACGCCCCGCCGGCCCGGCGCAGCAGCGCCAGCGCCACCACGGCCACCGCCAGGGTCCCCAGCACCGCCAGGACCCAGAGCGGCACCTCGGGGGAGAGGTGCAACGAGGTCAAAGGCAGGCCAGCAAGGCTGGGCTCTGCCCAGACCCGCCAAAGGCCCCCTCTTCCAAGCACGGGGCTTTTGGAAACCACTTACTTAAGGAAGGCATTCCAAGGGCACAGCCTTTGGCGGAGTCCAGAGGCAGAGCCTCTGGCCTTGCTTGCTTCCTCACTGCCCCAGCCTCTCCAATAGCGCCGGCACGTGCACCTGGTCCGCCTTGTAGTTGCCGGTGAGCGCATACATCACGAGGTTCACCCCGAAGCGGTAGGCCATGGTGCGCTGGCGGTTGCCGCCGGGAATGGTGGCGTAGGGCGCGCGTCCGGCCGCGTCGACCGCCCACGCCGCCGCCCAGTCGTTGGCGCCGATCACCACCGGGCTGACGCCGTCGTTGTCGGGGCTGGGATCACGGCTGACCCACACCGCGGCACCGTCGTAGCGCCCGGGGTAGTCGGACAGCAGGTAGAACGAGCGCGACAGCACGTGCCCGCCGTCCAGCGGCGCCAGCGGCGGCACCTGCAACGCCGCGGACACCCGGCGCAGGGCCGCGTCCGCACCCGGCGCGAACCCGGCGCCGCTGCCGTCCTCGCCGCCGCCGCGGGTGTCGATCACCACGATGCCGCCATGCGCCATGTAGGCGTTGAGCGCGCGCGCCCCCGCCGGCTCCAACGCGGTCTGCGCCGTCACCGGCCAGTACAGCAGCGGGTAGTAGCTGAGGTCGTCGGCGCCCGGGCGCACCGCGAGCGGCTCGGCCAGCATGGCGGCGGTGCGGCCGTTGACGTAGGCCGACAGCCCGGTGAGGCCCTGGAGCGAGGTGTCGTCGATCTGCGCGTCGTCGGTCAGCACGTAGGCCAGGTGGGTGGCGAGCGCCGGGCTCTGCGCGGGCGCCGCGCCGATCGGGGTCTGGCCGGGGAACAGGTTGGCTTTGGGCGCGGGCGCCGCCGCCTGCACCGGCACCAGGCGCGCCACGTCCGCGGGCGACGCGAACCCCGCGGCAGCGGGGGTGCCGGCGGCGGAGGCGGGGGCGATTACCGGGGCCGGGCCATGGGCGCGGCCGGAAGTGGCGGCGGCCAGCATCGCGGCCGCCAGCAGCGACGCGGTCGCCACCCGGCCGAGCAGGCCGCGCAGCCGCAGCCCGAGCACGAGGTCCAGCGCCAGCAGCGCGGTGGCCGCCGACAGCAGCCACGGCCCGAGGGGCACCTCGCGGCCCGCGGACACCAGCGGCGACAGGGTGCCCGGCCCGCGCCCGGCCTCGCGCAGGACCGCCGGCGCCTCGGTCGGCGCGTCCTCCTGCGCCCCGGCGGGCGGCGCGGCGCCAACTCCGCGCTCCACGCCGTCGAGCGCGTTGGCGAGATTCAGGGAGCGGCGGTCGTTCTCCGGCCCGTACAGGCCGGGCGGGTGGCGCGGCGAGACCGGGGTGGTGGCGAAATCCTGGCCGGCGAGGCCGGTGGCGGCGGCGGGCGGCGGGCCGAGCACGCCGCTGCCGTCCAGCGTCTCGGCGGGCGCCAGCCGGGTGGCGTCCGCGGCCGGGGCCACCCCGCCCGCGAGCTGCACCAGACGGTCCAGCATCGCTACGAACAGCCCGGACAGCGGCAGGTTGGACCACTCCGCGTTCGCGGTGACGTGGAACAGCACGATCCGCCCGCGCCCCAGCGCGCGCTCGGTGACCAGCGGCGTGCCGTCGGCCAGCCGCGCCCAGCTGTGCGACGCCAGCGCCGCGGCGGGCTCGGCCAGCACCTGGCGCGTCACCGTGACCTCGGCCGGCACCGCGAGCCCGGCGAACGGGCTGTCGGCGGGGAACGGCGCCAGCCCCTCCGGCTGGCTCCACGACATCGCCCCCCCGAGCTGGCGGTCGCCGGCGAGCAGCGGCACCGGCAGCAGCCGGTCGGCCCCGACGCCGGCCCCGCCAGGGCCGGTCGCCCCGAGGCTGTCCCCCGCCCCAGCCCCCGTCACGGCCCCCGCCAGCGCATCGTCGCGCGTCGCGCCTTCCGGCCCGTTGTCGCCAGGAGCGGACGAGGCCGCGGACCCGTCCGGCGCGTCGGCGGCGGCGAGCTTCGGCCCGGCGAAGCGGAGGAGAAGCCCGCCCTTCTCGATCCAGGGGCGCAGCAGCTTCGCATCCGCGGCGCCCACCACGCCGTCCGCCATCGCCAGCACCGACACCTCGCGCCCCAGCAGCGTGGCCAGGTCGCCGCGCCGCAGCTCCGACACCGGCGCCAGCGCGCGGTCCAGGTAGAACAGCGTGCCGGTCAGCGGCGTCTCCGCCCCCGTGCCCCCCGCTGCGCCGGACGTGACCAGCCCCACCGGGCGGCGGCGGAACCGCTCGTCGAGCAGCGCCACGCCGCCCGCGGTGGGCGGGCCCTCCAGCACCAGCCGGGTGAGCTGGTTGCGCAGCTCCACTGGCAGGCTCACCGCGACCTCGGCGAGGCGCGCGCCGGCCGGCGCCACCGCCTCCGCGCGGGCCAGCGCCCGCCCGTCGCCCGCCTCGGCCAGCATCGCGAGACGGGTCTCCACCGTTTGCGGCAGCAGCGCCACCCTGGCCACCAGCCGGTCGGCCTCGGCGCGCGGCGCCAGCATCAGCCGCGTGTCGGCCAGCGGGCGCCGCAGCGTGGTGACCGGCCCCGCCCGCTCCAGCGCCCGGTCGAACGCCTCGGCGCCGCGCACCGCCACGCTGTCCGCGACATACACCACGGCGCCCACGCCCTCGGCCGCACTGCCGGCCGCGACCCCGCCCGCCGGCAGGCCCGGCGCGCCCGGTCCGGCCAGCGCCGCCGCGGCGCCCGCCCGGTCCACCGGCCACGGCTTCGGGCGCAGCGCCGCGAGCCGGGGCCGCAGCTCGGCGGCCGGCATCGCCGCCGTGGCGCGCGGGGCTGCGTCCGTGTCGTCGCGCGCGGTGGCCAGCAGCGCCACCGGGCGTCCCGCACGCTCCGCCCGGTCGAGCACGCGGCCCGCCGCGACGAGCCGCGCCGGCCAGTCCGCCGCCGCGGCCCAGCCGTCGTCGACCACCAGCAGCACCGTGCCCCGTCCCGGCAGCACCCCGCGGTCGGCGTTCAGCACCGGCCCCGCCAGCCCCGCGATCAGCAGCGCCACCGCCAGCAGCCGCAGCAGCAGCAGCCAGGGCGGGGTGCGCGACGGCGTCTCCTCGGTGCGCCGCAGGCCTGCCAGCAGCCGGATCGCCGGGAACTCCTGCAGGCGCGGCGCCGGCGGCGTGGCCCGCAGCAGCCACCACAGCAGCGGCAACCCCGCCAGCGCCAGCAGCAGGAACGGCGCGGTGAAGATCACGCGCCGCGCCCGGGATCGGCGGCGCTTCGCGCCCCGGCGGGTCCGGCCGCGTCCGCCCCGTCCAAGACGGCCGGCGCGGTGCCGCCCGGGGCCTCTGCGTCGGCGGCGGCGGCGGCCGAACCGCCGGCGCCGCCGGCCGGGCCGGACAACGCGGCGTACAGCGCCAGCAGCGCGCGTTCCGGCGGCGCGTCGGTGCGGTGCACGGCGAAGCCGAAGCCGGCGGCGCGGCAGATCGAGGCCAGGCCCCGCTGCTGCGCCGCCAGCGCATCGGCATACGCCTCGCGCAGCCTCTCGACCCGCGGCACCAGCACCTCCGCCGCCCCGCCGCCGGCAGGCCGCGCCCGGGCTCCGGACGCCGCCGGGGCGTGCGCGCCGGCGCCGCGCCCGGCGACGTCGCGGAACCGTACCCGCCCGCTGTACGGCAGCGCCGTCTCCGCCGGGTCGAGCACCTGCACGAGGTGGCCGGTCACCGGGATCGCGGCCAGGGCGGCCACCGTGGCGCGGACCTCGTCGAGCGGGGCAAGGAAGTCGCCGAGCAGCACCACGCGGGCGTGGCGCGGCAGCTCGGCGCGCGGCGGCAGCCCGAGGTCGGCCGCCGCACCGCCGGTGCCAGCGCGCGCCGCCGCCTCGGACAGCGCCAGCGCATGCGCCAGGCCGTCCAGCGCCGCCCGTCCCGACGCGGCGCCGCGCCGCGCCGCGGGGTCCGCGTCGATCAGCCTGACCCGCTCGCCGCCGCGCAGCAGCAGCGAGGCCAGCGCCAGCAGCAGCAGCCCCGCACGCTCCGACTTCTCCGGCAGCGCCGGCGACGAGCGCCAGCGCATCCCCGCGCCGGCGTCGCGCCACAGGCACACGGTCTGCGCGGCCTCCCACTCCGTCTCGCGGATGTAGGCGCGCGACGCCTTGGCGGACTGGCGCCAGTCGATGCGGGTGGCGGAGTCGCCCGGCGTGAACGGGCGGTACTGCCAGAAGCTGTCGCCCTGGCCGACGCGGCGACGGCCGTGCACGCCTTGCGACACGGTGTTGGCCACGCGCTCGGCGGCCACCAGCAGGGGGGGCAAGCCGGAGCCGAGGGCCTCGGCGTGGCGGGAGTCAGGCATCGAGCGCCAGGCAAGCAGGGCTGGGCTCTGCCCAGACCCGCCAAAGGCCAGGGGCCTTTGGAAACCCATTCCTTAAGTAAAGGTTTCCAAAGGCGAGCCTTTGGCGGAGTCCAGAGGCAGAGCCTCTGGCCTTCCTTGCTTGGGAGGTCACCCCAGCCGTCCGACCAGGTGCGTGATCAGCCCGGCCAGGCTTGCCCCCTCCGCCCGCGCCGCGAAGGTCAGCGCCATGCGGTGCCGCAGCACCGGATGCGCCAGCGCGGCCACGTCCTCCAGCGAAGGCGACAGCCGACCGTCCAGCAGCGCCCGCGCCCGGCTCGCCAGCATCAGCGCCTGCGCCGCCCGCGGGCCGGGACCCCAGGCCACCTCGCGCCGCACCCGCTCGTCGGCGGCCGTCTCCGGCCGCGCGCCGCGCACCAGCGTCAGGATCGCATCCACCACGCTCTCGCCCACCGGGATGCGCCGGATCAGCGCCTGCGCCGACAGCAGCGCCTCGCCCGACAGCACCGCCTCCCCCCGGCCGGCGCTCGCCCCGGTGGTCGCCAGCAGCATGGTCCGCTCGTCGTCACGCTCGGGGTAGGGCACGTCGACCTGGAGCAGGAACCGGTCGAGCTGCGCCTCGGGCAGCGGGTAGGTACCCTCCTGCTCGATCGGGTTCTGCGTCGCCAGCACGTGGAACGGGCGGGGCAGGGGGTACTCGATGCCGCCGACGGCGACCTTGCCCTCCTGCATCGCCTGCAGCAGCGCGGACTGGGTGCGGGGGCTGGCGCGGTTGATCTCGTCGGCCATCAGGAGCTGGCAGAACACCGGGCCGTGCACGAAGCGGAACGAGCGGCGCACCCCGCCGCTGCTGGTGTCCTCGTCGAGCACCTCGGAGCCGGTGATGTCGGCGGGCATCAGGTCGGGGGTGAACTGCACCCGGCGCGGCTGCAGGCCGAGCACCGTGCCCAGGGTCTCCACCAGCAGCGTCTTGCCCAGGCCGGGAGCGCCGACGAGGAGCACGTGGCCGCCGGACAGGATGCTGACCAGCACCTGCTCCACCACCTCGGCCTGGCCGAACACCACGCGGCCGATTGAGGCGCGGGCGGCGGCGGCGCGCGCGCACAGCGCCTCGACCTCGTCGAGCAGCGGGGCCGAGCCGGGAGCCAGTGTCGATGCCGCCGATGCCAATGAAGCCGCCCCCCGTTCGCCGCCGCGCCCGGACCAGACTGTGGGGCGCACCGGGCGAGCCGTCGAGCCCCCGGCCTTCGAGGCGGGATGCGCAGGAAGCAAGATAAGGTTGAGGCTCTGCCTCAAACTCCGCCAAAGGCTGGGCCTTTGGATTGCCTTCCTTCGGCAAATCGGTTTCCAAACCCGCTTATCCGCCACTCGACCCGACCTTGTACTCCGCTTTGTGGGGGTGCAGGGTTCTGCTGGCAGTGGGGGTTAGGGCGATGCGGGCGATCATGCGGGGTCTGACAGAGGTGGAGTTCGA
>JAABUQ010002910.1_pt1 | contig 32606 bp, 32 predicted proteins | sample 5560001 | NCBI WGS metagenome assembly JAABUQ01 (sample SAMN10711888, study PRJNA513371) | rock metagenome | isolation source: Antarctica rocks | place: Antarctica: Victoria Land, Finger Mt nord | collected 2015-12-18 | reverse complement strand
ATAATATTTATTTCTAATTTTATAATTATTATAATTATATAATTAAATATATATTTTTATTTAATATATTTTAAATAATATAATTTTTATTATATTTAATATTACGAATATTAAAAAAAATCCTCTTTTAATAAGCTCTTAAAACTAATTACTTTATAATAATAACGAATAAATTAAAAAGCCTTATTATATATTTTAATAATTATATTTATATATAAATAATAATATATTAATTATTAATAATAATATTAAAATAAATACTTTATCTTTTTTTATTAAATTATAATTAATATATTAAAATAGAAGAATATAATAATATAAAATAATAATAATAATATAAATTTTAAAATTATCGAAATTAAAAATTAAATAGAAAAGCTTTTCCGAATATATTTAAAAAATAAATAAATAATTATAATTTATTATATTCGATATAAATTTGAAAATCTTATTTTAATTATAAAAATTAAATTTAAAAAAAATATTATTTTTTAAATAGTTTTATTTATTAGAAAGTAGATTAGATTAACTCTAATTCTTATATTATTATTTATATTAAAAAAGGAATAAATTCGAAAACTTAAATATATTTCTAAAATTTAATTAATAATTTTAAATAATAATATTAATATATTAAAAAATTTAAAAGATATTTATATTAAAAATTATATATATAATAAAACTTATATTTAAAGGAGCAAAAGCTATTTATTAATTTATTAATTTTTATTAATTTTAAAATTATACTTTTAAAGAAATTTAATAAAAATATATTATATTATTTATTATTTTAAAGCTATATATATTTAATAATAATTAATAAAGTTTATTTAATATTTAAATAACAGAGCTTTTGCCTAGCTTATTTAAAATTAAAGATATTTTATAACTATCTTCTAATTAGTATATTAATATTTAAAATATTAATAATATTAAATTTAATATTATTAATAATAATAAAAAAATATTATAATTTTAATTTTTTTATTTAATTTATTTATATATCAATTAATTGCTTAGGTATTTATATACAAATCGAATATATATAAAAAAGCGAAAAGAGTATATTTAACCTTTAATATATCTTATTATAATAAATTAGAAATATATATAATATTTTAAAAATAATTATATATATAGATTCTATTATTTAGATTTGCAAAGTATATAATTTATTTAAATAATAAGCTAAATAGCTAGATTATTAAATACTTTTAAGGAAAATTGTTATTATTATATTTATAAATATAATAAGTAATAATAAGTATTAAATCTTTATATAATTTAATCGGCCGTCTTCGGAGTATAATAGTCCTTATATACTAATTATAACCGATTTATATAGGTTAAGAATCGATAATCCGAATATAGAAATTATTATTTAATAACTAATCTTATCTTTAATTTCAAAATTATATTAATAAATAAATTATATTATCTATTTTATCGAAAAGTAAAAGTAGTTATTATTTTTCTATCTTAAATAGTATATAAAGCCCTGATCCAAAGTTCTTATTTATTTATTATAAATAAAAAAGGTATGTTTTAAGACCTTGCAATTATTTATATTTATAACGCTATTAAATATTATTAGGTTTAAAGCTTCTAATAACTGTAATTAATCGCTAATTATATTAAAAAATATTAAGCGGAAAACAGTCTTCAATTAATAATAAAATTTATTATTTGCTCTTTATAAACTTATAAACCTAGGAATTTCTTTATATATCCGAAAATTTATTTTTTATTTTTTTAAAAATATTACTTATATAATTAGGAGTTTAGAAAAGCTTATATATTATTATTCAAATTATAACTTATTATTTATATTTCTTATTTAAATATATTTAAGTCTGAAAATAACTATCTTAAAAGATTTATTATAATAATTATAATTTAAGAAAGAACTTTTAGCTTAATAGAAATATATTATCTTAAAACTATATTAGACTTACGAATTCGGCTTTATTCTATTTATAATTATATTAAATTCTATATTTAATTAAATTATTATATAAAGGTTATAAATTAATATTAAGAAAAATATATTATACTTAATTAATATATAATTTAATATAATTAATTATTTGATTAAAATTATTAATATTTTTTATAAAGATTAAAATATATTAGCAAATAATAATACTGAGGTATTCCTCTCTTAATATAAATATAACGATCGGCGATACTAACTATATATATATAAGATAATTAAAGCTCAAAGAGGGATTATTAATAATTATAAAATTATTAAAAATTAATAACTTATTAAAAAGGGTATCTAATTATAAGGGAAAGCGAATAATTATTTATAATATTTATTATTAATAATATTAAAAGCTTTATTTATTGAATTATTAAAAGCCTTATAATATTTAATATTATAATTAATAATATTCAATTTTATAATATTAAATTAAGGTATAAATATTATAGCTAAAACCTCGGTTATAGAATTATAAATATTATAGATTAAAAATCCGTTATCGGATATATAATTAATAATATTCCTAAAAATATATAAATAATATTACTTACCTTTAATATTAAAGAGCTTTATTATATAATATCTATTCTCCAAAATATTATTTAATATTTAAAGTAAAAAGATTATATTATTAATATCGAATAATAATTATAAATAATTCTATTTATAATCTTTTAATTAAGGTTAAAATAACCTAGACGGATTTAACCTTAATTAAATCCTTTTTATTTTTATTCTATAATATCTTAAGTATTTAAAGTTAAATTATTTAATATTATATTATTATTTTAAATATTAATAGGACTAAATATTTTGATATCTTTTATATAAATATTCTTATTATAATAAAATATATTTATATTAAGCTTTTTAAGGCCGGTTCAATATAAAAATATTATTTAATAAGCCGAGTAATATAGACTAGATTCTTAAATTATTGATTTTTTTGATAATTAAAAAGTTATATTAAATATATCTTTTACGGCTAATTTTGAAAAATATATATTAAATATAATTTTATTAAAAATATATTCTATTTAATTTCTTAACTTTAATAAATATAATTTATTCAATATTTAATATTTAAAGAGCTAATTATTATTTTTAGAAAAATAAAATCTTTCTAATTAGAAAACCTTCAAAGTATTATTAAATAATTTTAATAATTAATCGGTTTTATAATTAAATTTAACTTTGCTATATATATTTACGAAACTATTAATAAATATAGCTTATTATAATTCGGCCTTAAATATTAAATTATTTATTAAGTAATTTAAATATAAAAGTTCTTTTATATAATTAAGTATATTATTATATTCGGTCTAGAATATAATAATATACTCCTAGAGGATATAATAAAGAAGTTTAATATTTATATATTTAATTATATATTAAAATAGTAAATATATTTCAGTATATATATAAAAGTATTAATAATTCCGCTATTATTTGTTAAATTTATATATATTAATATTATTTATATCTTCTTTAATTAAATCTAGCGCAAGATATATTTGTTTATAAATAACTATTATTATTAATAATTACGATATTTAATTTTATATTCATAATTATAATATAATATTCTCTTATTAATTATTATCGAGACCGATATCCCTTTTATATTATATTTATATTACAATTACTTACGCTTTATAATTATAAATAATTAAGTTTTCTAATATTTCGAAATTATTTTATTCGATTATTTATAATTTATCTTAGTAATTAGTTATATATTATAATATAATAAGGTCTTCCGAATTATTATTACTTTAATATATAATATAAATTAACTTTAATAAATTAAATTATAAATATTATAAACTAAAGCTTAAAATTAATTAAGTATACTTATTAAAAGAGTTTTCTATTATATTATTTCGGATAGCTTTTATTATTAATATTTACTTTATTATTTTTAAATTCTTATATATTAATTATAATTAAATATTATATATTATAATATTAAGGCTAAAACTAAATTAATTATTATATAAGTCCCTAAAAATATATATATTATTTAATATTATATTTTTGTCTTTTATTATTAATTATATAGAAAGGTATATTATTTTTATTTATTAAAAGCGTTTATAATTCGGTATTTAAATAGCTTAAGAAAGTATATTTAGTTTAGAGTAAAAAATATAAAAACCTTTAATTATATCTTTAATATAAAATATTTGAATTTAAGAGATATAAATAAGGATTAATAAAATATATAAAATATTAAGATTTAATATATATTTAAATAATAATATCGAAAATAATAAATTTTTATATTATTTTTATTAGATATAATAAATAGTAATAAAATTGTTAATTATCCTAATATAAGCTTATTTATAAGATATTTTGTTTATTAAATATTAATATAATAATAATTAAATAAAACTCTTTTAAATCTTCGATATACTTATTATAACGCTCTTTTACAAACTTGAAGTTATTATATATAATAACCGTATAAAGATATTATCTTAGCTAATATATTTTGTAAGTAGCTAGCTTATTTAATAGTATTATTTTTCGTTATATAATTTAATAAGACTAATTTAAGCTTATTTAATTAAGAATATTAATAACCTAATACCGAGTTCTATTTTAATATAAATATAAATTTAATATCCTAATAAAATTTATTAAATAAATCAGTTTAATATAATTATAAAAAATAAAGAATATTAGAGTAAAACGCTTATTCCGATTAACGTTATTAAATCTTTAATAATAATTATCGAATAATTATAATTATTAAAGGATATATTATTATAATATCGTCTTAAAGGATAATAAGGTTTTTAAAAATATATTTTTTAAATTATAAATTAATAAGATATATTATCCAAAGTTCAGAATATTTAGAAGAATATTTATTTCTTTTTATAAAATAAACTTAGCTTAAGCTTAATTTTATTTATATATAAAAATACTTTTTATAAGCTCTTTAATAATATTTATTATTTCTAAGTTTTTTATATTATTAATATAGATAAAGTTCAGGAAATTATATTAAAGTTTGCAAATTTGATAATTAAAATAATATTAAATTAAAAAAGTTAAAAAGGTATTTATATTCTATTTCTATTTCTAGAACTAAATAATAATTATATATAATTTTTTTAATTTAAATAAATAAAATCCTCGGTATATTAACGAATTAATAATTACTCTTTATTTTATTACCTTATTATTATCTTATTTATACTTTTATTCTAATCTCTAAATATTCGATATTAAGTTATTAATATCGCTATAATATCCGTATAAAAGTAGACTCGAAAATACTATATTTAAAGATAAGAAAATTATAAATAATAACGTTAATATTATAATATATATTAATAATATCTTAAATTAAAATTTATAATCCAAAAATATTAATAGTTAGGATCTTTATAACTAATTATAAAATATATTAATAAAAAGATTATAAATCGAAAGTATAAAATAGAGATTTAAACCGGTAACTTTGACTGATTAAATAATTAATATATAAATATTAAATATAAAATAATAATAAAATTATAAAGCTATTATAAATATTTTATTTAATAAGGAAATAGCAAAGCTATTTTAGCGGATTCGCTACCCCTTAATACGCTAATACTATTTAAAACCCTAATTATTATTATTTTTAACTTTTTTCTTCTTAAGATTCTTATTCTTTCTTTTAGAAAAAGAAATTTTCTATTTTATAATATTATATTTTTATTATTATTATATATATATACGCCTGCTTAAACTTCTTTAAAACCTTAATTTTATATTAAGTTATTTCTATTTATACCGCTTTTTTATTTATACCTAAGAGAACCTTCGTTTATATTATTATATTCGGATTATCTTATAATATCCGGTATATTAAAATATTATTAATTAATATATTAAGAAAGAGCTAAATAATAATAAAAAATTAATATAATATTTTATTATATATATTTAAATATTTTAATAGGGAATTCTTAAGAGTTAATTAAGTTAAATATATTATTATAAGTTTTGTTTATATATTCGATTTAACGGTATCGAGAGTTATTTTATCCTTTTAAAATTTTATGAATTATAATAATATAATCCGGCGTTATATATAAATATTAAACTTATTTTATATAGTTAATAAATTATAAAAAAATTTTAAATAAATAATTTATATTACTTTTTGTATATATAATACCGATATAAATTAATTATATTTAATAATAACGGTTATATTTTAAAGAAAATTAATTTTATAAACTTATTTTATTATTTTCTTAATTGCTTTACCTTCCAAATTTATAATTATATTAGCTTATTACTCTTTAAAGTATTAATAAAAGTTAAATATAAATTTTATATATTTTATTTTAATTATTTCTTTATTTAAAAATATAGAATTTTATATTATATTACTTCTTTTTTTAAATTTAAAATATTCCGGTATATTTAAATCGATATATTAAAAGGTTATATTATTATTAAATTATATATATTTTATGTAATATAAATATATAATTAATTTAGGATTATAATCAGGTCGGAATATAATATATAATATTTAATATAAAATATAAAATATTTTACTGAATTATTTATTATATTAAAAAGTATATTATTAATATTTTATTAATAATATTAATATGTATTAAACTTATTATTAATTAGATTTTTAATTTTTAATTCAAATTCCTCTTTGAAAGCTATACCTTCTTATAATTAAATAAATAAGTTTGGAATTATAATATTATTATCTTTTATTTATTTGTTTTATATATTTTTCTTTTATATAATATTAATAATAATAGTTTATATTTAAGTCTTATTTATAATAATTCCTGATTCTATATTTAAAGGCGTTTTTATATAAAAACCTTCAATATCGATAAATATCGCTAGCTAATTTATTATTCGAAATTATATATATATATTAAAAGAAGTCTTTAAATTATTTAATATATTTTTATTATTATAAAATATATATAAGTAAAATTTTAATATTTTAATTATATATATTTTAATTTAGAAATTATAATAATTTCTAAGATTATATAAATATTAATAATAAATATAATCGAGATTATTTTTACTTTTTAAATTTATATATATTAACTTTTATAATATCGTAATCCGATTAATATTAATTGCTAAATTAGCTATATTCCAAGATTTTCGAAGTAAATAAATTAATATTTTAAGATTGATATTCTGATAAATATATTAATAATTAAATTTTCTAAAGCAATTAATAAATTAATTTTAATTCTTTAATATTAATAAGATAAATATATTTATAATAATATAATAATATTTACCTAATTTTTCTTAATATATTTCCTTATTTATATTCTTAAAGTATATTTTTTATTTGACTCTTTATTTAATATTAAATTATTTAGATTAGTTTAATTTATTTTAACTTTATCTTTTTCTTTATTATCCGGATTTCTATTCGTTAATATAAGTAATATAATCTTATAATATTTTTTTAATATAAATTTATAATATTAATAATTAATCGATTTTGCTTCTGAATTAAAATATTACCTCGAATATTAATATAAGAGAATTAAAGTCCCGGCGATTATATTAAATAAATATAACTTATTAAGGTAAGCTTCTTTTATATTTATTAATATTATTATATTATTTTTAATAAGTAATTTAATATATTCTTAATTCTTTATATTTATTTTATAATTTAACTTATAATTAATTCGTTATTTTTATAACTTTTATAATATAATCCTAATAATAAACTCTTTTATCTTATAATAAGAATATTTTATTATAATATTAAATATTTATTATAAATAATATTTATTTAATAGATTTAAATATTAATCGAAAATATTTTTATATTATTAAGTTTAAATAATATTAATTATTCTTTATTTCCTATTTATATTATTAGAGAATATCTTTTATAATTATTTTAATTATAATATATCGAAATTATTAATAATAGTTATAAGAGAGTTATATCTTTTATATTAGATTTTATTTATAATTAAGATATTTTATATTTCAATTAATATTATAATATATACTTTTATTTAAATTATAATATAAAAGAAAATATCTCGAATATATTCGATTTTTATTATTATATTCGGATATTATATAATTAAATTATAAATTACTTTTTATAATAATATAATTAAAAAAAGACTTAATTATATAATAATATTTATAATAAATTTAAATATTATTATAAAGACGATTAATAATTATTAAAAAGCTAAAAAGATTATAATAATATTAACTTATTATAAATATATAATAGAACTTCTAATATAAATTATTAAGAAAAATAAAATTTTTTATTTTAAAAAATATTATTATAAATTTATATTAAAAAATAAATTTTTATTAAATTTTATTTAATATTATTTCTATTTATTTAACTTTCTATATATATTATTTATTTTATAATTATATTATTTTAATTATCGAAATTCTATTTATCCTTTTAAAATCCTTTTTTATATTCTTATTTATTAAATTTAATTATTATTATTATTTTTTAATTCTTTAAATATTTTCTTTAATATTTAATTTAACCTTTAATAAAGAATATCTTTTATAAAAAGATATTTTTTATTTCGAAATTTTATTTTATTTTATTATTATTTTTAATAAATATAAAGTTTATTTTTTATTTAATTTATTATATTTTATTATTTTTTTAATAAATATTAAATTTATTTTTCCCTTAATTTTAAGCTTAATTAAAAGTTATTTTATCCTAATTTGATTTTTATATTAATTTTATTATTAATATTATATTAATTTTAATATATTTAATAATTTTGGGAATAATATTAATAATATTATTTTTATTTTTAATAAAGGTATATATTTACTTTTTAATATATATTAAAATTATATTATTAAATATTAATTATAATAATTATAAATTAAAAGGGAATTTAATAATATATATTTATATTTATTTTTCTTAATAATATAACCTTAAATATAATAATAATTATAAATATTTTATTATAATAGATAAAGCTATTTTACTTTAAATAAATAATAATATTAATTAAATAATAATAAATAAGTTATTTATAAATATAATAAGCAAAATATATAATATTTTATTATATTTATTTTATTTATTTAATATTAAATTTATATTTAAAGTTAATAAAGCTAATTCCTTAAAGAATAAAACTTAAAATATTTAAATATTAAATAATATATAATTTGCAAAAAAAATTAAATACTTTAAAATTAAATAATAATAAGTAATATTCGAAAAGTCAGAAATAAAGTATATTAAGAAGGAAAAAAAGAATATTATTAAAGCTAAGAAGAAAAAAAAGAAGATAAATAAAAAAGTAAAAAAGAAAGCAAATAAAAGAAAAGAAAAGGAGGTATATAAAGAAGATAAGAAAAAAATAAATAAAAGAAAAGAAAAGGAAGTAAATAAAGAAAAAGAAAAGGAAATAAATAAAAAAGAAAAGAAAAAAAGTAAATTTCTAAGAAAAAATAAAGAACAAATCGAAATAGGAAGATTTAATAATAATAAAAAAAAAGAAAACGAAAGTATTAAAAATAAATTAAATAAAAAAGAGGAAAAATCTTATTATAATAATAAAATTAGAGGGAAGGCAAAGTTATATATTATTAAAAATATTATATATTTTTCGAAGAATATAATATATATAATATTCTTTTATACCCGATTCGATTTTATTTAATATTTTAATTTAAAATTAATTATTAAAGATAAATATAAAAATATTATTAAAGCTTTTAATAATTATTTATTATTTATAGAAATAAGCTAATCTAATTATTTATTTTTATTAAATAAAATCTTTTTAAATAATTTTATTCTTATTCGATTTTTAATAAATAATATTAATATAAATAAAATAAGTTAATAATTCTTAGGAAATATTAATTTGAAAGGTATATTATATATTATATATTTTTTATATAAATATATTTATAAATTTTATATTATTATTAATAATATTAATAGAAATAGCAAAAAAGTTAAAGCAACTTAATAAAATTATTATTATAAATAATAATATAATTTTTATATATTAATCGATAAAAAAGGAATAAATTTTAATATTTATATAATATATTTTTTATTCAAATTATTAAAATATTTTAATATAATATAATTCCTTTTTTCAAAATATATTATTTAATTTTTTTTAAATTATTATTAAAATCCGATATTCCTTAAAAATATAATTAATAAAAATTTAAAATAATTAATAATTAATAGTATAATTAAGAGCCTAAATATTACGCTAATTCTAATTATTAAAGAATATTTTATATTTGCTTTTGCTAATTTAAGAATAAAGTTAATAATATCTGCTCTTTATAAGCAAAAACAAATAATAGCAAAAGAGGCAAAAATAGCAAAAAGAGAAATAATAAAAGGAAAAAAGCCAAAAAAGAAAAAATTAATAAAGAGAAAAGGAGAAAAGAAAAAAGGAAAAAAGGTATAATAAGAATATAAGAATATTAAAGATTAGCAAAATTACCCGGGTTATTTTATTAATAAAATAAATAATTATATAAAAGATTATTATATAAATTATAAAATATAATAAATAAAAGAGATTATTAATAATTATTAATAAAAAATAATATAATAATAATTATAATTATTATAAAATATATTATATATAATTAAATAATATTTATAATATTATTTAATATTTAAAGATTAATATAATTTATATTTCTTTATATTTATATAATTTATTTAATAAATAATATATAATAAAGCTTTATTATTAAAGCTTATTTATTAATAATCTCCGTTCTTAAGCTTAAACTCTATAATTATTATATACGTAGTTAGCAGCGGCTAACCCCGAAGGGTATTAATATATAGAGTCTGAGTAACTGAGGCAAGTAACTACGAGATCTCCCTCTCAAATTCCAAGACGCGTCCAATTGAGGTCGGCTTACCTACCTTAGGGAGTTACGGCCAATTTGGCCGACCTCCCGGGCCCGGCTATGGCCGGATGTGGACTACCGCGCGGGGTTAAGAAGAAAGATGACCTCCTTATTTGCGCTTCCCTACCTTACTTACGAAAACAAATCACTCTCTTTTGGATTCTGTCTAACAGTATTACAGTGTTCTTAAAATACTGAAAAGGAAAGAGCAAGCCAGCGAAAACAATCATAGGGAGAAAGTAAATAATTGGGTAAAGAGGTTATCTTTAATTGGGGGCCAGATCCAGCTTCTTCCTTCCCCCGCGCTGCCAAGGTTGGTGAAAGGAAACATGGCCAAGCGAAGAGTCGTTTACCAGTGCAAAAGGTGAAGGTGATCGATACCATGCAGGTCTATGAACCAGAACAATGAACCTGAAGAACCAATTATAGGTCCGGAGCTGGCTATGTATGCGTTGGATGCGCGGCGCACCACCAAGGAGAAAGCAATTTGGGACAAAATCGTCTGATTTGCTAGATGATAGAGCACAGCTCCCTAATATACACGATGAGGCCCTGAATAGGTGGAACGGAATGGAATGGAATTGAATGATGATAAAAGGGGCGGCTTGTTGGCCACGTAGCAAACAACAGGGCCTAATAAGGCCTAGAAATGACGGTGCTGGAGCCAATTCCCAAAATGGTGGAATGCACTAAAAATACTTGCTTCGTGCATCTGACAGTATGAGTCTCAACTACCTTAGCGGACAGCAGTGGTGGCTAGGTACTTCGCTTGGGGGACTTTATAGCGACGGCGAAGGGGGAAAGAAGCTTGCTTTAGGATGTATATATAGTAGTGGATGTATGATAGTCGCTATGTACGAGATCTATGTATGTACAGGGCCAGCGAGGTCCCAAATGCTCAATATCGGTTTGTGCGTGGTGGTGTGCTAGCTATCAATTCAAGTGTAGTACAGTACTGTAGAAAAATGTATCGTATTCTCCATGGGGAGGGGGGCAGCGGGGGGCCCCCTAGCGGATTTTTGTGTTACCCACCAAGGCCCCTCCACACATCATTTATTCGATCTATCTAAGATCCCTCTATATGATTACAACAACGTCAAGGGCAAGAGTGAGAGTCAGCGGTTCGGCTATGCGGTTTGGGTTTTAGTGGTTTGCTGGTTAGACCCTGTTGAGCAGAAGATGGCGGGGAAATCGTTTCGAGCCGTACTAAAGATAATCGTGCAGCTTCTCTCGTTTATCAGAGTTGCTGATTCGCCATGATTAGCGGATTGAACAAGTCTCTTTCAAGTCAGCTTTGCTGCAATGCCATTGCTCTAGGCTGTCCTGCTGTTCTAGTTGCATCCAATTCCCCTTTACTTCGTATAATCGCCTAAATAGAGGAGCTAATGATTTGAGGCTTCATCTCTCTATGCGTGCAATATTGGATGATGTAGCGCTACTGGGCTCGTCAACGAGCCAGTGATTATGAAGCTGGAGGTTAGCCGGATCACTTTGCAGAATACGGAGTACTGAGCTTCCGTGTTCAAACTCAGCTGGGGGCACGATGACTTTATAAAGCAAGAACCAATCCCTTTCTCATCTATTCTATTTGGTTTCACAAGTCAGATACTCTCTCGTCTGCATTTCTCCTGATGATCATGGCTAGCATGTTGATTTATTTGTTCTTCGCTATCTTCGCTCAGGTCACTCTCGCCTCTGTATCATCCGAAACAGCTGAGCTCTGCACCACTAAATACGGCGTTACTTCAACCAATCCAGTCCCTAGTACCACTTACGCTCTGACTTTAACCTTTCAACAAACCGTGCAATATACGAGTACTCCAGTTACTACGGTCACTCCCATCCCAACGACTACCGTCGTGACGTCCACTCAGGTGACCACGACTAGTGTGGCTTCCAGAACTAACGTTGTCACGTCGACTTCAACCAAGACTGATTCGAAGACAATAACTTGTAAGTAGTACATTTCATTTGCTTCTTGAGCTCCTTGATCCTATATGGCACGACTTGAAGGGCAATGACTACAATCCGGATATGGATTAACGCACCGTACTTTAGTAACAACGCCATACACCGTCTATTCCACCACTACCATAACCACCACTCTTCCCGCATCTACAACCACGGTTCCTACGCCCGGAGGATTTAGATACCCGAAGCCCCCCCCGCCGCCGCCTGGAAAGAAGCGCTCAATTCTCGAAAGCAGACTTGATGAACCGCAACGCTACCACCCCGCCATTAAGGGCCGCGCATCTAATCCAAGCGGCGTTCAAAGTTACCAGCTGAACCATGGTGGCACACCCTCATACAGCCCAGCTCGCTATCCTACCTCCGTTGTCTGCGGTGAGCTGGTAGAATTATACTCGACCTCCACAGTCACCAAAACCGCGGCGACGACAGCAACAATTACAGCGCCGACATCCACCGTGACATCAACTGTTACGACTTTGAGTACATCTACGATTTTCGATGTATCGACTAGATTTACCTCTACTACGACAACGACGACCCGAACCTACACCACTAGAGTTCCTTCCACTACTATCTCGACGTAAGTATCCTCTTTCTCTTTCCCAGCCCTCTCGCCTCGCCCCCTGAACTCCTGGTTCAGAACACCAACTGACTGAGTCCCGACGCAGAAAAACCATCACAGCAACCGCCACTCCACCCGTGTTCACCGAATACGCCGCCTGCGCGGCTAAAAACATCATCCAACCCCCCCCCAACTATTACTACGACGCCTTCAATTACTCCCCAGCATCTTTCCAAAGCGTAGCCCAAACCCTCCACAATACAATGTACGAGTGCTGCGTAGCCTGCATCACATCACCCTATTGCAAAGTCGCCGAATTCAGCAACGACCCCGAAATACCCGGCTCGGCGCGATGCGTCCTGAATTACGGAGGTTCGACAACGAGCTGTGCAGGCGGCGAGGTTGTCTCTGTGGGTATTGCAGCCAATGCAGTATTGCAGAGTAGTCTCAGCGCGGGGAATTGCGGAGGAACGTTTACATTTTACTACAGGACTTGAGGGGGCGCCGTTGATGTGAGCTCTGCAGACACAAACACAGCGGAACAAGTCATGATGTATGCTCCGTCTATGATCCCATGCCGAAAGCATGCATGCATGCATGACCAGGATAACGAGGGCAATGATGAAGGGAGTTTGAGCTCTGTTGCGTAGATGGATACGTCTTTCCGCCCGATTCCTAGTACCGCGCTATCCCCCTTCCCCACCAAGTCTCCCTCTGTCCCAACACATCAATTACGCACCACACCCCTCGCTTATCACACATGGGTATCGCGTACTCAAAAACGGTCGGAGGTTCACTCTCGTCTCGTGCGATCTCGTGGAGAGCGCATCCAGCTCAAGATCAAGCGATGGGAAGGCGGGAGATCGAGCGAGGTGAGAGACTTTTTGGTGCGTAGACGTTGGGGAGGTTGTGGGAGAAAGGGGAAAGGAAGGGGAGGGGACGGGGTGTGGGGACGTGGGTTTGGGTATCAAATTGGTTTCTATTTTCTTTCATTTTTGATGATGGCTAAGATAGGGGGAGATAAGAGGCTAGTATGCTACCCTCGTTCGCATGTCCTGAGATGTTATTAGCACTGTGCGGTTCTAATAGAAAGGAAGCGGAGGTGCTCACAGAGATCTTCCGCTCGATTTCGCGAACGGATCTGTCCAATTCGCCTGCAATGACTTGTTTTTTGTCGTTCGGCAGGAGGGCAAATCGTTCGCACACTACTCCTATCAGCGGGCCTGTCCTTGGCGGGTTAGATAAGGGGGGGGAACGCACAATCTCCATCAATGACACCCTTGACGGGCACGTAGTAGCTCCGATAAATCAAGTGATCCCGACCGGCCAGCGGCGCATCCTCGCTCCTCAGATGCTGTTCCAGGGTCTGGAAGAAATCGACATCCTCTCGGCCGACGAAAGGAATCAGAATGCCCAATGTACCCAGCAAACCCGTCCACACCATGATATCTCTACCACCGGCCACCAGCTGTGTCTTTTGTATACTTGTGGGGATATCTTGCGGGAAGAAATGCGTCATTAACGCAACACGATTCGGAGCGCCTTGGAGGTATTGTCGTTCGTGAATGAGATGGGCTCCAGAACCATCTTCATCCGCCTCTTCGGACGCTTTCTGTGGACATCGCAACAGCCATATATTACCGAACTTGTCTCCGCCGGCCACGGTCTCGTAATCCACCATTGCTGTGCAGGTTGTCCATCGTGCAATGACGTCGTCCGCGAAGGGAATGAGGCGATTTTCTTGGTATTTGTAGACAACGTAAACGACGCTTTCCTGGACGTCACTGACGATGATCCGGCTTCCTTGGGTTTGAAGGCCGGTCACTAGATGGGGTACAACTTGGGCTTGGCATTTGCGAAGGAGCTGTTTCAGTCCGAGGTCGTAAATTCGTAGCTCATTGCCGACTCCCGCAAGAAGTCGACCTTGAAAGCCTAGAAGTGCTTGTGGAGGCTCTTCGAATTTAGTCTTGTGGATGAACTCGAGCTCCTTTCCATCTTCCAAGAAGCGGTAAACATAAATGAAGCCGCCACTGAACGAGCGTGGAAAGACTGTGATGTCTTTGCCAGTGCCAACGACGAGGAATGTCTCATCGTCTTGACTCGAAAACGATACCGCAGCGATGCTCACAGCAGCTTCGTTGTCCTCCAAGTCGATCTGCTGTAGACATTCCTTCGCATTGACAGGGTCGACGATGTGTATGCAAGAGGCCCAGTGTCCTTGAGCTCGAGGGTATCCAAATTCGACCGGAGATAATACTGCCGCATCTCCATTAGTAAGGTTTGTGTCGTTGAGAAGTCGTTGTTTCGTTGAGGGTGATAAGGTGTTGTTGTCGGATTCAATGGTGTAGAAGATTGGCTGTTCAGGATGACGGACGAATTGGCGAGGAGTGTAAGTCAGAGGAATGGATTCTTGCAGGAGATTGGTACCAAGTTTCTCAACGGAGAAGATTCTGCAAAGAGGTTGGTTAACGTTGAAAACACAGGCTATCAGGTAATAAAGCGGAGGATAAGGACGCCACGGTTCAGAAGGAACAATTGGAGTTGTTGAAGGATTTTCTCCGCATTACAATAGATTAGATAGGAAATACCACTTGTACTCATCACATGTGGCTCAAAGAACGAAGAAAATGTGGGAGGCTGACCTAAGACTCTGCTTTTCTATGCCTACCATCCCCTCTACACATTGCTCACTGCTAAAATTGCAACCCCATTCCAAACCGACGTAGTTTAGGGGAGTGAGTGTGAATCCTTTGGTCTGTGGATCTGAATAGCCAAGCCATGGTCGAGAGCTCAACGCCAGAACAGCTTCCTGGCCCTTGACAGAAATTCGGAAGAGCTTGGCCGGTTTTGGACCCAGAAAGCGCGTCCGGGTGTCGGAGAGGTCTCCAGTGACTTCATCCAAGACTGTTCGAAGGTAAACACCAGAATAGAGACCTATGTGAAGATATAATGTGGATCCGCCGGAGGTTGAGTCGGCCATGGCCATGATAGAGAGAGCACTCGGGGCAGACGTCAAAGCTTGAACGGATTTGCTCTCTAGTGTGGACTCTGGGTCAAGACTTAGGATGCGGACTGTAGAGTCGTCACAGCCGACAGCCAGAAATGGACTTCTCATGCGACCCTCTGGAACCTCGCCCAGGCTGAGGCACGTGACAGTGCCACTCATTTCCCGTTTCTCATCGTATTCAGCAAGAGATCCATCGCTTGGATCTATCTCAAAGTACACGATCTCACCAGAGCTCAACGCAACAGCGACTTGTCTTTCGTTGGTGGTAGCCGCAACAATCGATCGATGTTGTGGGGCTGGCCATTCATTGACTCGGCGGTCCGCTCTGATGTGCCTAATGCCTTTAGGGTGGACTTGGACTAAAGCATCTTCGCCAAGCTGCTGGACTGCCAGAGTTGTAGCTGTGGAAAGAAAGCCGGTGTCCGTGACTTCTTCAACTGTCTCTCCAATGCTGAGCACGAGAGTACCGTTAGTGAATGACAGCACAATGTAAGCGTCGTATTGATCGTTCCGAGTGATCTTGGTGGTCCAGACAGCAGAGGGGAGGCCAGGCAGTTCGGAATCGACAATATCGTTGACCTCCAGTCCATGCCTTAGAGTTCGGAATGTACTTCTGGCGCCGGTCCCACAAATGGTGTATATCTGCGGGGCATCCTCTTCGGTCAGATTTGCAATCTTGCAATCTATCTGCGGATTCATGGAGTCAATGCTCTCGACGAGGTTGACGTTTTCCGCGGCTCGAGGATGGAAGTAGGCAGGAGTGTATGGTTCCGTGGGATCTACGGGATACGAGTCGCTGTCATACTCCGTCTCATTGTCATCGTCTCCCAGCTTTTCGAATTGGTAGAAGTGGTGATTACCAGTCTCGCTAGCGACAAATAGGAATCCGCTCTTGAGAATGCAGAGATTCGAAGCGATTGGGACCGTGTCAAAGTATTTGATCTTTAGCCTCCTGACCTCACCAGTAGGCTGTCCTGCGTCATCTTCCACCATGTCGAGAGTAACCTTGAACATATCGCCATCCTCAGTTTGCAACAGGAAGAAGAACGCCCCTCGCATTTTGTGCATGACTCCAGCGGTGATGTATCTTTTACGCTCAGGATTTTCTGTTGCTCCCCTCCGACGTGGAATCGGTACTCGAAATGCTTCTTGATTTGAATGCCGGTATGTAATATTGTCAAGCCCGCAAACCAAAACACCACTGGGTCCCTCTGCACCTCCAGGAACCTGCAGTAGCATTGTAGCCGTCCGGTCCACAGCATCGCTCCATTTTCTGACAACATGATTCAGTCCCAAATCAAGCTCATAGTAGACCAGCGATTTCTCTAGCTCTTCGTATGCTTGTCCCGTGGGATCTTGATCACACTCTGTATAGTCCACCTCCAGTACCGCGAAAACCGGATTCTCGTAGCCAACGTCAAGTCCAACCAAGGCGAAAACCAGCGTCTGCGCTTTATGTGCTTCCAGCGGCGAGGAGATGGTCAATTCAGCCTGTGCATTGCGATTTAGAACATAGACTAGCTTGTTCTTTTCCACAGAAGCAATCAAGCAAGCCCTACCCTTTGGATCCACCGCCAGATATTGCCCAGGTATCACCCTTCGTATGCCGGACTTGCCAAATGTCTCCAGATGAAGTCTGTTGAATCTGTTCTGGGAGGGCACGTATTCGATGATTGTGATGCGGCCTGAGTCGGACCCTATTATAATATAGTCTGGAAAACACCTCAGTAAGATTCTTGGATTCTCATTCGCATTCTCCGCGAGGCAATGTCAAGGCTCCTCGTTACTGTCGTTGGCCGACTGGGGGCTGCCTCTCCATACTTCAAGAATCACTAAATGCAACCTTGAAGATGCGAGGGGGAAAAGCGTACCTTTGTTGCTGCCAGCTAGCCTAAAGGCTGCCAGAGTTCTTATGATGCCAAAGACATCTTGGGACAGGATGGTGCTAATTTTGGCCTGTGTAGGGTCCGGTCGGTATATCGTGAGTCGAGAGCCAGACGCTGTGACAATTTGCTGCTCTTTGGTTCCAGCGAATTGTCCGAGTATGGCTTGTGTGATTGATGTTGGAGGCTGGATAGTGAGGGAGTACATGAACATGGAGCTTGTAGTCGCCATGATTGCGATTCTTCCTGACTCCGCGCAAAGGCTGCCAACTCGTCTGAGCTGTATTTGTCGTCAGTCTTGAGCATGAAGACGCTGTGGAGGAAACAATTGGAAAAGATTAGGGTTTTGCGATTTTGATAGGGCTGGAATTCTTTTGGGCTAGACAGCTTTCAGGCCATGACGCCTTCGAGATTCTTAGATATACCGTATATGTACCCAATAGCCTACAATGCCTCCTGGGTATACTTGTCAACGGTGCTTGAGGAGCTTGAAGACCTTGCCAAGTAGTCGGTCCTCAGTACATGCCCCTACCGCGGCCCCAAGAAGAAGGTGGAACTCCTCAAAAGCGAGACCCATCCTCCAAGATGCCGTCCATCCCCAATCCAGTATTCAAGCTCGGCAGCAGTCTACCACTGGAACTCAGGGCCAAATACCCAAATACGAACCCCCAATGACACCCCACCCTCCTGGCCTCGCCGACACACTCCCTTCCACTGTCTCAGGCAACGTCCTCCTCCAACCTAACAACCTCTTCCACTCCTTCTCCGACTCGCCCTCCCCTGAAATCCGCCGCCGAGCCGCTTTCATGAAAACCCACGCCTACTGTCCCCACCCATCCCACCGGCGAACCCGAGTTCCCCTCTCCCCCAACGACCCAGAATCGAAGAAGAGCCCAGAGAAATCAGCCCAACCTCCCGCCTTCGTCCGCTTCGAATGTCCTGACTGCGGTATCCCTGTCTCCTGTTCCGAACAGCATTGGATGGAAGACTATGAATCGCATATGGAGATTTGCGATACGCTTCGGGAGGCCAACGAAGACGATCACGACCTCCGCTCGGGCAGATTTCACCCTGAATTCGAGTATCCTGGCCCGCAGATGGTGGAGGCGCTCGTGAACATGACGAATTGGGATACGTACCTCTACACACGCGAATTCGGTGCTGTAAATGACGAACGCCATCTGCGGCAGGTAACGCGCCTCCTGACATACCCTGTCACTATTGGGAGCATATTGTCCGAGCTGAGTCCTTACGACATTCGAGATGGGCGTATAACGACCGAAGGGTTGAAGAGCTTAAGCGGTACGTTCAACATTTCGCCGCCTTCCCCATCCCGGGTCTTTTCTTGCCAAACAAACTATTCCTACTGACCTCATCCCCCCCAGCTCTCCGCTACACGCTCCACCCCCCCCGGCGCGGCGAAGACGACACAATCAAAGGCCTGCGGGTGCACTCCCCCCCCGTGCGCATCTTCATCCTCGGCGCGCGCGCCGAATCCTCTCTGCCACGGGAAGTATGGCAACAACTCTCCTTTCTCTTCCCCCTCGCAACCTTCCACCTAATATTCATCGGCCCCGAGAGCATGGCGCGGCGGGACTCCGAATTCCCCCTCCCCGAGCGCACGCCGGAGAACCCGTTCGGAGCCGTAGTCGAAGCTCGCATCAGCCATGAGATGAAAATTAGCACCTTTGTGGAATACTACCACACGCTGCATACATCAGGGATATTCCACCCGTTTGATCCGTACCTGGATTGTTTCGTGCTCTTCCACCCTGGACTGGGCCATCCGGCCAGTTCGCACGAGTGGGAGAGCACGCTGCCGCAATTGTTGGAGACGAAGGTGCCCGTGATTTGTACGGGGTATACGGAGTGGGATATGGAGCGGGATCGGAAGTGGGTGGAGGAGAAGGTGGGGGGGGAGATGGATGTGCTGATGCAGCCTGGGGAGAATAAGTTCCGGAGCTTGAGGTGGGATCTGAATGATTTGGATCCGGTGGATGTGACTTGTGGGAATTGGGGGGTCTGGGCGTTTAGGGGGAAGAGGTATGATGTTTTCCTTCTTTCCTTACTGTTTTGGATTAGAGAGTGGTGCTGATGGGTGGCAGATATGAGACGCAGATGAAGGAGTAGGCCGTAGCGACCGTTGTGAATCATCGCAAGTCGTGTTATTACAGCGATGATTCATTGCTTGTGTAAATACAAATGCACTCCTTCTCAACCTGCGGTAGGTGACCCCATCCTAGTTCAATCACCACCAAGCCCTTTTGCATTTACCTTTTCGGTATCTCACGAGTAGGTGGTTGAAGATTCTGCTTCGCTGCTTGGTGTCTCGGAGTAAAAGAAATCTCGGCATCTGATGGTGTGAGTTGCTGCTGTGAACTGCTGTGTGATATCTGGACCAGATTGCCTAATTCTTCGAAGCCTTTGGTCGGTCGGTGAATTGCTGCGTGGTATGTGGACCATGTTGTCTATGCCTTCGGAGCTTCTGGCTTGTCGGGTGGTGTCTCGGACAAGAAGATCAGATGTTGATGATCAATCCCATCAAGCTCCCAACATCTACGGATGTATCGCTCGCTCACCCAAAGAATGTGGCAATCCTTGGAATCTCTCCAAGCAAATCCCGTGCCGTCAGAGCAATCCTCCTTGGGTAGCTGCTGCGATTGCTCTCAAGTCAACAGCTTGTATCCTCCTCCAAAGACATGTGGGGCATCATCTACTCGACCCCAAAAGCGGTCTTTTTTCGGTTTAATCGTTGGGAGAAAAATTTGCACCCTAGGTCTGTCAGATACCCCCGCCTTTGGTTTCAGTCGCAGCGTCCGCATTGCGTTGTTGAAACGCTGCTCCTGTTCGGAAGACAAGGTCGGTATCTCACGCCACACCGAGCCTTTCTTAAGTTTTGTTGAAGATAACAGCCGTAGACAAGCGCTCACAGCATTCCTACGTGGTTCGATTTCATCATCAGTCGGGTCCTCAGGGTTGTCGAAGTATGTGGTGCTGAACTCAGCCTCGATGCCAAAGTCATTCCTGAAGATCTGGTTGATGTCAACGTCCATTCTACTTCCTGCCCGTGATCAACATACCTCTCTACACTCACGAAATGCTGACAGCCTGGCCTCAACCACTCTCACGTGCCGCGTTAATTTGAGGGAAAGGGTTACCCTTCACGTCAGCCCAAAAGCTGGGATCGAGCATGCAGTGTTTTCCGGGATGAGGCCAAGTCTCATGCGCATATCTAATGGACGCATCTTGCTTCTGGTCTGGGCTCAACCGGTCTTCAATCTTGTAGGGCAATTCGCGGCGTCTTTGGGCCCTCTTTACGCTTTTGAAGCAGTCTTCAAACTCTAGTTCCTGGAGAACAGCTTGTATCATCGTCATCATCTCCGGTGGGAGCCTCCCTACTGCACGGCCACCGGCAAGCTCGACGTAGGAGCGGAAATCCAAGGTCGTTTCTTTGCATGCTTTATATGCCTCAAGGCGTGCTACGAGGGTCACTGGGTCGATCAGAATGGCCCACGCGAGCCATATGTTCTTGGCCATCTCGAAGACTGGCGGATCAAAGGAGAGAGGTAATGTCGGATCAGGAGGAGGCAAAATTGGTGGATGTTCCCTCTTGATTTCAAGTATTGAAGTGTGACTGTATAGACTGATCTGGTTCGGAGTGATATGTGTCCTGATCTTAGCAGTATCAACCAATGTTGTGCTAGAGACCTGGTCTGACGCCCGGTGTTTAACCGGCCATTCACTATCAACTTCCTTTTAAAACTTGTCAACATCGATGAGCGGAACTTACCGAGAGTCGTTGTCACTTGCCATTTCTCAAAGGGTGGCATATGCCCAGCTCATCGGGGATCTACTCCATCATCGACATCACCCAAAGTATATGATTTTATAAAAGACTCAAAAGTACTTCGTTCTCCTACCAGACAAGTGACGAAAGCCAGGTGTTGTCTGTCATGATTAATGAAAAAGTATATACCTCGGTCATCCCTGTTGACTTTGCACACCTCGGAGCGTGACTTGAAGAATACGCACAGAAAAAGGCAAATCTCCACCCACTTCGGCTCGATGTTAAACATTGCTGGGCCGCCGGAAACACTCTAGAGAGAATCCCAGCGGAGCTACTCGAGCAAATCTTCGGGTATGTGCTATACCAGTCATCCGGATCGTGTGATAGCTAGGCATCAGCTCTGAATGCACTCACGGGCGTTGCACACCTCTCGACCATCGCCCTCTTCAATGCTATTCTCGCATCCCGGATGAAAAGACTGCAGACAATGATGAATCCTCTCAACAACCAAGCGCGAATAGATCAGATGAGCGAACTCGAAAGACAGGTCAAAGACGCTGGGTTCCACACCACGAAGCACCTCCATGCGGTGAACAGACTCTTGAGCAAGCTTACTACAGAGAATCGCCACTTGGTGCTATGCAATAAAGCACGCACACTTTATCTCTGTTGGTGTTAGATGGCAAGGAGCCTTTACTTAATATGGTATTCCAAATCTTTGCCCATGACTTTCAGTTGGAAGCTTGCTTCGTGGTGGACCTTGTGAATTGTTAGAAACCTCGCCATATACGTTCGTTGGTGCAAACATGCGCAAACGTACATGATGCGCCTACGTTTGTCTCCCAATCAACACACCTGGACAACCCGACCAGATGTCTGTTCTTTCTCTATTCGCTGAACACCAGAAGCTCTTCTCCAGAGCTGTACGCTCTCTTCAGCTGAAGGCACCCACAGGGGATGGGACCAATGCGTCCGTCGAGCCCACGCTTCACTATCTCAATTGGGCATCGGGGTTAGTAGAGGTGACGGAATAAGGCAGATTGCCTAAAGGAATGGTAACGCGTAAAGGAAGGGCAAAGGGTTCAAGTCTAGGATTGCCGCATCAGGGGTCAAGAATGGACTGAGACAGTAAAGAGGGCGTGGGTGGAGGATTGTGGATTTCTCTTGTGCACGTGGGGTCTGCTTAGCTGAATAAGCAAATTGCTGTGGGCACCTTCCTCTCCTAGCCCCCGTTTTCACAATATACCTGCCTTTTGCATGAAAACGTTGGGAGAAGACCGGAGTCATGATTGAAAAGAAGAAGTAGGCATGTATGGCCAGGCTTGTCTCTCCCTATCGATGCTCTCTCCTAACTAATATTGTACGTCTGCCTGTTTCTATGTACAAAACAGGTCAGATCATGGACCACATTGTCCGTCCCCTCTGAGCCAACCTCTTCTGGTACTCTGTTATTTCAACATCTCCAGCCTTAATCCTGAGCCGCAGGGCACCCAAAACGGGGACAAAAAGCTGTCGCTGTTTAGACCGTGAGGCAAATATGTCTTCCAGACTAGCCACTGGAAGGCATAGATGTGCCGTTGTCGCACCCTGGGTGAGCAAATAATGGAAGACCCAAGCGCCGCCCGCTTCTTCGTACGAATTGGGTACGTTGAGTCGTACTTCACAAATGAAGTCGTGAGTGAAAATCTACGGTAAGATACTTGGTCAGTTTGTTTCTCATGTATGTTCCCTTGCTGCTTGACAAGTCAAGACAATAGCTACCTTTTGCAACACTTCAAATCTGCTGGCTGAGTCGATCTTCATAGCGTGGAGCTCTCGGTCGAATTCGTAATGTTTCATCATAGCCGTCGTCTCGGCCTTCTCACGAACCATGAATTTGTCTTGCACGTTGCTTCGTGCGGCTTCCGCAAGCTTCTGGTGTGGTCGGAGCGAGGTCATATCTGACAAAGGACTTGTCTGTCCATAGAGGAATTGGCGGAACTTGTGTTCACCGCAGTTGATGACCAGCTTCCATTCTGGGAAGCGAAGGCTGAACGCTTTGTCCTGTACTGAGAGTGCCACCATGTCGACTAGCTCGGTTGGAAGTCTGCCTACAGCAGATGGAGGTTCCCTCCTGCTTAGCCTGACACATTGTCTGAAGGCATTTATGGATACTTTCGTTTCGACGTATGCCTCAAGACGAGCACATAGTTCCGGAGCATCGCAGCGGAGTACGTATGCCAACTGTTTGCAATCTGCGTGCTCGGATTGGTCGACCATGTTTCTGATATTAAGAGGGATATTTGTGCTTGAGTGGGTATGAAGTATGGTTGTTTGATTCGGTGTCAAGGGCCGAGTGAAGTGATTGTAAGACACACGAGTGAATCAGGCTTGATGACTTTGATTCTATGTTGGTATGAATTTGTAGCATCAAGAGGCCTATCACTGGTCAGCGTTGTGTTTTGAATCACGAATCCGAGTGTTGTGCAAGTGCAGACATCAATTGTGTTGATAACCACAATCTCTCTGCTCAAAAATTCCCAACACTCTCTACGCGAATTGTATATGGTCATAAGTCTTGACGGCTTCAGTCTCCAAGCGTGCCCCATGGGTAACCAGTATGAATTCAAGAAAGGGGCTATCCTAAGTCTCGTTCTCTCTCGCTCACCCGGAGTGATTTTCATCACCCCCCTGCTGGCCGATGATATGACACTATTTATAACGGCATTGGAAATTCTGATCCTACTGAGACGCCTCATATTTGGCGGGAGATTGATATATGATGCTATCATTCACTTGTCAAATCACGAGGTTGAGAAGGGGGAGCGAATTCCATTTTAATCATTACGCCCATGGAAGAAAGTGGAAGTACTGTATGTCTCCCCCTTTTCAATCGACTAAGATGAATTGGGCTACCTCAAAGCAATTGCTCAGTGTCTAGGAAGATTTGGGGCTAGGAAGATGAAGATCTGGTATGCATGCATGTTCATTGCTCTAAACCGTCCCTCGATCCACAACCGCGCATGTAAAGGAATAGTCAATACTCGGAGCAACAAACTTCTCCCGCCCTATCTGGCCCTTTCTTCGAAAGCTTCCCTGTTGCTGTCCCATCTCATTTTCTGTATAGGCCTGCCCGTCTCCTTGTGGCCTCAGAGCATGATATGCTGTTGCCACTGAATATTCTCTCTGACTATGCTTTCATCATCTTCTGAGGCTTGATCTGCAGCACCCGCATTGCCATTTCAAAAAGCTGTCTTTGCAAGGCTGGGATGGATGCTGTATTTGCTTTGCTGGTCGCTAGAATGTAAAAATACGCCTCCAGGATGTATATCTTGATGTGTGGGAGGTCAGACAACTCGCTTGGGGGATGTCTCGGGGGATCTTGGTAATTCATTTTGACCGCAACCCCAACGTTGAAGTCGCGGGCAAAGATCTAGACGCAACGTTAGCTAGCAAAATCAACGCACGCTTTCTCTATAATACAGTCAGGGGATCCAGGCCTTTTTGCACAGTTCAAATCTGTTGTCTAAGTTCAAAACCAAGTCTGCGAGAGCCCTGAGGGTTACCCGATTTCCCGTCCACCTTTTATATTGTTCCTGCTGCCATTGTATCCAAATTTCTGGGGATTGTACAGTAGAATCGAAGTTCGCATCAGCCGTCCTACCCATGACACAATCAATATACCCATCCCATTTCCGAAAACATGGCCCGAATGCTTCATCCCGCACAGCTACAGCCACCTGGTCGACAATCTCAGCCGGTAGTCGGCTCAGAGAGGTTCCTCGCTGGCTGTGTCCCACACAAAGATTGAACACACATATGGATTGCTTTGTTTCGACTTATGATTCGAGATGGGCGATCAGCTCGGCTTGTTCGATGTGAGCTTCGCAGGCGAACGGGAGATCGGATTGGGTCGCCATGATGCATGCGAAATTGATGATAAGAGCAGTGGTATCTGGTATGGCGCTGTAGTCGAACAGAAGGGAGTCGAGATGGTTTGTAGGAGACTGACCCGTGAAATAATGTAGGTAGACAGGCAGAGAACTTGGGAGGTGGAGGTAGACTTGAATAGGGGTAAATCTTTGTATCACCTCAAACGAATGATTTGGTACGAACATACCGCCACCCCTCTCTTCTCAGAGACGTTCGTGGAGTTATATACAAACTCTTGCAGCACTTTAAGGAGGCTTCGAATGTGTATTTCCGAACAAAGAGTTCTAGCGCTCATTGAACATCTATAGCTCCTCGTTATGCACTTTGTCTCAAGTCGCCTCACCTAACCTACTATCAAAGTTGGACAGCTCGAACGGTCTTGAAAACGCTATTCGTGTTGACACAGAAAGACGAGGAGCTAGCCTGAAGACATATGCCGAGACAGGAAGCACTATCTATTAGCAGATTTGATAGATGGTCGTGGAAGATGATAAGCTAGACGACTATATGTCTGAATCTTAGAATGCAGTGTGACAATGGTGAGATTAGAGAGATGTTGTAGATGAAGAGGGATCCATATCACTTTCAAAAACATGGGCAGATACCGGTCCCGAACGATACAAATGCTGCTATTTTCAGACCTCCATTGCACTTTACTTCATCCTCCGTTCGGAACCTGAGTGTTCACAACTGACCATTTCCAGAATTTCTCTCAATCTTCCAATCCGTCGCTCTTGCATTCATCACTCAACGTCTTCAGCTACAGCATCCTTATCGCCGCTCTAAGACGTTGCTCCGGCGCTGTCCAGTCCACCAAAGAGCGACGGCACCATCCAGGATCCAGAGACTCCGAGGCATGTAGGTACGCCTGAATATTCCATTTAGGCTTGTTCTGTGTAAGGTCGCAGATCGTAGCAAAATAGACTTTGATGCCGAGGTCTTCCTCGAGGATCTAGAATTTGAAGTCAGTAATGTGCACTTCATCCTACCGTCGCCGTGGAATAGGTGACCATGTACCTTTTTGCATCGCGCAAACGCTTCGTCGTCGCCACAAGTCTTCTCCCCCATACCACTGTTCTTACTCTCAAAAAACGCTCCTCTCGAGAGGCCCCATCTCTCCATACCCACCCTCCTTCGCATATTTCTTGCAATGGAACATCTCAACACGCCTCTCATGACACTTCCACTCACCCGCTCTCGAATTCCGTGCATATTCCGGGTCCACGCATGCGATGATATCAAAAATAGGCTCGAGATCTAATCCGCATATACACTAGTTCCTATGACATTCCAGGTTCTGTTCCCACTCCTTTGAACGCTGTTGGAATGGCTCTTCTTGGAACATCGCTGCTATCTTATTGATGATTTCTGAGGGAAGGTTTTGTGGGATGCAAGTGGTGAATATTTGGATGGGGATTTGGTGTCGGTGTAGGCTTCGAGCTGAGCGCCGAATTGAGTTGGGTTGACGCGATGGGAGGGTCCCGGAGTGCTTGGAGTAGACATGTGTTATGATTGAAAAGGTTTGTGAGCGATGGATATTTGGGGGAAATTTGAGAGATAGGTAAGGTAAATAGAAGGGGGATGGAATATTGTTATTATAAAAGAATCTGGACAGGTATTAAAGCATTCGTCATCTGCGTTGAGTTAATACCAATCACAGGGAAGTCAAACAAAGAACTGTAAGATAATCCTTGATACATGACCCAGATGGGTATGTTACAAAGGCATCTCTTGTAGGGAAATAAAGGCTTGGGTGTAACTGCTTCCGGATTGTTGAAGATCATGCACTCCTTGAAGTGGTTGATGATTGAGATTTATACTCTGATCACATTCACTTGCTCAATGTATTAGTCGGATTCCGCATAAGTGCATAAACTATAGTTAAAGGTTTGGGTAATAGTCTTGCTCGAATACTACGATTGCTCCATGCATTCCCCCGCATCCGTCAAAAAAAGATCTCGTAACTGAGCTTTACGACATTTTCGAGGGTCTATCATGCTCTCATACCGTCTTGCGTACTGAAGCTCAACCTCATCAATGCAACCCAGATGTACCCTGTGGCCTCAATGATCCTGAGTGTTTGCGTAGGAAGTCTTCCCAAACACCCAAAGCGCCAGTCTCTCATCCTCCTTGCCCTTAAGCTTCAGCGTCTGCCTAGCCACGAGGAACATCTTTCTGTCTTAGGCGGTGATAAGTTTCTTGTCCTCTGACTCATCGTTGGGAGGAAGGGACGGTAGGGAACGATCTACGTGGTGCATGTGGACCGACGTATTTCGACTGTAGCGGGTGGAACGCCCATTCTCGGCTTGAAAATAGAAGTCCATCTTGAACTCAAACTGAATGATCTATGTATGTGGTCATTAGATCAGACTCTCAGTAGCCTCTCTCTAGTACCAAACCTTTTTGCAAAGCGCAAGTTTGCTGATCTTGTCCGTGTACCTCGGTTCAACATCGCACATAATCTGACCAAGCTGTTCATAACACCTGCAGACTTCTCCTAAATAAAAACGGATCGTCGACTTCCATTCTGGAAGGCGTGTCTCAAAAGTGTCGGCCTGCAGTATGCTTGCCACTTTGTTGATTAGTTCGGTTGGTAATCCACCTAGAGCAGTCTGGCTATGCTGAGCACAAAGACGAAGAGCATGAAGTGCTCCTTTATTCTCTGCATAGGCTTCCATTCTAGCTCCTAGCTCGGCTAAGAGCACTTTGATTGCGCATACAACGCGAGCTTTGGCTGATATTACTGCCGTATGGTCACGAGGCTCGCTTGATGAGTTCATACCGAGTATTGATTTCTCGTAAGGCAAAGCCTGGTTCTATCAACGAATCCTGAGAAGCTTTGACGGCTAATCTGCTGGAGTTCGAGAAAAATCTGGCCAGGCTGATGCGTCTTATGAAGACCAAGGTGCAGCTCGTGTGCAACCGATGAGTTTTGCAGAATGATAGCTCTTAAGGTGAATCGAACGTCTCGGGTTGTTCTAGGATTAGAGTCTTGATGTGATGAAAGACGTGGATCCTTGTGGCTGCGAGGCTGAAGTGAAGCGGGACAGGATTTTTTACGCAAAAGAGACATCAAGTGAACGGACTTCCTCGGTCAAGCCGGATGATGAAACCCTCGAGCCTCAGCCAACAATAGCACCGGCCTCATCGATAGGTAGGACTTATTACACAACACATGGGCAAGATGATTGGGCACTTTGACACGCCAACCGGCACAATATGTCGCCGTGTAGTAGACAGCAAAACAATTCCCATTCCTCGAGGGAGATCTGTGTGTAACCCAAGTCATCCACTTCCCTCACTCATCTTACTCCCATGTACCCGACATTTTCGCTCTCTTTTCGATTTCCATCCATCCTTGGGACTGTTAGCTCAGTGCTTCTACCCACACTTTGACTTTCTTCTAGAAGATATCTTTGCCATTTCGGCCATAGGAATTGCAATTAGCGCTTGCCATACTCATACACAACTACCTACTTCAAAGTAAGTACCAGAAGTGCATCTGCGTCGGCGTCAGCTAACATCTACCTAGCCAGTACCTCGTTCCTTGCTCATTCTGCGAGCAACCCTCCCTCCATCCTTCCTTCACGATATCCGACGCCATGACTCTAGCTTGGGCCGTATCGGTGAACGCCGCGAAGCTCGGTGCAAGTTTGGAAGCCTATGCTGAAGCGAAACTAGCCATGGACAACTTCGAAAATTACATATTCGTGCGCCACTCTCACAGTGCGTGGGGAAGGCTGCCAGCCGAGTTGGTGGACAACATATTCACGCATCTACTGGCCTTGGAATACGCACCTGGGAAAGTTCGATGGACAAAGGCCGCTCGTTGCGCAGCCAGAACGTGCAGCAACTTTGACATCACACCATTGATGAGTGGGACAAACTGAATAAAGTGTATAGCAACTAGCGTGAACAGGACCGGCGAGATGAGATATGGTGGCTGAAAGCGAGGCCGCACAAGCTCGGCGTCGAAAGCTACGTCGACAAGCTCAAGGGCAAACAATTCGCTGGTTGCAGAAAGGCGAGGGTTCTCTGACATCATGGCGTGGATAGTGATTGACCCCAGATGTAGATCTTTACGCGAGACTTTGGCTTGGTAGCCCATTTCAGCGTCGAGCGTGACCATGTACAACCCATGGGAAACAAATGGAACCTGAAACCCCCTTTTCTAGACTCAGCGGAAGTTTCAGCATGGCTGCGTCTTCCACCCACAGAGTCTGCAACAGCTGGCATTGACTCAATCATAGCGGATGAGCAGGCCGTTTTCAATAAAGTTGCGCGAACCCTTGATCTCATGAGAGTAGAATGGGTTAGTTGGATCCGGCCAGATGGGATTATTAAGCCTTCTAGACAGGATTTTATAGTGGACGAATTTCCTTTTCAGCGAAACGTCATGGTGAGGAGGGGAGCACGCGCATAGATCAATGTGAAAGGAACAAGAGGAAGTAGGAATTTGCATGAGAGAGCGGAGGACAGAGAGAACGTGGAAGGCAACGGACCTATGCAAGCATATCAAGCTCTCCTGCTTACTTGTAAAATTGTGCCATGTTTACTACCATCCCTCCCCTTGTCCATGCATTAGAAGCAGCTATCTGTGAAGGTCCCAGCAAAGAAGCGAGCTAAAACTATTAGTGCAGCTACAAATATGCCCTGATAAAGACGACGTTGCCCATCTTCTGAAAGAGCGAACACGCAATTAGAACAGCTCGATGCCATAGAGAGAGTGTGTTTCTGTGAGATCTGTCCAGGTAATAGATTGAGAGTGTGCACGGCGTGCTCTGAGTACAAGTCGTATTGTTGTAATTTGCGAGGGACTGTGACCGTGTCGTGTGAGAGCCGAGTGTAGAATTTCCCTCCCGCCTGTTCTCACCGGATTTCTATCTCTCCAGAAGCTAAGACCATCATCTTAGGCCATTCCTCTATATCTGACTGATCTCCTTAAAAGTTGCATTAGCACATGGCCACAAGCCAAAGCTGTCCGAGATTACCAGTTCTCATCCCATCCACTATTCCAGCTGTCTCGACTTGTTGGGCCTTAGTATACGGTTTCAGTTTCAGGGCTTTCAAAGCGGTCTTGAACCGCTTCTTTATCTGTTCTTGCAAAGGTTGCAATACGGACGGATCGATCACTGTTGCATTCATCCAGGAAAAACGTCCTTCCGTCTCGTGGATCTCCACATCTTTCCTAATAGACGGGATTGTCAAGTATGCATGGACCTCGTTCTTGTTGGCCCCTACAAAAGGGCCTCCATTATGACGGTGGATGATGGAGACCTGGCTTCTGATTTTGAAATGCTCTGATAACATCTGCAACTCGTTCAGTATGATCTGTGATAGCCCATCAGTGGGGAGCTCGGTACCTTTTCGCCCTTAGCAAAGAGCGCGGTATCCTTTAAATCTCCGTTCACCATATTTAGGCCGGCCCATACTCTCTTGACGTGCTCATCACAGTCAAGATCGAATTCCATGATGTAATCCTCAAACTCATAATCGCAACAGAACTTTGACGTGGCCTCTTGCAGCGTTTCTTTGTCGACGTGATCTCTATAATCACAAGTACACGAAAGACACCTCATGTGACTCTCCCAGTTCAGTGCGTGCTGATGATAAGCATCATCTTGGACCATTCCAGTCACCACTTCCACAAGCTCAGGTGGGAGTCTTGAGATGGGCTTTGCACCTGGTTGACTGCTTCGGGCACAGAGCTTGAATGTGTTAATTGCTTCGTCTGTTTCAGCATATGCCGAGAGACGGGCACCGAGTATTGCTGGATCAACGGGGATTGCCCAACCAACAGAGATGTTAAACGCTGAGGGGACCATGGTAAGCTTGGGATGCACTATTCGTACCGGCAACGACGAAAACCCTCACGGACTCCAGTATGGATAGCAATTAATGTGAGCGTCAGAGAATATCAGGAGCATTAAGATAGCTCCGACAGCATGAAAAGGGTGACAATCAATACTATGAGATTGTACTTTGGTATCAGATAGGAGTGTGTGTTCCGGTGAAAAGGTTTTATGGGTTGATGATTCAAATTGTGGACAAATCATACTCCGACAAAGAGCTGCAGAAAAGCTTTTATCACATCTTATCCTCGCGCAGTAGAAGTCACGGTCAGGCGTCAGATCATGTCCGTGATCATTGTGTTGACCGTTTTATGTTGAATGGTATCAAGGGGTCGAGGGTGTTGAGGACGGGATAAATTGATCCGGCTACACTGTGTTCTGGTATGCCCACCCCCGAATTCCATTCTATTCTTCCCCAATCTCAGCTCTCACTCACTCCGACATCAGCATCAGTCATTGCGGCGTTGCATTCCATCAACCCGCTCTCCTCTAGGCACAAAACCACAGTCATGCTCTACCAGCATCCATAGCCAGCATGCCCTCCTCCTCCCCGTCATGCCCTCCCACGCCTCACCACCCCCCAAACACCCCAGAATCAACTACCGCCAACATGACTACAAACCGCATCGCCCCTCCCCCCTCCGCCTCCTCCGCCGCCCCTACGTATACCTCCCCGCCATCCTCCTCCTCCTCTACCTCTACCACCCCTCCCTCCCC
>JAABUQ010002909.1_pt1 | contig 32614 bp, 36 predicted proteins | sample 5560001 | NCBI WGS metagenome assembly JAABUQ01 (sample SAMN10711888, study PRJNA513371) | rock metagenome | isolation source: Antarctica rocks | place: Antarctica: Victoria Land, Finger Mt nord | collected 2015-12-18 | reverse complement strand
GCAGCCATTCTCGATTGCAACTAGCTTAAAAGCTGATTTTTCCGTTGAAAACAGTTTAAGTTTTAAGTGAACAAGCAACCGGGAGACTCAATCAGGGCTGAGCTTTGGTAATTTTTGGAGATGTCTAATGGGATCGCCAGGAGATGAACCAAAACGATTGCCTAGCGAAGGTCCTCAGCATCAGGTGACGGTGCCTGCCTTTTTTATGGGTAAGTATCCGGTAACGCGGGCACAGTGGCAGTTTGTGGCAGGCTTACTGCAGCGGCAGCGATCGCTCGATCCCGATCCGTCTAGTTTCAAAGGGGATGATTGCCCAGTTGAGAACGTCTCTTGGAATCAAGCGGTGGAATTTTGCGATCGCCTCTCTCAGCACACGGGACGGGAATACAGCCTGCCAACTGAGGCGGAGTGGGAGTATGCCTGTCGGGCTGGGACAGTAACGCCTTTTTGTTTTGGGGAGACGATTACAGCAGCATTGGCGAATTATGATTGCAGCCAAATTTACCGTGAGGAAGCCGCAGGAGAGTACCGGGGAAAAACAACTTCTGTCGATAGTTTTCCACCGAATGCCTTTGGGCTATACGACATGCATGGCAATGTCTGGGAGTGGTGTGCCGATCCGTGGCACAACTACTATAACGGCGCACCAGAGGATGGGAGTGCCTGGTTAAATGAGTCTGGAGAACCGGGTACTAAAGCTGAAGCAGATTTGAGTGCTGGAAAAGAAGAGGAGTTAGGTCAGGAGGAAAACGACTCTGTTAAGAAAAATTATGTACTGCGCGGCGGTTCCTGGAACAACAATCCTGGGAACTGCCGCTCGGCTTACCGGTACTACAACAATCCCGACAACGCGTTCAACATCAGCGGGTTTCGGGTTGTCTCTTCCGCCTCCAGGACTTGAATTGCCCTTTACGGTTTTGCCCTCTTGCTCTTTACAATTCTTAATCTTTTGCTCGAAGCGAGAGCGATTTTTTTTGATTTTGCGGGCAGGAGAACCACTAAAGCACAAAGTTGTTCTGCGATCTAAACTAGAGTACCCCTCTATCCCCCTATGACCTTGCCATCCGAACTCCCCATCATCCAAAAAACCTACGACCTCATCTGCTGGTACGTCCCCATTCTCAACCGCCTCCCCCGCGACCACAAATTTCTCCTGGGCGATCGCATCACTACTGGACTCTACGACTTGCTTGAAGCCCTCATCCAAGCCCGCTACCAAACCAACAAGCTTGATCGCCTCGAACCCCTCAACGCCAAACTTGACATCCTGCGACACCAAACACGCCTCCTGTTTGACGAATTAGTTTGGCTCGCCTGTCCCAATCCATCCAAAGCTGGGGAGCGCATCTCAAACATGGCAACACCTGGCGACTACGGCAGCGCATCTTTGGCACATTGGTATTTTCCGCACCTAAACTACAAGACGTGAAGGAGGAGTGAAAGATGGTGACATTGGTTGAGAAGCGATCGCAAAGAACAGCGCAGTATTTCATTGAAGACCTGAATGGAGTCGCCCTGGAGATGGTGCTGATCCCCCCAGGCAGCTTTGAAATGGGTGCGCCAAAGGAGGAATTAGAGAGTACCGATGAGGAGCGACCTCAGCACATCGTCACCGTATCCCAGTTTTTCATAGGCAAATATGCGGTGACGCAAGCTCAGTGGAGAGCCGTAGCAGCGATGCCGCAAGTCAAGCGGGAACTCGATCCCGATCCCTCTAAGTTCAAAGGAGAGAATCGCCCGGTTGAACGATTTAATTGGCAGAAGGCGGTAGAGTTTTGCGATCGGCTGTCACAGCATACGGGAAAAAACTATCGATTACCGAGTGAGGCAGAGTGGGAATATGCCTGTCGGGCTGGCACCACGACGCCGTTTCATTTTGGGGAGACCATTAGTCCTAAGTATGTCAACTATAACGGCACAAAAGTTTACGGGAATGGGTTTGCAGGCGAAAATCGGCTAAAGACAACCCCAGTGGGTAGTTTTGGTGTAGCCAATAATTTTGGGCTATACGACATGCATGGAAATGTCTGGGAGTGGTGTGCCGATGATTGGCATGAAAATTATGAAGGTGCGCCACTGGACGGAAGTGCCTGGATAAACTCTGAAGTTCCCAGTTTTCGTGTGCTGCGCGGCGGTTCCTGGCTCAGCAATCCTGTTCGCTGCCGCTCGGCTTACCGGTACTGCGGCAATCCCGACTACGCGAACCTCTACTTCGGGTTTCGGGTTGTCTCTTCCGCCTCCAGGACTTAAATTGCCCTTTACGGTTTTGCCCTCTTGCTCTTTACACTTCTTAATCTTTCGAGGGAAGCGAGAGCGATTTTTTTTGATTTGGAGAGGAAGAACAACCACAAAGACATAAAGTTCTTTTTTGTGTCTTTGTGGTTATCCCATCCGACATTTAAGCTATTTTCAAATGGGGCAGGCACTAAAGCGACTGCGCGGCGGTTCCTGGAACAACAATCCTGAAAACTGCCGCTCGGCTTACCGGAACTACAACAATCCCGACAACGCGAACAACAACAACGGGTTTCGGGTTGTCTCTTCCGCCTCCAGCACTCTTCAATAGTCAGATCAATAGTCAGAACTGGTGGATGAAATATCCATCGGGCGTACTCGAAGAGTCCAGACCAGCTCCCGCGATGTATCAGCATCCAAAAATCAAACCGGAATGGGTAGCCTAGTAGCTTTATTGTCGAACGGTTACCTATTTCTATGGTTGCTACACCAGCTTACCATCTGCTGTAATCGCTAGAAGCAGCTTATCTTGCCATCCCCACCAGGCAACTCCAGCCAACATTAATGCTGCCAGTAAACCCGCAATCAAACTGGAAAACATCCACCGCCGTCTACGTCTGCGTTGAGTAGAGAATCCTACCTGGTTTGTCCGAACGAGGCAAAGCTCAGGTAAATTTGACCGAACATGTATAACAACTGTATGGCGCGTCATACACAGTTGGCATCATAAAACGAATGATTCGCCATTGGCAGCAAAGGGGAGTAAATTTCATCCAATCTTTGCAAACCACCGATTGATAGCAGCTTCCTGCGGCAACGCGGTTCGATGAGGGGGAAGTTACCGCATAACGAACGGGAATGGATGAGGAGCTTTTGTCCTCATATAATTTTTGCAACACAACCCTCTAAAGCCTTAAGGATGAGTCATGTTTAATTTAGTCGTAGTTTAGTCGTATAAAAGATATTGACTACATATCTTATACCAAACAACTGCTATCATACAGTAACACCCTGAAATAGCGATGCTATGGCTGCGATCGTCACGAAACCATATGTCGAGCAAAGAGAAGCAAGCTACTGGGTTATAGGCACTCGCATTTCCCTGGATTCGCTAGTATATGCCTTCCTTGACGGCAAATCCCCCGAAAGCATTGTTCAATCCTTTCCCCTGCTGACCCTAGAACAGGTCTATGGAGCAATTGCCTTTTATTTGGCAAATCGTCCTCTGGTCGATGACTACTTAGCCGGAGAGGACGCAGAGTTTTCTCAACTCCAGCAATCTCTGAAAGCTGGCAACCCAGGGCTTTATCAAAGGTTGCGGATAGTGACCGAGCGCGTTTCTCCAAAAATTGATGAGCGTTAGATTTCAAGCAGATGCAGATCTCGATCAGGATATCGTTAGAGGGATTCTCCGCCGACAACCTGAAATTGATTTTCAGACTGCTACAGCAGCCGGGCTGGAAGGTTTATCCGATCTTCAGGTAATGGCATTGGCTGCCAATCAGAGAAGAATTCTTGTAACTCATGACCGCAAGACAATGCCTCGATACTTTGCAGAGTTCATAGCTGACAACATGAGTCCAGGAGTTCTGATTGTTTCGCGCAAACTATCGGTCAAAAACGCCATCGAATCTCTAATCCTAATCTGGGCAGCCTCAAATGAGAGTGAGTGGGTCAACTGCATTGCTACCATTCCACTTTAAATAGCAAATTCGATATGTCGAAGATGATTAATTTCCCTCCTGATGCTTTGCCCGAAATTAAACTCATTCCTTTCCCTACGGCAGAGGCAGAACCGAATAATCAATGACTATGCCCGCTCAAAGTATCTTGCTCGTTCCCAACTGGTCACGACTTGATCAAACTTACGTTGCTCGGTGCTCAAGAAGTGCAGATAGTGTTCTACTACCTCCTCACCGAACACCTCCCTTGCCCACTGACTCTTTTCCAGTTCATGGATGGATTCATTCAGACTGTGGGGCACTTGGGGCAGACCACGAGCAGTGTAGACATCGCCATCGAACATGGGGGGAGGTTCAATCTGGTTTTTGATCCCGTCTAGTCCGGCAGCAAGCGTAGCGGCAAACGCTAGGTAGGGGTTGGCATCGGCACCGGGAACGCGGCACTCGAATCGCAGCGATCGCCCGTGACCCACAACTCGGAAGCCTGCCGTGCGATTGTCGTAAGACCAAGCGATACCTGTGGGAGCAAACGAACCCGCAACATAGCGTTTATAGGAAGTAGGATAGGGGGCGTAGAAGGCAAAGACTTCCCGAATGTGAGTCATGCACCCACCTAGAAACCAGCGGAACAAAGGTGAACTGTTCACAGGTCCAAAGGGTTCGTCGCCGGGGAAGAGGGGCTTGCCAGATTCATCCCACAAACTGGCATGGATGTGCATACTCGACCCGGCGAAACGCTCGTCCCATTTCGCCATGAAGGTTAGGGCAACGTTGTTTTGCCACGCAATTTCTTTGGCTGCATGTTTGTAAAGGGTGTGGTGAATAGATGTCAGGGAACACGGCAAGGACGGTTTCAATCTGTTCCGCCTCGACCATCTGTTTGAGTGCCTCTACATCTAGCATTCCGCGTATGGGTGGTTTCACCGTGAAGGCTCCTGAGCGAGAACGGGGTGTGGGGTGTGGGGTGTGGGGTGTGTGGTGTGGGGTGTAGGGATAGGCTTTATGCCCACACCCCATAGTGTACAAGCCCCACTCCCACTCCCCGCGAGTGAAAAAGGAATATTTGTTCCGATGAAGGCTGTCTTCGGAGAAGAAACTCGAACGTCCTTGTTACTTGAACAGAGGATTCATCCATGGGGTTTTCCCCCACACCCCACACCCCACACCCCACACCCTACACCCTACACCCGCTCTTGATCGCATTGACCGCATTCGTGTTCAGAAAAGGTTCTTAACGCTCTTAAGCTTTAGGACATCGCCTGAATGATGTAGTCAAAGTAGGGGGCTGCCTCGGCTGCGTCTTCCTTACTTAGTAAGTCGAGGGAGGCTTTCTTCAAGCAGCGGATCGATTCCACCATTCCTGGAACGGGAACACCCAGCGAGTTGTACATTTCCCGCACTCCAATCAAACCAATTTTTTCAATCGGTTCTTTGTCACCGGAAAGCACCCCGTAGGTGATCAGGCGCAGGTACCAGCCGTAGTCGCGTAGGCATAAAGCCCGTTGGCGCTCCCCATAGGCATTTCCACCAGGCGCGATGAAGTCCGGGCGTTTCTGCCACAGCTGTTTACTCGATTCTTGAACAATTTTTTTCTCATTTTCGGCTAGCGTGGCGGCAATCCGCGTCCGCTGTTCGCCGGTTTGCAAAAATTCTTTGATGCTCTTGAGTTCGCCGGTGCTAGGATAGCGAAGCTCGTCGTCGGCTTGGAGAATAACTTGGCTAACTACGCTCATGATTAGTTGCGTTGAGTCAGAATATCATATGTAGTTTAGCGACTTCGAGGCACACAAATAAAGGGAGGCGAAGGCTGTGTCTGCAAGAGCGCTGCTTGATAGTGGTGCCGGGGATCACTCGGAAGGTGTTTGGCAACAGGGTGAATTAGTTGAGGTAGCCATCACTGACTTAAGTGACACCGGCGACGGGGTGGGGCGCTGGGAGGAACGCGTAGTGTTTGTACCGGATACCGTTCCGGGCGATCGCGCTTTAGTCCGGCTCCTGAGTGTCAAACCCCAATACGCCCACGCTAAGCTGCACGAGCTCTTGGAGGCGTCTGCCCACCGCACCCGACCCAGCTGCATTGTGGCAGATAAGTGTGGTGGTTGCCAGTGGCAGCATATCGCCTACGAGTACCAGCTCGAAGCCAAACAAAATCAAGTCATCCAAGCTCTCGAACGTATTGGGGGATTCATCTGCCCACCAGTTGATCCCGTTCTAGGGGCTCCTTCCGCTTTGGGTTATCGCAACAAAGCCACCTATCCACTAGGAATTGGAGCAAAAGGTCAGGTGCAAGCCGGTTACTACCAAAAAGGCAGCCACCAGCTAATTAACCTGAATCAATGTCCAGTGCAAGACACGCGTTTAAATCCACTCCTAGCAGAGGTGAAGCAGGATATTCAACAGCTGGGTTGGGAGGTGTACGACGAACGGCGTCACAAAGGGCAGGTGCGTCACTTGGCGCTGCGGATTGGTCGCCGCACGGGTGAGATCCTGCTGACATTGGTGGTTAAAAATTGGCATTTACCAGGAATTGAAGCCCAAGCGCAGGAGTGGTTAAACCGCTATCCCCAGCTAGTGGGCGTGTGTTTGAATCGCAACCCTGACCGCACCAATACTATTCTTGGCTCCCAAACCCGTTTTATTGCTGGGCGAGCTTACTTACTAGAGGAATTCGCGGATCTGCAGTTTCAGATCAGACCTGATACGTTTTTCCAAGTCTATACAGAGTCAGCTGAGGCACTGTTGCAGGTGATTAGATCCGAGCTGAACCTGCAAGGGAATGAGGTGCTAGTCGATGCCTACTGTGGTATTGGGACGTTAACATTGCCACTGGCAAGAGCGTCGCGGCAGGTCATAGGCTTGGAGGTACAACCAGAGGCGGTAGAGCAAGCACAACTGAATGCCCAGAGCAATGGGATCACCAATGTGACGTTTCAAGTGGGACCCGTGGAGACATTGCTACCCCAACTGGAGGCCACGCCAGATATTGTGCTGCTCGATCCCCCACGAAAAGGGTGCTCTAGCGCCGTGATCGAAACCCTGCTGAGAGCTTCACCCCGTCGCATCGTCTATGTCAGTTGTAAACCTGCTACCCTCGCCCGCGACCTCAAATTGCTTTGTCAGGGGGGATATCGTTTAATCAGGGTACAACCAGCCGACTTCTTTCCGCAGACAGCTCATGTAGAATGTGCCGCTTTCCTTGTGAGTGATGTAAATACGTGAGCAAATATGCTAATATTAAGATGCAGCTGCAATTTTAGTTAGGCAAATGCAGTCCATGTGGATAGACAGTCAAACAAATTGATGCTTGATTGTTGAGTTTGAAGATTGGCAGATAACCTTGAGGCACTATGCTTTTGAATACTAAAAGCTTGATTAAAACTGCTGAATGCACAATCGGGATCATGACCGTCGGCAACGGCAGTAAACCTGACAATTGCATCGAAGTAGTGAACTGCCCCTAATGCTTACAAAAAGTTGTTGACAGACGCAAGTTTGAGTCCAAACATGATGCTCGCTAGTCATGTATAGAGTCATAAATGAATAAACTGATGTCTCTCTAGCTGAAAGCTGCGGGGTTTTTTGTAGTGATTACTATCTCACCACGTCCAGTTGGACGCAACTGTGGCACAATTAGTTTTGCGTCGACTCTTTACCTTTGCCCAATCCTAGATTTGCTGCTGGCCGAGGTTCCTTACAGATTGCAGGCAGAACTGCGATTAGGACTTCAGGAAGCCTTGGTGAACGCGGCGAAACATGGCAATAATCTTGATCCCAGTAAGGTCGTAATAGTCCGCTTTTCCCAGGCAGATGACCACTACTGGTGGGCGATTTCAGACGAGGGCTACGGCTTTACTCCTCCTTGTAAATACCATGCCGACCCAGCGCAATACTTGCCCCCGGAAGAGGCAGAAAGCGGTCGCGGCTTGTGTATTCTCCACCATATTTTTGATCAGGTTCAATGGAACGCAGAGGGTACGGAGCTGAAACTTGGCAAACAAGTGAATAATCGCTTCCGGCTCCCTCTGGTGGGGTGAAGAGGCTCTGCTCAAGAAAGCTCCCGGAGCCCCTTATCGACCGTGGGTTGGGCAGGGCGGCGCAGAAATGGAGCGATCTAACCACCCAGATGCCTGCTGGAGTCTTTGGAGAGCTTCCTCTGGCTGCTCCTTAAGGAGAAATACAAGGGCAGCTGCTGCTTGCTCACTGGCACGAGCTTTGCGGTTAGACTTTAGCCGGTGCCAATCGTTGGCGGAGACGGTGAGCCGCTCCATCAAGGCTTGGGCAAGTTCCAGTGTGCTGAGTTCATTCAGGTTTGCGGTTTTAACAAGCTGGGTGGGTTCAAGCATACTCTCAACCATATTAGTGTTTATCCCTACTCTACCAAGGTATAGATGCAGCCGCCTCCAGAACCGTCCCAACCAGATCCCCCACAAATAGATCCGCTCCGAGAATTCTCGCTTTCGCTCCGAGAGGTGGAGCGATCGCTTATTGCCCTCAAGGAGCGCTACACCCAAGTGCAGCATGACCTAAGGCGGCAGGCTCAACTCCGTCAGCGCTTCGATCAGGTGAATAAGGAATTGCGTAAAACCCAGGTGCCGATTACTCTTAAGGTCGAGTTACGGCGAATCAAAGAGCAGCTGGAAGCATTAGAAATTAACTTAGAAAGTCAGCTGTTTTCTTGGGACAGCCTGAAAGAACCTTTCTGGCAAGCCGTCCGCTTTGGAGGACTGGGTGTTGTTGTAGGCTGGATCTTAAAGTCCTGTGCTCGGTGATATGGTGACGCGAAGCATTGTAAACATCTTGCGAACTGGTCAGCCTGATGAGATCGTGACGATTCAAGGCTGGGTACGCACGAAAAGGGAATTGAAGGGGTTTGCCTTTATTGAAGTCAACGATGGCTCATCTCTGGCAAACCTGCAAGTGGTGCTAAATCCGGAACTGCCAGACTATGACGCACTGCTCAAGCAACTGAATACGGGTGCTTCGGTAGAAGTGGCTGGGGTGCTGGTGCCATCCCTTGGTAAAGGGCAGCAAATTGAATTGAAGGCTACTACGCTGAAGGTATACGGAGAGGCAGACCCGGAAACATACCCACTGCAAAAGAAACGTCATTCGTTTGACTTTTTGCGGACGATTGGGCATTTGCGATCGCGTACTAATAGCTTTGGTGCAGTTTTCCGGGTGCGAAATGCCTGTGCCAACGCGATCCATCAGTTCTTCCAAGAACGAGAATTTTTGTGGGTTCACACCCCGATCATCACCAAGAGCGACTGTGAAGGGGCTGGGGAACTATTCACCGTCACCAGCCTGGATCTAAAAAAAGTCCCCCAGACAGCAACCCAAGATGTCGATTACACTCAAGACTTTTTTGGCGGACCGGCATACTTAACGGTTAGCGGTCAGCTGGAAGCCGAGATCATGGCTATGGCCTTCAGTAAAGTTTACACCTTTGGCCCTACCTTCCGGGCGGAAAACTCTAATACCTCCCGGCACTTGGCAGAATTTTGGATGGTGGAACCAGAAATGGCCTTCTGCGACCTCCAAGGCAATATGGATTTGGCAGAAGCCTTCCTAAAGCACGTTTTTAAACACGTATTGGAAACTTGCCCAGAAGATATGGAGTTTTTCAACCAGCGGATTGATGATTCCGTATTGGCAACAGCTGACAACATTATCAACAACGAGTTCGAACGCATCACATATACAGAGGCGATCGCACTCTTGGAAAAAGCCAAATCCCCCTTCGAGTATCCTGTCAGCTGGGGCTTGGATTTACAATCAGAACACGAGCGCTATCTGGCTGAACAGCTGTTTAAAAAGCCGGTTATTGTCACCGATTACCCAGTCGAAATCAAAGCGTTCTATATGCGGCTGAACGACGACGAAAAGACTGTTAGGGCTATGGATATCCTAGCTCCCAAAATTGGCGAAATTATTGGCGGCTCCCAGCGGGAAGAACGGCTCGAAGTCCTAGAACGGCGGATGCAAAGTCAAGGTTTGAATCCAGAAGATTTGTGGTGGTATCTGGATTTGCGCCGCTATGGCACTGTCCCCCACGCTGGCTTTGGACTAGGTTTTGAACGTTTAGTACAATTCATGACCGGAATGGGCAACATCCGCGATGTCATCCCTTTCCCACGCACACCTCTGAATGCTGAGTTTTAGTCTGCTCTGCTCAGGGCTGAGGTAGTGAACCCGCTATGTCGGCCCCTTCCCTCACACGCGCCCGGTTTTCAGTAAATCAGAAATTGTGACTAGCAGTTTGTTTACACCATCCAAAATAGCCAAATTTTCTAGACGTTGAGCTGACTGCTTGTCTATACAGGCTTCCAGTTTGCGAGCTTCTTCTTTATAACCATTCCTCACTAACAATGCTTCATGAGCTACCTTTAGATGGCGTATTTGTAAAGCAAGTTCAAACTTCTCTTGCCATTTAGCTACTTCAGCCAATACCTGGTAGTAATTTTCTTCAGCAGCTTCAAGATATTCAGTAATCGCAGCATTAGCTAGCTTTAAGTCTCTGCCAATAGCTTGTAATTCCGTGGCTTTATTGCTTACATCTATCAACTTCATAGTTTCTCCTTAAATGCCTTATTATAATTTTTTACCTGGTCATTGCTATGACTGCTGTAACCCCTACGTGTAGTCACGCTCCAGAACGGGTGGAGCAATGGCTCGGGAAGTAGAGAGGTTAGAGGTGGTGAGCACAGTTTCAGTCGGCTTGATTTGATCACCTGGCTTCTCTGTAAATATACGCAATATTTCACCGGAGTCTGCGGACATAACCTGGAATTTACGTAATCTTTGGGACTTCGGGAGGGGTTATAAATTTTTGATGTTTTTTGCCCAGCGCCAACGCGCCTAGCAGTGATTGAAGGTGGAAAATTGTACAACGCGACCGCAAAGTTGTTGCCCCAGCCAAGGTGTATTGGTGGAGAGGCTATGAAGAGTTTGTGTCGAGACTGTCCAGGTGTGCTGGGGTGCAAACAGGGTGAGTTCGGCGGGCTTACCGGGGGCGATCGCAGCTGGAAGAAGCTGTAAACACTCGGCTGGGCGGGTACTCAAAACTCGCCACAGTTCCAAGGCGCTCCATTCCCCACTATCCACCAGATTTTGCCACAGCAGGGGTAATGCCAGCTCCAAGCCAATCGCGCCTGGAGGGGCTTCAGCAAAAGCAACAGTTTTTTCTTCGTAGGTGTACGGGGTGTGGTCAATAGCGATCGCATCCACAATTCCCTGCTGCACTCCCTGCCGCAGCGCCGCCAAATCCGCTGGGTTGCCCAAAGGCGGCTCCAGACATGCACTGGTGTTATAATTTACAACTGCTTGAGTGTCAAGTAGCAAGTGCATCCAACTGGTGCTGGCAGTGATCGGTAAGCCCCGCTCCTTGGCCAACTGAATCAACTGCACACTGCGAGCGGTGGAAACGCGCATGATATGTACTGGAGTGCCAATAGCTTCAACTAATTCCAACAGGGCGGCTAGGGCAGATGTTTCTGCGATCGCGGGTACAGCGGGCAACCCCAAGCGAATCGATTCAGAACCTTCTCGCATCACTCCATTTCCCACCAGGTGCCGGTCACAAGGCCAAAGCGCCACTGGCTTTCCTAAAGGCTTGAGGTATTCTAACAAGCGCCGCACCAGCGCCAAAGAACCCAGTGGCTGACCATCCGCAAACCCCACCACACCAGAGGCAGCGGCTAACTCCGCCAATTCGGTCATTTGCTGCCCCTGCACCCCCAAAGTAAGAGCTGCCCAGTAGTGAAATTGAAGCGGTGCGTCGGGGAGCAAGAGCGACTGCAACCGTACCAACCCAGCTGGGTTATCCACTGGCGGCACCGTATCTGGCAAAATACTTAGCCGCGTAAAGCCCCCAGCTGCTGCTGCACAAGCAAGTGACGCCAGCGTTTCTCGCTCTTCAAAACCTGGCTGTCCAGAGTGGCTGTACAAATCCACTAGCCCCGGTCCCAGAACAAGTCCCCGACAGTTTCTGGGCTGGGTGTCACCTGGGTAGTCAGAAATTCTCTCCTGTACCGCCTTAATCACACCGTCTGCAATCAGCACATCAGCCACCTGGTCAGTTCCAGAAACTGGGTCTAACACCCGTACTTGTTGCAGCAGTTCACTCGTCATGGCTGAACTGAGGCTCCTCTGCGTTCCCTACAATGCTCCAGCTGCTGTCTGATCAAGGACGCCTCCCCCTAGATGAGTAGTAATATTCATCGCTTGCAGCACTGGCAGTCCAGCTAGACCTTGAGGATAGTCAATCACGCTGACCGCCCCGTTACCTTGCCTAAAGTTCCAGAAATGTTCCAGTTCTAAACCAAGGATGTGGCAAAGCAAGACTTTATTCGTGGCGTCGTGAGCCACCACTAGACCAGTCTTGATCTGGTTTTCAACTGATGCCAAAATCGACTGCCAAGCCGCTACACTGCGCTCACACACCTGCTGCAAGTTTTCTCCTGCTGGCATTTGCACTTTGTCTGGCTCTTGGCGCCACCGGTGCAGCTCACCCGGATACGCCTGCTCAATTTCTACTTCTAATTTTCCTTCCCAAAGTCCGTGGCTGATTTCCCGTAAACCGTCTTTTAGTTCCAATTCGACAGATGGGTGATACTTGAGAATAATCTGTGCTGTTTCCTTGGGACGCAGCATTGGGCTACTGACGGCAAAGTCAATCGGGACATCCTTGAGCAGTTCAGCTGCCTTGTGGGACTGTTGCCTGCCATTGTCGTTAAGGGGAACATCAATTCCGCCCTGAAACCTGGTTTGGCGGTTCCAATCCGTCTCACCGTGACGCGCCAGCAAGAGACGCTGCCCTTGATGATTCCGTCGCAGCGAGGGCAGAATTTCTCCTAGGTGAGCGGTCTGATTCATCGACTCTAGTTGGACTGGTTGTCCTAACCCTCCAGCAAAATTCAGCACACTGATGCCACAGTTGGACTGCTGTATGGAGTGGTAGCGACTTGGTGAAATCCCTAGCGCGGTACTGAGCAATGCTCGATTAATGCCGTTATGCCCCACTATCAGAATGGTTTCCCCTGAGTGGCGGGGTAGAGTTTCCTGCCAGAACTGCCGCGCCTGTTCGTACAGGGCTAGGACTGGGAAGTGTTCCCTTGTTCCCTCCGGTGGCACCACCATCATTAGTTCGTGGGGACGCTCCTGCCAGCAGCGGTAGTCTTCAGGAAATTTTTCTCGCACTTCCTGAAGCAGCATACCCTCCCACAAAGGCAGGTCGATTTCCATCAACTGAGCTGAAGTTTGCAGGTTCTTCACACGAGACGTGGTCAAATCGTCGAGGATGACCTGTGCTGTTTGTTTTGCTCGCTGTAGTGGACTGGTGTAGACTGCAGCAAAAGTGAGGCGGCTGAGGGCAGCGGCAACCTTACGGGCATCGTCACGGCCCTTTTCAGTCAAAATTGACACATCACTGCGGCCCTGGATGCGCCGCTCGGTGTTATAGTTGCTTTGACCGTGACGCACGATGATGACACGAGTGGTCAGAGTTTTATCCTCCAACAGCGATAAAATAAGAGTAGTCTGCGGTTTCAACGCAGGAAGTCAGGGTCATTTTAACTTGCCTGGAACACCCGCTCCTATTTCATCTGTCTCGCACCAGTTGTTTCAAGCGATAATTCCAATCAGGCGATCGCTGTAAAACTGGGCATTGACTGGGGGATGGATGAAAATTAATCGGTTGATTTTAAGTTTGCTGACAGTGGTGGCACTCTTTTTTGTTGGTGTGTCTTTAGTTGAAAGCTGGAAGCAACCTCAGATCCAAAGTCGTTTGGAACTATACCAAAGCAATATCCTGCTCGATGCGGCTCAGTGGCAAGCGGAAGATAGTGAAGGAGCGAATCTCACCACCGCCCGGAGCGCTCTCGTTGGAGACAAACCCTTTGAAACCGCGCTCCAGCAGTATCAAGAGGCGCGTAAATTAGCTCAAACCAATTTGCAAAAAGCTAAGTTACAACTCCAACAACTGCGATCGCAACCGATTACCACCCCAGCCACCCCCAAACCCCAGCAGGAAATTGCTCCTGTTACCGATACCTCCCGCCTCAAACAGCAGCAACAGTTGCAGCAGTCGCTTAAAGCGCTGGAACGATTAACCGCTGAGTTAGACTTGAGGCTGGGACTTTTACAAGTGCAGCAAGGACAAACCGATACAGCCCTCAAGACTTGGACGGATTTAAAAAAGCGGTCAGAGGCTGAGGATCAAGCGTCGCTGGTCGAAACAGATGCTGTTTTAGTGGGACTTTGGAGCAATCCCGCCCGTCTGCTACCAAATGCCCAACAGGTGATTCAAGAGAATTTAGACGGTTGGTTTCGCTATCGGGCTTTAACGCAGCTGTATCAACTCCAGCAACGCCAAGAGGCGCTGGTGAGGCTCCAGGCAACTGAACAAGAGGTAGCAGAGCTGGCTCTGTTGAAATTAGTCCTTATTGGCAGTGTCCCAGTAGTGGGGGGCTTGGTAGGTGTGGGACTGCTGATTTTTCTGGGGATTCAGCTATTGGTGAAGCGGAAGGAATCCTTATTAGCTCAAAATGCAGATGTTGCTTGGTCAACGCCTTGGGATGCCCAGACGATTTGGCAGGTGTTTATCGTGGGCTTTTTCCTGATGGGACAAATCCTGGTACCGCTGGCGTTTCAAGTCCTCCAGGTCAAGTCAGCTGGCTCTAATGTGCGGATTCAGGCGTTGTACATCCTGGCAAATTATCTGCTCCTGACGTTGGGTGCTCTCGGAGTGGTATATATATCTCTGAAGCCATTTTTACCACTGCCAGAAGGTTGGTTTCGGTTCAATTGGCGGGGGAACTGGTTTTTGTGGGGGCTGGGTGGCTATTGCGTGGCGCTGCCGCTGGTGGTTGTGGTGTCGCTGATTAATCAACAGCTGTGGCAAGGACAGGGGGGTAGTAATCCGCTGCTTTCCTTGGCGCTGCAGGCGCAAGATCAAGTGGCACTTGCAATATTCTTCTTTACAGCTGCTTTGGCTGCACCACTGTTTGAGGAGTTCCTGTTCCGAGGCTTTTTGTTGCCATCCCTGACTCGTTATTTGCCAGTGTGGGGGGCGATTGTGGCGAGTAGCTTGCTGTTTGCCGTTGCTCACCTGAGCCTGTCTGAAATTCTGCCACTGACGGTGTTGGGGATAGTGTTAGGGGTGGTTTACACGCGATCGCGCAATCTCCTGGCTCCCATGCTCGTCCACAGTCTTTGGAATAGCGGCACCCTCCTGAGCCTCTTTATCTTAGGTAGTGGTTGAAAGGGGGCTGTTCTTGGCTTTCTTAGGCAGGGGAGAAGTTTGACAGCTTGTCTTTTGACGCTGGCAGCGACTCAATTCAGAATAAACAAGTGTGGTTTGCTTGCTGGTATGCCGCTCTATCTTTCAATCTAATCAACAGGCTCTTAATAGCTTTCTATGCAACTTGTCCCGAAAACAGCTTTGGCATTGCCCCTTGATCAAGGCATCGCGCCCTCTGCCCCAACCACCCAGACCATTATCCTGGATGTTGGGGGGATGAAATGTGCTGGCTGTGTGAAGGTAGTGGAACAGCAGCTGACACATCATCCAGGTGTGATTTCTGCCTGTGTGAATCTGGTGACGGAAGTGGCAGTCGTAGAGTCCGAAGCTGGTGCGGTTGACCCAGTTGCCCTGGCAGAAAAATTGACCGCAGCTGGGTTTGCGACTCAACCTCGGTACCCGCAAGGGGAGTCAGCTGCCACGGCAGGTGAGATGTCAGGCTCATCGAACCCAGAGTCGCGATCGCGCAAAGAATTGCGGTCTTCGTGGCAGTTGATCATCGCTGGGGTGCTGCTCCTGCTGTCGGCAGTGGGGCATTTGAGTGAGTGGGGTGGCCCAGTGCTGCCGGTGTTAAATAACATTTGGTTCCACTGTGGGCTGGCAACAGCGGCGTTGTTGGGGCCGGGAAGCTCGATCATAGTGGATGGCTGGCGCGGATTGCGCCGGAATGCCCCCAATATGAACACACTGGTGGGATTGGGAACGTTGACTGCCTACACTGCTAGTCTGGTTGCCCTGGTGTTCCCCCAGCTGGGTTGGGAGTGCTTCTTTGACGAGCCGGTGATGCTATTGGGGTTTATCCTGCTGGGTAGGACGTTGGAGCAACAAGCCAGAGGTCGTGCAGCAGCAGCGTTTAAGCAATTGCTGGCGCTCAAACCACAGGTGGCGCGCTTGATTAGCGATCCCCAGAAAGTTGCTGCTCCCCTGAGTGAGAGCGTGGAAATACCAGCTGATCGCGTCCGGGTGGGGGAATGTTTGCAAGTCCTGCCTGGAGAAAAAATCCCAGTCGATGGTGAGGTAGTGGCTGGGCAGACAACGGTAGATGAATCGATGTTGACTGGGGAATCAGTGCCTGTGTTAAAGCAGCTGGGAGATCCAGTCAGTGCCGGTAGTCTGAATCAGTCGGGTGCGATCGCTCTACGTGCGACTCGGACTGGGAAGGATACAACCCTAGCTCACATTGTCGCCCTGGTAGAAGCGGCTCAAACGCGCAAAGCGCCGGTACAGAGATTAGCAGATACGGTAGCTGGGTACTTTACGTATGGCGTACTGGCAGCTGCTTTGTTAACGTTTGTCTTTTGGTACTTTGTCGGCACCCACGTTTGGCCTGATGTATTAGGAGTTATGGATTGGTCTGCCAGCGATCACCTCACACTTCACAACCAACACCTAACACACAACATCCATACACTACGGCCCTCTCCTTTGTTATTGAGCTTGAGGTTGGGTGTAGCAGTTATGGTAGTCGCCTGTCCCTGTGCCCTGGGACTTGCGACACCGACAGCAATCTTGGTTGGCACTGGTATTGGAGCAGAGCGGGGACTGTTAATCAAAGGCGGCGATGTCCTAGAAAGAGTACACCAGCTGGATACAGTGGTGTTTGACAAAACCGGCACCCTCACAACTGGTCATCCCACCGTCACCGATTGCCTCCCTAGCGCCGGAACTGAAATCACCCCCTCAGCCCTCCTCCAGGTAGCGGCGGCGGCAGAAAGTGGCACTTGCCATCCCCTGGCAGCAGCGATTCAGCAGTCAGCCCAGGAGCAGAGAGTGCTTCTACCCCCTGCCCAAGACTTTCATACGGAACCGGGGCTGGGCGTGTCTGCTGTAGTGGAAGGTCAGCAGGTGCTGCTAGGGAACTGGGACTGGTTAAATCAGCAGTCAATTGCTATCAGTCAGACTGAACAGGCAAACGCTATGGCACTGGCGGCAGAGGGGAAAACAGTGGTTTATGTAGCAGTTGACGGCGTTTTGGCTGGATTGATTGCTGTTACCGATACCCTGAGACCAGATGCTAAAGCGGCGGTAGACAAGTTGCGCCAGATGGGTCTACGGGTGATGCTCCTGACAGGGGATAGACCAGAGGCAGCTGGTGCTGTAGCTCTTGCTCTAGGACTGAGCGGCGCTGATATCCTGGCAGGTGTCCGCCCAGATGGTAAGGCAGCTACCATCCAACAGTTGCAATCTGACGGTCAACACCAAGTCGCAATGGTCGGGGATGGCATCAATGACGCCCCGGCGTTATCTCAAGCCGATGTAGGAATTGCCCTGCACGCTGGGACAGACGTGGCGATGGAAACTGCTCAGATTGTTTTGATGCGCGATCGCCTGAGTGATGTCGTAGAAGCGATCCAGCTCAGTCGTGCCACCTTCAACAAAATCCGCCAGAATTTATTCTGGGCATTTGCTTACAATACACTAGGAATACCAGTCGCCGCCGGAGTTTTGTTACCCAGCGTTGGTTTTGTCCTCAGCCCAGGGGAAGCCGGTGCCTTAATGGCTTTTAGCTCTGTTAGCGTCGTCACCAACTCGCTGTTATTGCGATGGCGATTTCGTAGAGCTTAAATTTTTGCTTTCACCACCCCAGGAGGGCATCGACCCCGATGCTTTCTAGGTGACACTCACTTGTTCACCACTGGGCAACTCCAGGCAGTAACCCGCACCGTAAACCGTCTTGATATAGCGCGGATGGCGGGGATCAGGTTCCAGCTTCGTTCTCAAATGCCGGACATGTACCCGAATCGTTTCAATGTCGTCATTTGGATCGTAGCCCCAGACTTCTTTGAGGATTTCACTGGGAGAGACAGTCTGACCATGGCGCTGGAGTAAGCAGTGAAGTAGCTCAAATTCCAGGTGAGTTAGTTTAACCGTCTGATTGAACCAGATTGCCTCAAACCGTTCCGGGACGAGGGTAAGCGTGCCATAGTTGAGAATTTCACTGTGCTTGGCAGCCTGGGGAATACGGTCAGTACGCCGTAGCAGCGCCCTCACCCGTGCCAACATTTCTTCCAGTTCAAACGGCTTGGTCAGGTAATCATCAGCACCGGCATTGAAGCCTTCCACCTTATCCTGAGTTTGACTTAAAGCCGTCAACATTAACACAGGAATCTCAGCGGTACGCTCATCCCGACGCAGGCGTTGGCAAATGGTGAACCCATCCACCCTAGGCAGCATTAGATCGAGCATAATTAGATCCGGCAGCAGCTGTAGCGCCAGCGCCTGACCCTTAATGCCATCTTCTGCTTGGCTGACATCGTACCCAGCCATTTCTAGATTGACTGCGACTAGTTCTGAGATTGCAGGGTCATCTTCAACGACAAGTATCCGAGGCATTATTAAAAAAGATTACAATGTATTAAGGTTAAATAAGAACCTTTGCAGAATACAAAGATTGCTTTACCGATTATAAGGGAATTATAAAGATTATCTAAAGATTAAAATATAAGTCTGGTAACATAAGCCCTGTCCGCATACCCATCGCTCCCTCAACCAACGTGTAGATGCCCTCTGATATGCCAACTCCTCCCTACACTCCACCTTGGCGACTAAGAAACGGTCTGGCGATGACCGTCTACGCCGCTCGTTGGGCAAGTCGTGAGTGGGAAAAAACCACTGCGGCTCCGGAGCCGTCTTACCAGGAAACCATCTTTATAGGGGCAGGCGGAGTGCCGATTTTTGGCTGGGTTGCCATCCCTGACAAACCTCACAGCACGATTGTTGGTACTTATGGCATTACAGGCTCTCTGGATAACCAATGGTTTCTGCGACTACTGGGACGCAAGGCATTTGCCCAAGGCTATGCAGTGGTTCTGTTTGACTGGCGCGCCCACGGCAAAACAGCCCTGTTATCTCCGACGTTGACTTCTGATGGTTTGTACGAGGGAGAAGATTTTGTCCGCATTGCTGCCCAAGCTAAGGCAATGGGTTGTCCCACGCCCTTCTGGTTCACGGGGTTCTCTCTCGGGGGGCAACTTGCGCTATGGGCGATCAAAGCGCAACAGGATCTAGGGCTACAGGAAACAGACATTGGGGGGGTGGCGGTGATTTGTCCGAGTCTGGATTCTAATCGTTCGCTTTCCTATTTAGTCCGCGATCGCTTGGGTAAGTATTTGGAACAGTCGATCGCACGGGAACTAAAAAAATTGGCTTGGCGGATTTATGATGCTCATCCTGGGGCAATAGATCCAGCAGCGATTGAGCGGGCTAACACCATCTGGGGTTTTGATCACGAACTCGTGATTGGGCAATTGGGCTTTCCATCAGTGGAAGCGTATTACGAAGCAAGCAGTGGTCTACACCTATTGCCTCACCTCAACAAACCAACTCTGATCATCTATGCCGCAGACGACCCCATGTTTGACCCGGCGATTGTGCCTGACTTGAAAGCTGCCTGCTTAGGCAACCCTTACATCGACTTGGTGCTGACTCGTTACGGCGGTCATGTTGGCTACTTCAGTAGCAAAGCTTGTCAGCACCAAGCGGGCGATCCTGATCCCTGGTGGGCATGGAATCGGGTTTTAGAGTGGTGTAATCACCAGCTCCACTTGCCTAATGATGAATAATTTGACGGAGCTGAGTCGCTTTTTCCAAGCTTTTTTCGACCCCTCCTTCTGCGATGTTCTTGACGTAGTTAATTTTGATTTCCTCTAGCAGAGCTAAGAGTAAGGATTGAATTTCCTGAAGGTTCTGCTCCTTTTGTACTTCCACCTCTAACGCTTCGCTGAAGTTTTGGAGCAGACGATTCGACAGTTCTGCTACTAAAGGGTCTTGTATAATAGTTGTAAGTGTGCTATAAGCTGTTTGCGATATATCCGTAACTAACCTATCAGTCAACTGAGTGGGTAAGTGACTCAGACCAGGCATACTCTGAAGTTGTTGGTAGATGGGAGATTGGTTGAGGATACTTTCAATACTGTGATGTAGTAAGGCTTCTATGTCGGGCTGGATTTTGGGTAGAACTTGATAGACACTTAGGTGTAGGAGGCGACTGGCGATCGCTTTGACTTCGTTGGTGTTATTGATGTTAATGTAGGGGTAGCGGGTTTCAGGATCAAATATCCAGCGTGCCACATCACCCCGCTGAATCAACTCCTGAACCTGGCCAATCAAGTGGATGCCGATGATTTCAGTGAGTTCTTCAGCAAAATTAGTTACAAAGTCATACTTAATTTGCGCTCGTACAGGTTCGAGATTCAATAAATCAGCTTGGTAGAGACGAATCGTTACTGGAATGACTCTTACCCACCGCCAGAAAGGTAGCAGCAGGAAGATGTCGTACCAGCGCCGCAGCATCACTTCGGGCCAGTTTAATTCAGGATGATTGCGACTGATATAGAAAGTACGAACCAGAAATTCTAGCCCAAACAGGATAACAAACGGTAAGTCAATTAGCCAGAAATAATCAATAAACTTCCCATTTATCCCAATACGGCGATAGTAGTTAGTCTGAATCAGGGGTCGAATCTGGGTGTTGAAAAAGTTTATTTCTTGCTGCCAGCCCGCTTGAGAGAGATGGTCTTGACTCCAAAAAAAGGCAAAGGCCCTATGGGCAGATATTATCCCAATGCGATCGCGGAGCTGATTTTTAATTTTTGCTAGCGTGCCGGTTTTATTTGCCACCGCAAACGGATTATCCTGAATCATTTCGTTACTGAGGTTACGCAATTCCTCCAGCAATTTTTCTACCGAAGGCGACTGTAGTCCAGTCTGCATAACCTGCTTTTCAAGCTCGTCTACCTGATTGAGATAATTCTGCGTTTCTCGATGCGGTTCAATGCCTTTAATCGGGTCGTACCGCTGAGTCAGGAGCGGAATTTTTTGAAAATAGAAATCGCGCCATGATATATAGCTCAGGTCAAACAACACTAAGCCCAAATTAAGCACAGCAACAATTGCTATCAATCGTTCTAACCAGCGGTTCCGGCGGACTGTGAGTTTACTTTTGTTTTCTAACTGTTGCTGGCTTAATGGCAAACCCATCATTTTTCTACCTCAATAAATCTGGCAAACAGTGTTTGACCAGGGTTTAACTCGTTCTTGTGTTCCCCGCGTTTGCTTTAGCTGCAACTCATCCGTAACTACTCTTACGACTTTACCACTGAGGATATCCCGGGTGACAAAACCCCAAACATGACTGTCATAGCTGTCGTTACGGTTATCACCCAGCACAAAGTAGGAGTTCTCAGGTATTGTGATTGGGGAAAAAAGGTAATTTGGTTTTTCTTTAAGATATTTTTCCTTCAGCGGCAGACGGTTAATATACACTTTTCCACCCACCACATTAACTGTCTCTCCTGGCAGGCCGATGACACGCCTCATATATAGATCATTAAAATTAGTTTGCAGAATGTATTGCCCCATAGATTGAGTAGCTTGAAAAGCTATAATATCGCCACGCTGAGGTGATTGGGTGCGATAGGCAAGTTTGTTAACGAGCACATGGTCATTTATGTTCACGTTAGGTAACATTGACTGTGTTCGTACCTCGCAGATTGCAGAGGTACGCCCGTAATATCGAGCGTCCTCGTCCTGCGAAAACGCTGGCGGAATATGTAATAGCGTTGTCAAATTAGGACTCAAAGGTGCTGAGACGGTAGTGAGAAGTGTGATGAATAAGGCGAAGCAACGTCTGCCCCCCTTCTGACGCAGGGGGGTAAGGAGGGTTGGCGCAGTAAGGCGGATTTTCTGAGATTTCATAGTTATTAAAACATGTTTTGGCTAAAGATAGAGGCTCCAGTGCCTATATTATTCTATGTGAACCAACTTAATCCTGGAACCCCTTAATCAGCAATTTTTATGCAATTATACAATTATACATTTAGTCGTGTTGACTACAAATCGTGGTTTTCTGCTGCACAGCGCCGCACTGTCTTAATAATTGTTGGCAGCGACTTGAACTGGCTTAGAACTTGGTTGACTGCTCCTCACTTTTGTGGTATTTTAATCACTGCTTCGTTAACGAATTTAGCCGAGGAACGGGCATGTCAACGCCATACCCCAAAAGCAAAATCAACTTTTTCTGATAGCCTGACGTAAAACTAAGTCTCAAGCTGAATGTGTTGAAGTGTCTTTTTGCCATCTGTTAGAGGAGCGGCGTTAGGATGAAGTCTATTGATGATGACCAAACTGCCTCTATTGCTTAACTTATCAATCAGTAATGTACTGGTTGTTGTTGGTCTCACTTACCTGGTCATGCCGCAACTCACACGACTATTTTACAGCTCCGACGCAACTAGCAACTCCACCTGAGAGAATCAAAACTTTTTCTGCCATGTTAATGAAGTTAGTGATGTTTGTTTAATCTTAAGCGCTTTCACTTATTCTAATGTCAATCATCACTAAACTCTGAAAAGCTGATGAGGATTGGCAGGCAAAGTTTTACTACCGATAACCTTAAGTTCGTTCTTAACATAGCGTTCTTGACTTGTCAAAAGTTTTTAGTAGGTGGAACATGTACATAGCGGCTTAATTGAATTCGGTAGCTAGAAGCTGAAAAATGAAAGAACTTGTGCTTTCACTACTTGCAGGCTGGATAATTGGCCTCGTTCTATCATGGTTGAAAATTCCCTTACCTGCACCACCTTTAGAGGGACTTCTTGGTCTAGCAGGAATGACTTTAGGTGGTTGGTGTTTTCAGCTATTGAGTAAAACTTTTACTCGCTAAATTCTTGGTTACATAACAAAAATATGTTGCTTGAAAGCTAAAGGATAGAAAGCAATTGAAAATATATTTGTTAAGTAAAAGAGGGGTATAGCAAAAACTTGAAGAATTGGTTTTCAACCCCGGACTGTAAAGAGAATAACCAACTGTTTACAGTGAAGTATCTGGATTAAAGGAGATCTAGCAGTGATTAGCCAAACCCAAATTGATGTTCAAAAGCAAATTGATGAGCTGTGTATCAACACAATTCGCACTCTATCCATAGCACACTCAATCAAGGGCTTCCCAGTGCGGCTACGGGATGGGAACTGAGTGTGCGGCGCGTCACCTTTCAACCTGGGGCACGTATTCCTGGCGAGATTCATCCTGGAATGCAAGTAGTGTATGTCGCTTCAGGCACTCTCACTTTAAAGGTACTGGGCGGAGAGGCAAGGGTGACACGGCTCAAGACGGATGGCACTCAAGGCGCAGCCGAAACATTTAAAGCGAGTCCCACCGAAATTACTCTCAAATCAGGAGATACGATCTTAGAATCAGAAACGTTAGTGCTGGCTCCACGCAATGCAGGCAACACGCCCTTGGTGATTTTGGCTTCGTCGCTGCTTCCTGTGGGTCAGCCTCAAAGTGTGCCCATTACCCAAAACATTATCGTTTAATAAAGCAACCAGATAAAGGAACCTGTTGTGCAGTATTCAATGAATGTATGTTACTTAATTCGACTGTAAACCAACCCGTTCCATCACAGCGCTCGCAATTGAGTAGTCCACTGCTTAAGCCTCAGAAAGAAAAGAGCATATTGATTCACAAACTAAACAAATGAAATTACGTAACCGAGCAAACTCATGCTGGCTTCACCCATTTCAACCTGAGAGGAAACATAAATGAAAATTGGCTTCATCGGTCTAGGACATATGGGAAGTGCGATGGCAAACATCCTACTCGGTGCAGAACATCATCTCACGGTTTACAATCGCACTCGGAGTGCCGCCGCCGTACTCGAAAAAGCGGGCGCACAGGTTGCCACTTCTCCTGCAGATGCCGCTCACGAAGCTGAAGTGGTGATTACGATGCTTGCCAATGATGAGGCAGTCGAGGCTGTCACATTGGGCAAAGATGGATTGAGTCAGGGACTTGCCAAAACTGCTGTCCACATTTCCATGAGTAGTATTAGTCCAGACCTCTCGAAACGGTTGGCCCAAGCTCATGCAAACGCAGGACAATCTTACCTCGCGGCTCCCGTATTTGGGCGACCCGATGCCGCAGCAAAAGGCAATTTGTGGATTGTAGCAGGCGGCGACAAGAATCAAATTGAACGCTGTCGAGCGATTCTCGAAGTAATGAGTCGAGGGTTATCGATCGTTGGCACAGAAGCATGGATGGCAAATCTGGTAAAGATTACAGGCAATTTTACAATCACCGCCATGCTGGAGACGCTGGGTGAAGCCTTTGCCTTAATGCAGAAATCCGGTATCGATCCGAAGGAATTTCTCCAAATCGTAAATCAAGCACTGTTTCAGTCACCGTTCTACGAGAATTATGGCACTCAAATCATTGAGAAACGATTCGAGCCCGCCTTGTTTGCGCTCAATCTGGGACTCAAAGACATTCGGCTTGTGCTGCAAGTGGCGGACGGAGTAGCAGTACCGATGCCGCTCGTCAGTTTAATTCACGATCGCATGCTGTCTGCGGTGGCTCAAGGACACGCTGAGAGCGATTGGTCGAGTCTTGCCCAAGTCAGTGCTGAGAATGCGGGTCTGAAATGACGAACAGCTTTCTACTGAATAGAAAATTGGACACAGTAGACTGACATCTATTTCAAACTTTCAGCGGGAGAAACCAGCGATGAAGAAATATGTTTGCAGCGTTTGTAAGCATGAGTATGACGCAGAGCAGGGCGATCCAGACTCTGGCGTTAAACCGGGTACGCCTTTTGAAGAGCTATCAGATGATTGGGTCTGTCCAGTCTGTGGCGCAGCGAAGAGCATGTTTAAAGTTCAAGTGTGATGCCCCAATTCTAGTACCATAATCGTCACATTTCTGATTTGAAAACGATGAGACATGAAATTGTGGCTATATTGCAACTCCATAATCAATAAGGGTTGAGCATTTCACCTTCTGCTTCCTACAACGCTCAATAGAGTTAGAGAATCTCATGAACGATATCACGACGAAGATAATAGCACATCAGGCATTTGACTACTTTTCTCAGGGATGGGCAACAGGAAACTTCCAGCCTTACATTGAGATGTTGAGTGATGAGTTTACCTTCTGGTTTCCTTATGGCAAGCATCGTGGGAAATTCAATGGACGAGCAGGAAAGGAGCAGATGATTGCAAAGTGCCGCGATAATGCGGAAGCAGGCGATTGTCTCATTTTTAGCCCGCCGCACCGTATTACTAGCAATGATACAACCACGATGTTTGAGTTTGAAAGCCAAGGAACGATCAACCATCAACCCTACATCGGGCGAAACGCAATTTCTCTCACGGTTACTGCTAGTCAAGTCTCTGAGTATCGAGAGTACATCGGCAATATCAAATAGCCTTTGATTCAATAATTTCAGTTTGGGTCACTCACTAGAGCCCAATCTTACCTGTTCAATACACTATTGAAGGAGTAGACAATGAGCCAACATACTGAAACAGATCGTTCACCTGACGCGACTCGTTTTGATGCTGAAGACTTCGCCAAAACCTTTACTCATCGAACTGCACAAGTTAACGGCATTCGTCTGCACTATGTTACTGGGGGAAAGGGGGAACCTCTCGTTTTGTTGGGTGGCTGGCCTGAATCCTGGTATGCTTGGCGTAAAGTAATGCCTGCTTTAGCCGAACGCTACACCGTGATTGCTCTTGACTTGCGGGGACAAGGTGAATCGGACAAACCTGCAAGCGGTTACGACACAAAAACGGTTGCTTCTGATGTCCACGCGCTCGTCAACCAACTTGGATACCGAAGTGTTTTTCTAGTAGGTCATGACGTGGGCACCTGGGTTTCTTATGCCTATGCTGCTGGATATCCGCAGGAAGTGCGTCAGTTATTGGTTATGGATGCAGCGATTCCTGGCATCACGCCACAAGAGTCATTTCAGCTACAGTCAGACAACAGCAAGTGGTGGCAGTTTATTTTTAACTCGCTGCCTGAGCTACCAGAAGAACTAACGGAGGGACGAGAGCGATTATTTTTGTCTTGGTTCTTCAAGAAGAAGACAGCTAATCCAGATGCAATCAGCGAGGATGATATTGATGAATATACCCGTATCTACTCTGCACCTGGAGCGATGCACGCTGGGTTTGAGTATTACCGCGCCGTCTTTGATGACATTGCTCAAAATCAGGTGCATCAGAAAATTAAACTCCAAATGCCTGTACTCGCTCTGGGAGGCGAAAAAGGAACGGGCAGTGGAATGCTGAAAACGATGCAGTTAGCTGCAAGCAATGTGAGTGGTGGAGTTGTTCCAGACTGCGGACACTATATTGCTGAAGAGCGTCCTGACTATCTCATACAGCAGGTATTTTCCTTTTTCAGGTAGTGCTCCGCACCGCTAACACTGCTTGAAAACGTAGTAATTCTCAAAGCATTTATAAAGCGATTGACACACCGTGAGACTATGAGCAGTGGCTAAAATGAATAACTTTACAACGGATGATTGAATGATGAAGGTACTCGTGCTTTCAACACTAGCAGGCTGGGTAATTGGCATTATTCTATTGTGGTTAAAAATTCCTTTACTAGCACCGCCTGTTGTCGGATTGCTTGGTCTTGCAGGCATGACTTTGGGGGGGTTGGTGTTACTCGAAACTAGCACATTTCCTGACTTACTAAGCTCTTCAGCATCGGTATCTCTTTGTTTGCTTTGCCTCTGATAAACTTATCAACCTTAGTATTTCTGTGCTAATCAAACCGTCATGTTTGCCCCAAAATTTATGGTGCTACAAGCGGCGTTACCAGAACGCTAACGCTAACGTTTTTCTATTAACGCAAGTCCTGAAAGAGACCTGAAGGGGTTACAAGGAGGTCTGAAGTGCTTGCAGGATAAAGGTTTTAGGTATTTATGGTATAAAGAAAAGAGGTCTAGCTTTGTCAACAAGATCTCCTTAATGATAATATGCCTGAATTTTACCAAATCTACCTCAAAAGTCAACTTGAACCGTGCCAATATTTGCTGCTGAGTATCATGATTGATCTGTTGCAATCGATCAAAGTAGTGAAATTGGAAGCTTTAGCTGCCGAGAAAGCCCTTGCCGATAAAGTTTGAAAGTCGGCGGCATAGGCTGCAAAGATTTTTGTCGCTACCGGTACTAAAGGTCGAAAAACTTTGGTTCCCCTTTATTGAGAACTGGTTGGCTACTGATTTTAACTGTAATCAAGTAGTTCATATTGCGATTGATCGTACTAACTGGGGATGTATTAATCTGCTGAGGGGGCGACAATAATGGCTAGGACACTGACATGACAAGGTTTTTAGCCCTCAGACCTTGTTGATAATACTTCTGCTTATTGCAATTTAGTCTCATTAACTGGTTTACCAAATCTATACAATGTTCCCTCAAATTGACCCAAGATTGTCCCAACGGGATCGCCAGTTGCCTACGGAGGGAGACCCTCCTGCAGCACTGGACTCACCATGTAAGCCGATATAGAAACTGCTATGTCGCCTTTCAACTCGCCCATTTTCCTTAACGCGGCCAATATATTTTTGTACCCCTTTACTTTTAATTTCTTGCCCTTGGAGGGTAGCATTCATATAGGCAAATGAGATTAATAAAATTAGAGAAATTAACCTTTGACCTGAGACATTAGTGTCCTCCAAATTGTAGCCACCGCTTTTGAAATCTCTAAACATTTCTTCGATGACGAATCTTTTTTTGTAGGCAGAGATTGCTCAAGGCAAACTATCTAGATTCGTCAAGATAAACCATCCTGATTTTGGCGTTTGCCCTGTGTTTTTGCGTTGCCATTTTCCGGCAACATTAAAACCTTTAAAATCCTTATTCTTTCGTTTTGTAACTTTAACTCCTTGGAGAAAAAAAGAAGTTCCTGGGGATAAACCCAACAGATTTAATTCTGTGTAAATTTTAGATTGGACTTCGACAAATTCATTTTTTTTGAGCCGTAGACAAAACTTCGTATTTTGTTCGTCCAACCAGTTTGCAAGTGATACAGAACAAAATTCTCTGTCTCCAAGCACGCAGATTATATGTTCTTTAAAAACTGGTAATACTTGAGATATAATTGTTTTCTGCTCATCAATATTACTGCAACCTAATTTTGGTAACAACTCAAAATATACGGGAAAAGATCTTTTATCCCAAACAACACTGATCATAAATAGATTTGTACAAGCCCAACTTGTGCGGTCAATCACTACATAAATCATTTCCTCAGATGTAAAATGCACTTCTAACCCTCGCTTAACAATCGGGAACCAAATTTTACTCATAAAGTAATTTGGAGAGCGACAAAAATCTCTGTATTTTCTTTCTCCTACTTTGAAATAGAATCGGCATTGGTAAGTGGATGACTATAAATAATTACACAGCCTTCATTGGGGGATATCTGTCGGAGTCGGGGGATCTTTTTAAAAGCCTGTGTAATTATTTCTGTCTCTGTGCTTAAAGCAGTCGCTAATGATTCTAAACTAACTTTTTTAATTGATTGTAGAAGAGTTATCAAAATTTGAAACAAGAGATATTCGGCTTGAGTGAGTTGACTTTTTAAGTGGCTTTGGTATAATTCAGACAACATTATCATTCTTATTGGTCTTGTTGACATAAGCGAACCTATCTTTTTTTTACCATGAAACGCTACACTCTTTGTCAAATAAGCTTTTCAGGTTGTATTGTCGCCCCCTCAGATTAATCTGTTAATGATTAGTTTGATTTGGGATCAACGCGCCATCCCGATTTATTTTGAGTTACTGCCCAAAAAAGGGAGTACTAATTATGAAGAACAAATAGCATTCTGCAACAAAGTTTTGCATCTATTTAATAATTGTAAAACAGTAGTACTGGGGGACAGAGAATTTTGCTCGGTAAAATTGGCGAACTGGTTAGCTCAAGAGAGAGTGTACTTTTGTTTACGTTTAAAACAGAACGAATATGTTCAGTTATCAGATAAAGTTTGGGTGCAATTGAAAGATTTGGGATTAAGTCCTGGTATCTCTCTCTATCTAGAAGGAGTTAAGGTCACGAAACAGAAAGGATTTGAATGGTTTAATGTAGCGCGGAGTGTCGGCGGGGGAAGCAACCCGACCGCCGAACCTCCTTAGCTAAATGGAAGAAAAAATATCAAGGATGGGCACCAGATGAAGGTTGGTTTAGTTTGACCAACCTAGAGTCCTTAGATGTGGCAATTCGAGCCTACCAAAAAAGATTTGACATTGAAGAGATGTTTAGATATTTCAAGAGCGGAGGCTATAACTTAGAAGAAACTCAAGTTATAGACTTTCGATTGATATCAATAATTTTATTAATAATAATTGCCTATACAACTGCTACATTTCAAGGGAAAAAGATTAAAAAGATGAGTTTACAGCAAATTAGTGGGTCGGGTTAAAGAATTTGGTCGAACAGTACGACGGCATAGTAGTTTTTATATTGGCTTGTATGGGCAAACCTGGGTTAATTTCATCGAACAATGCGCAGACGCAGTTGCGGAGTTAATGAAATTAACTCGCAATAAGTGGAAGTATTATCAACGAGGTATTAGGGCCAAAGAGCTTATCCTGTCTGCATTCCAGACCTCCTTGTAACCCCTTCAGGTTGGGGTCAGTATGTCGGCTTGAGCGGGGATCGGATCGGCATGCATACCTTTGGGTCCTCGGCTCCGCTCAAAGATCTCCAGAAGAAATTTGGTTTCACCCCCGAGAAAGTGGTCGCGGCAGCGAAAGCGCAACTGGCAAAAAATTAAGGAGATACAACCATGAACCCTTTACAGGATTTGCAGAAATACGGGCAATCTGTTTGGTTAGACTACATTCGCAAGAGCCTGATTACCAGTGGCGAACTCCAACGCCTGATCCGTGAGGACGGGTTGCGAGGCGTTACGTCCAACCCCGCTATCTTTGAGAAAGCGATCGCTGGTAGCACCGACTACAATGATACCCTCATTGCCCTGGAGCAGCAACAAGACATGGCTGCCATGTCACTCTACGAACACTTGGCAATTGATGACATTCAAACAGCTGCTGACATCCTACGCTCTGTCTATGAGCAAACGTACCTTCGTGACGGCTACGTCAGCTTGGAAGTCTCACCCTACCTGGCTCACGACACCCAAGGCACGCTCGCGGAGGCGCGGCGACTCTGGCAAGTGGTAGAACGCCAGAACGTGATGATTAAAGTCCCAGCCACCCCAGAAGGTATCCCTGCGATTCAACAACTGATTAGCGAGGGCATCAATGTCAATGTCACGCTGCTGTTTGCCCAGTCAGCCTACGAGCGAGTGGCTGAGGCTTATAGTCCTTAATGATGAAAAAGACCCAACCCAGGCTCTGACTGGTAGCGTGGAGGATGCGCTGCGTCTGGGCTGCGTCGGCATCGGCTTTACTATCTACCCAGGCTCAACGCATCGACTGGAGATGTATGGGTAGATTCGTGCCTACGCAGAGGAAGCCAAGCGCTGTGGTCTAGCAGTAATTATCTGGTCTTACCCGCGCGGATCTAGCTTGAGTAAGGAGGGCGAAACTGGGATTGATGTGACAGGCTACGCTGCCCAAATTGCGGCGCAACTGGGGGCACATATTGTTAAAGTTAAGCTGCCTAGTGCGCATATCGAGCAGGAAGCGGCGCGCAAGGTTTATGAAAAAGAGCAAATCCCGATTGAGACCTTAGCACAGCGGGTGCATTATGTGGTACAATCTACCTTCAAGGGGCGACGCATTGTCATTTTCTCTGGCGGAGCGACAGAAGTCGATCAGGTGTTATTAGACCAAATGCGTGCTATCCACAATGGCGGTGGTTTCGGCTCGATCATCGGGCGCAACTCTTTCCAGCGCCGCAAGTCCGATGCGGTGCAGTTACTCAACACCATCATGGACATTTATGCAGAAACCGCATAGTCTCTTACACGCTAATATAATAATGAGCTTTCTGATATGCGTGCTATCCGCTTCGATCATTTCGGACCGCCTGACCAACTACAACTGCAAGAACTCGGCACACCTGAGTTGAAGCCCAATGAGGTTTTGGTTAAGATTCAGGCTGCGGCGATTAATCCTAGCGATGTTAAGAATGTGTCGGGAAACATGGAACACACTACTCTGCCCCGGACACCAGGTCGTGACTTTGCTGGGGTTGTGGTTGAAGGTCCAGAAAATCTGGTTGGCACTGAGGTTTGGGGTACAGGCGGAGATATTGGCTTCACCCGCGATGGCAGCCATGCCGAGTACATCGTCCTACCCCAGGATGCGGTACAACCAAAGCCCCGAAATCTATCTATGGAGGAGGCAGGGTCACTTGGGCTCACCTACGTAACTGCCTGGCTAGCTGTGATTGATGCAGCGCAACTAGTACCTGGGGAAACATTGCTGGTCATCGGTGCTACAGGCGGAGTCGGCAGTGCCGCTATGCAAATTGCTAAGTGGAAGGGGGCACGGGTGATCGGAACGGTTCGTCGCGAGTCTGACCGTGAAAAGGCCCAGAAATTTAAAGCTGATGTCGTCGTTAATCTAGAAAACGAAGAACTGCGTGATGCCGTTTTCGCTGCCACTGAGGGGAAAGGGGCGAACGTTATCCTCGATACCGTCGGCGGTTCGATGGTCGAAAAGTGCCTCGGGGCACTTGCTCATAAAGGTCGCCTGACCGAAATCAGTGCCCCAGCGAAGGAACCCACGGTCAGTTTTGATCTGCGCGATTTCTACCATCGGGAGGCACGGCTGTTCGGCGTCGATAGCCGTGTGCTTGACGTCAGTGGATGTGCCCGCATCCTGGAAGCGCTCACTCCTGGCTTTGAAGCTAATGCGTTTCTGCCGCCTTCATCAACCCAAAGCTATTCGCTAGAAGATGCCGTCAAAGCCTATGAGCAGATCCTCAACCGAACCGCTCATGGCAGGGTTGTGCTCGCTCCAAAACAATAGGTTCCCAGTCTTGCACCAGTATTAAACATTCGCTCCAGCAGTAGAGATATTGCTGGAGAGCTAAATATTCTCCGATTTGACCTAAAAACCTGCCTCTTTTCAAGTGGTACAAATCAACTTTCAATAAGGAGTAGTGTAGTAATGTAATAGACCTCTGTGAAGAATGCTGGAATTGGGCTTAGGAAGTCGATTTTTGAGTGACAACAACCAACTTTTGCAGAAAGTCTACTTCTCATAAGTTGGGATTTATCTTGTGTCACGGAAAAAAATACCTTCTCGCCCACCCATCTTCTCTTTTGTCTGTGCAGACCCCGAAACTCCCCAGATTAGAATTGAGCGAGTTGAGCCTCATCGCACTCTCAACCAACATTCCAGTAAAGCGCATGTCCATAATTTTCCACAAATTATCTACTGTGAGCAGGGCGGTGGCTCTCATCGCTTAGGAACTCAACAATGGGACGTTACAGCCGGGGATTTGTTTTTGATTGCTCCCTATGAAATTCATGATGCGGACAACTTGGGAGCACGTTGGGTAAGTACTTAAGTAGATTTAATTACACACAAAACTGGTATAATAGATCAGGAGAACCTCGTTCTGTATCAATTAAGGTTTAAGATGTTTTTTATTAAGGAAATAAACTCTCTTTCTTTAAAACTGC